>Ga0214473_10007437_pt1 | contig 12994 bp, 9 predicted proteins | sample RVTome_7_FD_203509 | JGI IMG/M metagenome (GOLD analysis project Ga0214473, IMG submission 203509) | Soil microbial communities from uranium-contaminated site in the Upper Colorado River Basin, Wyoming, United States - RVT98D197 | ecosystem: Environmental > Terrestrial > Soil > Contaminated >...
GAATATCGGCAGGGGGATAGAGCAGGTAAAGACCGAAGTCATCCCTGCGTCAAAGTTACGGAAGGGCAATGTCGTGTTAGTTCGTGCGGGAGAAATTATTCCCGGCGATGGAGAGGTCATCGAAGGCGTCGCATCGGTAGATGAATCGGCCATCACCGGCGAAAGCGCTCCTGTCATTCGCGAAGCAGGGGGAGACCGCTCGGCGGTCACGGGCGGAACAACAGTGATTTCAGATTGGATCAAGGTGCGGATCCGATCGAATCCCGGAGACACCTTCCTGGATCGTATGATCGCACTGGTCGAGGGCGCAGAACGGCAGAAGACGCCGAACGAGATCGCACTCAATATATTGCTGGCCGGTCTGACGATTATCTTTATCTTGGCAGTCGCAACACTGCTCCCATACGCCATTTACAGCGTTCGGGCCTCAGAGGCGGCAGGCGGTTTCGTTCGGGCCGCGCCCCCTTCGATTACGGTGCTGGTGGCATTACTTGTCTGCTTGATCCCGACCACAATCGGTGGGCTGCTTTCGGCCATCGGCATCGCGGGGATGGATCGACTGATTCAACACAACGTGCTTGCCATGTCAGGCCGGGCAGTTGAGGCGGCAGGCGACGTAAACACCTTGCTTCTGGATAAGACGGGCACCATTACGCTTGGCAACAGGCAGGCCACCGAATTCATTCCCCTTCCTGGAGTGACAGAGGAAGAAATGGCAGACGCCACACAACTGTCAAGCCTGTCGGATGAAACCCCGGAAGGGCGCTCGATCGTGGTTTTGGCAAAGACAAAGTATGGACTGCGAGGACGGGATCTCTCATCCAGAGAAGCGCAGTTCATCCCCTTCACTGCGCACACTCGGATGTCAGGAGTTGATATCGGGGGGCGCTTGATCAGGAAGGGCGCCTCCGATGCCATCCTCTCTTTCGTCAGTTCTCAAGGAGGAGTCGAACCGCCTGAACTTAGAGGAATTGTTGGACGCATTTCGAAGTCCGGTGGGACACCTCTGGTTGTTGCTGATCGCAGTCGCGTGTTTGGCGTTATTCACCTGAAGGACATTGTAAAGGGAGGCATAAGGGAACGATTCGAGCAACTAAGAAAAATGGGGATAAAGACCGTCATGATTACAGGGGATAATCCGTTGACCGCAGCAGCCATTGCTGGTGAAGCTGGGGTGGATGATTTTCTCGCAGAGGCGAAACCACAAGATAAAATGGATCTTATCCGCCGCGAACAGGCTCAGGGGAAACTGGTGGCGATGACCGGCGATGGCACGAACGATGCTCCGGCCCTTGCTCAGGCCGATGTTGGTGTCGCGATGAATACAGGGACGATGGCGGCTAAAGAGGCCGGGAACATGGTTGATCTCGATTCGAACCCCACAAAGCTCATTGAGATCGTTGAGATTGGCAAGCAACTTCTGATGACACGTGGTGCGCTTACGACGTTTTCCATTGCCAATGATGTGTCTAAATACTTTGCCATCATCCCGGCCATGTTCTCGACATTATACATGGTGATGGGCGCCAAGAGTGGACCCCTTAGCGCGCTTAACATCATGCAGTTAGCCACACCGGAGTCGGCCATTTTGTCAGCGGTGATTTTCAATGCCCTGATCATTGTTGCATTGATTCCTCTGGCTTTACGGGGCATCAAATATCGCCCCTTGGGGGCGGCGGTGGTGCTCAGGCGCAACCTGCTCATCTACGGATTTGGCGGCATTGTGATTCCCTTCATCGGGATTAAGATGATCGATGTCATTGTTACCCTATTTGGGTTGGTGTAATGGGGGAAATCAAATGAATTTGTCCAAGCATATCTACCCGGCTGTAGCATTAACAATAGTATTCACAGTGCTTGTGGGAATCATTTACCCGTTCGTTATGACCGGGTTATCAGACTTACTGTTTAAGGAAAAAGCTCGCGGGAGTTTTATTGAGAGAGAAGGGAAGGTGGTCGGGTCTCGTTTGATCGGGCAGCCTTTCAAAGGTCCAGGTTATTTCCAATCGAGGCCTTCTGCAGCCGGTTCCGGTTACGATGCGACCGCTTCGGGCGGCACGAATCTCGGGCCGACAAGTAAGCGGCTTTTTGAGGAGCAGGTGAGAGAGCGTTCAAAACAATTGCGCATTGAAAACCCCAACGTAGAGATCCCGATCGACCTCATCACTTCTTCCGGATCCGGACTTGACCCGCACATCAGCCCGGCGGCGGCTGATTTTCAGATTCCACGGGTTGTCCGCGAACGCCGAATGAGCGAAGACAAAGTGAAACAACTTGTACAAGAACACACCGAGGGAAGACAATTCGGCGTCTTGGGTGAGCCACGGGTCAACGTTCTCGAACTGAACCTGGCGCTGGATGAGGCATCAAGGAAAGGCAAATAAGGAACGAGTTTGTTGGAAGTACGTAATCGTATCAATTTAGATGTTTGAAACAACCTTCTAAAATCCCTCCCAACCTCCCTTTTTCAAAGGGAGGAGAGTCCTGCCAAAGGCGGAATTCCCCCTTTGAAAAAGGGGGATGAAGGGGGATTTCACAATGTTCAAAGAGCTAAAGTGTTAGAAAACAATTTTGTTGGAAGTGGGCAATTAAGACGAAGGAAGGCGGTCCTAAAGCATGGGAACGGAAAATAGTCTTAAAGATCATTCACGACCGGATCCGGACGCCCTCTTAAAGGAAGTTCAGCGCGAGGAAGGAAAAAGGGGAAGGTTAAAGATATTTCTCGGCTATGCGCCTGGCGTAGGAAAAACGTATACCATGCTCAATGAAGCTCACGTATTGAAGAAGCGCGGCGAGGATGTGGTGGTGGGCATTGTAGAGACTCATGGCCGCTCTGAAACGGAGGCATTACTCAAAGGGCTGGAGATCATTCCACGACGGCGTGTGGAATATCAAGGCATCGTCCTTGAAGAATTGGACCTCGATGCAATTCTTTACCGGCGGCCTGCCGTGGTCCTGGTCGATGAGCTTGCACACACCAATGCCCCGGGGTGCCGCCATCCCAAACGATATCAGGATGTTGAAGAACTGCTCGACAGCGGCATAGATGTTTACACAACGATGAATGTCCAGCACTTTGAAAGCCTCAACGATGTTGTCGAAAAAATCACGGGGATACGTATGCAAGAAACACTGCCCGATACTTTTCTGGATCGAGCAGACGAAGTTCAGGTGATTGACATTCCCATGGAAGAACTTTTTGAGCGGCTGAAAGAAGGAAAAGTATACATTCCCAGGCAGGCGGAACGGGCGATGCAGAACTTTTTCCAGCGAGGCAATCTTGTCGCGCTTCGTGAACTCACACTCACCCACGCTGCTCGCAAAATGGACACTGAACTTTTGAACTATATGAGGGCGAAGGCGATTTCCGGTCCCTGGCCGGCGGGCGAAAGATTGATGGTATGTATTGCGCCAAGTCCGTATGCAAAACAGCTTCTCCGCAAAGGATACACCATCGCTAAAGACGCCCATGCGGAATGGTATGCTGCCTATGTCTCTACACCTGCCCTGAAAGAGATGTCGGATAAAGATAAGGCCTATATCGCTGAGGCATTGAATCTTGCAGAAGAATTGGGGGCAAAAATTGTGACTCTTTCGGGAACAGACGTAGCCAGTGAGATCCTTCGCTTTGCCCGTGAGTATAATATTAACCATATCGTGATCGGTAAGCCCCTCCATTCCATGCTGCTGGGATTTTGGAAAGGCTCACCCGCGTCTCGCCTTCTGCACACCCCGAGCGAATTTGAGCTGCATCTCATCACGCCAACCGTTGAGAAAAGAGAGGTAGAGGTAAAAGCAAAGCCAGAACGAGTTGCACTCCATCCCAAAGACTACCTATTCACCATTCTGATGGTCGCCGGAGTCACGTTGTTGAACTTATTCCTTCAAAGATTCGTTCATCCCATGTCTCTGGCTTACATCTACTTGATTGTAACGATCGCCAGCGCTCTTCTCTTAGGTACCGGGCCCTCGTTGTTCTCTTCCATCCTCAGCCTGCTCACGTTTGATTTCTTCTTCACCGATCCCAAATATAGCCTCACGATGAATCATCCCCATGACATCATCAATGTCGTAGTCTTTTTCTTCACCTCGATTATCGTCGGGCAACTTGTAAAGATAACGAAACGCCAAAACCTTCTTCTGCACCTTCGTATCAGGCGCATTACCCTCATCGAGGAGATGAGTAAAGAATTTTTGATGCTTCCCCCAGTTGAACAATTCGTCGGGGGGCTTGTTCAGAATTCAAGCGAATGGAAAAATGTTTTAACACTATTTCGTACGACGGTTCTTGATCACATCAGCCATATTGCGATCAAGTATCTCTTAAAGATTGTTGACGCACCATCTTTTGTACTTTTCAGCGGCAAAGAGGGGAAGCTCCAGGTCTGGGCTCGGAGCAAACCTGACATTGACCTTACTCCAAATGAGATGGCCGTCGCCGAGTGGACCTATTCGCATGGCGAACCTGCAGGCGCGGGTACGCAAACACTGACAAACATCAGGGTATTCTTCACACCGATGAAATCGCTCGAGGAGATCGTTGGTGTCATCGGCGTTCAGTATGATTTCAAGAATCTTCTACTTGATCAACGTCGCCTCCTAGGAGTGGTATCCAATCTCTCGGCCCTTGCTGCGGCCCGATGGGTGAATATATGGACTGTCAAATGAACAATTATTTTTTCTTCCTTTTGAACCTCGTCAAGAAGGATGCGTCCCTCCCCTCTTTCTAAGAATGAAGCTTTTTCCATTTTGTACACCAGCGACGAATTCGTTAGACCATTAGTAATGGAAAAATCCTTGACATTCATAAAATAGTTTGTTAATTTTTCTTAAAAATAGGGTTTTTCGGGTCCAGAAGTATATTGAATATTTCTGGAGGTTAAGAAACTGGATAGTCGGGCCGCTATCCGAAGATAAAACTTCGGTGAGCGGCCTTTTTATTGGAGTGAAGACTCGGATGAAATCCAAAAAGCCTTAATGAAATTATTGGGGAGTGTCGACACTGACTTAGTGGCGTCCGGTAACCCTATCTGATCAGAAGCGAGGTGAATTCTATTAAGGATCTATTGTCTTTCTTCGTGTTATCAAACCAAAGGAAGATAGGATAAGGGAGAATAGAACTTGCCGTAAGCCTTAAAGAAAGGAGAAGGCGATGGAAACAACCGTCAGTGAGAAAAAGGAAACTACTATTCAGGGGGGAAAAAGAAATGGCAGAAACGGGGCATGCTCTTTCTTAAATTTCTTGCATATGGGGGGTGGATACTGGTCGCTATCGCTGTTTTGGCAATTTTTTTCCTTATCGCTGCTTTAAGGAAATGAATCTTGCTTGTACCGTGCGAGAATTTGGACAAAGAATTGGGTTTTAACATTCATTCCATTCGTCTGTATGCTTAAGCCAATGAAAACCAAGGGAAAAGCATCGCAGTTGCTATTAATCCTGTGGAAAGGAGAAATTAATGGAGGAAGCAACCAACAAGAAAATGGTACCTGACATCAAAGATGAAGGAAAGGGAAAACGAGGATGGGGGAGTCGCATTTATAACTTTTTGGCGAGTGGGGGGCTCATTCTGGTCTTAATAGGGGGTTTTATCATTGCCGTCATTATCATCAGCAAACTATCTTAGTGGTCTTATTTACAACTGTTGGAATCGGGATGTTCGTACTCGTCAGGTTCGTTTTTTTGGGGGAATAGGGACTTCCCAGTGAAGAGGGCATATAAAAGTCCAAGAGGGAAGGGATGGGGAAAAACCTGGAAGACAGCAAAAGAAAACGTACCCAATAGTGGAGAGTATGTGTGGGCGGACCCCGAAGCAGATTCAACGCAATGCAAGATCCGGGTTCTTCCGCAAGAGAGGCCAACCCATCGTGGGACTTCAGAGGTGTTTGCAGTGAAGTAAAGAAATAAATGGGGGCCATTTCCATTGGACGCCGCTTCCTGATTTGGCCTTAAACCTGCGACTTCAGATGAAGAAATATCCTGAAGTAAATAAATTAAATTTTTTGTTTTTCCGGTGACGTATAGCTTAGGAATCGTCAGGGGAGTGAAAAATTAAACTCAGATCTATAAGGAATGAAAGTGCAAACCGTGGAAGAAACAAGCTCTATAGCCGACGAGGCGGCAGTGATCACACTTATTTTATTAAGAGGTGAAGAGGCATGGATGTGGAAGAGCGATTAAAGAAGATTGTGAAGGATACGGGTGAGGTTACCTCGGTATACGGCGGGTTCGAAATCAGAGTTTTAAAACCAAACTTATTTCCATGGTACAAAATCATCAAACAACTGATGGATATTGGCCAAGAAACCTGGGTTAATGAGAAAGAAGGAAAAATCTGTATTACCTCCGAGCCAAAAGTTCAATAACTCTCCGTCAAAAGGATTACTTTCATGAAGTGGAAAGGAATTATCTACATAGCCATCATTCTGGGCGTAAGCCTCTTCTCTTCTCTGGCCGGCTTTTCGTCGACTCAGGTTCTATCTCTCGCTATTTTCTTCATGGTTATCTTTGGAACGATCCTCTTCTGGCAATTCCGGCTCCCCTTTGCCCTATTAGGCATTTCTTTGCTCCTTGCCTTTGGCCTTCTTGATATCCAACATCTTATTGAATTTGCCGGACTGGATGTCATCCTCTTTCTTGTGGGGATGATGATTCTGGTGGGCTATCTGGAAGAGAACCACTTCTTCGAATCACTCGTCAATACCCTTATTCGATACATTGGCCCGAGGCCTTTTTTTCTTGTGGCGACCCTTATGATTGTCGGTGCAATTTCTGCCGCATTAGTCGATGAGGTCACCTCTATCCTCTTTATGACGGCCACGATGATCCATCTGACTTCCCGGTTTGGTGTCAATCCAATTCCCTTTGTGATCATCCAGGTCTTTGCCACGAATATCGGGTCAAGTGCCACCGTAGTTGGCAACCCTATCGGGGTCATGATTGCGATGAGGGCAGGCCTGACCTTTCAGGATTTCCTCCGCTGGGCATCTCCGATCTCATTATGTGCGCTATTGATAACGATCCCGCTTTCCCTTCTTTACTACTCAAAAGAAATTCGGGATTTGAAGCAGAAAATGAGGGGAAAATATTTGGAAAAAGAGGATATCCCTTCAAAAGAGAATTCCCGGCAACAGGCCATCTGCTTCATTCTTTTTATCGGAACCATAGCGGGACTGGTCCTTCATGCATCTTTAGAAAAGGCATTCGGATTACAGAAGAATGCTCTCCTGATCGGGACTGCGCTATTATCTGCCGGGATCAGCCTTCTTCTCGAAAGGGACCGGGCCAGAGAATTAATGGAAAGAAGGGTGGACTGGTGGACCCTGACTTTTTTCATGATGCTTTTTGCTTCGGTAGGGACTCTTAAATATGTTGGGACCACAGAGGTCATCGCTAAATCTCTTATTTCATGGGTGGGGGGAAATCCAAAGGTGCTCTACCTCGTCCTCACCTGGACGATCGGTATTCTGACGGGGTTTATGGATAATGTCCTGGCCGTGGCTACCTTCATTCCCATTGTCCAGGACATCGCAAGAACAGGAATTGACGTTACACCCATTTGGTGGGGAATTCTCTTTGGCGGGACACTTTTTGGCAACTTAACCATGATTGGAAGCACGGCCAACATTGTGGCTATTGGGATCATCGAGCGCCAAAAAATCGGCCATATCACTTTTGGACAATGGATCAAGCCCGGTGCGATTGTTTCGGTGATAACCTTGGGCATCGCCACTTTGATCCTCTACCTTCAATTTTACAACTGAAAAGAATGACAGACGGATTATTTGTCTTGTTAAAACCATCCTATGATTCCCGCGAAAAAGGGCAAGCCATTGTTTCGAGGATCATTTCTTGAGCCGAGGTGAACCGTTATCAGAATGATATTTGATTTCTAATAAATTTCATGTAATATGATAAAACCAAATTTAGTTTAACTGGAGCCGACCATGACAACTCAACAGTGGATTGCCTTAGGAATTTTCGTTCTCTCTTACGGGTTGATCATTTCCGAGAAAGTCAGCCGAACGATTGCTTCAATCTTTGGGTCTGTTCTTGCATTCATCTTCATTTTGACTCCCCAGGATCTGCTCCATTATGAAAACTGGGAGACCCTCCTTTTTGTTTTTGGAATGATGACGGTCATCGAAACGATGAGCGAGTCGGGTTTCTTCAGATGGTTAGGTCTTCACAGTGCCAAATGGGTCAAACTCGATCCTCTCAAACTCTTCATTCTTTTCCCTTTCATCGCTGGATTTCTTTCTGCCTTTGTCGATAGCATTACCGTGATGCTTTTCATGGCCACCCTAACAGTTGAGGTGTCAAAAATCATCGAGATCAACCCCCTCCCCCTTATTTTTGCCGAAATCTGCGCTGCCAATATCGGGGGTGCTTCCACCATGGTGGGTGATCCTCCCAATGTCATTCTGGGAACGTATTTTGGCCTCTCCTTTATGGACTTTGTCAGAAACACGGGTTTGATCGCCTGGATTGGATTTGTGGTCAATGGTCTCTTTTTTGTCTGGTTTTATAAGCGCGAGATTTTTTCAGCGCGCGATAGACTTCGCCAAGATCCACGGTGGCTTGAACAGCAGGCCAGTGCCCTAAACCCGAGAGAGGCGATTAAGGATAAGAGACTTTTCGTCGTAGGTCTGATCGCTTTTTTTTATGTGGTGATTGTACTCGTCACTCATCATATCACTCACCTATCCGTTGCAACCTGTGCCTTAACCGGGGCGTTGATTGCCATGCTTCTCGGGGGCTACAAAATGAGTAAGGTTTTGCTGAATATTGATTATCCTACGATTATTTTCTTTGCGGGACTTTTTATCATTGTAGGCGCCATGGAGCATGTGGGTCTCCTTAGAATGGCCGCATCGATGGTGAAAGAGGCGTCGGGCGGAGATTTTTTTATCGCCTTGTCAATCATTCTTTGGATCAGTGCCATTGGATCTTCGATCGTTGATAATGTGCCTTTTGCGGCAGCGATGGCGCCCATCCTCAAGCATATGAGCGAGACGTTTGGCTTTCCGCTTCTGCCCTTGGTTTGGTCTACGGCCCTTGGGACCGATATTGGGGGGAATGGAACGCCGATCGGTGCCTCTGCCAATGTGGTGGCTGTGGCGACATATGAACGGATGACAGATAAGAAGATCGGTTGGGGATACTATTGCAAAGCGTGTTATCCTGCAATGATCGTGGTCGTGGCTGTCTGTAATTTCCTGCTCTATCTTTTCTATATCTGATTAACAGACGCAAGTTGACAATAACGCATTTTCTTGCTCATGGATTAGTCTTTTCTCTTGACAGCAACCCCTTAATAGGTGACCCCGCTTTTCGTCACAATGATTCACGTATTGAGAACATTAGCCTTTTCTCTTCCTATCTCGCCACCCAAATCCCGATTTAGATAATAAACCCGTTTTCCCAGTCTGTCTTTGCGAGCACCTGAAAGGTGCGTGGCAATCTCATGGAACAAGGCGGGATTGCTTCACTTCGTTCGCAATGACAATTTCCTAAATCGGGATTTGGGCGCCATTTAACCCTATGCAAAGATAAGAATTTATAATATATTGAAGTTATTCAGGAGATTGGGTGTGTAGAGATTTATGAAAACGGGCGAAGGTGGCAAGGACTTTGTGGCTGCAAGAATGACAGGAGCTCATCCTTTGAATATCCTTATCGTTGATGATGAACTCAACATACGGAAAACGCTTACCGTCTACCTGGAGACGGAAGGCCATCACGTTGTTGCCGTCAGCAATTTTCAGGACGCAGTGCATGAAGCTTCCAGGAGGTCTTTCGACCTAGCTTTTGTGGACCTCCGGCTTGGCACGGCGGATGGACTTGACCTTATCCCGACCTTGCTTGCTCAAACACTCTGGACCAAAATAGTTGTCATCACGGCTTACGCTTCTATTGATACGGCGGTGGAGGCCATGCGGCGCGGGGCGACGGACTATATCCCAAAACCATTTACACCTGCTCAGGTGAAACTCGCCGTCCACAAGGTTTTTGAGATGCAATCATTGGAACAAAGAATTGCTTCGCTGCAGGAGGACCTGGGCAGATTAAATCCTGAAGCGGATTTTTCAACTAAAAGCCCTGCCATGCAGAGAGTCATCAATCTGTCTCACCAAGTAGCTGCAACCGACGCAACCATTCTTTTACGTGGGGAGAGCGGGACTGGCAAAACGGTCTTGGCCCGTGCTATTCACCATTGGAGTCCCCGAGCTAATAAACAAATTTGTATCGTTTCATGCCCTGCCTTTTCTCCCGAACTCCTTGAGAGCGAACTATTCGGACACGTGAAGGGGGCCTTTACGGGTGCTATCCGGGATAATCCTGGTCGCACCGCAACCTGTGAAGGCGGGACGCTTTTGCTGGACGAGATCGGAGACTTGCCGGCTAACCTGCAACCGAAACTTTTGCGCTTTCTTCAGGACAAAGAGTATGAAAGGGTAGGAGATTACACAACTCGAAAAGCGGATGTCCGCATTATCGCTGCCACCAACAGGGATCTTGATAAAGCAGTCAAAGAAGGACGGTTCCGGGAAGACCTCTTTTATCGGCTTAATGTAATTCAGATCCAAATCCCTCCCCTGCATGAACGGTCCGAAGATATAACCATACTTGCTGAGAGATTGTTGGCATTCTTTGGCCGAGCCAGGCATCATCTCTTTCTCGGTTTCACTCCAGAGGCGCTTCAAGCCCTCAGACAATACCATTGGCCAGGAAACCTCCGAGAGCTGAGAAATGTTGTTGAAAGGGCAGCTATTCTCTGTCAGGCTGACCGTGTGGGTATTGAATGTCTTCCTGAGAATCTGCTGCCCAGTGATTCCGGCGCAAGACTCGGCGATCCGGTTTCTTTGGAGAAGATCGAAGAAGAACATATCCGGCGGGTGCTGGCTACCACAAAGTCGCTTCAAGAGGCTGCCGATATACTCGGCATCGACCAGGCCACCCTATGGCGCCGCCGCAAGAAGTACGGGATTTGATGCCAGTAGGAAGATAGATAGATAGACTCCGCACCACTTACAACCCTTACTTTTGAAATGCCCTCATCATTAATCTTCATCTTCCCTTTTCCTCCCACCTTGCAGTTTTCAAGGCTTTCTTGTTCCGTTCTTGAAAATTGCAAGAATCCTTGCCGAACATATTGTTAAAAGTCCTGGAAATACGGGCGCTTAGTTAGAGACTCTTCGGGCATGAAGTTTGCTTTAACAACTACAAGAAAGGAACAAGGCGTATGCTGGGACTTCGGCAGAAGTTATCGCTTGGGTTTGGCGGATTGCTATTAATCATTCTAATCATCGGCATCCAAAGCATCAGCCATCTCACCCAGTTGGGACAGTCTATCGACGTTATTCTCCGGGAAAACTATCGTAGCGTCATCGCATGTCAGGAGATGAAAGAGTCCCTCGAACGCATGGACAGCGGCATCCTCTTTGTCCTTCTCGGTGAAAAAGAGAAGGGGACTGAATTGCTCCAGAAGAATGAGGCGGCCTTTAAGAAGGCGCTTCAGGTGGAGCTGGATAACATCACCTTGCCTGAAGAGGGAAAGAAAGCCCATCATCTGCAGGATCTTTTCAAACAGTATAAAGATAACCTCCACGGAATGCAGGAGCTGAAGACTTCCATCAATGCAAAGCGGGACACCTATTTCAAAAGGCTTTTACCGTTATTCGTTCAAATCAAAGAGACCGCTGATGAGATCCTCCAGATGAACCAGAAAAATATGAGCGATGCCAATGAGCGGGCACGCCGTAGCGCGGCATCGGCTAAGAAGCAGATGTACATTCTTCTCTTTGCCGGGATGCTTGTAGCAGTTGGATTCGTTCTTTTCACAGGAAGGTGGATTCTGCGTCCGATTAATCGTCTCATCCGTTCCGCAGAGGAGATCAAGCAAGGGAACCTTGAACTTGTTGTTGAAAGCGATTCCAGGGATGAGATCGGGCAGCTTTCCGAAGCATTCAATGAGATGGCCTTAGCCCTTCGCGAAAGCAGGAGGAGCGACCAGACCAGATTAACGCGAATCCAACGTGCGACAGAGCAGACCTTTAACAGTCTGCCTGATGCGGTTGCCATTGTTGATCCCGGAGGAAAAGTGGATGTTGCAACGGAGACAGCAAGGAATGTTTTTGAACTCAAACCGGGTAAACAGATCCGAGGTCTACCGTCCCGATGGATGGATGAGATTTTCACAGAAGCGTTAAGAACGGGTCGAACGATCCAGCCGGCTGGAGAACAGAGAGTGATCCAACATTTCGTGAATGGAGAGGAGCATTATTTCCGTCCGGAAGCCATTCCGATTCTTGGGAGGGATATGCAGCCGACAGGCGTCGTACTGGTTCTCCAGGACGTGACCCAGGAACGGAAACAGGAGGAACTGAAGAGAGGAGTCATCTCAACCGTTTCTCATCAATTGAAGAGTCCGCTTACATCCATTCGCATGGCAATCCATCTGCTTCTGGAAGAGAAAATAGGAAGTCTTACACCTAAGCAGACAGAGCTTCTGGTGGCAGCCCGGGAGGATAGCGACAGGTTGCATAGCATCCTTAATAACCTGCTCGATATCAGCCGAATCGAGTCCGGGAAAGTTCAAATGAATTTCCGAAAAGTCTCTCCCCATTCGATGGTTTTTGAAGCCCTTGAACCTTTTCAGATGGATTTCAAGGATCGGAACGTGACGCTTCGGATGGAGCTTCAGGATGATTTGCCCGAAGTTTGGGCGGATACGGCAAGGATGAACCATGTCTTTGCCAACCTGCTCTCGAACGCCCTCAGATATACCCCGCCCGGAGGAAAAGTAACTGTCCTGGGAAAAGCAGATGAAGAATGGGTCCAGTTCTCGGTTTCGGACTCGGGAAGAGGTATTCCGAGCCAGTATCTCGCAAGAATTTTTGAGCAGTTTTTCCGCGTACCCGATCAGGGAGCGGAGACCGGGGTGGGTCTTGGGCTTGCTATTGTGAAAGAGATTGTGGAAGCCCATGGCGGGAC
>Ga0214473_10007438_pt1 | contig 12994 bp, 16 predicted proteins | sample RVTome_7_FD_203509 | JGI IMG/M metagenome (GOLD analysis project Ga0214473, IMG submission 203509) | Soil microbial communities from uranium-contaminated site in the Upper Colorado River Basin, Wyoming, United States - RVT98D197 | ecosystem: Environmental > Terrestrial > Soil > Contaminated >...
TCTCGTGGAGCGCCGCGTCGACGGCGTCGAAGACGGCGCGCGCAGAGGGAAACGCCTGGGCAAGCTCCTTGCCCATGCCCGCGGCCTGCGAGCCCTGGCCGGGGAAGATGAACGCGAGCTTGCCCATCGCCTCTCCTACCAGCGGATGATGCCGGCGCCCCAGGCCATGCCGGCGCCGATGGCCGTGACGAGGATGGTGTCGCCGGGCTTGAACCAGCCAGCGCGGTTGGCCTCGTCGAGCGTCGTGGGGACGCTCGCCGCCGAGGTGTTGCCATACTTCTCGAGGTTCATCCAGCACTTCGAGGCGGGGATCTCGAGCCGTTCCAGGGTGGCATCGAGGATCCGCTTGTTGGCCTGGTGCGCGATGACGTAGGTGACGTCGCTCGCCGAGAGGTGATTCGCGGCGAGCGCCTCGCGGCACGAGTCAACGAGAGCGCGCACCGCGAACTTGTAGACTTCGCGGCCGTTCATGACCAGGTAATGGCCGCGCTCATCGAGGAGCTGCTGCGAGAGCGGATGTCGAGAGCCGGGGCCCGGCTGGTGAAGGATCGCCCACTGCGAGCCGTCGGTGTGGAGGTGGATCGACTGCAGCCCGCGCTTCGGGTCGTCGGTGGGCTGGATCACCATCGCGCCGGCGCCATCGCCGAAGAGGATGCAGGTGTTTCGGTCCTTCCAGTCGACGATGCGCGTCAGCATGTCGACGCCCACGACGAGCGCGTTCTTCGCCACGCCAGTCGCGACGTACCGGTCCGCGATGGAGAGGGCGTAGAGCGAACCGGAGCACGCTGCCGAGACGTCGAAGGCGAACGCCTTCTTGTTGCCGAGGCGGCCCTGCAGCAGCGCGGCCGTCGAGGGCCACGGCATGTCGCCCGTGATGGTCCCCAGCACGATGAGGTCGAGGTCGGCGGCGCTCACGCCGGCCATCTCGAGCGCCCGCTTCGAGGCCTCGAAGGCGAGGTCGCTGCTGGCCTGGTCCGCCGCCGCGACGTGACGCTCCCGGATCCCGGTGCGCTCGACGATCCACTGGTCGTTCGTCTCGACGAACTTCTCGAGGTCCGCGTTGGTGAGCACCTTCTCGGGCGAATAGGAGCCCGTCCCTACGATCAGCGAGCGCATCGATCCATCCTCCTTCTTCAGGCCTCGGGCGGCGCCGTTCTGGCCCGCTCGTGTTCGACGTTGAGGGTTTCCGCCTCGCTCGCGACCGCCGCGAGGAGCGCGTCGCCTTGCTCCGCGGCCCGACCGATCTCGTCGGTGGCGTGGGCGTCGGCGGCGCTGCGCACCCGGCGCACGGCGTTGCGGATGGCGAGGGCATCCGAGCGGCCGTGAGTGATGAAGCCCACCCCCGAAACGCCCACCAGCGGCGCGCCGCCGATCTCGCGCCAGTCGATCTTCTTCTTCATGGCGCCGAGCGCGCTCTTGGCGAGGAGCCCGCCGATGGCGGAAGCCGGCGTCGACTTGAGAGCCTGCTTGAGCAACTCGCCCACCACCTTGGCCGTGCCCTCCATCGTCTTCAGGGCCACGTTGCCCGTGAAGCCGTCGGTGACGATGACGTCGAAGTCGCCGGTGAGGAGGTCGCGCCCCTCGCAGTAGCCGCGAAAGTCGATACCGCGGGCGTTCCGCAGCGCGGCGGCGACAGCGCGGGTGAGGTCGGTGCCCTTCGAGAGCTCCTCGCCGTTCGAGAGGACCGCCACCCTGGGGCGCGCAACGCCCAGCACGCGACGGGCGTAGACCTCGCCCATGAGGGCGAACTGCACGAGGTGGATGGGTTTGCACTCGACGTTCGCGCCCATGTCGAGGAGCAAGGGATGTCCAACAAGCGCGGGAAGGACCGAGATGATGGCCGGCCGCTCGACGGCGGGGAGCCGCCCCAGCACGAAGATGGCGCCCGCCATCACCGCGCCGGAGTTGCCCGCCGACACCATTCCGCACGCCTCCTCGCGCTTCACGAGCTCGAAGCAGACGCGGATGGAGTTGTCCTTCTTGCGCCGCATGGCCTGGCCGGGGTGGTCGTCCATCGCGACCACCTCGGAGGCGTGCTTCACGGAGATGGGTAAGCTCCCCAGCGCCCCGTGCTTCGCGAGCTCGCCACGGACCACCGCATCGGACCCGACCAGCACCACTGGCAGGCCTTCACGGGCGGCATCGACGGCGCCTTGGACGATCGCACCAGGGGCGTTGTCGCCCCCCATGGCGTCTACTGCGACCGGCAGCGCGCACGTCTCGCTCATGGCCTCGGGCAGCGTCGCCTCCCTTCGACTCCTACCCTCGTGCCGCACTCCCCGGCATCAGGCTCGGATTCTCCGAAGCGCCGCACTATTGGCCCGGGGTGATCTGCTCACCCTTGTAGGTGCCGCAGGAAGGGCAGGCGCGATGGGAGAGGACGGGCTCCTTGCACTTCGGGCACTTGGTCACGTTCGCGGGCGCGATCTTGAAGTTCGCTGCGCGGCGGCGATCGCGGCGCATGCTGGACGTACGTTTCTTGGGGACTCCCACGGTGTCACTCCTTCTCGGGTTTCTTCAGCTTCTCGAGACCGGCCCAGCGCGGATCGAGCACGCGGCGGTCGCAACCGCACTCGCGCTCGTTGAGGTTCCCCCCGCACACGGAGCAGAGCCCCTTGCATCCCTCCTGGCACACCGGATAGCCGGGCAATGCGAGCAAGAGCTGCTCCCGGACAACCGGATCGAGGTCGATGACCTTGCCGGAGTAGATCTCCTCGTTCACTGCCTCGGCGGCGAACCTGCGCTTCACCCGTGTGTTCGGGCGATCTTCCTCCGCGTCCTCGCCGCGCGTATGGACCTCTTCGTCCGGAACAAAGCTCATCTGGAAGTCGACGGGCACCTCGACCGCGGCGGGTGAGAGGCAGCGGCCACACGGTGCTGCAAGCATGGCCCGGGCGTGCCCCTCGAAGAGGACGCGGCGCTCCATCCTCGTCAGCCGTGCGTCGACATGGAGAGGGCCGTTCGCTCGGTACCCGGCGTTGTCACCCTTCACCATCTCGTCCAAGGATTCCCTGGCGAGGTCCCAGGCGCGCTGGAGCCCGCCCTCCCTGATTTCGTCAATGTTGACGCGCATTTGCGCTGCTTATGGAGCCGCGGAAAGGGCCTCATTATAGGGGGGCAACCCTGCAAGTCAAGGCGCCCTCGCTGCCAGGTGGTTCCGGAGCAAACCTACAGGTAAAGGAGATGGTTTTACTCGCGCCCTTGCGGGTACAGGCGCGATGGAGGCTCACCCCATGATCGGGGGCGCGCCTGACAGCAAGACCGGAAGTGGAACGAGAAGACCGGAAGTGGAACGAGCTGGCGAGTGGCGCGAGTTCGGCTCGCTCCGGGCGAACGCACCTGCCGTCGCGAGGTGCGCGAGACCCGTGTGCCGCAACAGGCTCGGGCCTCTCTTGAAGGGTTCTAAGGCCTGACGAGGCCGCGAGCGACCGCGAGGAGCGCCGCCTCGGCTTTGGTCGAGACGTCGAGCTTCTCGTAAATGCGCTTCACGTAAGTCTGGACGGTGCCCTCGGCGATACCCAGCGCCGACGCGACGTCGGCGTAGGTGTGGCCGTGCACCAAGAGCTCCAAGACCTCGAGCTCGCGCTTGGAGAGGGCCGGTCCACCGCGTTGGTCCGGCGGATCGCCGCGCAGCTCGGAGAGGAGCACCTTCGCGGCGCGCGGGCTGATGGGCGCCGCCTCGCCAGAGAGTACCTCGTCGACCGCGCGCGCCAGCTCGGAGGCGTGGAAGGGCTTCAGGATATAGCCGGCTGCCCCGGCCCGGAGCGCGCCCAGCACGCGGGCAGGGATGTCGACCGCGGTGAGCGCGATGCACGCGGTCTTGGGCAGTTCTGTACGGATGGCGTGGATGACGTCCTCGCCGCTCATCTTGGGCAAGCCGAGGTCGACCAGCGCGACGTCGGGCTTCTCCTTGCGGGCGAGCGCGACGCCCTCCTCACCCGAGGCCGCGGTCCCGCACACGTCGAACCCGTGCGAGGAGAGAACCTGCGCGATGAGCCGCGCGACGGCTTCGTCGTCTTCGATGGCGATGGCGCGTACTGCCATGGGCGACGGCCTCCCTGTCCCTTCCCTCATTGCTACTAGCAGGGCGGTACGACACGGGTCAAGCAATCGCCCCTCGGCGTCAGACACCCACACCCGTCACGTAGCGAAATTCCGGCGATCCTCGGCCTCGCGCGGGCCGACGGAACTCCTGGGCTCAAGAGCTGTCGGTGAATCGCCAGCTCTTGGAGCCAACGGACTCGTGTGCCGCCCTCTTGCACGGCGGCTCTCGGTGGGGGGTCCGGGTGGGCGCCGGAGACCCGGGGGCGCGGCCTCGCCAGCGACTGCGCGCTGGCGCGTCAGCTCGGACGTCCCGAGGCGCGCCGCGCTCAGCCTCTGGCAGGGCGCGACGACTTCTGACGGGTAGGCCCCTCGAGCAGGGAGAGGGGAGGGACGCCCAGCGCCTTCGCGATGGACTCCAAGGTCTCCAGCGGCGGCGAGCGCTCGCCACGTTCGAGCATCGAGACGTAGCTCACCGAGATCCCCGCCTTCTGCGCCACCCTTTCTTGAGAAAGCTTCCGCTGCATCCGCACCGCCCGGAGATTCTGAGCAACCGCCTGTTCTAGGGTCATGAGTGCATCTGTATCACGAAGGGTGCGCTAGCGCATGTACCACGATCAACCCACAGTGGACGGGAGGAGCACCCTGGCGGCCCGAGGGGATCAGGCAGAGAGGTCGAAGAGAGACGCACGGCCTCGCGAGCGGACCGCCACCTCGGCAGCCCTGGACGCGCTCGGCCCCCGCACTTCGCGTGTCTCTCGCGCTCGTTGGCTCGGCTGAAAGGCTCCGCGTCGCCGGCACGGGCGCTCTACCGGCCGTCCGGCCTTCGCGCGATGTCCTCTGGTGAGAGCGGGCGCGAGCAGCACGAGGAGCGGCCAGCACGGCCCCTGCCCTATTGGAATCACCACATCTGCGGGCGAGCGGGCGGGACGTGTCCTACCATCAACAAGGAGAAAGAGAAGAGAGAGTGGATGGAGGTTCCCATGGCAATCGAGTCTATGGAAGTGAGCTTGCCGCGCGTCCGCTGGGAGTCGGTCATTCCGGGCGCCTTCTGCGCAGTGGCCATTCAGATCGTCCTCGGCCTCTTCGGCGCCGCCTTTGGGTCCGGCGGCGAGAGCGCAGGCGCCGCCGGGTATCAGACACTGTCCGGTGTCTGGGAAACCCTGACGCCGCTCGTGGCCATCTTCATCGGCTCGGCGGTGGCGGCGTCCCTTGGCGGCCGGCGGAACGCGTTCCTGAACGGCTTCATGGTCTGGTGCGTCTTCCTGGCGGCGGTGGCCTTCTACTTGGCCCGGGACCTCGGGACGGTCACCGCGCGCGCCGAGGCCATCGGGCTCACCGGGGCAGCTGCCGCCGCGCTCGCGGGGCTCTCGGCGCTGCTCGGGTTGGCGGGCGCTTTCTTCGGCTCGGCGATCGGGAAGCGCGTGGCTCGCTACGAGTTCGCCCGCAAACGCGGGGAGCGCGAGGAGCGCGAGGAGGAGGAACTGGAGCGCCCCGAGGAGCCCGTTCACCACTGACCAGGATGCGCGGCAAGCCCCGCCGTTCAGGGCGGGGAAGGATAGCGCTCGGCTCGCGCAGCGAGCCGATGTCAGATGGGCCACAGGAAGAGATAGCACGAGCGGGGCGCGGACCCTCGCGCCCCGCCGCTGCTTTCCGCTGTCGCACCCCCGCGCTGCTCGTGTCCCAGCCTCATGTCCCCGGACGGCAGGATAGTCAAGGGGTGATGCCCCAGGTAGGGTGATGTGGGTTCAGGGGCGTCTACTGGAGGCGAAAGGGGGAGCGAGAGGATGGCGCGTGCTCTGATCGGGCAACTGCTCAAGCAGCAAGGATTGATCGAGGATCACCACATCCACAGCGCGCTTGCGTACCAGCTCAAGTGCGGCGGGAGGATCGGACACGCTCTCCTGCGCCTGCGCCTCGTCGAAGAGGAACGCCTCCTGGCTACCCTGGGGAAGCAGCTCGGCGTCCCCTCCATTCACATCGGCGACCAGATGACCTCGCCTGACGTGCTCCGGCTGATACCTCAGAAGGTCATCCGCAGGCACCGCGTCCTTCCCCTCGACGTGATCTTCACGGGCCGTTCCGAGCGGCTCGTGGTCGCGCTTCCCGCCCCGGAGAACCTGCTCGTGATCGACGAGGTGGCCTTCGCCGCGGGGATGGACGTCGAGCCCGTGCTCGCAGGGGACGAGGACCTCGACCTCGCCATCACACGTCATCTCGCGCCCGCCCTGGAGCTACCCAGGGTGCCTGCCGAGCCGATGTGCCTCGTCGATGGCCGACGGCTGGACGGTTAGGCGAGGGGATTTCCTGAAGCGCGGCGGGCGCCCTGGCAAGCCCCCGACCTGCGGTCATGAACACACGATGAGGCACCGCCTCGTGCTCGGTCTTACAAGTTGCAAGCCGCCGGTGATCACATGGTATGAAGCGGCGCGGGCACGGCTACATGACGACACCTTGCGCGATTAGCTCAGTTGGATAGAGCGTCGGCCTCCGGAGCCGAAGGCCACTGGTTCGAATCCAGTATCGCGCGCCATTAAACCAGCCGGAATCGTTCGGGTTTCCCGTTCAGCGATTCCGGCTTTCTTCTGTCCAGTGCCTCTTGTCAGCAAACTGTCAGCAAGCGGGAGGCTACTCCTTGCGCCGTCTGCAGCTTGCTGCGGCTCGGTCCTGCCTCCGGAGAGAGCGTTCGCCGGCAGCAGGCGGGCCTTCCCGATCGCCGTTCGCTGGTACCCCATGAGCAGGTGCCCATAGATCTCGGAGGTGACCTTCGGGTCCGTGTGGCGCAGAACCTTCTGGACCACCTCGAGCGGAACCCCCGACATCAGGAAGAGACTCGCCGTCGTGTGCCGCAGATCATGAAAGCGGATCTTCCGAACGATGGCCTTTGGCCAGAGCCGCATGCCATGGCCGGGGCACGTCCGAGGCTCTCGGTCCTCCGCCCGCTCCTGGTGACGACATCCTTTCCGCCGACAGACGTGCAGGTAGGCCTGGACGATGCCTGCGCGCCCCATCGCAGTGCGCAGGATGTTGCAGAAGTCGAAGTCGTCGCGAAGCATGGCGCCGTTGGGCGCCGGGAACAGCAACTCCGAGTTCGAGGCCGCGACCGCCGACTTCAGCAGCGGGACGAGGTCGGGGTGAATCGGAATGAGGTCCTCGTAGCCGCCCTTCGTCGTGTCGTTCTCACCTGAGCGCCTGACGCGGACTGCCATGAGGGACCAGTCGACGTCGGTCTTCTGTAGCGCACGGAGCTCACCCTTTCGGAGGCCGGTGTAGAGCGTCGTCGCCAGGCGGTTCAGGTGCTGCAGCGGTACCTGTGCCAGAACAGGCCCGACTTCCTCGAATCTAAGGAAGTCGGGAAGGCGCTTTGGGCCCTTCCTCTTCCTGATGCCGGCGACGGGGTTGCCCCCGTTCCAGCGCTCGTGCTCCATGGCCGCGTTGAACGCACGCGAGAGGAACCCGCGCAGGTGGTTCACGGTTTGTGCTGAGAGCCCCTCCTTCTTCTCCTTTTCATCGAGGAACGCCTGGACCTGGCCCTTCGTCAGCTCGACCAGCCTCAGATCGACGAGCTTCGCCGTGAGGAGGTGCTTTCGGATCGAGCATTCGTTCCGCTCGTGAGATGGTGAGCCCTTGGAGAAAGTCTCGAGCCACCAGCTGAGGAGCTCGCGAACCGTCCCGCCACCGTCGTCTGGCCGCAGCTGCTCGAGCCCCACGCGCTGCCGCCAGGCCTGCTGTTCGAGCTCGATCCCGATGCGCTTCGCCTCGGTCTTCGTCCGCGCTGGCGTTGGAGTGTCCCGCCATCGGCCGCTTGCATCTCTCCACCGCGCGTAAAACTTCCCGGGGCGCTTCTCGAACGCGGAGGCCATGGCTCACCTTAGCAGCCCGCGACGGGGGCCAGTAGGCGTCGTTGCGCGTTGAAGAGCCCACGCCCGAATGGTTGCGGGGTCGTAACGAACGAGCCGGCCGCCCGGGAGAGGCACGCACGGCAGAGCTCCAGCGGCCCTCTGCTTCTCGACCCATCGCAGGCTTACCTGCAGGAAGTTGGCGACATCTTGCGAGGTCCAGAGCGCCCGCTCGGCGTTTGCGGCGACCATCTGCGGTGTCGAGTCAAGGAGTTCCTTCATGGGCCACCACCAGTCCACCTATTCGTAACAAGCCTCGCGCCTCTCGTGCGCCTCGGGCGCACCGTCCGCGTCTATGCCCCTCCGCGCGCTGCGCGGCCGAAAGGACCGACTCCACCTGCTACTGTCTGCACGCCCGCGTGGACGCCGGCGGCGACGAGAACGCCCTCGACCACAGCCACCAGACGGGGGTGAGACTGGATGCTGCTCTTACGACACACCGTCCGCATGTTCGTCATACGTCATCTCCTCCTGTGACTGCTCGCATGCTTCGTGGGTGGCGCATCCGACGAAGAAGACGTTCCACATTCTCGAGGCATCGCCGAGATGGCGTCCCGAGTTCGGGAAGCCCAGCTGCGCACAGGCAGCGGGCAGCGGGCGACAAAGGCGAGCACCAGGGAAATGGACCGGCACAACGGCGGCAGGAGCCGAGCGCTGCTTGCGGCACCATGGAGCGATGGCTGCCATTCGCCGACAAGCAAGACTCGTACTCACCTCCCCCGCGGTTGCACGCCGCCATTCACTTCTCTCTTTGCCCACTCGGCCGGTCGAAGGCCGGGCCGTTCTTCGTCACGGCCTCGTAGCGTCGGAACAAGATGTACTGAAGGTACTCGTACCGACCGAACCCGAGCTCCAGCCGGTCGTTCTCAAGCCCATCGCGAATCACGCTCGGCAGGCTGAAGTGGTGGAGAAACCCATCGAAGAGGCGGTTCACGTATCCGGTGAGGTCAGAGCCCTCACCCTGCGCCTCGCGCGAGAGCTCGCCGTGTAGCGGCTTCGGTATCCGGAACGCCGCCATGATCTTGGACCCGCTCGGCGACTGCCCGACCACCTCGTCGGTCCGTGCCGGAGGACGGCCCCTGCCGCGCTTTCCTGATGGTGGCGTCTGATTAATGGGTGACATGTAGCTCCCTTGGGGTTGTTATAATATGTCTCGTTGTAATACCCGTCAAGCTACTTCGTAATGTCATGATCCACGCCGTTCCTGGACCATGCCACTGCTCCGAAGCAGAGTGACCACGAGTTCGGAAGAGTCTTCTCGGAGATCCAGGTGGTCGTCCGGGGTCGCAGCTAGAGGCATCTCTCGACTGATCGGGAAAGCCAGCGGCAGAGCGCGCTACGACCAGAAACGTGGCCTCGGACGGCGCTCCTGTGGCTCCGCGACCAGGCGTGAAGGGAGAGCTAGTGATGTACGTGGTGGACAACCAGTCGTGGATCGATGTCCGTCCCGAACGCGGCAGGCGACGACGTCCTCGACCTGGGCGGTTCTCCGCCAATGCTGTTCGTTCGACGCCACCGCACGAGCGCTCGCGTCCTCATCTCCGCGGGCGGCGCCGAGCCCCCGAGGTCGTTGCGCGCGAGCCGATCCGGGTCCAGATCGTCGCCGGGGACGTCGTCGTCCCGGGGCCCGAACGGGCGCGAGGTGGTCGAGGAGCTACGTCGTCGCTTCGGGTGGCGTGCTGCTCACCGAGCACCAGGCGTCGCAATCGCCGCTGCAGCCGTTCCGGGGGCGGCCGGGATCCATGCAAGCGAACACCTCGAGCTCGGCCGAGGCCGTCGGCGCCGAAGGCCTTCCGCCTGGTACCTGGGACGTGAGCGCCCGCCTCGCTCAGCGGCGCCGCCCGCCCTTCGACGGCGCGGCGGTCCAGTACCCGAACTCGTCCGCGTGGCAGACGCCCTCCAGGTCCAGGGCGCGCTCCTGCACGTAGTGCTGCGCGTCAGCCCGGGTTCTGAGCCCGAAGAGGTCTGCAATTACTGACCATTTGTTGTTCCACCGTCGCTCTCCTGCGCCGGGGATGAGGCCGAGGATGAAGGAATCCACAGCCGAACGCATCCCTACGGCCGAGGGGTCGGCCGGCGTCCATCGGATGAACGGCGTCGCCCCAGGACGATTCGCCGTCACGCTCAACGCCGTGATCTGGCCTGATTCGGATCCAGGCAGTGCAGGCCCGCCTGGAGCTGAGCCGGGCGGGCTCGCTCTATCGAGTGGGCGAAGACCTGGCGCGCAGCGCCGCCTCGAGGACGTGGGCGATGCGCCGGTGCGCTTCGGGCCCGGGGTGCCCGTCGCCGGTGATCACCTCGGCGGGATGGATGGAAACGCTCCCCCAGGGTCGCCGTAGCGCGCAGGGCGAGGGACTGGTTGGTGGCCTGGTGGCTGGCGGTGCGGTCGCGGCCGCCGGCCCTCGTGATCTGGGCGCTCCTCGCCGGACGGCGCTGACGAAGAGCGAGACCAGGGCCGTGCTCGAACCTGCTACGGCCATCCTCCAGGAAGGGCGGCGCTGGCGGCCCCTCGCCTCAGCGCTTCGACGCCAGCGCGCTCAGGGCGCAACGTCGAGGCGACCGAAGATCCCGTGGTTCTCTCATTCACCAGCAGCGGTGGACCGAGCCCGGCGCCAGCGGCGTCGCTGTCGAACCTCTGGTGGACTACCGCCTCGACTCCTCCCCGCCGCCGTCCTTCGACCGGTCCGTCCGCTGACCCGCTCTTCGCCGAGGCATCGGCCGGCGATTTCCGCCCGATCGCGACGAGTCCCGCGGTCGAGACCGGCTCGGGCTCCGTCGCGCCCATCGTCGGGCGCGATCTCGCGGGGACGCCGCGGCCCCTGAGCAGGGGCTTCGACGTCGGCGCCTATGAGTTCGTGAGGCCTGCGACGTCGCCGCGGACTGCATCGACGCGGCCGGAGTCGTCCAGAACCGCCTCCGGGTCTCCCATGCCTTCCACACCCCGCTGCTCACGCCGACGGTCGACGCCTTCCGCCGCGCCTTCGACGGCGCCCCCATCCGCGCCCCGAGCGTGAAGCTCATCTCCAACGTGACGGGCGAGCCCGTGGACTGCCCGCTCGACGCGGACTACTGGGTCCCGCCGTATCCCCTCGCGGCCGCGTCGCTGAGGCGGCCGGTCGTCGCCTCGCGGGCCAGCGCTCGCGCAGGCGGTTGCGGCCCGATGTGACGACCCGGACGCACCGGACGCCCGGGCTCAAACGGCCTCGCCTCCTCCGTGAGCCCCGGACTCCTACGTGCTCCTACGTGCAGACACCTGCCGATGAGTCGCAGAAGCGACCCTCCAGCCCGGAAGGAATCTCCCGCCGGACGGACGCTGTCTTCCTCGTCCTTACAGGTGGCGACCGCGGGTCACCCGGGTCACATTTACCGCCAGCCACCGACATCCGCCCACGGTCGATCGCGCTCGTGGTGAAGCCTAGCCTCACGCCAAAGCGCTTTCGCCCTCTTTCGACACGGCCGGAGCGCTTGAGCTCGGCCATCCGTGACGGTAGCCTCCGCTGATGCCGCTACCCGGTCGGTCTGATCCTGCAGGGCGGGGCCTCGCGCCCTGCCGCAAGCTTCCACGGCGGAGGACAACCCTCCTCATCGCCGGATCCTGCCTCGCCATGGCCTGCTCGTCGGGTACCGGCTCCGGCTCCGGCCCCAGCGGCGCCGGCGCGGCGCGCCAGGACGTGTGCCCGCAAGGCCTCGTCGCCAGCGAGTACCCGATCATCGACAACAGCCCGTACGCCGCGGATTATCGCCTCCGAGTCCTCGGAGAGGTGGCGTTCCAGGGGAAGACGTACCAGGTCGTGAACTCGATGCCCTGGGACTACGTCCTCTCCCACGTGCAAGCGGGCAAGTCGTTTCCGGTGACCGAGACCGACGACGCCTACGTCGTCGACAGCCACTTCGAGCTCCCCTACATCCCCTGCGTCATGGACGAGGTCGCCTGGACGCCGGGCGCCAGGAACAAGGGGTGGGCCATCGGCGCCGACGACGATCCGGCGGAGGAGGTGGCGAAGAACAGCGCCGGGCGGCCGTTCGTCTACAGCGTCGTCGCGGACGACGAGTATGGCTACTTCACCTACACGACTCCCCTGCCTGGCGATCCCATCAACTACTCGGGATTCCGGCCGACCTGGGTGGTCCACCCCGCGGGCGCCTCGTACCAGATGTTCTATCTCGACCCGCAGGACCCCGACGCGTACGGCTTCTCCTGGCCCCGGCATGGCGACGGCTGGGAGCTCAACTTCGGGCTGTTCGTCGATCCCGCCGGGAAGGTCTACGTGCCGAAGAAGGCGCCGCTCGCCATCCCGGAGTGGGATACATACCTCGAGTGCGTGGTCATCAACATGGCTGGCGCACCCGTCCCGACGACGCGCACGCAGTTCCCCGGGAACGAGTCGTACTACGCTTCCGAGACCTTCGTCCCGGGGTACGCAGCGCCCCCGAGCGTCGGCCATCGGTACTGGGGCCAGAAGGGGCGGAAGATGAGCGAGGTGGCCGTGTGGGAGGACGACGGCGCTCCCGGCTTGCCCTCGCCCGGGAACTACCACAAGCCCTTCTCGGGCGGCTGCGACACGAAGGGTTACAACTTCGCGCACGCCGAGGGGTTCACGTGGCCCGAGCTGCGCGCCTACCGCACGGCGCACGGCGACGTCGTCACCCGCGACCAGCTCTACAGCGTCACGCTGTACAAGGTCACCGGGGACGGTACGGCGACGATGCTCGGCACGCTGTCCTACGCTCAGCAAGCCAACGGGGAGTGGATTCCCACGGCCTCGGGCCCCGAGGCGCACTCGCTCAACGACAGGAACGGCCGCTGGATCATCAACGGCCCGATCTTTCCCGATCGAGGTGAGCGAGCCGTCGCGGTGCTGAACGACCTGTGAGGCGATTCCGCATGAACCGATTTCCCAGCGCCCGCCAGCCGGTCCTCGCCGTCCTCGGGATCGTGGCGGGCCTCTCCTGCTCGCGCACCGGCGGCACGGCGCAGACGCCCTACCATCCGACGGGCGGAGACCCCGGCGCCGGCGTCTGGACGGACCTCGGGACGTCCGCTCCCGCGCACG
>Ga0214473_10007439_pt1 | contig 12993 bp, 9 predicted proteins | sample RVTome_7_FD_203509 | JGI IMG/M metagenome (GOLD analysis project Ga0214473, IMG submission 203509) | Soil microbial communities from uranium-contaminated site in the Upper Colorado River Basin, Wyoming, United States - RVT98D197 | ecosystem: Environmental > Terrestrial > Soil > Contaminated >...
CAACTTGAAAGCTTTATTTGTTTTTACGCCCCCGGAATCCAAAAGGCTCATCGCCAAGGCCGTAGCAGGGCTGGATGAGGTAAAGCGAGCCAAAGTGAGCGGGAAGATCCTCATCGGTCATGGCTCCACGAACGTCCTGGTGACGGAAGAAATTTTGGGCAAAGAAAAGGTTTCGGAGATATGGAGGCGCGAATCATACCTCTCCGGGGTGATTATCCGGGGGACCCTTTGCACCACGCTGGGCGAGGAAAAACCGCCCATCCTGGTGCTGAACCGGGGAGTCATTGAACCCCCGGCCCCAACGATGGACGCCCTCCTGCGTGACTTCGGGAAGGACTCGGTTTTTATCAAGGGGGCGAACTGCGTGGATACGGAGGGGAACGCGGCCGTCTTTGTGGCCAGCCGGGAAGGGGGAACCATCGGATGGGCGATCGGCACCATCCTGGCGCGCGGGATTCGCCTCGTCGTGCCGGTGGGGCTCGAGAAGCTGGTCGCCTCCGTGCCCAAGGCCGTCACCCTTTGCGGGCAGGAGACCTTTGATTATTGCCAGGGGCTGAGAGTCGGGCTCATCCCGCTCTCCGGGGCTAAGGTGATCACAGAGATTACGGCGTTAAAGCTGCTGGCCGGGGTGGATTCCTTTCATGTGGCCTCGGGGGGAAGCAGCGGCTCGGAGGGCGCCGTAACGGTGGTGGCCGAGGGGCCGGAGGAAGGGGTTAAGAAGGCGATCCAGGTGGTCGAATCCGTCAAGGGCGAGCCCCCGCTCATGCCCCGGAAAGCGATTTGTCTGACCTGTCGGCCGACCTCCCCGGCCCAGCCGAAAGATTATAAATTTTATGATAACGTTCTCCGCTGCTGTAATGAAGGGAAAGCGGAAGAGGAAATTCCCCCGTACTTGAGAAATCGGTGATCCGACCGAATTCGATGAGCAGCGGGGGAGAGTTTCCCGGGTGGAAGGTGACCTTTTTCCAAGCGGGAAACCTTTTCTCCTTGACACTGAGCGTTAGCTATTTTAATATTCCCCTGAAAAGATATTGGGTCGGAGAGGGGAGGGTCTGAGAAGAAAGCATTGATTGCGAGCATGGGGAAGATCTGATCCGCTGGGTTCCTTGGTGGTCGCCCTAGCCTTAGGTTTGAAGCTCCCGCTAATTTTTCCACGTGGAACTTTGAGGTTTCATAGGCCGATTGTTTTTGGGGCCGAAATCCCTACTACTATCGAGCAAGGAGTCAGGCAGTCGGAGGTTGGGGGGAATGACCCCCTTCAGATTTGTTTACCAGAACCTATCAAAAGGAGGACGGGTTACATGGAAAAAGAAGAGAAGGAAGAATTCACGGGCTTAAGCAGAAGAGAGTTTCTTTATCTGAGCGGGGCCGGGATGGCGGGCATGGCCTTGGCCGGAATGCCGGAATTGAGCCATGGACAGGACAAAAAGCCCAAATACGGGGGCCGGCTGCGAGTGGGTGAGCGTTTCGGTTCCCCGGGGTTGGATGCCCATAGGAACACGGGGTTCATGGATTGGCAGAATTATTACCTCATGTATAACGCGCTGACCGATGTGGGGCAGTTGCCGCAGGTAAACATTTACCCCGACCTGGCCAAATCCTGGGAGATTTCCAAGGATGGCCGGGAGTACATCTTTCCCTTGAGGGAAGGGGTAAAGTTCCACCACGGAAAAGAATTGGACGCCTACGACGTGAAGTATTCCATGGAGCGCGTCATGAATCCGGCCACCCGTGCACCCATGGCTTTTGCCTTCCGCATGGTCGATTCAATCAACGTCATCGACAAGTACCACATCAAGATAAGGCTCAAGGAACCCTTTGGGCCCTTTTTGAGCTTTCTGACCATCCGCCATTGTCCGATCATTCCGAAGGATGCGGAGCCAACGCCCACCAAGCCGGCGCCGGGGACGGGGCCCTTTGTCTTCAAGGCGATTACCCCGAACGAGACGACAGAATTTACCCGGAACGAACAGTACTGGGAGATGGATCTGAAAACGGGAATGCGCCTCCCGTATTTGGATGGCATCCATGTGAAAAAAGTCCCTGAGGATATCGTCCGCTGGACCGCTCTGCGGGCGGGTGATTTCGATTACATCCAGAACCCCCCCCGTAAGATCGCGGTGGAGGAACAGAAGAACCCGACCCCGGGGGTCATGGTTATTATTACTCAGCCTGTGGGCGTGGCCTGGTTCTTTTTCAACGTGAGTCAACCGCCTTTTGACAAGAAGAAGGTGAGGCAGGCGGTCGCCTACGCCGTTGACAAAAAGGCGCTGATCCAGGCGGCCTACTGGGGTCTGGGAGAGACCTGCAACAATCAGCCCTTCTTGAACCGCTCCCGTTTCTACATCCCGGTACAGGACCGGGAGGTGAACATTGCGAAGGCGAAACAGCTCCTGGCCGAAGCGGGATACCCCAACGGGTTTAAGACCGTCATCCATTGCTCGACGGAAAGCGTCATGGTTGACGGGGCCAATGCCCTAGCCGGACAATTGAAAAATGCGGGCATCGAAGCGACCATTGCCTCCCGGGATTGGGTCCCCCTCACCGTCAGTTTGAGAAAAGGGGAATATGCCATCGCCTATCAGGGTGACAGCGAAAGGCTTGACCCGGATGACGGCTACTACATGCGCTTCCACTCCAGCGAGATCGGCCAGAACAACTGGTCCCGGTACAGCAATAAGGAAATGGATCAGCTTCTGGAGCAAGGCCGGTCCCTCTGGAAGTGGGAAGACCGAAAGCCGATTTATAAGAGGGTAGTGGAGTTAAACATGGAAGATTTGGCCATCCTGTACACGGCCAAATCGATCATCCCCATTGCCTACCGGGACTACGTCAAAGGGCATGAAGCCGGCATGTCCACCTGGTTCTGCTATTACCAGGGGGGCATGAAAAAAGTTTGGATGGACAAATAAGGGCAGCAGGAAATCCCGCGGCCGGGGAACTCCTGGCTGCGGGCTGACGCCCCGGCTGGCGATTTCTTTCAGGCGTTACGGGTAGCATGAAAAGAGCAAGGTTTTGGTTTTCATTCTCCCGGCGAAAGGAGGAATTCCGTGAAATACAAGATCTTGAGTCTTTTGATCATTGTCGCCCTGATTTCTCTGGGGGCCTGCCAGAAGAAAAAAGAGGTGGAAAAAAAAGAGGTCCCTAAAAAGGTCTCTGGTGGGTATGTAATAAATTTTAAACCCAATGACAGTCTGGATTTGGTGCCTCCGAAGACCATAATCCTGCAACCGGCGGGACGGGCGGAAGGGGAAAATAGCTTCTACCTGACGGTAATGGCCAAAGGCGTCGACCAGGTCTCTCAAGTATCCTTTGATTTGACCTTTGACCCCGCCTCTGTGAGCTACCGGGATTTCAAGCCGGGGGAGCTGTTCGAACAGAAGGGGAAAGCCGAATACAAGATCGGACCCAAGGGCGATCAGAAGGGGAAATTGGAGGTCAAGATTTCCCTCGGATCAAGCGGGACGGTGAGCGGAAGCGGGAAGGTGGCGACCCTGTCTTTTAAGGCCCTGCAGCCGGGAAGAGGCGACATTTTATTCGAGAACGGCGAGCTGATCGACGGACAAAAGAAGCCGGTGCCTCAGACGAACTGGATCGGTGGGCTATTGTGGATTTTGGAAACCGGTTGATCCGGAACGTCGGGTTGATCGGCAACCGATGTTGCCGTTTCCGGCCCGTACAAACCAGGTAAGGGCTTCGCCTTCGGTCCCCATCCGGATGTCAGCGGAAGGGCCCGAGAGATTTCAGAGTCCTTCACGCAGAAGGCCAAGAGAGAAACTTTACTAAAAAAGAATTGGAGGTTCGTTATGGCGACGATTGACCAAGAGACGCTGTTGAAAATTTACCGCAATATGGTTCGTTTGCGGTTTTTCGACGACAAGCTCAACCAGTTGGTGGAGAGCGGGCTCCGCCTCACCCAGCATTCGACGCGGGGCCAGGAAGCCACCACCATTGCCGCCTGTGCCACATTGGGGCCGGGTGATTATGTGATGCCGTATCACCGGGGTTGGGGTTGGGCGATCGGGAAAGGGATGGACCCGAAGGTTTTGCTGGCGGAGATCATGGGCAAGCGGACGGGATGCTGCGTGGGGAAGGGGGGCGTGCATATCGCCGACTGTTCCTTGCGGATCATGGGCCGGCCGGGCATCCAGGCGGCCCACGTGCCCATCGGGGCCGGGGTTGGCTTGTCGATCAAATTCCGGAAGACCAGCGATGTCGTCCTGGTTTTCTTCGGCGACGGGGCTTCCAATGAGGGGAATATCCACGAGGGGATGAACCTGGCTTCGGTTTGGAAGGCTCCGGTGGTGTTTATCTGCGAAAACAACCTGTATGCCCTTTTTACCTCCAATATTGAGACGACCTCGGTGCGGGACATCGCCGATCGAGCCCAGGGCTACGGGATGCCCGGCGTGGTCGTGGATGGCAACGACGCGATTGGCGTGTATGAGGCGGTGCGGGAAGCGAATCAGCGCGCTCGTTCAGGCCAGGGGCCCACATTTATTGAGGCAAAGACCTACCGCCTTCACGGGCATACGGGAATGGATCGGTTTCATCTGGGGGTCTATCGGCCGAAGGAGGAAGTGGAAGAGTGGGCGAAGAAGGACCCGGTGAAGCGGCTGCGGGAGCGATTGATCGAGATGAAGACAGCCGCGGCGGCGGCTTTGGACAAGATTGATCAAGAGGCGCGGGCGGAGATTGAGGAGGCGGAGAAGTTTGCCAAAGACAGCTCCTACCCGACGAGAGAAGAAATTCTTCAGGATGTATATGTTGATTAAATAGGAGGAGAGATCCATGGCATCAAGGGAAATGACGTATGCGGAAGCGATTCGCGAGGGCCTGCGGGAAGAGATGAAGCGGGATGAGAGTATCATCCTTTTAGGCGAGGATATTAAGATTAACGTTTGGACGGTGACCCGGGGTCTTTTTGAGGAGTTTGGCGACCGGGTGATCAACATGCCGCTTTCGGAGTCGGGTTTTTGCGGGGCGGCGGTGGGTGCGGCGTTGACGGGGATGCGGCCCGTGGTGGAGATTATGTATCCGGATTTTTCGATGTATGCCGCGGATTCGATTGCCAACCAGGCGGCCAAGTATCGATACATGTGCGGCGGTGGAGATTTTCGGGTGCCCGTCGTATTCCGGCTCGCCGGAGGCGGAAGTTCGGGGGGGTCGGGATGCCACCACGGGCAGTCCTTGGAGGCGACGTTTATCCATTTCCCCGGGCTGAAGGTGGTTTTCTCCTCGAGCCCCTACGACGCCAAGGGACTGATCAAGACGGCGATCCGGGAAAACAACCCCGTCTTATTTTATGAGCACAAGCTGCTGTACGGGGTCAAGGGGATGGTGCCCGAAGAGGAGTATCTGCTGCCGATCGGGAAAGCCGAGGTAAAGCGGGAAGGGAAGGACGTGACCATCGTCTCTTATGCCTGGACGTTACACAAGGTGTTGAAGGCAGCGGAGGAGCTGGCCAAAGACGGGATTGAGGCGGAAGTGATCGACTTGAGAAGTCTGCGCCCCATGGATAAAGAGTGTATCCTGAACTCCGTGAAGAAGACTTCCAAACTGGTTACGGCGGAGGAAGGGACGAAGATGGGGGGAGTGGGAGCGGAGATCGCAGCGATCGTGGCCGAGGAAGGATTGCAGTACCTGGATGCTCCGGTAAAGAGGATTGCCGGGTTGGAGACGATCATTCCCAGTTCGGCCTATGCCGATCAAATGGTGATCCCGCAGATTCCCGACATCGTCAAAGGAGTAAAGGAGTTATTCTGAGCAATCGTCAATCACGGAGTTCATCGTGCGGCACAACGGCACCAAGAGAAAGACCCAGTCAATCTCTCCCACCCTTTCCCTCCCCCTCAGAGGGGGGAGGGTTGGGAGGGGCTGAAAAGAGTATGTTCCCGGGAATGAGATAATTTCTCCGTGGCCTCTGTGGTTGAATTTTGATAATACCCCGACATTGAATGGAGATTGAAGATGGCTGCTGAGGTGAAGCTTTCGAGTCTGGGAGTTTCCATCACGGAAGGAACCATTGTTCGCTGGCTCAAGAAGGAGGGAGACGCCGTCGAGAAAGGGGAGATCCTGGCGGAAGTCGAGACCGAAAAAGTAAATTTCGAGATTGTGGCGCCGGAATCGGGAATCCTCCTCAAGATCCTCTACGGAGAAAAAACCATCGCCAAGGTCGATTCTACGGTGGCCATCGTGGGGGCTGCGGGGGAAGATATCTCGGCCTATCTGGCGAAGGCTGCGGAGAAGAAGGAAGAGGTGAGGGAGAAGGCCGCCGCCCCGGAGAAAAGAGCACGGGTGTCATCGGGGGAAGTGAAGGCTTTCCCGGCGGCAAAAATGCTGGCCAAGCAACATGGCCTCGACCTGGCCGAAATTCAAGGAACCGGAGCCGAAGGAAGGGTGACCAAAGAAGATGTGGAAAAGTTCCTCGCGGAGAAGAAGGCCAGGGAGGGAGAGAGGATCCCCGAGCTTGAAGAGGTCCTCCCTCTGGTCGGGATTCGCAAGGCCATTGCGGATGGAATGTCCCTGAGCGTACGGACGGCGGCGCATGTCACCACCATCGCGGAAGTGGATATGACCAAACTGGTGCAGCTCCGGTCGGAGGTGGCGCCGCGGTGGAAGGAAGAGGGGGTCAGCCTTACCTATGTTCCCTTCGTCATCCGGGCTGCAATCAACGGCATCCGGCAATTCCCGATCATCAACTCCCAGATTATAAAGGACACGATCGTCATTAAAAAATACGTCAATTTCGGTGTGGTCGTGGCCATTCAAGAGGGGCTCATTACCCCGGTCCTCAAGAGAGTGGATACGAAAGATCTCCGGCAGATTGCCCAGGCTCTGGATGAAGTGTCCGCGCGGGCCCGGGAGCGAAAGCTTTCTTTGGAGGATATGCGGGGAGGAACCCTCACCCTTTCGAATCCCGGTGTGTTCGGCGCGGTGATTGCGACGCCCATCATCACCCAGCCGCAAAATGCCATCTTGTGGATGGGACGGATTGCCAAGATGCCCGTGGTACGGGATGATCAGATCGTGATCCGTTCGATGATGTACCTCTGCGTTTCGTACGACCACCGGGCCGTTGACGGGTCCATCGCCGCCCAGTTCCTGCAGCACATCCGGAGACAGTTGGAAGATCCGCGGCCGCTGCTGGACGGTTGATGATCCGTATCCAGCGCTCCGGAAAATGATTGGCCTTTGAGAGTGAAAGGAGACCGTTCCATGCCCAGCAAGGGGTTTCGTTCATTTGACCCAGCCAACCTCTGCCAGATCGCGATCGTGGTTAAAAGCATCGATGAGACCGTGAAGTTCTACACGGAAGTATTCGGCATCGGCCCTTTTGAAATCCGGGATGTCGAATATCCCACCGCCACCTATTACGGTCGAAAAGCGGGTTATCGGGGCAAGCGGGCCTTTGCCCAATTGGGGCCGGTTACGCTGGAGCTCATTGAGCTCATCGATGGGAAGACCGTTCATGAGGATTTCCTCAAGGAGAAAGGGGAAGGGCTTCACCACATCGGCTTTACCGTGAAAGATTTGAAAAGATGCGAGGAGGAGGCCGAAAAGCTCGGCCTGAAGGTTATCCAGGGGTTCAAAAGAGAAGATGGCAGCGGTTTTGCTTATGTCGATTCGGACCGAATCGGCGGCGCCATGTTTGAGCTGATCCAGAGACCGGCTCAGAAGCCCTGACCGCTTCAACGGCCAACCACGGCCGGAATAACCCCAGCTCTCAATCTTAGGGAGGGACGGAGATGAAGGAAAAAAATGAGAACCATAGCGGGCTGACTCGGAGGGAATTTCTGTACTTAAGCGGAGTAGGGATGGCCGGAGTGACCCTAGAAGGCTTTCCCTCGGTGGTACAGGGCGCAGAGAAGAAACCAAAATACGGGGGCAGGCTGCGGGTTGCCGAACGGTGGGCCTCCACGGGGTTGGACCCCCACAAGAATCAGTTTTTCATCGATTTCCAGAACTATGTGCTCATGTACAACGGCTTAACCATGATGGGCCCTCTGCCACAGGTACGGATTTATCCCGATCTGGCCAAGTCATGGGAAATCTCGCCCGATGGGAGAGAATACACCTTTTTCTTGCAGGAGGGAGTGAGATTTCACCATGGGAAGGAATTGGACAGCGGCGATGTGAAGTATTCCATCGAACGGGTGATGAACCCGGCCACCCGCTCTCCCCGGGCCTTCGCCTATCGGTGGATCGACTCCATCAACATCATGGACAAGTATCATCTGAAAATCAAACTAAAAGAGCCGTTCGGTCCCTTTTTGACCACCCTGACGATCCAGAATTGTCCGATTATTCCGGCCGGTTGGGAGCCGACCGCGACGAAACCGGGGCCGGGAACGGGACCTTTTGTATTGAAGTCCTTCGTCACGAATGAAACCACCGAATTGACTCGATTCGATCAATATTGGGAGATCGACGAAAAAACGGGAGACCGCCTCCCCTATCTGGACAGTATTTATGTGAAAAAAATCGTCGATCCCACCGTGCGCTGGACCGCCCTCCGGGCCGGGGATTTGGATTACATCCAGGACCCGCCCAAGAAGGCGGTTGTCGATGCCATCAAGGACCCTGTACCTGGGGTTGTCGTGGTGATGACCCAGCCCGTGGGGAATCAATGGATTTATTTCAACGTGAGTAAGCCCCCTTTCGATAATAAGAAAGTACGGCAGGCCGTCGCCTATACCATCGATAAGAATGAAATTGTCAAAGGCGCCCATTGGGGGTTGGCCGAGCCGGTCAATAATCAGCCTTTCCTGAACCGCTCCAGGATGTATATCCCCGTAAAGGACCGCGAGGTGAACCTGGCCCAAGCCAAACAGCTTCTCGCTGAGGCGGGGTATCCGAACGGGTTTAAGACCGAATTCTTTCAATTCTCCGGCACCACTTATGACCTGGATGCCTGCCAGGTCATCATGGGGGAATTGAAAAACATAGGAATTCAGTCGACGATGACGGTGGTCGACCGGGCCCCTTTTTTTGACGGCATGCGGAAGGGTAATTACCAGATTGCCGTAAGAGGGGACAGCGAAAGGCTTGACCCGGACGACGCCTATTATCTGTATCTTCATTCCGGGGAGATCGATAAGAATAACTGGTCTCGCTACAGCAACAAGGAGCTCGACGCCCTGCTGGAAAAGGGGCGAACGACCTGGAAGTGGGATGATCGGGTGCCGATTTATCGTCAGGTGGTTGATGTCATAAAGGAAGACCTTCCCATTTATTACATTGCCAAGACTATTATTTGCATCTCCTACCGGGATTATATGAAGGGCCATGATGCCGGTGCATCTACCTGGTTCGGCTATTACGGGGGTGGCATGAAGAAAGTCTGGCTGGATAAATAGAGCCTGGGAAGGAACTTTTACGGACGCCATGGTCTTGCGATCAAGGTTATCCCTCTCTCGTTGTAACGGATGCGCCTGAACTTCAATTTCCTTTCTATTCTTTCAATGGTGCGGAAAAGAACCCTCTTCGACCGCAGATTATTTTCTAGATTCCCCCAAATCGGTTTGGTCGTGTATAATCGTGTCCTGTACTTGTTGCATCCACCCTGGGAAGGAAATGATCAGCCCATTTCTTCCCCGCTTTCCTTGGCCGGTGAGATCTCTTCTCCACCGAAGTGGGGAGATATTATCTTGACTGGTATACCACTTTGTGGTATACACGAACGATGCTGAATTTCCTGTAGACCTTGGGAGTTCAGACTTTATGAAAAGGAGGGCAAAGGCGATGAAGGACCAGAAGGGGGATTTCGCCGGGCTGACGCGGAGAGAGTTTCTTTCCCTGAGCGGAGCGGCTGTGGCGGGCGTGGCTCTGACCGGGGTTGAATCGAGCTACGGAGCAGAAAAGAAGCCAAAGTATGGCGGCAGGCTGCGCATTGGCGAACGGTTCAATGCCGCGGGGCTGGACGCCCATAAGAACCAGCTGTTCCCGGAATTTCAGAATTACCTCCTCATGTACAATGGCCTGACCGATTTGGGTCAATTACCCCAAATTAACATATATCCCGACGTGGCTAAAAGCTGGGAGATTTCCAAGGACGGAAGGGATTACATTTTCCTCCTTCGGGAAGGAGTGAAATTTCACCATGGGAAAGAACTCGACAGCAATGACGTGAAGTATTCTATGGAACGGGTCATGAACCCGGCCACCCGTGCGCCCATGGCTTTTAGCTTCCGTATGATCGAGTCGATCACGGCGGTGGACAAATATACGGTCAAAATCCACCTGAAGACGCCCTTTGGCCCCCTCTTGAGCGCCCTGACGATTCGTAACTGTCCCATCATCCCCGCAGGCTGGGAGCCTACGCCCATGAAGCCAGCACCGGGAACCGGGCCTTTTGTTTTCAAATCCCTCGATCCCCTCCAAACCAGCGAATATACTCGTTTCGATCAATACTGGGAGATTGATGAAAACACGGGAATGCGTCTTCCGTACCTGGACGGTATATGGATAAAAGGAGTGGCGGAGGATATGGTCCGTTGGACAGCCCTGCGCGCGGGCGATTTCGATTACATAAATATCGTACCCCGCAAGATTGCGGTAGAGGAACAAAAGAACCCCACCCCGGGGATCGTTTCTATGATTACCCAACCCGTGGGAGTGCTATGGATCTACATGAATTGTGCCAAACCCCCTTTTAACGACAAGAGAGTGCGCCAGGCCATTGGCTACTGCACTGACAAGGAACAGATCATCAAGGGCGCCTATTACGGTTTGGGAGAGGTCTGCAACAATCAGCCCTTCCTGAATCGTTCCCGGCTGTATGCTCCCGTACAAGATCGAAAGATGGACCGGGCGAAGGCCAAACAGCTGTTAGCGGAGGCGGGGTATCCCAAAGGGTTTAAGTGCGAAATTCCAACTGGTACCGAGAGTTATAATGTCGATGCGGCGAATGTCTTTGTTGGACAGTTGAAGGAGATTGGGATCGAAGCTACGGTACTTGCCATAGAGTGGGTCCAACTGATGGTAAAATTGAGAAAGGGAGATTATACCATTTCTGTTCAGGGAGATAGCGAAAGGCTGGATCCGGATGATGCCTTTTATATGCGCCTCCATTCCAGCGAAATCGGCCAAAACAACAACTCCTTTTATAACAATAAAGAAATGGACAAGCTCCTGGAGCAAGGGCGGTTCCTGTGGAAGATGGAGGACCGAACGCCGGTCTATCAAAAGGTCGTGGAAATCATTAAGGAAGACTTGCCCATCCTGTATGTCGCAAAAGCCATCAATCCCATCGGCTGGCGGGATTATGTCAAGGGGCATGAAGGTGGGTTGTCGACCTGGTTCGGCTATTACCACGGGGGAATGAAGAAAGTCTGGCTCGACAAATAGCGTCCGTTTTTGGATTATTGAGTTTCGCAAGAAAATAGGGAACATCAGGCAGCCTACTTCGCCCCAAAAAAATCAGTATCCGTTCCCGCTATTCCTTCGGGGAAACGGGGGGTCCCGAGACCTTTATTGACCAACAGGGGCAGAGATGAGGAGTAAATTCAGTATTGTGAAAAAGAGGAATTAGATGCTGGCGAATAAGGAAAGAAGGATTATCCCCGGGTGGCCAGCTTTTGCGGCCACGGCATCGGCATCGAAGCCCGGGATTATCCCATTTTTGCGAATCCCGTAAAGGCCTCGAGCCCGTTCCTTCCGGGTACCTACGACCTGCCCGTGGAGGAGAACATGACGGGGAACATTGAGGTTCCTTACGATGAGCTGGGGCTGGGTGGTTTTCAGATCGAATACACCCTGCTGGCCAAGAAAGATGGATGCGAAAGGCTCTTTCCCCCTGAAAGGAAACTCGTAGTAATATGAAAAAGAAAAGCCTGCTCCTTCGAGGGCTAATTCGATGGTAGAGGAATTTCCTTTTTTTAATCCTTCCCCCTCACCCCCGCCCTCTCCCCCGTTTGCGGGGGAGGGGGGAAGGGTGAGGGGGGCTAACTTGATGGTATAGGAAATCGCTTTTTGGGCCGGATGAATTCGGATTATCAGGATAGGCGAAAGAAAATGATTATCTGTGTTCATCTGCGAAAATCTGCGTCCTATTAAATTTAACCGGGTCTGAAAATTAAGGGAGGATTGAGTCGATGGTCCAAATCAGAGATTTGAGCGTAGCCTTGAAGAACGGAACGATGGATCCGAACGATGTGAAGATTACTCACCTGAGCCACGCCGAGAGCTCGAGGCGGATGGCCAGAGGGGTCTGCTTGCCGGCGGACTTGATCGGCCCTTTCTGCGCGAACGATAACGTGGAAACGTTGAGCCACGCGGGGACCCATGTCGATGCCCCCTGGCATTTTGGCCCGGTGGTCGAAGGCAAGCCGGCCAAAAAGATCGACGAGGTGCCTCTGGAGTGGTGTTACGGGAACGGCGTGCTCCTGGATTTTAGCCAGACCAAAAAATCGGGGGAGATGATTTCCACGGAGGATATCAAAAAAGAACTCCAGCGGATCGGTTACACCCTGAAGCCGATGGACATCGTCCTCATCCGTACGGGGGCGGAGGATTCTTTTGACAAAGACCCCAATTTTGGGGCCATGGGATCGGGACTGGTTAAGGAATCTCTCATGTGGCTTCTGGACCAGGGGATAAAATTGATCGGGACCGACGCCTTTACTCTGGACATCCCCATTCCCAAAATGGTAGAAGAGTTGAAGAAGGGAAACAAAGCGGCTTTCTTCCCCATCCACTATGCCGGACGGGAAAGAGAGTATATCCACGCGGAGAAGCTTTCCAATTTAAAGACCCTGCCCAAACCCTTCGGCTTTAAGGTGGCCATGTTCCCCATCAAGATCGAAGGGGGAGCGGGGGGATGGGCCCGGGCAGTGGCCATTGAGGGGGAAGGGACGTTGACCAAAAAGCCGGAGATTCTCGACCTAAGTGTACCCCTCATGGCCGAAGCCATGGAAGGGACCTACTATCAGAACCGGATCGATCATTTTACCCATGCGGAAGAGGCCCGAAAATTTGCCAAAATGTTTGGAC
>Ga0214473_10007440_pt1 | contig 12992 bp, 18 predicted proteins | sample RVTome_7_FD_203509 | JGI IMG/M metagenome (GOLD analysis project Ga0214473, IMG submission 203509) | Soil microbial communities from uranium-contaminated site in the Upper Colorado River Basin, Wyoming, United States - RVT98D197 | ecosystem: Environmental > Terrestrial > Soil > Contaminated >...
CCCGTGTGACCGCTGAGGGCCAAGTGCCGGAGCGGCCCGTGTAGTGAAGACCTTTGGGGCCCTGGGTTCGAAATTACAGGGGTTTTCATTAAAGTGTCCGTCGAATCCGCTAAGTCGGGCTAGGGCACGTATTGGATGGAGACTAGAACTTACACCGCCGAGCAGGAAGCGGAGATGCTTCGTCGCGAAGAGTCACACTTCTTGGACTTCAAGCGTGCGACCATTAAGCCGGGCAAGCTTTCGGAGACCGTGGTTGCTCTAGCAAATGCTGACGGCGGTGAAGTAATAATCGGACTCGATGATGACATCCGCCGTTCGCCAGTGGAGCGGTTCCACGGCTTTCGGAATCCTGAGCACGCCAACAATCATGTAAGCGTGCCGGACACATTGATCGACCCACCAGTTCCTGCGGTATCCGCAGAGTTCATCATATGCCCGACGGCGCGGAGCCATCTCCTATTGCACCTGCTGGTCCCGAAGAGCCCCATGGTTCACTACACGTCTGATAAAGCATGCTTCATTCGTAAGGGTGCGCAAAACCTAATTCTCAAGGGCAAGGCTATTGAGCGTCTCTTATTTTCAAAGGGTCAGCGCTCATACGAGGACGTGCCGGTGGACACCGTGCGAGTGAATTAACTCGCAAAATCGGACTACATGCAGAAATACTTGTGCCTTGTTCCCACTGCACAGCCGGCGGAGGTGTTCCTGAGAAAGCAACGACTGACATTTGAGGAAGGGCAAGTGCATTTCCTCGGCCCACAGATTCTTACAGCCGGCGTGTTGCTTTTCGACGACACACCCCAGGCAAGCTTGCCCACGAAGTGTGCCGTCAAGGTCACTAGGTTGGAAACCGCCGAGAGGGAATACAAGCGTGAGTATCTCAAGGCTACGCCTCAGACCATTGAGGGGCCGCTGCAGCTAGTTATCGAGCGCGCCAAGGAGACGGTCCTTCACGTTATGGGGGGAGTCACCTATAAGGTTGGAGGCCGCTACGAGGCGCTGCGTTATCCGCCTGTGGCAATCCACGAGATCATTACAAACGCGGCACTTCACCGTGACTGTGGCATCAAAGATGACATCCACATCAACATCTACGACAATCGCATCGAGGTAATAAGCCCGGGCAAGCTTCCTGGGCACATCACGGTCGAGAACATACTCCAGGAACGCTATGCACGTAATCCAAAGATTGTCAGGTTGCTCAACAAGTTGCCCGATCCCCCGAACAAGGACATCGGCGAGGGGCTGGACACGGCGTTCCGGAGCATGCGCGATGCACGGCTGAGGCCTCCGCTAATCGAGGAGATGGACAACGCTGTGCGCGTTGTTCTCAAGCATGAGAGCATCGCATCGGCTGAAGAACAGATTATTGACTACCTTGAGAAGAATAAGACGGTGCGGAACCGCGAAGCACGCGAGTTGACGGGGATAGAAAGCGAAAACGCGATGAAACGAGTCTTCGAACGAATGCGAAGGAACGAAATAATCGAGCCCGTCAACCCACGTGCCACGCGTGCGAAGTACAGTTACAAACTCATGCCTGGTTACAAGATGAAATTTCAGACATTGAAGGAGCGTACGGACAAGTGACGGAGGCAATGGGCCCTAACAAGTCGTTCCACGTGACGCACCACGTGTGAACACCGAGCGTTATACTCTCTTCCTAACGGAAATCCTCAATCCCCATGTCTCGATCCCATCTTCACTCTTTGTAGCTGTGAACTGTCATTATCTGACCGGCCAAAGAGAAGGAAGGATCCTAAATTTGAAGTGGCCGCAGATCAATCTCGAAGAAAGATCTATCTGTTTCGAGCAGACGAGCAGGAATAAAAGGGATCCAGACGTGATTTGGATCAATGATTGGCTCCTTCCTATCCTTCACCGCCTTAGAAGAGAAAGGAGCTTGTCAAAAGTCTTCAGCACCTATGTTATTCGTAAATTGGATGGGACGCCTTACAAGTCCATAAGAAAGGTCTGGCATTCTTGCTGCAAAAAGGCTAAAATTTCTAACGTCAGAATCAACGATATTCGACACAAAGCCATCACAGATATGCTCAGTGCAGGGGTTCACATCTCGAAAGTCAAGATGGCTGTAGGTCATTCTCAACCCCAGACAACGGATGGCTATACCCATCTGAGGGTGGAGGCCACCAAGGATGCTTTGGGGGCACTTTCGAAGAAAAATTCTTGATATTTTCTTGACAAAATCTTGACGTGTTTTTGGCAGCTTGTAAGTTATTGAAATTCCTAACAAGCCGGCGTAGCTCAGTGGTAGAGCAAGTGATTCGTAATCACGCTATCACCTTACCAGAAATAAATAATCACTTCATCAATTAAGTTTTAACCTGGTCTGGCTGTCCGTGATATCTCCGCAAACTTCGATCCTCTGTTTCTCCCAGACGGCTAACCCTCACCCTTTCTCTACGGTCAAATAAATCCCCCCCCTGCACCCGGGACACTTGAACCCCCGGCACTCCGGTGGGGCAGTCGCCAAGACCCCCCTTTAGTATAAATACGGAGCCCGGTAGATTCTCTCTTTCGCGCACACCTTATGTACCGCCGGGCGATTATCCAGTTAGATATTCCCCTTTGGTGGCAATTGTGGTATAGAAGGGGGGCAAACGGTAGAAGGTCGAAACTGCTTCCTAACCCTCATCATTAGGGAGGTTTGAAATGATACGTTGCGGGATGCAGAAAGTACGTACACTTACCATCTTTCTTGCTCTAATTTTATTGGCCTTATCGTGCTCACCTTCCACAGACAAATCAAGTTCAACAAGTTCTCCCAATACGCTTGAAGGCTTAGACGCAGCCCAATGGTACGAAAAAGGAAATTCTCTCTATTCATCGAAAAATTATGTTGAGGCTGTTCAGTGTTACGATAAGGCTATATCATTGGATCGCAGGCTTTCAGATGCTTATGCTTCTCGGGGAGACGCGCACTTTAATCTAAAAGACTTTCGTTTAGCAGTCAGTGATTACGACAAGTTTATTGAGTTAAATCCAAATTCCGCAGAGATATTTTTCGCACGTGGTCAAGCTCGTTATCGGCTTGGAGACTATCGGCAGTCCATTAAGGACTGTGACAGTGCCATTGAGCTTAATCCGAATTTGGTAGGGGCGCATAATTTGCGGGGTATTAGCTATTCGGCTATTGGGGATGACATGGAGGCAATTCGAAGCTATGACAAGGCGATTGAATTAGCCCCCTCCGTGGCTGTGTATTATGTTAACAGGGGAGCTTCGAACTCCCACCTCCGGAGACATCAGCAAGCAATCAACGACCTTGAGAAAGCGATCGAGCTTAATCCAAATGAAGCAAACGCCTATACTTTTCTTGGGCGTGTGTACGCTTTCTACATGGGAAATCACGAAGAAGCTATAAAGGATCTTGATAGAGCCATTGGGTTAAATCCAAAAGATCCAGCCCCCTATGAAGTTCGGGGATTTTGCTATGGGGAATTAGGCGATTACCAACAAGCAATCAGAGATTGCAATAAGGCGATAGAGTTAAACCCTAAACTGGCGGGAGCTTATAACACTCGCGGAGAAGTATATCGGAAACTCGGAAACTTCCAACAAGCTATAAAGGACCTCGACAAAACCATTGAATTGAGCCCCAAACCTCCATCGACTGTCTACAATAACAGGGGACTTGCTTTTGCGGGGCTTCGGGAGTACGAGAGGGCCATTAGAGATTACGACAAAGCCATTGATCTCGATCCTAATAAAGACGTAATCTACTGGAATCGTGCATGGGCTTATTCAAACATGGGTAACGACAGCCGTGCAATAGATGACATGAAGATTGCGGCCAGATTAGGAATGAAACAGGCTCAAGATTATCTGAGATCGCGAAAGCTCGCCTGGTGAGTTGAGCGAAGAGCCTATAGAAAAAGCTGCACCAATTGATATTCGGTCGCCTATCGTTTTCCCCAGGTATCTGACCCCGTCCCAGCATCCTTGACCCCAAACCGATCCACGCTTTCCCCCCCTACCGAACTCCCCGATCGATTTGTAGATCATATCCACGCCTTAGGTAACACTCGATAAGCCGCAACGCACCGAAATCTTAGGTAAATCCAATTTGTATATAAAAAATATGCTCAACCTTTTGGGGCTTTTTCGCCCATTAGTAGGGGTTATCACGTCAGCCAGACCGTTTATAAATTACACTCAATCCAAAGTCCCCTCCCCTGAAAGCCTTAACACCATGAAATTACAGGGGAACCTGATTTTTGAGTACGGAACATAGTCCTACAAATGTGCTTTATTTCATCCAAGGGTAGAGGACACTTTTGCACAAGGATATGCACCAACTGGCTAAATATTATCGGTAAAGACGTAATGATTTCACGGTACTACAAATCAATGTATGGCCGGAGAGAATAGTATAAATGTAGGCATTAAAATCTCATTCACGGAGGATTAAATTAATATGAATGGTGCAAGCTTAAATTGCCGATGCGATCCGAAAATGCTGACGGAGCTACAGAAAATCAGCACGGCCACGGGTGTGAGTGTCGGAAGACTCACAAGATGTGCGGTAAGTGCTTTTTTAAAAAGGTCTACGCGAGCTTCGAAGAATGGCAAACCGCTGACGCTCACCGAAGATTTAACGTTGACCCCGGAAGAATTGAACGTTCAAACGTAAGGCTGCGTCCTGGTTCGTGCGGGGTTGTGGTTGGTACGGCCAGGGTTGAGTAAACATTTGAGGGAGGAGAGATGGAGTTATGAGGTGGATGGTTGTAAGTTCGATGAGCGCGTTGACTGTAAGATCGAAGAGCCGAAGGACCCGGAGTGTATCGCCTGCGCCCTAATTAAAATTGGGTGGCATCTGAGTTGGACGGGGACCCAGGAATGTCCGGTTTATTTTGTGGAAACAGACCGACCCTATAGAGGATAACCATGGATGAAGTAGTTAAATTGTTAGATTTACGGATGACCAAGGGCGAAAAGGCTACCAGGGCCTTTGTTGATATCGAAATCTACGGTATCAAGATCAAGGATTTCAGGGTTTACCAACCGAATGGTAATCCCAGTCCTATGATTCGTAACCCATTCACCAACTACAGAAGTCCTACTAAGGCGGGAAGTATATCTTACCGTCAAATAGTGGATTTACCGCCGAGTATTGAAAAAGAGGTTCATGTGATGATCCTCTCAGAATACTACCGGCGAGCTAAGGAGAAAGATCATGGAGCAGTACCAAGAAGTTAATGAGATTGAAGAACGATTAGCCACCACTGAGCCCGTAGAGGGGCCACCTACCACACACCCGCCAGAAGAACCTACCGATTTAGCCAGTGGCGAGACCACGGCGCCCACAGAAGAACCTGAACTGAACCAACAGCCCGAGCCAGAAACAATCTATGCTGTTTGGGTATACGAGCGGTTTAACGAAATACAGAGTGAACTGTCACAAGATGGTGGGAATGGTGACAGCACTTTTGAAGATCAACCACGGATTGATACTTCACGATGGAGGCCCGCCACGTTTGAGGAAATCATGTCGTGGAAAGATCCGGTGCCTATGTTTGAGGGCTTACCGATATACGAAGGCACACTGAACCTTCACGTTGGTTCTGGAGGTGATTTCAAATCTCTGACAGCCCTTGGGGGACTCGCTAAGTCTATACTGTCTGGTCAACCGTTATTCGGGAAGTTTAAGGTTCTGCGAACCGGGAAGGTTCTGATTATCGATGAAGAGAATCCTAAGTCTATTCTTAAACGCAGGCTACAGAATTTGGGGCTTATGCCCTATGTCAAGTCCGGCCAGTTGGTTATTCTTCATTACTCGGATTTCAAGATAGACGATGATTCATGGTTTAACCTGATTCAGTACGAAATCGGAGAGATCCAGCCAGCAATGGTTACCTATGACTCACTGACACGTTTTCACAACCGGAAGGAAAACAGCTCTACGGGCGACATGTCCATGGTAATGAATAAGTTTAGACAGCTTTCCGACGGACCATGGTTAAGCTGGCTCATTCACCATTTCAATAAAAGTGAAAACAAGACCGCCCGTGGGTCCAGCGATATTGTTAATGCTGTAGATATGGAATTTGTGAATGTCCGAAATGACGTTAACTCATTCACCTTCGACACCGGGGGTAAGTGCAGAGTCGAGCGTATGCTGAAACCACTCAATTTAGAGATCCACGGGCTCACGGGTCTAATGTCTACCGACCCTATCTCCATCGTCTGCACCGGCACCAAAGGGGACGAACTCGAAGATACTATTCTGAGCGTTATGAAGGGCCAGGGGTGGTTACCAGTCTACTCCACACAAAAGAAGGCCAAGACCGTTCATTGTCTGCTTAGGGATATAGGAATAGATGCGAAAAAGGACAAGCTGTATTCGCTTATGAAATCGTTGCATACCAAACAAGTTGTAAGTTGCAAACCGGGTAAGGTTCCCGGAGTCAAGAAGGAAGTTGGTTTATATTCCCGTGATCCAGAGGTCAATTTGGACGAGTAGTCTTTAATCTTCTGTTAATTTTCTGAGTCTCCAGTATCCTATACTGGGAGACAATCAGAAGATTAACTTTTCAATCGTCGGGGACACCTTAAAAACTTGTACCACCCTCAGATAATTGGAGGCTAATAATTTTAGGTAGTTAACTAATCTTCTGAAGTTCTAAAATAGGCCATACAGAAGATTAGATGATTAAATTTTCAATTGGTTATCAACACCCTAAAAAAAGTATGCCTCCCAGAAGATTATTGTAACACAATTTCACAAGCTCAAACTCTACAGGATTGGAGGAGGTATTAGGACATGGAACATCTTGCTTTAGAAAAAGAGGTTTTGGAATTTATTACGGGGAAACAACATGTATCCTTTGTTGAGCTCAAGAAGTTCCTCTGTAAGAAAATTCCCGTGGAGGGCACTTTTTGTGTCGAAGCCTTTCCCAATGTTATCTTGTGGCGGGGGATGAGCCGGGAATTTGAGGGGTTGATTTTGGAGATGTTTCAGAAGGGGTTAATTTTTCCGCACCCCTGCACCCGGATGGTTTATTGGTGTGATGGAGAATTGCTTGTCTTACCTTTGGCCGCAAGATCGCCCGAGGGAGGATATAAACAACCGCACTGGCTACCGGTGACGTTTTGTACTTATCCGCCAAACGAGAAGACAGGGGGTTCAGTCTAAGCAGCTATGGATACACGGGCCAAGGGCTTACGGCTATGTAACGAGGTTAAGGGGGAACTGCGCCGGATGGGCCATGCCCTGATTGAGGGGCCAGGCACCGGGATGGCGTTCTATGATGGCCGGATGCGGCCGGTTCACAAAGATTACTTTGGGGCGTTCGACTTACTGAGTATCGATCGAGACGGACGGGGAGTGGTGCGAGATAGAAACGAGCCAGGGGCTATAATCTAAACTGCGGAGGTAACACGGGATATGGAGGAGCAATCAATTAAGGCAGTCTATGACAAGGAAACACCCGGCTATCACAGGTACAAGATTCAGGGTGGTTCGATCATTGGCTCGATCTATCTCCCCAAGGGGACAGACTGGCTACCTGGCAAGCTGGTTATTGAACTCCACCACACAGACCAGAAGGGTGGTATCGAAGAGGTTTGACATGGCACTACCAAAGAGACTCAAGACGGAAGATTTAGAACGCCACGGATTTACGAACTTTATCTCAGAAAGACAGGTTGATCACAAACGATATCTTTCGTCACGTTATAGGTGTGATGGTTGCGGAGACTGGCTCAACACAATCGCTGGCGGACTATCAGGTTTGTTCTGTCGCAGTTGTAACGCCAAACGATGGAAGGCGGGGTTACACTGAGACCGCCGATTAACAGGCAGGGGGGGAGGTAAAAACTTTTGTTGACCCTGCTGTAAATCGTGCCGAAGTGAGGAAAAAGTTTTTCTTGAAAATAAAGCCCCTATTCAGGGCTAAATTCGGAGGTAAAAATCATCATGAACTGTCCATCGTGCCATAAACGAAAGATCATTTCTAAAGGAAAGCAGTGGCAATGCAAGGCTTGTGGCCGGAGGTGGTCAAAAACTCCAGGGAAGGTTGGCCGCCGATCCACTGGACCCCAAGACCGTAAACTTTCACTGAATGAAGAGTATCGATTGGCAAAATCCAAACCCTTCAAATATTTGGGGCTGGAGCGTACAGGTGAGAATGAGGTTACTTCCTATTTTACTTCTAAGCTTGTCCATTTAAAAAAATGGATGGAACCCGCTGCCAATAAAGATGACTTTGGTATCCTACAGATTAAGGACTATAGGGAATCACATCACAAGGATTTCTTTACCGTTGTGAAAATAATAAAAGATCCGGCTTGGGGCATTGATGGTTGTGTTTATGAAGTCGGGTATCACTACTGGTTAGGCGGTGATGTAGCATGAGGGGCCGCGTGAAGTGGTTCGATTCGAAGAGGGGTTACGGCTTTGCTGTAGCAGAATCGGATGGCTCGGAGGTGGTTATAGAGCGGGATGGTGCAGAACGTGATATTTTCTGTCACCGTAATGAGATTCAGAGTGATCGAGAATTGAGTGATGGTGACAGAATCGAGTTTGAGTTGTGGGAGAATGAGAGGGGCTTGTTCGCAAGAAACATCAAGCCGGTACAGTTAAACTAAGGGTGTTATCACCCGTCTATAGGAGGAACACACATGTTTAATCACATTCGAGAAAGTCAGGAGTATGTCAAGGAGGTTTTAGAGAGGGAACAAAATTCCCTGCGAACTAACCAGATTTTTGTACGAAATCTACAAGAAAAGATTCGTAAATTAAATTCTGAGATCCAGCTTATTGAAGAGCAGATTGATGAGACGAACGGCACAATTCGGCGCCAGGAACACGCGGTCGCCAACCCTGATGATGGCGCGAAGAAATCACTCATGAAGGATTTCCATCGTGAAACCGCCGAGCATATTAACAATGTGAGCATTGATGTCAATCGTTCAGCCCCGAAAAAGGTCGTTCGCGAAAATCTCAAAGGTGAAGCCTACGAAGTCACCGTCCGGGAATGCAGGAACAACGAAGCTGCTGTTGAAGAGTATATCATGTACTTGCGCCGTGGCTTGATCGTGGATACCAGTTCTTTCACTTTGGCTGAAACAATGTCAGAGATAGAACGATTCTTTAGAAGTGCTCCAAACCTTAAACGGTATGGTGAGACTTATGAAATTCGCGTAAACCAAAATTCACCTGAACGGTATGGATGGAGGTGATCAAAATGACCAGGGAAGAAATTGACGAGAAGATCGCCCGGGACCTTCAGAAGTTGGATGAGAAGGAGGCACCGTTCAGAGAGATAGACAAGGCTCTTGAAGAACATTACCATCGGGAGGAGGTGTACCAGAGACGGGAGAAGGTAGATGAAGATATCCGTAAGATAAATTCCGGCGAAGATCCGCTATTCAGCCGTGAGAAAACGGCGACTCCGTTGACTCCTGAAGAAGTCGATAAGCGGTTGGAGAAGCTTGAGAGGGAAGGCGCAGGACTTGAACGGGAAGCGCGGAAGCTACTGGAAGACACTGCGAAGAATCAACTCACAGAGTTGGTTAAATCTGAGGATTTCCAACGGGGTGAACGGTGGAATCAATTGCCACCCAGGAGGAAAAGGTGAGTAGAGATTGCCGGTACTGTAAGGATCTTAAAAAGGTCCCAAATAAGATGGTCATCAGGTGCGCTAACGGACAGGGCCTAAGCGGGGACGACGAGGGGCCAGTAAATACGTTGCACATAGACCCTTCCGAGATCAACAGCCAAGGCATTATCGTATTGAAGGATCGACAGGTATTTCTTCAGAAGGCACCCGCGTGCCCATTCTATACTGAAATGCGGTCGGATCCAGAGCTCTTTGAGCAGGCTCGAAAAGATGGAATGCAGGAGGACCACCGGCCATACCCCAATCGTTCTTAGCCCCTCCGGAGCCAGTGGCAGGGTGAATATGGTTCAAACATCGATTTTTCGCCCTTCTTAATCACAGAGATCATTAAGGAATTTTTCGCCAAAATGGCCAATTCGCACAGAGAGAGGGGTAAAACCCGATCGTGTCTCCTAACGCCTCCTGGCGCGTCTCGGAGGGCAAATCTCAAACGTTTTCCCCGAATCCGTGACGAATCAGACGTAGGTTTCAGCATTACATCCAGCTATGATCGAACAACCCCCGCCCGGGCCCTTCTCGATCCGTGGTTAACCTACGTACCTCGGGTTAACATGATAGCCGGTAGGAAGGCTTAGTGTTTCAGATGGCTGATTTCAATTTCATATAGAACCAGTACATGAAATTGACAACGCAAATTTAAGCAATAATCACCATTGGCTACTGGGTACTCCCCGCCCCGCTAATCCTTCATAACTCCCCGAACCGAAAGGGGCCTATGGGTAATCTTCACATGGTTTACAAATTGGCAATAACCATCCTTCCATAAGCAGGGTGTGATATTTCCATGATGGTTTCAAATTAATTTCCGCAGCAGACTTTTGAACGATTGGAATTTCGTGTGATACACTATTTTCATAGGAGAAGCTGGAATGATGGAAGATAAGCGTTGCAGTAAGTGCGGTGTGGAAAAAGCGATCAAGGAATTTTATAGGCGGTCTGACCGGGCCTGTCAGTCTTGGTGCAAAGATTGCGATAGATCGAAATCCAAAGCCTATAATGCGGCGCACAAGGAAGAGATGAAGTCTTCTCATGCGGCTTATCGTAAGACACACCGGGAAGAGATGAAGGCGCACATGAAGGCTTATCGCAAGGCGCACGGGGAAAAGGGGAGGGCTTATTACGAAGCTAATAAGGAAGAGCTGAAGGCTTCTTGGGCGGCCTATGGTAAGACACACCCCGAGGTTGTTAGAGCTAAGAGGGCCAGGCGCAGGGCGGCTAAGCTACGCGCTACGTTGTCGGGTGTCGATCAAAAGGCGATTCTGGCATTCTACATAGAGGCAGCCAGGCGGACCAAGGAAGAGGGTCGCCCGTACCACGTTGACCATATCGTTCCGCTGCGAGGAAAGACCGTATCTGGCCTCCACGTGCCATGGAACTTACAGGTCATGGTTGGGGAAGAGAACATACGAAAGCACAACCGCTGGGCCTCATAGAATAAAAAGGAAACGAAATGCTTCTTGACAAGTTAGCCTGCCTGTTATACCGTGTCCATAAGGACAGCCAGACCGTAGACAACAGAAAGGGGGTAGAAATGAAAGTCAGGTCTGGTAACAAAACGTTTAGCGAGTTGATGGACAGATACATGACGGAACACAGCAAACCACACAAAAGGTCTTGGAAGCATGACCAACGCTACCTTGATCTTCACCTATTGCCCTTCTTTGGGAAGATAATGGTTAGTGCGATAGGATACCCCTGATATTCTGGAATACAAGGCTCTCAGGGGCAAAGAAGGGGCCACCGCAGCAACGGTGAACCGTGAACTGGCTTTATGCAAGTCGGCTTTCAACCTGGCCCGGTTGTGGAAGTGGAGCCAATCCAATCCCTTCACTTTAGTCAGATTTGAAAAGGAACAGGGAAGGGAGCGGGTGTTATCCCATGGGGAAGAAGACAGGTTACTTGAAGTGTGTCAAGAATGGTTGAGGGAGATAGTTATTTTTGCCCTGGACACAGGATGCAGGGAAGGGGAAATCCTGAATCTGGAATGGTTAGACATTGACATGGAAGACAGGGTAATTACAGTTTTGCAAGGTAAGACCGGCTATCCAAAGGTAATCCCTATGACCGAAAGGGTCTATGGTCTGCTCTGTTCCGAAGTGGAGAGGGCGGGGCTGGTATTCCCCACAAGTAATAGCACACCGTTTTCTGCCTCAAACATGCTCCGGTCGTTTCGAATAGCCTGCAATAAATCTGGAATTAGTGGCCTGCGATTCCATGACCTTCGACACACGTACGCTTCAAGGCTTGTTAGGGCAGGAGTTGACATTTACACAGTGGGGAAGCTACTCGGACACCGTTCGCCTTTAACAACTTCAAGATATGCTCACCATTCCCTCGACTCACTTCGAAGTGCCACCAAACTATTAGTTCAAACTAAGGGCCGGCGTAGCTCAGTGGTAGAGCAAGTGATTCGTAATCACTAGGTCGGTGGTTCAAATCCACTCGCCGGCTCCAATCCTCTTGATCTGATCCTTTGTTTTTCCCTTCATCGGTTCCTCGCGGATAAGTCTGACGGAACGGAAAGAACTGTCTTTCTCCGATTTGTGTTCCCATCTGACCTGGGCTCCTAAAGCAAAAATTGGCGAATTCGAAAAACTTGGTTATATTCTTTAGTAAACCCCGTTAGAAAGGCTTCTACTTTCTAACGGGAAGGCTACCACGGGGCATTAAACCCGTGTTCGGTGAAAAAGGAACAGGCCATCATCCCCGCTGCAAGCAGCGGGGCTTTCTAACGGGGTAAACAAAGGGGAGGCTGTTATTCGATTCCTGGACTGGTCACGGAGGGAGTTCTTAAAAAAAGCCGGACAGGCAGCCATCGGAATGGGGTTGGCCAGCCCTTTGGTTTCGGGATGTGCGGGGCCAGCAGTAAGAAAAAAGAGCCTTGAGGAGATCCTGAGCCCTGATCATTACGCCAAAATGACCGAGGACTGGGATCCTCTTTACGGGCCCCCCATTCAATGGTTTTCGAGATATAAAGGCCGCGGCGATTTTCAAGGGCATCTCCGCGGAGATGCCGTCCCCGGAGTGGATTTTGATGTGCCCATGCATACCCCTCTTGTCCCGATGACGGCTTCTTATTTGAGACAGAGAACGAGGGACGAGAATGGGGCTTTGTATATTCTCCTCATTGATCTTTTCAATCCATCCTACAGAATCTTTTTTGCCCATCTGGATGAGACTCTCGTTGAAGAAAAGTTTCTCATCGCAGGGGATATCATGAAATATCTGGGAGGCGGCGTCAGAGCCCTGGGAAGGGGAGAGATCGTTGCCCTTTCCGGAAATTCAGGGTTCGGCCCAAGAGAATATGGTTATGTCCAGCCTCCCCATCTCCATCTCTCCCTTTATTAC
>Ga0214473_10007441_pt1 | contig 12992 bp, 11 predicted proteins | sample RVTome_7_FD_203509 | JGI IMG/M metagenome (GOLD analysis project Ga0214473, IMG submission 203509) | Soil microbial communities from uranium-contaminated site in the Upper Colorado River Basin, Wyoming, United States - RVT98D197 | ecosystem: Environmental > Terrestrial > Soil > Contaminated >...
CCCGCGCCGCGCTCGGAACCTCTGGGCCTATCTGCGCGCCGAGCGTCGAACGCTCCGCCAGGGCCTGGTCGCGCTCGTCCTGTCGACGCTCGCCTCGTTCGTCGCGGGCCTGACGCTCGGCGCGATCACCGGCACCCTCAACCTGCTCCCCGGCCTCCTCGTGCTGATCCCGGCCTCGGTCGGCATGCGCGGGACGATCTTCGGCGCGATCGGCGCTCGGCTCGGAACCGGGATCCACGCCGGTCTGTTCGCGCCGACGCTCGACCGGGGCTCGTTGCTGCGCACGAACGTCGAGGTGGGGCTGATCTCGAGCGTGCTCTCGTCGTTCTACCTGGCGGGCATGGCTCGGGTCGTGGCGGCGGCATTCGGCGAGGATCCCGTCTCCTTCTGGGATCTGCTTACGATCTCCGTCGTCGGCGGGGTCAGCGCCTCGGCGGTGATCCTGCTCGTCACGGTCGGTATCGCCGTCCTCTCGTTCCGCCGCGGCTGGGACCTCGACGCCGTGTCCACGCCGATGGTGACGGCGATCGGCGACATGGTGACGCTGCCGGCGCTCTTCCTCGCCTCGTTCATCCCCCGGAACGACGCCCTGAACGCCGCCGTGGCGGTCGGTTGCGTGGCGCTCGCTCTGGTGGCGCTCGTCGCCGGGACGCGCGCTCCGCGACAGACACACCGGATCCTCGTCGAGATGATCGGGGTCATCGCGCTGGTGCCGTTGCTCGACATCTTCGCGGGCGCGCTGCTCGAGGCCCGGCGTACCTCGCTCGAGCTGGTGCCGGCGGTCCTGATCCTGATCCCGCCGTTCGTCTCCCAAGCGGGAGCTCTGGGTGGCATCCTCTCCTCACGCTTGTCCTCCAAGCTCCAGCTCGGCGTGATCACGCCGAGGGGACGACCCGAGCCGCCGGCGATCGTCGACGGCGCGATCGTCGTAGCGTTCGGCCTCGTCGTCTTCACGGCGATCGGGGCGATCGCGGTCGGACTGGAGAACCTCACCGGCCTCGCCGAGGGCACGGGCCTGCTGCATCCGAGCGGCGCGTCCATCGTCGGCGGGACCCTGCTGGCGGGGATCATCGTGCTGCCCATCACGCTGGTGGCGGGCTACTACACGGCGGTCGGATCCACCCGCTTCGGCCTGGATCCGGACAACCAGGGCGTGCCCATCATCACGAGCCTGATGGACCTGGTGGGCGTCGCGGCCATCCTGTTCGCTATGGGAGTATCCGGGGTGATCGTTCATGGATGAGGAACCGAAGAGCGTCAAGGAGCTGCTCGTCGAGGCGAAGGACGCCTCAGAGCTGATGGTCGACCTGGCCTACGCGGCGGTGTTCTTCGAGGACGAGAAGCTCGCCCGTGAGGTCGAGCGCCTCGAGGAACGCATGATCGGCCACCTGCGGCGGCTCCGCATGATGGCGATGCTCGCCGCGCGCAGCCCCGAGGACGCCGAGGGCATGGCCGGGGTGCTCTGGATCGCCGGCGCAGTCGAGAAGATCGGCGATGCCGCCTCCGACATCGCCCGCGTCGTAGCCGCTCGACTCGGCATCCCGGACGCGCTCCGTCCCGACCTGCGCCACGCCGATGAGATCACCGCCCGCGTCAAGGTGCGCGAAGGCGCGGCCGTGATCGGGCGCTCCCTGCGTGAGCTCAGCCTACCCACCGAGACCGGGATGTGGGTGATGGCGATCCGCAGCGGCATCGATTGGCGGTTCGACCCCGGTCCCGAGGACGTGCTGTCCGAGAGCGACGTTCTGCTCGTGCGCGGACCCGAGGAGGGCGTGGCGCTCGTGCGGGAGCTCGCCGGCGCGCCCCCGCGCCCCGAGCCGCCGGACGAGGAGCCGCCCCCCCTGTCCGAGCTCGACCGCGCCGTGGACATCCTCGTGGAGCTGAAGGACCTCTCCGAGGCCGCGGTCGGCCTCGCGTACTCGTCGATCCTGTTCAACAACCGCGCGCTCGCGGCCGAGGTGTCCGCGCTCGAGGCCCGAAGCGACATCCTGCACGACGAGCTCGAGTCCTGGGTCCTGCGCGCCGCGCCCGAGGCGCGCAACCCCGACGAGCTCCGAGGCTTGCTCCGCCTGGCCAGCGCGAGCGAGTCGATGTGCGACGCCGCGCGCGATATGACCTGGTACGTCGAGCACGGCGAACCGCTGCATCCCGTCGTGCAGCTCGCGCTCGAGGAGACGGAGGAGACGAGCGCCGAGACCGTCGTCGAGCCCGGGACGCCCGCCGACGGGCACTCGCTGAAGGACCTGGGGGTCGAGACCGAGACCGGGATGTTCGTCCTGGCGATCCAGCGCGGCCAGCGGTGGATCTACCGGCCCCGAGGGACCTTCGTGCTCCTCGCCGGCGACCGGTTGATCGCCGTCGGGCCCGAGGAAGGGGCCGACGAGCTCGACGCACTGTGCCGGGTCGGGGAACCCGCCGCCGGCTGATCGCCGCGTCCTTGCATCCCCCCGAAGGCGGGCCTAGCCTGCCCTGGTGGACGCCTTCGTCTACGTTGCGGTCCGTCCCGGTCGCGTGGAGGACGTAGTCGTCCGGCTCCAGAACGCCAACGGCGTCCGGGCGGCCGTCGCCGTGATGGGCGATTGGGACGTGCTCGTCGCCGCCCACGGCGCCGACATGCTCGCGATCGCCCAGGACGTGATCCGGCACATCCACCGCATCGACGGCATCGAGCGGACCGTCACCGCCCTGGTTGTCCCCGGCGACGTCCTCGGCATCGCCGGCGGTGGGCTCCGAACCTCGGTCCCGATGCAGCAGCACGGCGACGCGTGCTTCGTGCACGTGAGGGCGGCCCCCGGGATGGCTGCCAAGCTCGTCGAATCGCTGGCGGACCTCGAGGACGTCTCGGCAGTAGCCCTGATCGCCGGCGAGTACGACCTGATCGTGGAGGTCCCCTACGCCTGGGAGCACGCGGCCCGCGTGATCGTGGACCAGATCCTGCCGCTCCCGGGCATCGTCTCGACGAGAACCCTCGTGGCGATCCCGGCGCTCGAGCCGCCCGAAGAGGATCGCGACCAGTTCTCGGCCTGGAGCTGAGCCGGACTAGACCCGGACGTCCGAGAAGCGCAGACGCTCCTCGGCCATGGTTACCTCTTCGATCTCGGTCGCGCCGTGCTCGGCGAGCCACGCGAGCATGCGATCGACCAGCCGTTCCGGCGCCGACGCTCCGCTTGTCAGGCCGACGACCTCGGCCCCTTCGAGCCACGCCGGATCCACCTCGGTCTCGTCGTCGACGAGGTGCGCCGGTGTCCCGAGGTCTCTGGCCACCTCGGCCAGGCGCTTGGAGTTCGACGAGTTGTCCGAGCCGATCACCAGCACCACGTCCGCACGACGCGCCACCTCCTTGATGGCGTCCTGCCGGTTCTGGGTCGCGTAGCAGATGTCCTCGCGCGGAGGTCCCTGGATCTTCGGGAACCGCTCCCGGAGCACCGCGACGATCTCGTTCGTCTCGTCCACCGAGAGCGTGGTCTGTGTCAGGTAGGACAGGTCCTCGGGATCGGGAACCTGCACCGTGCGGGCCTCGCCGACGTCTTGGACCAGGATCGTCTTCGACGGAGCTTGCCCGGTGGTGCCCTCGACCTCCTCGTGACCCGCATGTCCGATCAGGACGATCGTCCGGTCGTCCCGGGCGAAGCGCCGGGCCTCGAGGTGGACCTTCGTGACGAGCGGGCACGTCGCGTCCAGGACGGTGAGGCCACGGGCCTCGGCGTTGGCGTAGACCGTCGGGGCCACGCCGTGGGCCGAGAGCACGACCACGGCACCCTCGGGCACCTGGGACTCCTCGTCGACGAAGATCGCGCCCTTGCCCTCCAGGTCCCGGACCACGTGGAGGTTGTGGACGATCTGCTTGCGCACGTAGACGGGTGCGCCGTGGGTCTCGAGGGCCCGCTCCACGGCCTCCACGGCGCGTTCGACGCCGGCGCAGTAGCCGCGGGGGGCGGCCAGCAGAACCTTCGACATGGGGTCATCGTACGGCCCCACGGACGTGACCTTCGGTCACAAGCTTGTCGGACCCCCCTGGTACGGTCCTGCGGACGCACACGGACGTTCGGTCCGACCCTCCCCCGCTTCCTCGCGCGTCTTCCTCCACGTCCAGGGCAGGCATGCGCGCGCGGTCGGGGGTGCAGGGACCGAACGTCCGTGAGCGTCGTAGGTCACACGGTATTCGAACTCGAGGAGGTGATCCAGCACCCACGACCTACCGCGGGACGGCACTCGGCATACCCGATCGAGTCCGACGCGGACCCGGCCACCTGCCCGGTCCACCGCGGGGGTGGAACCACACATGATCCGACGACCCACCATGCGCCGCGCGCTCGTCGCGGCGCTTGCAAGCGTCTCGCTCGTAGCCGGACTCCCGGTGGGAGCGCAGGCGGAAGAGATCCCCCGACACGTCTGCGATTACGACTGGCGGGAGGGAACCTGGCAGCTGAAGAAACTCATCAAGTGCGCCGCCCGTCGCTGGGACAGCCCCGGCGTCCCGATGAAGGCCGTCGAGGTCGCGCGGTGCGAGTCGCACCTGAACCCCGAGGCATACAACTCCGGCGGGTACGCCGGGCTCTACCAGCAGGCCACCCGGTACTGGGCGGACCGCGCCGACCGATGGGGTCAACCCGACCGCTCGGTGTTCAACGCTCGCGCCAACATCATCGTCTCCATCAGGATGGCGCGCGCCCTCGACTCCTGGAGCGCCTGGGGGGGGTGCGCCTGAGTCAGCCGTCGGACCCGCCCGGGCGTCCCGATCCCACGGGACCGCCCGGGCGGGACCCGCCGAGCACCGCCGCCCGTACCTCTTCCGGAGAGGTCACCACCGCGCTCGCGCCGGGAACAGCGCGATCGACCACCACCCGAAGCGCCGGGTAGGACTCCAGCGCACGCGCGACGAACCCTTCGAACGGGCCGAACGCCACCACGACGTTCGGACGCTCCTCGTACAGCTGCCGCAGGGCCTCGGCCTCGTCCGTGGCGCCGGACACCAGCTCCCACTCCGGCGAGACGCTCGCGCGCTTCAGCGCCGCGAGCGCGTCCGCGTCCTCCGCCACGCAGAGCACCTTCAACGCCCGGCACACGTCAGAGCCACTCGCGCTTGCGGAAGATCCGGTACAGCGTGAACGCCGCGATCGCCATGACCGCGATCGCGAACGGGTAGCCGAACATCCACCGGAGCTCCGGCATGTGGTTGAAGTTCATGCCGTAGATCCCGGCGATCAGCGTGGGGATCAGGATGATCGCCGCCCACGCCGAGAGCTGCTTCATCACGACGTTCATCCGGTTCGACGCCTGCGCCAGCTGGAGCTCACGGGCCGAGGTCAACAGGTCGCGCACGTTGTCGAGGAGCTCGAGCGTGCGGATCACGTGGTCGAGCACGTCACGGTAGTAGGGGGCGAGCGGCGGGGTGGCGACGACCGGGTTCTCCAGGATCAGATCGACCGCCTCGCGCATCGGCGCCGTGAGCCGCCGGAACCGCACGACCTGCTGGCGCACCCGGAAGATCCGCGCCGCGAGCGATCGGTAGGCCTCGCCGCCCTCGCGCCCTCGCTCCTCGTTCGCGACGGCGTCCTCGATGTCGTCCCCGAGGTCCTCGAACCGCTCGACCACGTCGAGGTAGCCGTCGACGATCTCATCGAGCAAGAGGTAGAGCAGGTAGCCGATCCCCTCGGAGGACAGGGCCGGCGCGATGCGGAGCCGATCGTGCGCCTTACCGAACTCGAACTTCGGCTCACGCCGGACCGTGACCACGTAGAAGCCGTGGCCCGCGAAGACGTGGACCTCGCGATCCACCAGCTCGTCGCGTCGGTCCAGGTCCAGGCCGTGGGCCACGAGGAACAGGTGGTCGGGGTACAGATCGACCTTCGCGCGCTGACCCCAGCGCCGGCTGTCCTCGACGGCCAGCTCGTGCAGACCGAGCTCCGTCCGCAACGTCTCCAGCTCGTCGTCCGTGGGATCGACGACATCGAGCCAGACCCGGTGCCCGCCGTCTCGGGCCGCGCGGACGACCTCGGGCCCGAACGCAGCCTCGCGTTCGAGCTCGCCGTCCCGGTACACGCGGCAGGTGATCACGACGCCGCGAGCGTACTCCAGCCGAAGGCTGGCACCATACGTGCATGCTCGATCTAAGTCCGCTCCTCGCCCATTGGCGCGCCCAGGACGCGTTGTTCGAGCGGGTGGAAGAGACCGCGTGGGGCGCAGTGGTCTCCGACGGGCGCTACCCGGCGATCCAGGAGCCGAACTACGCTCGTGTCGAGACCCGCGATCCGGTCTCGCTGGCTGCGATCGAGACCGAGCTCCTGCCCGCGATGGCTCGCAGCAGCAGCGTGCGTTCGCACGTCGTGATCTTCTTCCCCGAGGACCAGACCGACCTCGTCGCCGAGGCGAGCACGCGCGGCGAGCGCATCACATGGGACCTGGTGATGGTGCGCGACGGCGAGCCCCCGACGCCCGATGACCGTGTCGAGGAGGTCGAGGAGTTCGACGAGACCTTCTGGCGGGCACACGCCGCGTCCACGCGGCTGTTCGACGTGGACGAGCAACCCACCGTGGACCAGCTCCAGGCCCTCGAGCGCGAGGTGCTGATCCCCGCCGGCCGGCGCTGGTTCGTCGTCCGCGAACTCGGCGAGCCGGTGGCGTTCGCGGCGATGCTGGCGCTCGAGGGCTCGGCCTACCTCGACCACGTGGTCACGTTCCCGCCGGCTCGCCGCCAAGGACACGCCGAGGCGCTCACCCGCCGGGCGCTCGTCGAGGCCGTCCGCGCGGGTGCCGACCGCACCTATCTACTCGCCGATCCTGGGGGCGTGGCCGAGCGGATCTACGCGCGACTGGGCTTCGAGCGCGCCGGCCACCTCGCGAGCTGGCTCGCCCCGATCGCGCGCTGAGAGGCATCCTGCCGGATCGCCGTCAGGCCTCCCAGGACCTCAGCCGCGCGGGGGCGGGAGGTAGCGGGCCGACACGAGTCGCTCGCCCTCGCGCTCGAGCACCCAGACCGAGCCCTTCGCGATGCCACGCGTCGTCGAGACCTCGGCGCCCGTGGACTCGGCGTGATCGATCAGCAGCTCGATCTCGCGGCCGTGACCGCAGAGCACGACGGCCCCCTCGCCGAGCGAATCGAGCAGGGCGGAGACGCGGTCGCGGTGGGCGCCCTCGCCGAAGTGTGTGACGTGCTCCACCGGGAGACCCCGGGCCGCGGCCAACGGCTCAACGGTCTCGACGCACCGCAGGAACGGACTCGTCATGATCCGCGTCAGGTCCAGCCCCTCGAACCGGTCGATCAGCCGCCGGGCCTGCTTGCGCCCGCGACGCGTCAGCGGCCGATCCTCCTCCGGCGCGGTCCAGTGCGAGCGCAACCCGGCCTTGGCGTGACGGACCACGTAGACGACCGAGGTCGGGACTCCGGCGAGGAGGCGTCGCAGGAGCGTCCGATCGTGCAGGTAGGACAGCCGCCGGTCCGCCTCGTCGACCCTGAGCCAACGGAGCTCGTCCACCTCCGCGTTGGGCGTGAAGAGGCTGCCGTCGGGCACCATCGAGAAGTACCGCACGACCTTCGGCCGGCCGTTGCGGTCCGCGTAGGTCACGGCGCCCACGCTGGGACCGATCGCGCACCGGAGGCCGGTCTCCTCGAGGACCTCCCGGAGGGCCGCGGTGGCCTCGTCCTCGCCTTCGACGAGCTTGCCCTTGGGGAAGGTCCAGTCGTCGTAGCGCGGTCGATGGACGAGTGCGACCCGTCGGTCGTCGCCCTCGCCTCGCAGGACGATCCCCCCGGCCGCCCGCACGAGGTCGGTCACGACCAGAAGCGTAGTCGCTTCCGGGACAGCGCCTTCCACGCGGGAGGCCACGCCTCGCGCGCTTCCCGCGCCGCCTGCGTCTCGAGCGCCGCCAGCTCCCCGGCCACGAACGTGTGCGCGCCTGCACCCGCCTCGCGCAGCCAGGCGCCGGCCACCACCGCGTCCTGATGCTCGCCCAGGACATCCTGGAGCCCGGCGGCGGCGAGGGCGAAGGCCCGCGCGCGTTTGCCGAACACGGGGGCGACGGCCTCTGCCGCGTATCGAACGCGTTTGGCGCGGATCCGCGCCGCGTGGAGGTTCTCGTCCCGAGGATCGTCGAGGACCGACGCGATCGCGCCGGCCAGATGCTTCCACGGTCCCTCGAGCGCCGGCCGGAGGACCTCGGCGGCGGGGCGCCCCGCGACGTCCTCCGGCACGCGGGGATCGTTCGCGGCGCCGATGAGCGCCTCCAGCACCTCGTCGTATCGCGCCGTTCGCATCGCGTCCAACAGACGCGCCCTGGCCTCGTCGCGGCGGCGCTCCAATCCGCCGAACAGATCCTCGGCGGCGGGGCGATCCTCGGCCGGAAGCAGCGCCTCGCGGCCGCGCAGACGATCACGAAGGACCTCCGCGTCGCGGACCGCGCCGAGCTCCCCACCGAGCCAGCGGAGCCCGTCGCGGAGCGGGCCCGCCCACTCGGGTTCAAGGACATCGCGGAACGTCCGCAGGTCCGAACGCAGCCGGCGCGTCGCCACGCGGGCCTGGTGGACGTCCTCGGGATCGCCGCCGAGGCGAACACCCGCGTCGTGCCGCAGCAGCCGCACGACCGAGGCGGCGAGGGCACGCCGGACGACCTCGACGACCACAGCCTCCTCGCCGAGCTCGGGAACCAGCACGTCGGGGGGGGCATCGGCCCTGGCCCCGAGCGCGCGCCGGAGCTTCGGGACGTTGTCCACGGGACCGGCGCCCGCCTCCAGCAGGAGGTCGACGACGGGCTGGAGCATCTCGTCGGCCGCCCCGGGTGCGAGCTCCACCTCGATCTCGCGGAACCGCGAGGCGACCCGGCTGCCCCGCATCACCGACACCTCGTCGTCGGTCACGACCACGGCGGGCCGGCCGAGGAGGTCCGCGAGCTCCACGGTGCGCCGCAGCGTCTGCAGCCTGGCAACGGGCGCGACCGGACGGCCCCGTACGTACGCCCGCACCAGGTCCAGGGCCTCCTCGGGGGGCCTGCGCGTCTCCGCGCCCTCCACTGCGGGGAAGACGTGCTCCCCCCGGATCAGGACCTCACCATCGGCGCTCGCGGGCAGCTTGACCGTCCAGCCCTCGCCCTCACGGTGGCGCAGGCTGCACCCCCAGCGCACGATCGCGAGGTCCTCGGTGTCGTGGTACACAGCGAACACCTTCCGCGGTTCTCCAACAGACGAGGAAAGATCCTCCGCCGAGAGGTCGGGCAGCGCGAAACCGGGAGGGACGTGGAGCTTGACCTCGCGCTCGAGGCTCACGGCAGCTCCGACCCTGCCCGCTCGACGGCGATCTCCTGCAGCCGCTGCTGCGCGTCGAGCCCGCGCTCGGTCGGGACCTTCGTCCAGGTGCCGTCCGGCCCGAGGGTCCAGGCGAGCGTGTCGTCCTGCATCAGCACTTCGAACATCTCGTCCAGTCGCGCCTTGAGCCCGGGGTCGGAGACCGGTACGAGGGCCTCGACTCGACGGTCGAGGTTGCGTTGCATCAGGTCCGCCGATCCGATGTAGAAGGTCGCCTCGTCACGCTCGCCGAACCGGAAGATCCGGGAGTGCTCGAGATAGCGACCGACGAGCGAACGGACACGGATCCGCTCCGACATGCCCGGGACCCCCGGACGGAGGCAGCAGATCCCTCGCACGACGAGGTCGACGTCGGCACCGGCCGAGGACGCCTCGTACAGGCCGTCGATCACCTCGGGGTCGACCAGCGAGTTCAGCTTCAACACGATCCGGCCGCCGGGCCGTGCCTGGCCTCGGACGAGCTCGACGATCCGGGCGCGGAGCTCGTGCGGGGCGACGAGGAGCCGCCGGTAGTCGCGCTGCCGGCTGTAGCCGGTGAGCACGTTGAACAGGTCGGTGAGGTCGGCGCCCACCTCGGGATCCCCGGTGAGCAGACCGATGTCCTCGTAGAGCCGGGCGGTCACCGGGTTGTAGTTGCCGGTGCCCACGTGCGCGTAGCGGCGAACGCCGTCGGCTTCACGGCGGACCACCAGCGAGATCTTCGCGTGCGTCTTCAGCCCGGCCACCCCGTACACGACGTGGACGCCCGCCTGCTCGAGCTCGCGGGCGTAGCTGATGTTGGCCTCCTCGTCGAAACGAGCCTTGAGCTCGACGAGCGCCACCACCTGCTTGCCGAGCTCGGCTGCGCGGACCAGCGCGTGGAGGATCCTGCTCTCCTGCGTGGAGGTCCGGTACAGCGTCTGCTTGATCGCGAGCACGGCCGGGTCGTGAGCCGCCTGCTCAACGAACGCCTCGACCGACGAGGAGAACGAGTCGTAGGGGTGGTGCACGAGGACGTCGCCGGCCTGGAGCACCCCGAAGAGGTCGGGCGCGCCCCGACCAGACGTGAGCCGCGGCTGGGTCACGGGGATCCAGGGCTCGTGCTTGAGCTCGGGCCGGTCGAGCCGTACCAGCGTCCAGAGCGCCGTCAGGTCGATCAATCCCGGCGTCACGAACACCTCGTCTTCGCGGACGTCGAGCTCGCGCCGCAGGAGCCCGAGCACCTCGGGGCTCATCGTCTCGTCGACCTCTAGACGCACGGGGCTGGCGCCCCGTCGGCGGCGGCGAAGGACGCTCTGGATCGCCTCGAGCAGGTCCTCGGCCTCGTCCTCTTCGATCTCGACGTCGGCGTCACGGGTCACGCGGAACGCGTGGTGCGAGACGATCTCCATCCCGGGGAACAGCCGGTCCAGGTTGGCCGCGATGACGACCTCGAGCGGCACGAACCGGTCAACGCCGGGAAGCTCGATGAACCGAGGGAGCAGCGGCGGCACCTTGACCCGGGCGAAGCGCCGGACCCCGGTCATCGGATCGCGCACGATCGCGGCAAGGTTCAGTGACAGGCTCGAGATGAACGGGAAAGGATGGGATGGGTCCACCGAGAGCGGCGTGAGCACCGGGAACATCCGCTCCGCGAACTCCTGATCCAGGAACGTCAGGTCGCTGGGCTCCAGCCCCTCGAGCGAGCGGACGACGCGGATCCGCTCCTTCTCCAGGGCTGGGATGAGCTCGGTCGCGAACAGGTCGGCGACCCGGATCTCGAGCTCCTGGGCCCGGTCTCGGATCGCGGCCAGCGTCTCGGCCGGCGTTCTCCCGTCGGGCGTTCGTTTGGTGACACCCGCCTCGACCTGCTCCTGGAGCCCCGCCACCCGGATCTGGAAGAACTCGTCCAGGTTGTCCCCGAAGATCGCCACGAACTTCACCCGCTCCAGCAGCGGGAGGTCGGCGTCCTCGGCGAGTGCCAGCACCCGCGCGTTGAACTCGAGCCAGGACAGCTCGCGGTTCAGGAAGCGGCTGGTGAACTCGTCGGGCGGAAGCGTCGTATCCATCGGGGAAGGATGCCGATGCTACGGGGGTAACGCCTCCGCCGCAAGGCCCCGAACGGTCAGAAGACGGCGTTCAAGACCTTGCCGAGGACGAAGCCCATCACCATGCAGGAGGGCCAGGTCAAGACCCAAGCGCTCACGACCTGGCCGGCCACCCCCCACCGAACGGCCGAGAACCGCTTGGTGGAGCCCACCCCCATGATCGCCGTGCCGATCGCCTGGGTCGTGGAGACGGGGATGCCGAAGTGCGCCGCCGCTGTGATCACACTCGCCGCACCGGTCTCGGCCGCGAACCCATGGACGGGCTCCAGGTGCGTCATCCGCATGCCCATCGTGCGGATCACGCGCCACCCGCCTACCATCGTGCCGGCCGCGATGACCAGGGCCGCGGACACGATGACCCACGTGGGGATCTCGAACTCCTGCGGAACGGTCCCGCCCTCGGCGATCAGGATCGCGAGCGTGATGATCCCCATCGACTTCTGGGCGTCGTTGGTGCCGTGACTGAACGCCATGAAGCCCGCGGAGAACACCTGCGCACGACCGAAGACGCGCGACACCGTGTGACGTCGGAGCCGCCGGAAGATGCGGTAGATCAGGACCATGAGGATGAAGCCCGCGAGGAAGCCGCCCACCGGGGAGATGACCAGACCCTTCAACGCCTTCTCCGTCCCCGACCACTCGAGCGCCTCGAGCCCCCCCGCGGCGAACCCCGCGCCGAGCAGGCCCCCGATGAGCGCGTGGGACTCGCTCGAGGGCAACCCGAAGTACTGCGCTCCGAGGGCCCAGATGATCGCGGCCAACAGGGCGGCGGCGATCGTCTCCAGGGTGACGTAGTCGGGGTTCACGATCCCGGACGCGATCGTCTTGGCGACCGCCGTTCCCGCGAGCGCGCCGACGAGGTTCAAGACGGCGGCCATCGCCACGGCGGTGAACGGCCTCAGCACCCGGGTGGAGATCACGGTCGCGATCGAGTTCGGCGCGTCGGTCCACCCGTTGGCGAACTCGAACATGTACGCCAGGAGGACGACGATCCAGAGGGGCATCAGGACTGCTTCAGGGCGATCCCCTCGAGGACGTTCGACACGTCCTCGAGCTTGTCGATGGCCGCCTCCATCTCGTCGATGATGTCCTTCGCCTTGAGGACGTCCATGGCCCGCTTGTTGCCGCTGAACAGGTCGGCGACCGCCTGGCGGTAGACCCGATCGCCCTCGTTCTCCAAGCGGTTGACCTCGACCTCGTGCGGCCCGAGCTGCGCGTACTTGGGGAGCACGGCCAGGGCCGCCCGGATCTCGCCCGTCGCTCGGACGAGCACGTCGGCCTGCGCCTTCATCTCGGGCAGCGGCACCTCGATCTTGTGCAGGATGAACAGGTCGGCCGCGGCCTCCATGTGGTCCAGGACGTCGTCCAGCGTCGTCGCGAGCTTGTGGACGTCCTCATGGTCGATCGGGGTGATGAAGACGGTGTTCAGCCGCTTCAGGATCTCGTGCGTCATCTCGTCGCCCTCGTGCTCGAGGTCGCGGAGTCGGCGTGCCTTCGCGGGGGCGTCCTCGAACACCGCGATCAGGTCGTACAGCACCTGGGCGGCGGTCTCGATGTTGGTCGCCTGGCGCACGAACAGCTCGAAGAAGCTCTCGTCGCGCGGCACCAGACGGAACCGGAAGCGCGGC
>Ga0214473_10007442_pt1 | contig 12991 bp, 12 predicted proteins | sample RVTome_7_FD_203509 | JGI IMG/M metagenome (GOLD analysis project Ga0214473, IMG submission 203509) | Soil microbial communities from uranium-contaminated site in the Upper Colorado River Basin, Wyoming, United States - RVT98D197 | ecosystem: Environmental > Terrestrial > Soil > Contaminated >...
CCCGCAGACGGGCGTCGGCGTCCATGCCTCGATCATCGCAGGTGGATCCGATGATCGCCGTGCCGAGCGCGAACCGTGCCGGGCGCTAGCTGTCGTCGTCCTCGCCGTCGACCTCGCCCCAGTCCAGGTCGAGCGGCGGGATGTCGGGGACCTCGAGCGCGATCGTCTCGCTCCCGTCCCAGAGCTCTTCGAACGACGGATCCAGGAGCGCCATGCGAGCGTCGTCGTCCAGGTTGGCCTCGGGATCATCGGTCACGGGGGCGACCGTCGCCACATCGTCGAGCACGATCGTGTGGTCGCTCGACGAGACCTGGGCGCTCTCGGGGGCCGAGATCGTGGACTCGAGCTCACGGGCGACGCCCACGAGTCGCTCCTGCATCGATGCGAGTTGCTCGACGAGCGCATCGCGCTTCGTCGACAGCCCGGTGATCGTCCGATCCGCCTGCTCCCGGGCCTCGCGGAGCAGCGCGTCCGCGGATGCGCGCGCCTCCTCGGCTTGGGACTGGGCGTCGGTGCGGATCCGGTCGGCGTCGGCTCGCGCCTCCGCCAGGATGCGGGCGGCCTCGGCCGACGCCTCCCGCCGGCTCTTCTCGGCCTCGTCGTCCGCCGCCCGGAGGACGCCCGCAACCCGGTCCGCCAACTGCGCGTATGGGTCGATCCGGGGCTGGGCCGCCGCGCGGACCGCGGAGTCGGCCTCGAGACGCGACTCGCGGATGATGGCCTCCACGTCCTGCATCTGGTCGGCGACCTGCTCGAGGAAGTCACGGACCTGCGCGGGGTCGTAGCCGCGGCGGATCGCGACGAACTCGCGACGTCGGATGTGGTCGGCGCTCATCAGCACCGGGAGATCGAGGTCGGTGGCGGACATGGGGAAGCCTCCTCGACGAGCTCGGGGAACCGCCCTCAGGATGCTAGACGGCGACCGGCGCGATGCAAGGACCCACGGGAAGTTCGATCCGGCTCGGGCTCAGGCGCCTGCGGGCCCGGTGGGTCCGGGCCCGGTGGGTCCGGGCTCGGTGGGTTCGGGCTCGGGCTCGGTGGGGTCCGACTCGGGCTCGGCCTCTGCCCGCAGGACCTCGTTGAACGATGCGATCGCGACCTCGATCTGATCGGACTCGGGCGGCTTCGTCGTGATCTTCTGCAGCCACAGCCCTGGCACCATCAGCGCGTGGATCACCTTCGAGTTGGGGAGCCGCGCCCCGAGCCGCAGCATCTCGAAGGCGAGACCAGCGATGACCGGGATCGCGAGGATCCGTGAGCCGATCCGCCACCAGATGCCGGGGTTGCCGAACAGCGCGAACACCAAGATCGTGATGACCATCACGAGCAGCAGGAAGTTCGTGCCGCACCGGACGTGAAGCGTCGAGTACTTGCCCACGTTCTCGGGCGTGAGCTCCTCGTCGTGCTCATACGCGGCGATCGTCTTGTGCTCGGCGCCGTGGTAAGCGAAGACGCGGCGGATCTCCTTCGTCCGGCCGATGAGGGCCAGGTATCCCAGGAACAACAAGACGCGGAACACGCCCTCGCCGGCGTTGACGAGGATGCTCGAGTCCACCTCGCGCCCCACCCACCGGAAGGCGACGGCCGGCACGACGATGAAGATGCCGAGGAAGAGCACGACCGCGATCGTCATGGAGAGCGCCATCTGTCGTGACGAGAGCTGTTCCTCCTCCGGCGCCGATTCCTTCGCACTGATCGAGAGCGCGCGGAACCCGATCGCCATCGCCTGGCCGAGCGCGATCACGCCACGCAGCAGCGGCTTGGCGAAGATCGGGTGTCGTCGGGCGACCGAGTCGATGCGGTGGGACTCGACATGCAGAGAGCGGTCGGGCTTGCGCACCACCACGGCCCACACGTCGCGGCCGCGCATCATGACTCCCTCCACGACGGCCTGACCGCCGTAGAAGTGGTTCTGCCGGTCCGCCTCCTCCGCCATGCGGGCGGCTGACCCTACGAGGACACCTGCTTGCCGTACCGGCGCTGGAAGCGCTCGACGCGGCCGCCGGTGTCGACGAGCTTCTGCTTGCCCGTGTAGAAGGGGTGGCAGTTCGAGCAGATCTCGACGCGCAGCTCGGACTTCGTGCTTCGGGTCTGGAACGTGTTCCCGCACGAGCAGTGGACCGTGGCGAGCACGTACTCGGGGTGGATTCCCTGCTTCATGGTGATGTGGCTCCTCGATAGCTCGGCCGGACAGCTTACGACGCCGGCGCCTTCGCGATCTCCTTCAGGAACTGCTCGTTCGACTTCGTGGCCCGGATCTTGTCCGTGAGCAGCTCGAGCGCGGCCCCGGACTCGAGCGCGTGGAGCACCCGGCGCAGGCGCCACACGAGCGCGAGCTCCTCGGTCGGCATGAGCAGCTCCTCCTTGCGGGTGCCGCTCGCCTCGACGTTGATCGCCGGGAACAGGCGCTTCTCGGCGAGCTGGCGGTCCAGCCGAAGCTCCATGTTGCCCGTGCCCTTGAACTCCTCGAAGATCCCCTCGTCCATCCGCGAGCCGGTCTCGACGAGGGCGCTCGCGATGATCGTGAGGCTGCCGCCTTCCTCGATGTTCCGCGCGGCACCGAAGAACCGGCGGGGCGGATACAGGGCGGTCGAGTCGATGCCGCCGGACAGGATCTTGCCCGAGGCGGGGGCGGCCAGGTTGTAAGCCCGCGCGAGCCGCGTGATCGAGTCCAGGAGGACCGCCACGTCGCGGCCCATCTCGGCCAGGCGCTTCGCGCGCTCGAGCACGAGCTCGGTGACCTGGATGTGCTGGTCCGGCGGCTTGTCGAAGGTCGAGTAGACGACCTCGGCCGCCGAGACCGTGCGCTGCCAGTCGGTCACCTCCTCGGGACGCTCGTCCACGAGCAGGATGATCACGTGGGTCTCGGGGCTCGAGCTGATGATCCCGTTCGCGATGTTCTTCAGCACGGTCGTCTTGCCGGCCTTCGGCGGTGAGACGACCATCCCGCGCTGTCCCTTGCCGATCGGCGCGACCATGTCGATGATCCGGCCGGTCACGTCGGTCGGCCCGGTCTCGAGACGGAACCGCTCGTGCGGGAACAGCGGGGTGAGCTTCTCGAAATTCGGCCTGGCCTTCGCCGTCTCCGGGTCGAGGTCGTTCACCGTGTCGATCTGGAGCAGCGCGTAGTACTTCTCGTTGTCCTTCGGATGCCGGACCTTGCCGGTCACGGTGTCGCCCTTGCGGAGCATGAACCGGCGCACCTGCGACAGGGACACGTAGATGTCCTGCTGGCCCGGCAGGAAGCCGGACGTGCGCAGGAACCCGTAGCCCTCGGGCAGGATGTCGAGCAAACCGGTCGCGGTGGGCGCGTTCGCGATCTCCTCCTCGCGCATCTCGTACTCACGCACGCGACGCTCCTCACGCTGGCGCCGGCGCTCGTCGCGCGAGGGGCGCCGGCGGCTGCCGTCGGGACGCTGACCGTCGGGGCGCTCGCCGCGGGACTCACCGCCATCGGTGCGCTCGGTGCGCTCGGGATGGTCGGTGCGCTCGGGACGGTCGGTGCGCTCGGGTACCTCGGCCCGCGGCGGCCTGTCCGAGCGCTCCGTGCGCTCCGTGCTCTCCGGCCGGGCCGAGCGCTCGGCGACCGATCCGTTGTCGCTCCGCACCTCGCCGTTGCCGCCCGCCTCCGAGGGCGCGGCGGGCGGCTCGGGCGCGGGGGTGACCCGCTCCGTAACCGGTGTGCCCGAGCTCTCGCCGTTCGCGCGCGCGAGGATGCTTTCGATCAGGTCCGCCTTCTTGAGGCGCTGGTGACCCTCGATCCCGAGGTCCGTCGCCATCTGGTGCAGCTCCGCCGCAACCTTTCCCTCGAGGGTGTTCTTGTCCATCGTGGCCAACCTAGGCTCCTTCCTCCAGCTCCTCATGCAGGACCTTCCAGTCCTGGAGGAACTTGTCCAACCCGATGTCGGTGAGGGGGTGCTTCACCAGTTGCGTGAACACCGCGTACGGCATCGTCGCGATATCCGCCCCCGCGAGCGCCGACTCCACCACGTGCATCGGGTGGCGGAGCGACGCGGCCAGCACGTTCGTCTCGTACTCCTGCACCTCGTAGATCTCGCAGATCCGGCGCAGCAGGTCCATGCCGTCGGAGCCGACATCGTCGAGCCGGCCGAGGAACGGCGACACGATGTACGCGCCGATCTCGGCGGCCAGGATGGCTTGCGCGGGCGAGAACACGAGCGTCACGTTGATCCGGATGCCGTCCGTCACGAGGCGCTTGCCGGCCGTGAGGCCCTCGGGGGTCATCGGGACCTTCACGACGGCGTTCGGCGCCATCTGCGCGAGCCCGACGCCCTGCTCGTACATCGCGTCGGCCTCGAGCTCGGTCGTCTCGAGCGAGATCGGTCCGTCGACCTCCTCGAGGATCTCCTTCCACACCCGGTCGGGATCCGCGTGCTCCTTCGCGACGAGCGACGGGTTCGTGGTCACCCCGCCGAGCACCCCCCAGCGGTTGATCTGCCGGATCTCGTCGATGCTCGCCGTGTCGAGGAACAGCTTCACCTGCGACTCCCTTCCCGTGCCTGGCTCCGGTCGTTCGTCGACGTCCGTACCTGGGCGGCTCGCTCCATGGCCTTCTCCATCACGATGTCGATGACCGCCGCGATCGACCGATCGAAGTCATAGTTCGGCACGACGGGCACGCCGTGCGACAGCGCTTGGCTCTTGATGTAGCGCTGGATCCTTCGGATGTTCTCGAAGCCCTCCAGGTACCGCGCGGCGGGCCGGCCGCCGTGGTCGGCCCAGCGCGCCACGAAGTGGCTGCGGTGCATCTCCTCGTCCTCGACCGTGACGACGACCGGCACGACAAGGATCCGCTCCTCCCAGGCCGAAACGTCCCAGAACCCGGGGACGATGTGCGCACCCTCGAGGACGATGTCGGTGCCCTCCAGGGCCGCGCGCTCCACGAGCGCCTGGAGTCCGACGGCGACGGCCGAGGTCTGCTCGCGGAACCCCACGATCGCGGCATCCCGACCGGGGGGCTCGCGCAGGACCGTGCCCGCTTCGAACGACGACGCGTGGAGCGAGGGCATGAGCTCGCGCGAGAACATCGCGCGCATGACCTCGCGCACCGCGTCGCTCGCGACGACCCGCACGATGCCGAGGCGCGCGGCGAGCTGCGTCGCGATCGTCGACTTGCCGACGCCTGTCGTCCCGCCGATCAGGACGACGAGCGGGATGTCCAGGGCCTCGACCTCGCGCCAGCGGACGAAGTTCTTCGCGTAGCGGTCGCCGGCGATCTCCTCGAGCACCTCGAGCGCGAGCCCGTCGAGCACCTCGCTCGTGACCGACGGCCTCCCGAGCTCGATCAGGCGATCCTCGACGGCCTCGGCCACCTGGTAGGCGCGCACAGGAGAAAGACCCGTGACCATGACCTGGGAGGCCATCAGGCCCTTCGAGTACGGAAGCCCGGTCTCGCGATCGGAGATCAGGATGTGGGGGCTCTTCGTGTCCCTCGTCATGGATCCCTACTGCCGTTGTTCGTATCGCCGCTCCGCCAGTCGTGTCGTCTCGCGGATCGCCGCCGTCAGATCTGCGGGGTCCCCGTCGACCACGACGGCTCGGTTGTCGCAGAACACGACCTCCGCTCCCCGCTCGAGCGCCCGGCCGCACGCGATATCCACCGCCGCCGCCTTCAGCTCGGTGAGGAGCACGTCGTACTCCGGTGCACCGTCCATGTCCGTCGCCAGCCCGGCGCGGTCGGCCAGACGGGCGCTCCACCCGACCACGAGACACCCGTGGACCGCTTCCAGGTGCTCGGCCTGCCTCGCGGCGACCGGCCCCGGTGCCGTCGTGGTGAAGAACACACCCCTTCCCCGCACATCGCCCAGCGGTAGTGGTTCGAACTCCGTCACGATGAGCCGGGCATCATCGCGGAACCGCTGAACGTGGGATCTGAGGGTGGGGAGGTTCTCGAGCCCGGCTGGGCTGTGAGCCATCGTAACAACGACCAGGTCCGATAGCAACAGCCGGAACGGGCCGAGGTAGCCACCCAGGTATTCGGGCGGGACCGAGGCCGGGATCACGAGCACCCCGGCGTCCCAGGGGACGGGGGGGACCGAGGAGCCGCTGCCCTCCAGGATGACGATCCCTGCCCCCCGCTCGACGGCGAGCTCGGCCGCTGGGCGCACGCTCGAGACGTAGGGCGCCCCCGCGAGGCCCCCGCCGGCGCGCCGGGCGCCGATCGTCGTCACCCCGCTCGTGACGGCGTCCTCCAGGTAGTCCGAGGCCGCGTGCTGGCCCTCGCGCACGAGCTCGAGGAGGCGCTCGACCGTCACCGAGCCCGCCTCGGCCACCTGCGGCGCCGCCGGGCCGCCTCGGCCCATCGCGACCACGACCGGGCCCAGTCCGAGCTCGGCGGCGACCCGCGCGACCTCCCCGGCGATCGCGGTCTTGCCGGTCCGCTTGCCCGTGCCGATCACGGCGAGCGTCGGCACCGGGAGCGGAGACCCAGCGATCGGCGGGTCGAGGCGGAAGTCCGCGCCCACGTAGGGCACCCCGCGCGCGAGCGCCACGGCCGCGAGCTCCATCCGCTCGCGATAGCCGAGAACGGGCTCGTCCGACAGGTCGAGCACACCCTCGGGACGGAGCTCGTCGATCGCGGCGGCCAGTGCCTCGGCCACTCCAGTGACGGGGAGCCGTACCGGCACGCCGAGATCGGGCACCCGGCCGGCCGCGAGCTTCTCGACGCCGCCGACGAGCAGCACCGCGAGGACGTCGTGTCCCTGGGCGCGAGCGGACGCGATCGCCCACCGGGTCACCGGCGGGTAATGCTCACCGTCGACGAGCGCGAGGACCTTCATGGGGATGGGCTCTCCTGGGCTCGCGCCCGCCGGCGCTACTCGCCGAGCGGCGCGGTCGCCCGTTGTTGGACCGGTGGCTCGAACTCCCGGTAGAACTGCTCACCGGTCGAGAGCGAGAAGTGCGCGATCATCGAGGCTCCCCCGAACGGGTAGCGGCGCATGATGCGGACCTCCTCGCCGTCGACCTCGAGCACGTTGTAGCAGGGCTTGGTGTAGCCACGCACGCGGAGCGAGGAGACGGTGCCGGCGTTCGCGATCCACAGGTTCTCGAGATGCCACACGTACGGCACGTGCTTGTGGCCCGAGAGCACGATGTTCACTCCGGCCGTCACGAGCTCCTCGAGGACATCTCCCGCGTCCATCACGGTGCTCCGCTCCCGACCGGTTCCCGGGATCGGTAGCAGGTGGTGGTGGAGCACGAAGATCTTCACATCGGCCGGGGCGGCGAACTGCTCCTGGATCCACCCGTAGTTCATCCGTCCGACCATGCCCTCGTTCAGGTCGGGCTCGCTCGAGTCCACGCCGACGATCCGCACGCCCTGCACGTCCACGCTCCAGCTGCGCGTGCCGACCAGATCCTCGAAGTGCAGGTAGCCGACGTTCCGGGCGTCGTGGTTCCCCGGGACCGTATACATCGGGGCATCGATGCGCTCGGCGTACACGAGCCAGTGCTTGTACTCCTGCCGGTAGCCCTCGCTCGTGAGGTCGCCCGTGTTGATGACGACGTCCGGCTTCAGCTCGTTCAGCTCAAGGATGACCCGCTGCATCATGTTCGGCACGAAGTAGGGCGAGCCGACGTGCGGGTCGGAGATGTGGGCGATCGTGACCACGCGGCCAGTCTACCCAGGGCGCCCGCTCGGTCGGTGCCCGGGACCGCCGCCTGTCGGTCGGACCCCGAGCGGGGATACTGCGAGCGTGAACGGCCTCGACGTCGTGCTGGTGGTGGTGCTCGTCGCCGCCGTCGTCTCCGGTCATCGACGGGGCGCCACGCTCCAGGTCTTCTCCTATGGGGGCCTACTGCTCGGCCTGGTGGTCGGCGCGCTGCTCGCACCGCGTCTGGCGACCACCGTCCAGAGCCCTGCGGCGCAGGCCGGCGTCGCCGTCGCGACCCTCCTGCTCGCGGGTGCGATGGGCGACGCCGCAGGATGGCTCGTGGGCTCGCAGGTGCGCCGGCGTGCGCACGGACCCCGCTTCGGGCGGGCCGACGCCGCCGGCGGGGCATTCGTCGCCCTCGTCGCCACGTTGCTCGCGATCTGGTTCGTCGCTCTGAACCTCGCGAACGGGCCGTTCCCCCCGGTCGCGTCGGAGGTCCGCGGCTCGGCGATCGTCCGAGGGCTCGGCGCCGCCTTCCCGAACCCCCCTTCGGTGATCGGCGAGGTGCGGCGGTTCTTCGACCGCTTCGGGTTCCCCGAGGTGTTCCAGGGCATCCCGCCCGAGCCCGCGGAACCCGTCTCCGGTCCTTCCTCCGCCGAGGCGCGCCGCGCGTACCAGCTGGCCGCCGCGAGCACCGTGAAGATCGTCGGCCGGGCGTGTGACCACATCCAGGAAGGGAGCGGATTCTTCGTCGCCGACGGCTACGTCGTCACGAACGCGCACGTCGTCGCCGGCATCCGCGCGCCCGAGGTGAGCGACGCGGACGGCGTCGGCGGATCGGCCTCGACGATCTTCTTCGACCCAGAGCTCGACCTCGCTGTCCTGCGCGTGGACGTGCCGCTCGGGCCGGTGCTCCCCCTCGCGACCGTCGACGCGGAGCGCGGGTCGGTCGGGGCGGTGCTCGGCTATCCGGGAGGCGGCCCGCTCGTCGGCGGCGGCGCGGCCGTGCTCCAGCCGATCCCCGCGCTCGGGCACGACATCTACGGGCGGAGCGACATCCAGCGCGACGTCTACGAGCTGCAGGCCGTCGTCCGGCCGGGGAACTCGGGCGGCCCGTTCGTGCTCGCCGACGGCACGGTCGCGGGCATCGTGTTCGCCGCGTCGAGCGTGGATCCCGGGATCGGCTACGCGATCCGCACGAGCGAGTTCCTCGACGAGCTCGACGTAGCGACGTCCAGCACCACAGCGGTGGACACGGGTCCCTGCCTGCGCTGAACGTCGGCCGAACGCGCGATGCCGCCCGAGGGCTCGGGGGAGGCCGCTCGGCTCGAACCGCGGGTGATCCGTGCAGCGTGGCGCTCCCCGCACCGATACCGGGAGCGTGGGACGCGGACGTTCGGCGATCGTCGCCCTGGTGGCACTCGCCTTCCTCGGGACCTTCCCCGCGGGGTCCCTCTCCGGTGCCCGAGCGGTCACCCTGGGGGCCAGGGCCGCTGCAGGCCCGGAGGTCCTCACCCCCGCCGCCGCGCCGCTGGTCGCCGAGCCGCGCGAGCCGGATCTCGCGGAGCGGGGATCCCTGCTGGTTCGGATCCCGTGGACGATGCGGATCACGGCGCGACCCGGCGGCGGTCGGGTCGTCGGAACGATGCCCGAGGGCTCACGCTTCTACGGCCAGCCGCTCGTCGCCTGGGTGCTCCGGGTGAGCGAAGACGGCCGCTTCGGTCTCGTCGCGGTCCCGTATGCCGGCCGCGACGTCACCGGGTGGATCTCCCTGCGCGGGCTCGAGCGACGGGTGACGCACCTCGAGGTCGTCGCCGACCTCTCGGAGCGCCGGATCGAGGTGTTTCGTCGCGGCGACGTGCTCTTCGGGGCGCCGGCGGCGGTCGGCGCTCGGGTGTCCCCGACCCCGACGGGCCGGTACTTCGTCACGGACCGGGTCGGGTTCCCGGCCGGCGGCTCGCTCGGGACGTTCGCGTTCGGCATCTCGGGGATCCAGACCGACCTGCCGCCTGGATGGACCGGAGGCGACCAGCTCGCGATCCACGGGACGAACGCGCCGGGCACCATCGGGACCGCGGCGAGCGCGGGCTGCCTGCGGGTCTCGGAGCGCGTCCTCGACCGGCTGCGCACCCTGCTCCGCCTCGGCACGCCGGTGACGATCGTGCCCTGAGCTCCGGCCGCCTACTCCTCCAGAACGACGCGCACGTCGCCGTCGCGCGAGAGCACGGAGAACGAGGTGACCTCGCCATCGCGACGGAACAGGAGCGAGATCCGGCTTCCGCCGACGGCGAGGTTCCGCACCTCCACGGTGTTCAGCCACGTCGGCAGGTGGGGCTTGTTCACCGTGAGCAGGTTCACGTGCGCGCGCGCCGAGATCCCGAGCATCGCCTGGAGCATGAGGAACGGGGAACCCGCGGCCCAAGCCTGCGGCGAGCAGGCGATCGGGTAGCTCACGGGACGGTTCGGCGTGCGGCGCGTGAAGCCGCAGAACAGCTCGGGCAGGCGCATGTAGTCGGCCTGGATCGCCGCGTCGAACAGCGCGGTGGCCACACGGTTCGTCGACCGCACGAATCCGTACCGCTTGAAGCCCGCGGCGATCAACGCGTTGTCGTGCGGCCAGACCGAGCCGTTGTGATAGCTCATCGGGTTGTATGCGACGGCGGCCTTGCTCATCGTTCGCACACCCCACCCCGAGAACATGTCGGGCGCGAGCAGGCGCTTCGCGAGCGAGACGGCCTTCTCGTCGTCCACGATGTGGCAGTAGAGGCCGTGTCCCGGGTTCGAGGTCGCGGTGCGCACCTGGCGTTTGTCCGCGTCGAGCGCCGTGGCGAAGTAGCGCTCGTCCTCCATCCAGAACACCTCGTTGAAGCGCTGCCGGAGCTCCTCGGCCTGCCCGATCAACCGTTCGGCTTCCCTCTCGCGACCGAGCGTGAGGTATACGTCTGCCATCCGCTCCTTCGCCATGTAGACGTACCCCTGGACCTCCGCGAGGGCGATCGGGGGCTCGGCCATCCGACCGTCGGCGTGGACGATCGAGTCGTGCGAGTCCTTCCACCCCTGGTTGCGGATGCCGCCCGTCGAGCGGCACAGGTACTCGACGAACCCGTCGCCGTCGAGGTCGCCGTACTCGTCGATCCAGCGGAGGGCGGCCTCGGCGGCGGGCAGGAGATCCTCGGCGAACGCGAGGTCTCCCGTCCACCGCAGGTGCTGCGCGTACAGGATCAGGAACCAGGGCGTCGCGTCCACGGACCCGTAGTACGGCGTGTGCGGGACCACGCCCGCCCCGGCGAGCTCGCCACGACGGATCTCGTGCAGGATCTTGCCGGGCTGCTCGTCGCGCCAGTCGTCGACCCGTGTGCCCTGGTGGCGGGCGAGGAAGGTGAGGGTCTCGCGCGCCGGCCGCGGGTTGATCGAGAGGAGCTGGTGCGACGTGATGAGCGAGTCGCGCCCGAACACCGTCACGTACCAGGGGATGCCGGCCGCGATGATGTGCCCGCCCTCGGTCTCGGTGTACAGAGCGCGGAGATCGCGCAGGCTCCGGTCGAGCAGCTCGTTGAACAGCTCGTTGTCGGTGACGACCTGGGTCGAGGCCTGTTCCCACTCCTCGTACGACCGTCGGAGATGGTGGACGGCGACGTCGAACTCCAGGGACGGCGTAGCCTCGGGGCCGGTCAGCGGCTCGACCGTGAGACCGAGGAGCTTGGTCTGGTACGCGCCGAGCGTGAGGCGGAACGTGGCATGCACGAGGGTGCCCTCGGCGTGCAGGTCGTCCGGTTCGGTCGCGAACTCGACCCTGGTCTCGCGACGCACGCCGTCGCGCCCGGTCATGCCGAATACGACGCGTGAGGGTTCGAGCGTCGGCGTCTCCGGCGCCGGGTGCTCGGGCGAGAGCATGCCGCGGACCTCGAAGATGTCCGCGAAGTCAGCGCCGAACACGAACGCGATGTCGAGCGTGACCGCGAAGGCGTTGTAGTTCTTCACCCGCACGCGCTCGAAGAGACGGCCGTTGATCACGCGGATCCGCCGGATGTTCAGGGTCTGCTGCGGCACGACGATCGCGTCGCCCTCGTACAGGTCGGGGTTCGTGAGGTCGACGTGCGACATGTAGCCGCGCTCCGAGGAGGAGGACAGCAGCACCGGGTCGCGCCCACCGATCATCATCCGGAAGTGCGAGAGGAACCGGGTGTCCCGCGCGTACAGCCCGAGCCCGTACGAGCCGCCGTGGTCGAGGTTGCCCTCGAGGTCCGCGTACAGGAAGGTGTCGCCTTCCTTGACCGCGAGCGTCTTGCTCGCGATGTCGGTGACGAGGACGGGTGCGGAGCCCTCGACGGGGCGCTCGAGCGTCGGATGTGGCTCCGGATCGATGCTCATCGGAGGCTGCCCGAGTCTAGGTTCGGGGTCGGGTCCGTGCAATGACATCGGTCACATCCCCACTCGTTCCCTCAACCCTCGAAGACCTCGACGCCGTTCCCGCGCACGGGAACGCGAAGCACGCGCCAGCCCTCGCCGGGATCGGGCAGTGGCCAGCGGTCGCGCTCGAACGCGAGCAGTGTCGGTCCCGAGCCCGAGACGCAGACGGCGATGTTGCCCGCGTGGAGCCCGTCGAACACCTCCCGAACCTCGGGGACGAGCGCGAGGCGCGCGTCCTGGTGCAGCCGGTCGGCCATGGCGAGACGCAGGTGCTCGGGCTCTCGGAGGATGCGGGCGATCGTGAGCGCGGCGTGGCCGATGTTGAAGACGGCGTCTGCGCGGGAGACGGTCTCCGGGAGCACCCGACGGGTCTCCTCCGTCGAGACCCGGACGTGCTCGGGGATCAGGACGACCGGCCGAAGGTCCGGGTGCGGCTCGAGTCGCTCGACCTCCTCTCCCGCGACGATGGTGAAGCCTCCGAACGCGGCGGCGGCCGCGTTGTCCGGATGACCCTCCATCTCGGACGCGAGCGCGAACGCGTGCATCGGGGGTCCGTCGTCGTCCAGATCGAGGATCCGATACGCGAGCGCGACCCCCGCCACCGCGGCGGCGGCGCTCGATCCGAGACCTCGCGCGAGCGGGATCCGATTGACGCCGTGGAGATGGAACGGCGGCAACGTGAAGATGCCGGGGCCGTGCGCATCGGCGATCTTCGCCTCGGCGAAGCGCATCGCGCGGCTCACCATGTCGGTGCCGTCGGTGGGGAGCTCGTCGGCGCCCTCCCCCTCCCAGGTCACGCCCGGCTCGGCCTCGGTGTCGATCGTGACCTCGTTGCACAGGTCGAGCGCGAGGCCGAAGCAGTCGAAGCCCGGGCCGAGGTTGGCCGAGGTGGCGGGGACGCGCGCGGTGAGCCTCACGCCGACGGAGCCTACAGTCCGAGTTCCGCGGCCACCGCGGCGGGGTCGACG
>Ga0214473_10007443_pt1 | contig 12989 bp, 8 predicted proteins | sample RVTome_7_FD_203509 | JGI IMG/M metagenome (GOLD analysis project Ga0214473, IMG submission 203509) | Soil microbial communities from uranium-contaminated site in the Upper Colorado River Basin, Wyoming, United States - RVT98D197 | ecosystem: Environmental > Terrestrial > Soil > Contaminated >...
TCTCCGCGGGGAACACGTAGCGCAGCTTCTTCTCCTGGAGGTCTCCCACCCGGAGCTTGCACTCCTTCATGGGATCCCGGCAGCGCATGTAGACGGTGTGCTCGCGCCCCGGGCTGAGCGAGTGCGGCACGCAGTAGCGCAGGTTCTCGCCGGGGACCAGGCTGATGTTGTCGGTGGGGCGCCTGATCCCCTGCGCCCACTCGCCGGCGAACTGCCCGGCCAGCAGGGCCTCCCGGGTCACGAAGTCGGCGAGATCGTGGACGTGGACCACGTTGCCGCAGGCAAACAGCCCCGGCATGCTGGTCTCCATGGTGCTCGACACCCAGGGACCGCCGGTATTCACCTCGTCGAGCCGGATCCCCAGCTTGCGCGAGAGCTCGTTCTCCGGGATCAGGCCGATCGAGATCAAGAGCGTGTCGCAATCGACCTCCCAGGCGCGCTCCATGATCGGCACCAGGTCGCCGCCCACCGGGGCCACGGTGATCCGCTCCACTCGGTCGCGGCCATCGATGTTCACGACCGTCGTCGAGAGGTGTAGCGGAATCCCGAAATCGTCCAGACACTGGACCACGTTGCGGGTGAGGCCGTTCGAGTAGGGCATGACCTCGAAGACGCCCACCACCTCGCATCCTTCCAGGACGAGTCGCCTGGCCATGATCAGCCCGATGTCCCCGGAGCCCAGGATGGCGATGCGCCGGCCCGGCAGGTACCCCATCATGTTGACGAGCTTCTGCGCGAAGCCCGCGGTGAGCACGCCCGAGGGCCGGGTGCCGGGAATCCGGATCGCCCCGCGCGTGCGCTCGCGGCAACCCATCGCCAGGACCACCGAGCGGGTCTCGATGGTGAGGATGCCGCGCTCCTCGTTCATCACCCGGACCGCCTTGCGGCCGCTCGAGTCGATGGTCACGCCGGAGACGTAGCTGTCGGTGACCAGATCGATGTCCCGATCGATGGCCTTGGACAGGAACCGCTCCGCGTACTCGGGACCGGTGAGCTCCTCGCGGAAGTAGTGGATTCCGAACCCGGAGTGGATGCACTGGAGCAGGATGCCGCCGATCTCCGGCTCGCGGTCGAGGATCAGCACCCGCTCCGCACCCGAGTCGCGGGCGCCGAGCGCCGCGCCCATGCCGGCGGGACCGCCTCCCACCACCACCACGTCGTACTTGCCCTCGGCGCGCCCTAGCATGATTCGTCGCCGAAGCGGGGGTGCTGGTCGTTCCTCATCTCGGCGACCACCCAGGACCCGCCGCCGCGCTTGGTGATGGCGTGGACGGGCACGCCGCGTCTCTCGGCCAAGAGCCTCATGCAGCGCGAGGTGCAGAAGCCTCCCTGGCAGCGGCCCATGCCCGCCCGGGAGCGGAACTTGATGCCATCCAGCGTGCGCGCGCCGCGCTCGATCGCGTCCTCGACCTCGGCCTCGGTGACCAGCTCGCACCGGCAGACGACCCTGGCGAAGAGCGGGTTCCCGGCGACCAGGCGCTCTCGCTCCTCGGGATCCGCGGCCGAGAAGCGCGGCGCGCACGGGACGTGCGCGCGGAAGTCCGCCTTCTCCTCCAGCGCCAGCCCCTCGTCCCCGAGGATGTCGCGCACCTGTTCGGCGATCGCGGGTGAAGCGGTGAGCCCCGGCGACTGGATTCCGGCTGCGTTGATGAACCCCTTCACCCGGGTGGGACCGATGATGAAGTCGTTGCTATCGCTCACCGCGCGCAGACCCGCGAACTCCGCGATGGTGTCGCGCGGGCTGATCGCGGGACAGATCCTGCGCACGAAGTCGAACACCGTGCGAGCCCCGCTCTCGGTGGTCGCCGCGTCGTAACGGTCCTCGGTATCCTCGGCGGTGGGACCGACCATGATGGTGCCGTCGAAGGTGGGGATGATGAGGATGCCCTTGGTCTTGGGGCTCGGAACCGGAAAGATCAGGCGTCGGACCAGCCCCTGCAGCCGCTTGTCGAGCATGTACTCCTCGCCCTTGCGAGGGTGGATGCGGAAATCCCGCAGTCCGACCATCTCCGCGACCTGGTCCGAGAACACACCGGCGCAGTTGACGACGAAGCGGGCCGGAAACGCACCCTGGGGAGTGTGCACGGTGATCCCGTCCGAACCGACGTCGAGCTTCTCGACCGGCGCATCGACCACCAGATGGACGCCGTTCGCGACGGCGTTCTCGATCAGGGCAAACGCGAACTCGTAGGGGTTGATCACCGCCGCGGTCGGCGCGTGGAGCGCTGCCACCAGCGCCTTCCCGAGGTTCGGCTCTTCGCGCCGAAGGCGCTCGCGATCCCAGATCTCGAGCCCCGGCACCCCCTTCTTCCTGCCCTGCTCGATGAGCCCGTCCAGAACCGGAAGCTCCTCCTTGCTCTGCGCCACGACCAGCTCGCCGATGCGGCGAAAGCCGAAGCTGAGCTCGCGCCGGAGGCTGTCGAAGAGCTGGTTGCCGCGCACCGCCAGCCGGCCCTTGAGCGTGTCCGGCGGGCTGTGGTGCCCGGGGTGGATGATGCCGCTATTCGTCTTGGTGGTGCCGAAGCCGACCTCGGCGCACTTCTCCACGACCACCACGTCGAGCCGGTAGCGAGAGAGCTCGCGCGCGATGGCGCAGCCGACCACACCACCGCCGATGATCGCGACGTCGTACATGGAGAGCCTCCGCGGCCCCGGACGCTCGGATTCCGCTTCTCGGGCAGGAGCCTCTGCTTCGAGCGTCCCTCGCAGGCGGATGAGCGGTTCAGGCCCCCGTGTCTTTTGCCCGATCCATCGAATTCGGTCAACTCCCGTGGGGGGTAGGGCGCCGGGCGCTCCTCGAGCCGCGACGGCTCCTGTTATCATCGAGGTTCGGTACATCCGAGCAGAGGAGGAGTCCCGATGACCTCGCCCCGAGCCCTTCGAGGCGTTCTCGCTCTGATCGCCCTCGCGGCGATCACCGCCGCGTGCGGCGGTCCTGCGACTCCGATCCCGGACGGGAGCTCCCGCCGCACGCTCAGCGGGGGCGAGGTCGTGGGCTTCACCGGGCGCTACGGGAGCCACGTCTGGCGCGGGATCCCCTACGCCGCGCCCCCCGTCGGCCCCCTACGCTGGCGACCCCCGGAGCCGCCGGCGCGCTGGGACGGCGTGCGCGAGGCCCTGGCCACGGGAACCGCCTGTCCCCAGTTCGCGAGCGTGTTCGCCGGGGAGGGCCGCGGTGCCAAGGGCATCGTCGGCGACGAGGACTGCCTCTACCTCGACGTCTATGCCCCGAGAATGGAGCCCGGCGAAGCGCCACCGGGAGGAGGCGGACTTCCGGTCATGCTGTGGATCCACGGCGGCGGGAATTCGATCGGCCGCGCCGGCTTCTACGACGGCGGCAACCTGGCCGCCACCCAGGGCGTCGTGGTGGTGGCGATCAACTACCGCCTCGGCCCCTTCGGGTGGTTCCGGCACGCCGCGCTCCGCGCCGGGGCCAAGAGCGACATCGAGCGCTCGGGCAACTTCGGCACGCTCGACACCATCCGCGCCCTCGAGTGGGTGAGGGAGAACATCGCGGCCTTCGGTGGCGACCCAGGCAACGTCACCGTCTTCGGGGAGTCCGCGGGTGGGAGGAACGTGGTGAGCCTCCTGCTCTCTCCCCTCGCCCAGGGACTCTTCCACCGCGCCATCGTGCAGAGCGGCGGGATGTGGGGCGCGACCGCCGAGGAAGCCGAACGCTTCAGCGAGGCCGATCGACCGGGGCATCCCTACAGCTCGAGCGAGATCATTGCCAAGCTCATGGTGCAGGAGGGCACCGCGCCGAACCGCGCGGCCGCCCAGGCCCGCATCGCCTCCATGGCGGCGGCCGAGCTCGCGAGCTACCTGCGCGGGAAGAGTCGCCAGGAGATCCTGTCGGCGTATGTCGAGGACCCGTCCTCTCCTCCCGCCATGCTGCACTTCCCTCACGTCTTCCAGGAGGGGACGGTGCTGCCGCGGGAGGAGCCCATCGCGATCCTGGCCCGCGGCGCGTACCACCAGGTTCCGGTCATCCTCGGAACCAACCGCGACGAGAACAAGCTCTTCATGGCGTTCGACCCGGCACTCGCCCGCTGGCGCTTCGGCCTCTTCCCGAAGGCGCTCGACGAGGACCGCTACCAGGCCGAGTCCCGTCACCAGGCGAACGCCTGGAAGGCGCGCTCGGTCGACGAGCCGGCCGCCCTGCTGCGCGCGGTCCAGGGCCCGAGCGTCTACGCCTATCGCTGGGATTGGGACGAGGAGCGGCGCCTCCCCCTCTTCTACGACGGCCCGAAGATGCTCGGGGCCAGCCACGGCTTCGAGATCCCCTTCGTCTTCGGCCACTGGGATCTCGGACCCGACACCAGGCTCATCTTCGGGGGAGGGAGCCGCGAGGGACGCGAGACGCTCTCCCGCCAGATGATGTCCTACTGGTCCGAGTTCGCGTACCGCGGCTCGCCCGGCCGGGGGCGCGGGGGCGATCTCCCCGAGTGGTCCGCATGGGATGACTCGAGCCCGGAGGCGCCCAAGTACATCGTCTTCGACACACCCACCGATGGAGGTCTTCGCCTGGCCTCGGAGACCTTCACCATCGACCGGGTGGTCGACGAGTTGATGGTGGACCCCCGTCTCGCCTCCGATCGTGACCGCTGCTCGGTGCTCCGCAGCCTGGTTGAGGAGGACTATCTGAGCCGCGAGCAGTACGCCGGCATGGGGATCTGCGCGGAATACGCCTACGACGCCTATCCGTGGCCCGATCCGGCAACCAGGTGAGGTCGAGGCGGCGCCTCGTCGCCAGGAAGAGCCGGTTCCTCCCGAGAGCGCTCGGCTGATCGATTGGCCGTTCCCCTACCCGCTCCCGCCGCTGCTTCCTCGTTCTTGACATCCGCTTAGAAATTGTACAGAATAGTTCGTACTTCAATGCCCCCTCGCCGTTACCGGACCAGCTCTCTCAGCCGCGAGCGGATCCTCGAGGCCGCGACGGAGCTCTTCGCTCAGAGGGGGTACGCCGGGACCGGCGTGGACCAGCTCGCGGCCCGCTCGGGGATCGCCAAGACGGCGATCTACTACCACTTCGGCAACAAGGCTGGGCTCCTGGCAGCCGCTCTGGAGCGAGCGGCGAGCGCCTGGATCGAGGGAATCGACCAGGCGTCGCGTCAGGGTGGGGACTGGCCTTCCCGGCTGGAGCGGGGCCTGGCCGGCATGCGCAGCCTGCTCGAGGAGAAGCCCTGGATCCTCAAGCTCATGCAGATCCTCGCCCTCGAGGTGGCGGAGGAGAAGCCCGACATCCGAGAGACGCTGCAGGCGATCCTGCGGAGGGCGCGCGAGGCGATCGTGACGGGGATGCGCGACGCTCTCGGCGTCGAGGTCCCGGACGCGGAGGGAGTGGCGAAGCTGATTCTCGGCTCGCTCGACGGCATCGCGATGGGCCGTCAAATCGATCCGGAAGGGGTCTCGCTCGACGAGGCCTTTCGCGAGCTTCGCCGCCTCACGACCTTCGCGGTGGCGACACGCCTGAACCCCGACCTCGCCCGCTGGCTCGACGGGCCCCCTGGCGATTACCGCCTGCCGGGCCTCGCCGGAGGCGCGCAGGAGGCCTAGGAAGGAGCATGGACAGGGCACCGACCCCGATGCGTCCACTCAGGGAGGAAGGTCAGCAGACGCCGCTCTTCTCCTCCCGATTTCCCGGAGGTGACCGATGACTGCCGACGATCGACGAGCGTCCCACCAGATCGCGTGGGTGTTCGACCTGAACAAGTGCTCCGGCTGCCAGACCTGCTCGGTGGCCTGCAAGGTCCACTGGACGCTCGACGGGGGCAGCGAGCCGATGTGGTGGTGCACGGTCAACACCCAGCCCGGCCGCGGGACCCCCCGCGACTACGAGGGGATGGGCGGAGGCTACGACGCCGACGGCGGTCTCCTGCTCGGGCGCCTGCCCACGCCGGAGGAGCTCGGGGGCGTCTGGGACTTCAACTGGAAGGAGGTCTACTACGGCGGCAAGGGACGGGAGGCGTTCTTGCAGCCCTCGAACGGTCAGCCGGCCTGGGGAATGAACTGGGACGAGGACCAGGGGGGCGGCGAGTATCCGAACGCGTACTTCTTCTATCTCCCCCGCATCTGCAACCACTGCAGCCGTCCTGCGTGTCTGGAGGCGTGCTCGCACGGCGCGATCTACAAGCGAGAAGTGGACGGGCTGGTGCTGCGCGACGAGACGCTCTGCCAGGGTGAGCAGGACTGCATGCGGGCGTGTCCCTACAAGAAGATCTACTTCAACCAGGAGCGCCGGGTGGCGCAGCACTGCATCGGGTGCTTCCCGCGCCTGGAGAAGGGGGTGGCTCCCGCCTGTGTGCGCCAGTGTCCGGGCCGCGGGGTCTTCGTGGGCTTCATCGATGACGAGGACTCGGCGGTCTACAAGCTGGTGCGGCGGTGGCAGGTGGCGCTGCCGCTGCATCCGGAGTGGAACACCGAGCCGAACGTGTTCTACGTCCCACCGCTCTCGCCCTACAGGCTGCGCGAGGACGACTCGGTGGACGAGGCGGAGCGGAGGTTGCCCGACGCATACCTCGAGTCGCTCTTCGGCCCCCGCGCTGCGAAGGCCCGCCGAACGCTCGAGGACCATCTGGCGCGGCGCCGGCGCGGGGAGCCTTCGGAGCTCCTCGACCTGCTGATCGCCTACGAGTGGAAGGAGCTCCTCGGCCCCTTCACCGCCGATCCGGCCGAGATCGTGTGGGGCTAGCGCAAGGCCCATCGAAGAGATCCCAGAGGGAGGACGCCATGGATTCCACCAAGCTGACCGACACCTACCAGCGAGCCCGCAGGTCCTCTTCCGCCGCGGCCTCGGAAGATCGCTACCGCGAGCAGTGGCGCTGGGACAGGACCACCCGGGCCACCCACTGCGTCGACTGCTATCCGGGCAACTGTCCGATGCGCGTCTACATCCGCGACGGGAAGGTGGTGCGCGAGGAGCAGGCCGGCGACCTCCCCGTGATCGAGCACGGCGTGCCCGACGCCAATCCGATGGGCTGCCAGAAGGGGGCCTGCTGGAGCCAGACGCTGGAAGGCGAGGATCGGATCCGCCATCCGCTGCGCCGGGTGGGCGAGCGGGGCGAGGGCCGCTGGGAGGAGATCGGCTGGGACGAGGCAATCACCGAGCTGGCCGACGCGATGCTGGATGCGATCCAGGACAAGGGCTCCGAGTCGATCGTGGGCGTGCAGGGCGCCGAGGCAGCCACCTGGGGCATCGTCGGCACCAGCCGCCTCCTCCATGCGCTCGGCGGCATCGTCACCGACGTGAACGCGGAGATCAACGACTTCAGCCCGGGGATCTATCTCACCCTCGGCAAGTTCAACGTCTGCAGCAGCCTCGATGACTGGTTCCACGCCGAGCTGATCCTGATCTTCCAGTGCAACCCCACCTACACGGTCAACGCCTCGCAGCACTACATCATCGAATCCCGCTACAACGGCGGCGAGTTCGTGATGTTCGCCCCCGATTGCAGCCCCTCCACCCAGTACGCCGACGTCCACCTGCCGGTGCGGCCGGGCACCGACGCCGCCTGGGCGCTGGCGATGTGCAAGGTCATCATCGACGAGGGAATCTACGACTCTCTCTTCGTCAAGGACCAGACGGATCTGCCCCTGCTGGTCCGGTCCGACACCCGCCGCTTCCTGCGGGCCGAGGACCTGGAGGAGGGGGGCAGCTCCGAGCAGTTCTACTTCTTCGACGGCCGGACCCGCCGGGTGGTGAAGGCCCGGCGCGACACCCTGGCCCTGGGCGACATCGACCCGGCCCTCGAGGGAAGCTACCCGGTGACGCTGCGGGGCGGCGAGCAGGCGACGGTGACGCCGGTATTCGCGCTGCTCCGCAAGCACCTCGAGAGCTTCACGCCCGAGCGCGCCCACGAGATCTGCGGGGTCCACCCCGATGCGATCCGCTCGATCGCGCGCAAGGTGGCGACCAGGCGGACCTACGTGATGGCGGGAGGCACCTCCTTCAAGTACTACCACGGCGACCTGATGGTCCGCGCCAGCATGCTGCTTCTCGCCCTCACCGGGAACTGGGGGCGCAAGGGATCGGGCAACGGAGCCTGGTCGACCGGGATGTTCGACGGCCTCATGACCCTGGGCCGCAAGGGAGGCGCGGGCCTGGAGCGCACCCGGGCCTTCCTCGCGCTCCAGCAGGCGGCGCGAGACGCGATCAGTCGGGAGGATCCCACCCTCAGCGACGAGATGGTGCGCATCGAGCTGGCCGCGCGAATGGGCTGGGCCGCCGGCCTCACCCCGCCGGCCTTCTTCTGGTACCGGCACTGCGGCTACCGGGAGAACTGGAATCGCGCCGGCTGGGGCGATCCGACCATGAAGCGCTCCTTCGACGAGTACATGAGAGAAGCGATGGAGAAGGGCTGGTGGTCCGGCGTGGATCGGCCCTCCGAGGACACTCCGCCCCGCGTCCTCTTCAACTGGGGAGGCAACACGCTGCGGCGGGTGCGGGGCGGTCAGAACCAGCTTCTCGAGCATCTCTGGCCCAAGCTCGCCAAGGTGGTGACGCTCGACTGGAGGATGAGCACCACCTGCATGTTCTCCGACCTGGTCCTGCCCGTGACCAACCAGTACGAGTCGCCGAACTTCGCCATTCCGAGCCCCCATACTCTGCTGCTCAACTACTGCGATCGCGCGGTCGAGCCCGCCGGGGAGGCGAAGAACGAGTGGGAGATCGGCGTGCTGATCGCCCGGAAGCTGGCCGAGCGGGCCAAGGCGCGCGGGACCCTGTCCTACGTGGATCGCGCGGGCATCCCCAAGCGCTTCGAGGACCTGCCCGGGGAGTACACGCTCGGCGGTGAGGTCGTGAGCACAGAGCAAGCCTGTGAGGAGATGCTCCGCGACACCGCCCTGATCGGAACCATTCCGGAGGGGACCGACCTGGCCAGGATGCGCGAGCAGGGGCACGTGCGCTTCCTCGACTGGGGAATCACTCCGTTCGGTGTCAACATGGCGAGCGACCTTCGTCCCGACGAGACCATGAACCACTGCCGCTGGCACCGGGAGAAGAAGCTCCCCTACCCGACGCTCACGCGCCGGGCGCAGTTCTACATCGATCACCCCTGGTTCCTGGAGGCGGCCGAGGAACTCCCCACGCACAAGGAGAACCCCAAGATGGGGGGCGACCATCCCTTCCAGATGACGAGCGGCCACAACCGCTGGAGCATCCACTCGATGCACACGACCAACCGCCTCCTGCTCCAAACCCACCGGGGAAGGCCCCACGCGCTGGTCAACACCGACGACGCGCGCGAGCGGGGCATCGAGGATGGAGACGAGATCCGGGTGTGGAACGACATGGGCGCGTTCTTCGTTCCCGCCAAGGTGGCGCCCAACGTGAGACCCGGCCAGGTGATCGTCTACAACGGCTGGGAGCCGTACATGTTCCGCGGCTGGAAGGGGCCGATGGACGTGGAGCCGGGGATGGTGAAGTGGCTCCACCTGGCGGGAGGCTACGGTCACCTGCGCTACTGGCCGCTTCAGTGGCAGCCGGTCCCCATCGACCGGGCGGTCCGGATCGACATCGAGAAGGCGCGCCCGGCGCCTCGGGGCGTTGTCGAGAAATAATATAGAATATTCTTGACGAATGCCCGGGCCGCACTCGCGGAGCGGGGATCTCGGCTCCCGCCACCGAGCGCGCCCGGGTGGGTCGGGCGAGCCTCGTCCTCCACGACGGCCGCGACCTCGCGTGCCACACCCGCTGAGCGAGAAGGCGGTCCCATCCGTCGCAAGACTCTCTGGTATGCTATCCGAAGGCGGTGCCTCGCGCGGCCCGCGTCGCTTGCGCCAGGAGAGAGGGGACACACGTGATAGACGCCGTCTACGAGCTCCTCGAACAGGTCGGATTCACGCATCCTCTTCACCCCGCGATCACCCACCTCCCGATGGGAATGGCGATGGGCGCCTTCCTGTTCGGCGCGTCCTCGCTCCGGTATGCCCCGCTTGCCCGAACCGCCCGACATTGCGCCGTGTTGGGTCTGATCTTCGTGCCGCCCACCATCATCGCGGGAATCTTCGATTGGCAGCACTACTATGATGGAGACTGGTCCGCGCTCTTCACCGCCAAGATCGCCCTGGCCTGCCTCCTGCCCCTCTTCTTCCTCGCCGCTCTCGCCGCGGGCCGCGGTGGACGCGAAGACTCGCGACTTCCGATTGTGCTATACGCCCTCTGTCTCGTCACCGCCGTCGGTCTCGGCTACATCGGCGGTGAGATCGGCTACGGATGAGATCGGCTTCTCGTCTCGCAGCGGCGAGGAGCTCGATTCAGACGATGACCCGAGGGATGACTCGTCACGTGAAAGGCCAGGCTCGATGAAGAGGCTACCGGTTGCGATCCATCTGACATTCTCCGCGGTCCTCTTGACCGCCCTCTGCTGGGCTCGCGAAGCCTCCGCGGAGCCGGCGGGTGAAGGCGCGCTCTCGCAGGGAGAGCTGGGCAAGTACAGCCACGGTATCGCGGTGAAGGACCTTCGCTTCCTCTGGACCCTGGGCGAGGACAGCATCGACGTCCAGCTTGCGGCGCCGACCAACGGCTGGGTGGGGATCGGGTTCAACCCCGACGCGCCCGAGAACATGGGGGGAGCCAACTTCGTCATCGGCTACGTGAAGGGCGGAAAGGCCGAGGCATTCGATCACTACGGCACTGCCAAGAACAAGCACGGAGAGGACGAGAAGATCGATGGCAAGAGCGATGTCACGAAGGTTTCGGGATCCGAACAGGATGGTCGGACCGTGATCGAATTCACCGTCCCGCTGAGCTCGCGGGATGCCACGGACAAGCCGGTCAGCCGCGAGGGGGACAACACCATCCTGCTGGCCTACGGAAGGAGCGACAGCGTCGTCCTGAAGCACCGATTTCGAGCGATCCTGAGCGTGAATCTCTCCACTGGAGAACACAGCGTCCTGAAGATGAGATAGCCGATGCGAAGCGCTGGCCTCTACGGGTGATGCCTTTCATGCGACGCACGAGCGCTCTTCTCTTGGCATTCCTGCTCCTGCCGTCCGCCCACTGCCTGGCGAGCGCCGGCGAGCCGGCGGCAGCCTTCCAGCAGCCCGCGGATCCCCCCTCAGGGCACCTCACCCACGAGGGCCATGATCACGAATCGATGCAGCTCGACTCGAAGCCCGAGCCGTTGGTGGGCGTCGAGGAGCGCCTCGGGCAGCGGATCCCGCTCGCGGTCCCCTTCGTCGACGAGGAGGGCCGCGAGATCGCGATCGGCGCGGCGATCACCCGGCCCACGCTATTGTTCCCGGTGTACTTCTCCTGCACCGCGATCTGCTCGGTCATGCTCGCCAACCTCGCGCAGGCCATCAACGAGGTCCCGCTGGAGCTGGGGAAGGACTACTCCGTCCTGGCGGTCAGCTTCGACGAAGAGGAAGAGCCGCCGCTCGCGCTCGCGGCCAAGCGGAACTTCACCAGGATCCTGAGGAGCGACCTGCCGAGGGAAGAGTGGCGATTCCTGACCGGTGAGAAGGACGCGATCCGCTCTCTCACCGACTCGATCGGCTTCCGCTTCAAGAGAACCGGAGAGCACCTCTTCATCCACCCCAACGTGCTGATCGCCCTGGGTCCGGACGGGACGATCATCCGCTATCTGTACGGACCCCGTTTCCTGCCCTTCGACATCGGAATGGCGCTGACCGAGGCCGCCAAGGGCACGCCCGGCCTGTCGATCAGGAAGCTCCTCACCTACTGTTTCGACTACGACCCCGAGAGCAAGAGCTACATGCTGAGGTCCTTCAGACTCCTCGCTCTCGGCATCCTGGCCGCGCTCGGAATCTTCTTCTTCCTTCTGGTCCGAAAGAGGCCGAGTCAGCCCTAGAGGAGGAAGACAAGGGACGATGCGATGTCTGCGGTGACCTCCTACCTGGAAGACGCCTCGTCCGATCGATACGGCGCCATCCGGGCCTGGCTGACCACGACCGACCACAAGCGGATCGGCCTCCTCTACCTGAGCGTCGTCCTCTTCTGGTTCTCCATCGCGGTGGTGCTCGGAGTGCTGCTTCGCATCGAGCTCTCCGCCGTCGGTCCCACCATCATGGAGGCGCAGACCTACAACGCGGTCTTCACCTTGCACGGCGTCATCATGGTGTTTCTCTTCCTGATCCCGGCCATGCCCGCCATCTTCGGCAACTTCCTGCTGCCGATCCAGATCGGCGCCCAGGACGTCTTCTTCCCCAGGCTGAATCTCTTCTCCTGGTACCTCTACCTGACCGGCGGCATCCTCGCGATCGCCTCCCTCTTCATCAAGGGACCTCCCGACACCGGCTGGACCTTCTACGTTCCCTTCAGCATAGCCACCGATACCGGGGTCTCGATGACGGTCTTCGCGGTCTTCATCCTCGGAATGTCATCGATGCTCACCGGCCTGAATTTCATCACCACCGTGCATCGGCTTCGAGCCAAGGGGATGGGCTGGCTCCAGATTCCGCTCTTCACCTGGTCGATCTACGCGACCGCCTGGGTGCAGCTCCTCGCGACCCCGATCGTCGCGATCACGCTGGTGGTCGTCGCACTGGAGAGGATCTTCGGGGTCGGGCTCTTCGATCCGGAGAGAGGAGGCGATCCGCTCCTGTACCAGCACCTCTTCTGGATGTACTCCCACCCCGCCGTCTACATCATGATGCTCCCCGGGATGGGGATCATCTCGGAGATCATTCCGGTCTTCTCCCGTAAGGCGATCTTCGGGTACAAGGCGATCGTCGCCTCCTCCATGGCAATCGCCATCTCGGGGTCACTGGTGTGGGCGCATCACATGTTCACCAGTGGCATGAGCGACGTGGCGGTGTTCGTCTTCTCGCTCTTGACCTTCATCGTGGCCATCCCGAGCGGAATCAAGGTGTTCAGCTGGGTTTCCACCATGTACAAGGGCTCGGTGCAGATGGCGCCGCCCCTGCTTTTCGCGCTCTGCGGGATCTACCTCTTCTCCGTCGGAGGCTTGACGGGCCTCGTGCTCGGCTCCGCGGGGACCGACGTGCACGTGCACGACACCTAC
>Ga0214473_10007444_pt1 | contig 12989 bp, 12 predicted proteins | sample RVTome_7_FD_203509 | JGI IMG/M metagenome (GOLD analysis project Ga0214473, IMG submission 203509) | Soil microbial communities from uranium-contaminated site in the Upper Colorado River Basin, Wyoming, United States - RVT98D197 | ecosystem: Environmental > Terrestrial > Soil > Contaminated >...
TTCATCTATCCCCAGGAAGACGAGCAAGAGGACGACGTGCCGCTGCTGCGCGTGGTCTCCGATCTCGATCTCGTCAGCGCGGCTGCGTCGGGCGACCTCGACGACCGAACGGCCGGCGGCTCCGCGGCCGGGCGAGTCGTCGAAGTGTCCGGCCGCGACACGCTCCAGTCCGCAGCGCAGCTGATGAAGAAGTACCGGACGAGTCATCTCGTCGTCGTCGAGCCCGACACGATGCGCCCGGTCGGGGTGCTCTCGACCCTCGACCTCGCCGCCGCTCTGGCGGGACTCGAGGTGGGGTCGGGCCCGCCGCGGCTCACGCGACGCTGACGCGTCCGCAGCGCGGTCCGCCGCCCGCCGGCCGCGCAAGCCCGCACAATCGGTTGCATGGACAGCCTTGTCCGCGCCTTCGAGTCCTTGTTCGACCGGCTTCCCGCGGTGGCGTGGCCGCCGCTCGCTCTCGCCTTCGTGCTGCACCTCGGACGCACCGCGGCCCGATCGCGGGCGTGGCGCAACGTCCTGGCCGCCGCGTACCCGGACGAGGACGTCAGCTGGCGATCGGTGTTCGCGGCCTACGCGGCGGGCGTCGGCGTGAACACCCTGCTCCCGGCGCGGGGCGGCGACCTCTTGAAGCTGTACCTCGCCCGCCGGGCGATCCCGGGCTCGACCTACCCGACCCTCGTGGCGTCGCTCAGCGTCGAGACGATCTTCGACTCGCTCGTCGGATCCGCGCTCCTCGCGTGGGCGCTCGCGATCGGTGCGTTCCCCGGGGTCGACGCGCTCTCCCGCCTGCCGTCGATCGACTGGTTGTGGGTCTTCCACGAGCCCAAGCTCGGCGCAGTGATCGCCGGTGCTGCGCTCGTGCTCGGGTTCGTGCTCGGCATCTGGGCCGGACGCGCCGGTCGCTCGCTGTGGGCGAGGCTCGCCCAGGGCGTTGCGATCCTTCGCCGTCCCCACGACTACGCGCGCGGCGTCGTGTTCTGGCAGGCGGTCGACTGGACCCTGCGCCTCGTCACAGTGGGACTGTTCCTCGCCGCCTTCGGGCTTCCCGTCACCGCCGAGAACGTCGGCCTCGTGCAGGTCTCGCAGAGCCTGTCGACGCTGCTTCCGCTCACACCTGCGGGGATCGGCACCGAGCAGGCGCTGCTCGTCTACGTGCTCCAGGGTGAGGGAAGCACGGGGGCGATCCTGAGCTTCAGCGTCGGCATGCGCGCGGCGATCGCCGCGGTCAACGTTGTCTTGGCAGCCGCCGTCCTGCTGATCGTGCTGCGCACCGTGCGCTGGCGTCGCGCGCTCGCAAACGCGCCGGACGCCCCTTCGAACGAGAGGCCCTAGGAGGGTCTGGCGGAACGGGCCTCGTTGCCGGGGTGCGATGGGTGGTGCGAGGCAAGGACGCAGGGAGCGTTCGTATCCGGTGGATACGGGCGCGACTGAGGACGCGGCATCGCGCCGCCCAGCGCGGCCCGGCGGCACAGTGCCTGTTTCGCTAGACCCTCCTAGCTGGGGTTGGCGCGGTTGCGCGCGACCGCGCGCGCCGAGCGCACCGCCGCCGCCGGCGTGAGCGTCCGGAACATCAGCATGAGCGCAGTGATCCCGACCAGCGAGTTCACGAGCGCGACGCCTGCCTGCATGCCGACGGAGAACGAGAGCGCCTGGCTCACCGACACGGTGCTGTGCAGCGCGTACGCGACGAGCAGCTGCTGTGCTCCACCGCCTCCCGGTATCGGGACCGCGGTCGAGATCCCGCCCGCGACGAGCACGAGCACCGCGGACGACGGTGTCGGCCGGATCCCGAACGCCGCCAGCACGAGCATCACGACTCCGATCCGGCACGCCCACGCGCCCAGCTGGACGAGCGCGACGCTCCGGAGGTAGCGACCCGGGGTGCGGACGACCGCCACGCCGGTCCACGCCCGCGTCAGGAGCTGCCGAGCGCGGCTCGACCGCCGCGCGGCGAGCGCGACGGCGAGCGAGACGACGGCCGTGACCGCGGCGACGGCCACGAGCAGGCGCGCTCCCGGCCCCGGAATCCCGGGTGCGATCCCGCCGGCCCAGAGGGCGCCGACCAGCGCGCCCCCGACGATCGCGTCGAAGACGAGGACGACCGAGAGCGAGGCGGCGATCGTCGGCACCGCAGCGCCGGCGATGCGCGTCCGCGCGAGCAGGACCTTCGCGAGCTCTCCTGCGCGGCCCGGCGTGAACGTGTTGAGCGCGACGCCCGCGACGTACGAGCCGGCGATCGACAGGTAGGAGACCCGCTGATCCGGGTACGCGGCGGCGAGGACGTTGCGCCAGGCGAGACCGCGCAGCCCGAGGTTCGACACCTGCAGGACGAGCGCCCCGAGGAGGAACCGTCCGTCGAGGGACTCGAACTGCTCGGCGAGCGCCGACGCGTAGTCGATGAATGCCGCGATCACGCGCGCGCACGTTCCGCAAGCAGCAGCTTCGGCGCATCGCTGATCAGCCCGTCGACGCCGAGCGCGGCGAGCGCGACAGCATCGTCGACCCGGTTCACCGGCCAGGTGACGATGAGGTCCGTGAGTCGGCGCAGCTGCCGGACGACGCCGTCGTCGAGCAGGCGCGCGTGGATCGAAACGCCGTGCGCAGCGGTGCCGCGACGGAGCAGCCGCCGGAGCTGACGGGGGTTCCCGACGGACTCGAACCGGCGGACCGGCAGGTCCCGAAACGGCTCGAGCTGACTCGTCGAGCGCGCACAGACGATGAACCGACGGGCTGGAAGGTGTGGCTCGATCGTCTTGGCGACGAGGCGCCCGAGGGCGGTATCGCGGCCCTTGAGGTCGAGCACGAGCTCGGTCTGCGGTCCGGTCGCGCGCAGCAGCTCGGCGAGCTCGAGGCGCGGCGACCAGGGCGCGGCCACGCGCCAGCGGTCCCAGAAGAGCGGCAGCGGGCCGACGCTCTTCAGGTGCCGCACCTCGACACGGCCGCGGAAGAGGCGGAGGTCAGCCTCGACGCACGGAACGCCGAGACGCTCCGCGTCGCGCAGCGCGTCGAGCCGGTTGCCGAAGCGGTGCGCGATCACGAAGGGGCGCGGGGAGGGGGTGCCCGTCGTCTCCTGCAAGCCCGTCCACCATAGCGGCGCCACGCCGGTTCGCCCACACCGCGACGGCCAACCCGATCAGCACGGCGGCGATCCCACCGAAGACGTCGACGACGAAGTGGTTCGCGGTCGCGACGACCGAGAACGCCATTGCAAGCGGCCCCGCGACCGCGAGGAGCCGCACGACGCGCGAGGTCGTCGCCGTCAGGACGACGATCCCGAGGAGCACGTTCCAGCCCACATGGAGGCTCGGGAAGGCTGCGTACTGGTTCGTCAGCCCGGGCGGCTGGAGGGCACGGTACGAGCTCGATTGACTCGTGACCGTGTCGACGAGGCCGAGGTCGAGGAGCCGGGGCGGCGCGACGGGCACGAGGGCGAAGAAGAGGAACCCGATCGCGCCCGAGACGAAGAACGCGTTCCTGAGCAGGTAGTACCGCTCACGGCGCCACAGGAACAGCGCGAGCGCGGTGGGGAGGATGACGGGCCAGTGACCCCAGATGTAGACCCAGTTCGTGAGGTTCACGAGCGTCTCGCTGCCGATCACGGCGCCCTGGAGCCCGTGCTCCCAGTCGAGCTGAGCCCACCCTTCGAACCGGAAGATCCGCCTCGCGTTGAGGAGCGCGATGTCCGCGCTCCCCGACGTCAGGTTGCGGACGCCGAAGTAGAGCAGCATCGCCCCCGCGATCAGCGACACCTCGCGCAGCAGCGTCCGTCCGGAGATCGGTTCCATCTCGATCGGCTCCAGTCTGCGCGGTGGGCTGCGGCGTGAAATCGGGGGCTTCACGGACACCCCATCCGGGCGGCCACCCAGGAGCCCGTTGAACGGGCGTCGTCGCCGCGCGCCGCTACGGCTGGCCGCGCCGCCGCCTCGGCTTCCGCGCGACGCCGGAGCGCTCGGCGGCGGCGGCGACCGCGGCGGCGACCGCAGGCGCGACCTCTCGATCGAACACGCTCGGCACGATGTAGTCGGGTGCGAGGTGGTCGGCCGGGATCACGCCCGCGATCGCCTTTGCGGCCGCGAGCTTCATCTCCTCCGTGATCGCCGAGGCGCGCACGTCAAGCGCGCCGCGGAAGATCCCGGGGAAGGCGAGCACGTTGTTGATCTGGTTCGGGTAGTCGGAGCGGCCGGTCGCGACGACGGCGACCGCGTCGTCGATCAGCTCAGGTGCGACCTCGGGGGTCGGGTTCGCCATTGCGAAGACGATCGCTCGGTCGGCCATCGTGCGGACCGCCTGGGGCGAGACGGCGCCGGGGCCGGAGAGGCCGATGTAGACGTTCGCCCCCTCGAGGAGCTCGTCGGCGGTGCCGTGCCGGCCCGCGCGGTTCGTCAACGCGGCGAAGGCGGCTTTGTTCGGGGTGAGATCGTCGCGCTGCAGGTTGAGTGCGCCGCGACGGTCGCAGCCGATGACGTCGTGAACTCCGGCCGCGAGCAGCATGCGCGCCGTCGCCGTGCCGGCCGCGCCGACCCCGGTGATGACGACGTGCAGGTCTCCGAGCTCCTTCCCGACGACACGCGCCGCGTTCAGCAGCGCTGCGAGCACGACGACCGCCGTGCCGTGCTGGTCGTCGTGGAAGACAGGGATGTCGAGCTCGTCACGTAGTCGACTCTCGATCGCGAAGCAGCGCGGCGCCGAGATGTCCTCGAGGTTGATCCCACCGAAACCGGGCGCGATCGCCTTGACGACGGCGACGATCTCGTCGGGGTCCTTCGTGTCGAGGCAGAGCGGCCAGGCGTCGATGCCGCCGAACTCCTTGAAGAGGAGGGCCTTGCCCTCCATCACCGGCATCGCCGCCTCGGGGCCGATGTCGCCGAGCCCGAGCACGGCGGTGCCGTCGCTCACGACCGCAACGGTGTGTTGCTTGATCGTCAGCCTCCAGGCCTTCGACGGGTCGGCCGCGATCGCCTGGGAGACGCGTGCCACCCCGGGCGTATACGCCATCGAGAGGTCGTCGCGCGTCTTCAGCGGGGTCTTCGCCCTCATCTCGATCTTGCCGCCGAGGTGGAGCAGGAAGGTGCGGTCGGAGACGCTGAGCACGCGGACGCCCTCGGCGGCGCGAACCGCGTCGACGATCTGCTCCGCGTGCGCGGCGTCGCCGGCGAGGATCGTGACGTCGCGGACCTTCGTGTCGCGCTCGACACGAACGAGGTCGATCGCGCCGAGGAGCCCGCCGGCATCTGCGATCGCACGCGCGAGCTCGGCGAACGCGCCGGGATGGTTCTCGAGCCGGACCCGGATCGTCGTGCTAAACGAGGCGGAGGGGTGGATTGCCGCCGCGTCCACCGACTCAGTGCTGTGGCTGATGGTGGTCACTCCCGATGCCCAACATGCGAGCAATCGCGAATCCGACGATGCCGATCGTCGCGACGACGAACACGTACACCACGATCGTCCAGAATACGGCAGTCATCACGTACCTCCTTCGTTGCCGCTCAGCGTGCCGCGGCGGCGGCGCGCGGTCATCCGCGCGCCGCCTGATCGCTCGTCCGTAGTTCGCCGGGGGTGCTACGCGACCGCGGCGACCAGCTTCTCCGGCAACTTGGGCGGAGCCTTCTCGCCTTCGAGCACCACCTTGAGCGCGTTCGTCTCGGCAGCTGCGCCGAAGACGTCGTACGCATCCATCGCCTCGCTCAGCTTGAACCGGTGCGTCGCGAACGGCGTCCCGTCGAGCCGGCCCTGCGCGATCAGCTTCAACAGGGTGGGCGTCGTGAACGTGTCCACCAGGCCGGTGGTCATCGTGACGTCGCGGATCCAGAGCTTCTCCAGATGCAGCGTCGCCGGCTGGCCGTGGACACCGATGTTCGCGACGGTGCCGCCCGAGCGGACGATCTCCGTGCAGAGCTCGAACGTCTGCGGCACGCCGACCGCCTCGATCGCCACGTCGGCCCCGAAGCCCTCCGTCAGCTCCATGATGCGGGCGACGGCGTCCTCCGTGCCGTTGTTGATCGTCACGTCGGCGCCGAAGCTCTTCGCGAGCTCGAGCCGCTGCTCGGCAACGTCGAGCACGACGATCGTTGCGGGCGTGAACAGCTTCGCCGTGAGAACCGCGGCGAGGCCGATGGGGCCCGCGCCGACGATCGCGACGACGTCGCCCGGCTTCACGCGGCCGTTCAGGACCCCGACCTCGAACGACGTCGGGAGGATGTCGGCGAGGAACAGCACCTGCTCGTCGGTCAGGAGCTCAGGCACCTTGTAGGCGGAGGTGTCGACGAACGGGATGCGGGCGTACTCCGCCTGCACGCCGTCGATGAGGTGGCCGAGAATCCACCCCCCGCCGCCGACGCAGAGGCCGTAGTGCGCCTCCTTGCAGAAGCGGCACCGTCCGCAGGCGGTGATGCACGAGAGCAGCACGCGGTCGCCGGGCACGAAGCTCGTGACGGCGCTGCCCACCTCCTCGATCGTCCCGACGGCCTCGTGGCCGAGAATCGTCCCCGGCGTCACCTCGGGCACGTCGCCCTTGAGGATGTGGAGGTCGGTCCCGCAGATCGTGGCGGTGTCGATGCGGACGATCGCGTCGGTCGGGGTTTGGAGGGTTGGATCCGGCACGGACTCCCAGGCCCGCTGGCCGGGACCGTGATAGACGAGCGCTTCCATAGCGCCTCCTTTCGGAGCGAGTGTCCGCCCCGCCTTGGGCGCGAGCATCGGAGCGCGCCCGGAACGGCTGTGCGGCTTTCTACGAGAGCAGTCCCCGCGCCGTCTCGGCGAAGATGCGCCATGGCCGTCGCCGCCGAGCCGCTCGACGTCATCCTCCGGGACGGCACGACGCTGCGCCTGCGCGCGCCCGGGCCCGAGGACACCGACGCGCTCCTCGCCTTCTTCCGCGGCCTCTCGCAGCAGAGCCTCTACCGGCGCTTCCACGGGCTGCCCGAGATCGACGCGCGCCTCGTCAAGCCGCTGACGAGCTCCGATCCGCACGAGGCGGCCGCGCTCATCGGATGCGTCGGCGACCGGATCGTCGCGGTCGCGAATTTCGCGCGGCTCCGCGATCCGAAGGCGGCCGAGGTCGCGTTCGCGGTTGCCGACGAGTACCAGCGCCGCGGGATCGGCACGCGACTCCTCGAGCAGCTCGCCGCCCGCGCCGGCGCGGGGGGCATCGAGCGGTTCGTCGCCGTCGTACTGCCCGACAACCGCCTGATGCTCGGCGTCTTCGAAGCCGTCGGCTTCGCGGTCACGCGCGACGTCGCGGGCGGCGAGGTCGAGCTCACCTTCCCGATCGCCCCGACGGAGCGCTACCTCGAGCGTGTCGAGAGTCGCGATCACGAGGCGGTCGTCGCGTCGCTCCGTCCGTTCTTCGAGCCGGCCTCCGTCGCCGTCGTCGGCGCGTCGTCGCGTCGAGGCTCGATCGGCGGCGAGCTCTTCCGCAACGTCCTCGACGCCGACTTCCGCGGCACTGCCTATCCCGTCAACCGGCAGGGAGAGCCAGTCGCGGGCGTCCGAGGCTACCCGTCGGTCGCCGAGATCCCCGACTCCGTCGACCTCGCCGTGATCTGCGTGCCGGGCGAGCACGTTCTCGGCGCGGCCGAGGACGCACTGAGCAAGGGCGTTCGCGCGCTGTGCGTCATCTCGGCCGGGTTCGCCGAGGTCGGCGCCGAAGGCGTCGAGCGCCAGGAGAGGCTGCTCGCGCTCGTGCGCGCCCACGGCGCACGGCTGGTCGGTCCGAACTGCCTCGGGATCGCGTCGGCACCGCCGCGCCTGAATGCGACCTTCGCGGGCAAGGCGCCGCGCTGGGGGTCGATCGGGTTTTCCTCGCAGAGCGGCGCGCTCGGGCTGGCGGTCATCGAGGCCGCCGAGGCGCGCGGCATCGGGCTCTCGGCGTTCGTCTCGATCGGGAACAAGGCCGACGTCTCGTCGAACGACCTGCTCGAGCGCTTCGAGGACGACGAGAGCACGAACCTGATCGTCCTGTACCTCGAGTCCTTCGGCAACCCGCGGAAGTTCGCGCGCATCGCGCGCCGCGTCTCCCGCTCCAAGCCGATCCTCGCGCTCAAGAGCGGACGCACGTCCGCGGGCGCGAAGGCGGCCGGCTCGCACACCGCCGCGCTCACCAGCTCCGACGCGGCCGTCGAGGCGCTCTTCCACCAGGCCGGCGTGATCCGGGCAGAGACGCTCGAAGAGCTCGTCGATGCGTCGGTGCTGCTGTCGCGGCAGTCGCTGCCGCGCGGTCGCCGCGTCGCCGTGCTGACGAACGCGGGCGGGCTCGGGATCCTCGCCGCCGACGCCTGCGAGGCGGCCGGGCTCGAGCTGCCGACGCTCGCTGACGAGAGCGTGGCGCGGCTCTCCGAGCTGTTGCCCGTCGAGGCGAGCGTGGCGAATCCCGTCGACATGCTCGGGTCCGCGACGGCTTCGACCTACGAGGCCGCACTGCCGGTCCTGTTGCAGGACCGCGGCGTCGACGCAGTGCTCGTGCTCTTCGTTCCGCCAGTCACCGCGACAGCCGACCAGGTCGCCCTCGCGGTGGCTCAGGCCGCGGCAGGCTCCGACAAGCCGGTCGTCGCCGCGGTGATGGACGCGCGCGGGATTCCTCCCGTCCTCCTTGACGCCGGCGTCGCCTCGTTCGCGTATCCCGAGTCCGCCGCGCGCGCCCTCGGCAGGGCGGCCGCGCGCGCGGAGTGGCTGCGCCGGCCGGCCGGCAGCATCCCGGCGCTCGCAGGCATCGACCGCGACGGCGCACGACGAACCGTCACGGCCGCGCTCGCGCGCACACCTGATCTCTGGCTCGACCCCGAAGACGCGCGCGCGCTCCTCGAGGCCTATGGCATCCCGATCGTCGCGCAACGCGTCGCCGACACGCCCGACGACGCCGCCCGCGCGGCGGCTGAGCTCGGCTTCCCCGTCGTCGTCAAGACCGCGCTCGCGGGCGTGCACAAGACGGAGCGCGGCGGCGTCGTGCTCGACCTCCAGAGCGGAGACGAGGTGCGCGAGGCGGCCGCGCGGATCGAGGGCCCGGTGCTCGTGCAGCCGATGCGGAGCGGGAGCGCCGAGCTCCTGGCCGGCCTCGTCCAGGACGAGCTGTTCGGCCCGCTGATCGCGCTCGGCCCCGGCGGCGTGATGGCCGAGCTGATCGGCGACGCCGGTGTGCGGATCGCACCGCTCACCGACGTCGACGCGCGTGAGCTCACACTCGAGGGGAAGACCGGCACGCTCGTGCGCGGCTACCGCGGCAAGCCCCCGGCCGACGCCGACTGTGTCGTCGGCGTGCTCCACCGTCTCTCCGCGCTCGGTGAGGACCTGCCCGAGGTCGCCGAGCTCGATCTCAACCCGCTCATCGTCGGCCCCGACGGCTGCGTCGCCGTCGACGCGCGCGTCCGTGTCAAGCTCACCGAGGTGCGGCCGCAGACGAAGACCTGGTAGTGGCCGCCCGCCTGCTCTCCGACCTCCTCGGGGCGACGGTGATCGGACCGGGAGGAGAGCGCATCGGACGGGTCGACGACCTCGCGACGTCGCTCGCCGAGGAGCACCCACTCGTCACGCACCTGGTCGTGCGCGGCCGGTGGTATCCCTGGAGCGCCGTCGAGGCGCTCGACCCCGAGGTTCGGCTCCGGGACGCGACTGCGGGCGGTGCGTCGCGCGCACTCCTGCTGCACCGGCACGTGCTCGACTCGCAGATCGTCGACCTCGAGGGCAAGCGGGTGCGTCGCGTCGCGGACGTCGAGCTGGCCGAGGACGAGGGACGGCTGCGGCTCGTCGCGGTCGACGTCGGAACGGCAGCGCTCGCCCGGCGGCTGGGCCTTCGCGCGCTCGCGCGCCGGCTGCGCAGCCGGTCGGTCGACTGGCGGGCGCTGCACGTCGTCGCGCGCCCGGCGCACGGCCTGCAGCTCGCGGCGCCGGCGGCGGCGGTCCACCGGCTCGACGAGGACGAGCTCGCTGCGCTCGTCGATCAGCTGTCGCCGACGCACGCCGAGGAGTTGCTCGCCGGCATCCGGCGGCCCCCGCGGGCGCCGGCGCGGCCCCGTCCGCCGAGACGGCGCCGGTTTCCGTTTCGGCTGATCAGGCGGCATGCGGCGCCGTAGCGGGCTCGTCCTGTTCGCCGCGGTTCTCGGGCCCGGCCTGCTCGCGGGCCTCTCCGACGACGATCCCGCGGGCATCACGACCTACTCGATCCTCGGCGCGGACTACGGCTACAGGCTGCTCTGGGTTCTCGCACTCTCCACCGTCGGGCTCGTGCTCTTCCACGAGCTCGGTGCGAGGATGGGCGTCGTCACGGGACAGGGTCTGGCGGGTCTCGTCCGCTACCGGTACGGGGTGCGCGTCGGCCTCGCAGCGATGCTCGCGCTCCTCGTCGCGAACATCGGCACGGCGGCCGCGGAGTTCGCAGGGATCGCGGCCGCGCTCGAGCTCGCCCAGGTCCCGCGCTGGCTCTCGGCCCCGGTCGCTGCAGGGGCCATTGCGTTCCTCGTCCTTCGGGGGACGTTCAGCCGCATCGAGCACGTGCTCATCGCTGCGTGCTCGGTGTTCGCGGCCTACGTCCTCGCCGCCGTGCTCGCCGACCCGAACTGGGGTGACGCCGCCCGCGGCCTCGTCGTGCCGACGCTCCCGGCGACGAGCGACGCGCTGCTCGCAGCGACCGCAGTCGTCGGGACGACGCTCGCCCCGTGGGGACTCTCGTTCATCCAGTCGTACGCCGTGGACAAGCGGCTTCACCCGCGCGACCTCCGCTACGAGCGTGTCGACGTGGTCGCCGGCGCGCTGTTGACCGGGCTGATCGGCTTCTGCGTCGTCGTCGCCTGCGCCGCGACGCTGCACGCGCAGGGGCGCTCGATCGAGGACGCGGCCGACGCGGCGGTCGCGCTCGAGCCGGTGGCGGGTCGCTTCGCCTCGGTGCTCTTCGCGGCGGGGCTGCTGGGCGCCGGCTTGATCGCAGCTGCGATCCTGCCGCTCTCGACGGCGTACTCCGTGAGCGAGCTGGCCGGGTCCGAGGCCGCGCTCGACGACTCGTTCCGCGAAGCGCCGCTCTTCTACACGACGTACTTCGTCGTCATCGCCGCTGCCGTCGGGCTGGTCGTCGCCCCGGGCGTGCCGCTCGTGCAGGTGCTCTACCTGACCCAGGCGCTGAACGCGATCCTCCTCGTGCCGTTGCTCGTGCTCGTCCTCGGCCTCGCGCGCGACCGCGAGTTGATGGGAGTCCACGCCCTTGGGCCGATCGGCACGGCGGTGACCGCGGCGACGATCGCGCTCATCGGCGCGTGCGTCGCAGCGCTCGGCGTCCTCTCGGCGGTGCGCTAGCGCAGGCTCACAGCTTGCGCGACTTGCCGAGACCGGGGGCGTGCTGGCGGCTCAGGTCGAGCGCGACGACCAGGAGCAGCGTCCCGGCCCACCAGTTCACGGGGTCGGCGAGCAGCGGCTCGCGGTCGCCGACGAGGTTGAAGACGAGCCAGACGACAAACCAGATGAGTGTCATGGGTTCCTCTCTCGGGATCGGTGTGCGCCCCGACCGTTGCGAGGCGCGATCGCGCCGGCATCCGTGCGTGCCCGCATCCGGGATCCGCGCGCCTGCCGATTCGCGGGCTCAGGGCGTTGTGCAAACTCAGCACGATGCCAGACCGGACCGATGTCTTCGAGCGGGTTCTCTGCGGCGTCGACGACTCCGACGCCGGGGCCGGGGCAGCCTGGATCGCGGGGCGGGTGGTCGCGCCGGAAGGTTCGCTCGTCCTCGTGACCGTGGACGACCCCTCCGTCGCGGTCCACGCCGGGTGGATGGCGACCCGCGTCGCCGACCAGCTGGCAGAGGAGGCGAAGCGGGCGAGCGAGCGCGGGCAGGTCGAGGCCGGCTCGCTGCACCGGGCCGAGACACGGCTCCTCGAAGGACATCCACTGGACGTGCTCCGGCGTGAGATCGAGCGGGTCCGGGCGACCCTCGCGGTCGTCGGAAGCCACGGTCACAGCCGCGCGGCCGGCATCACGCTCGGCTCTGTCGCCACTCACCTCCTGCACGAGGCGCCCTGCTCCGTCCTCGTCGCGCGGCCGCCGAGCGATCGGCAGACGTGGCCGCGGACGATCGTCGTCGGGATCGACGGCTCGAGGGGCTCCAAAGCCGCGCTCGACGCCGCGACCGAGCTCGCGACGCGCCTCGGATCGACGGTGCGCCCCATCACCGCGACGAAGGAGCCGCTCACCGACGTCGCGGCCGCGCGTGAGCTCGCCCCGGGGCTGGAGACGATCGACGAGACCGTCGTGCACGCACTGCACGTGCTTTCGGAGGAGGCCGACCTCGTCGTCGTCGGCAGCCGCGGGCTGCGCGGGATCCGCGCGCTCGGCAGCGTCAGCGAGCGGATCGCGCACGAGGCGCGCTGCTCCGTCCTGGTCGTCCGACAGCCCGTTGAGTAGCGTCTCGGCCATGGCGGCCGACGCGCAGCTCGACACCGAGGAGCTCCGGCTCCTCGACGCGTACTGGCGCGCCGCGAACTACCTCTCCGTCGGGCAGATCTACCTGCTCGACAACGCGATGCTGCGCGAGCGGCTCACGCTCGAGCACGTGAAGCCGCGGCTCCTGGGTCACTGGGGGACGACACCGGGCCTGAACTTCCTCTACGCGCACCTGAATCGCGCGATCAAGGCGCACGATGTGAACGCGATCTTCGTGACGGGCCCGGGACACGGTGGGCCTGCGCTCGTCGCGAACGCGTACCTCGAGGGCACGTACTCCGAGGTGTATCCGCACATCGGTCGCGACGAGGAGGGCCTGCGGAAGCTCTTTCGCCAGTTCTCGTTCCCGGGTGGCATCCCGAGCCACGTCGCGCCGGAGACGCCGGGCTCGATCCACGAGGGCGGCGAGCTCGGCTACGCGCTCGTGCATGCCTACGGTGCCGCGTTCGACAACCCGGACCTGCTCGTCTGCTGCGTGATCGGGGACGGCGAAGCGGAGACCGGTCCGCTCGCCGCCAGCTGGCACTCGAACAAGTTCGTGAACCCGCAGCGCGACGGCGTCGTCCTGCCGA
>Ga0214473_10007445_pt1 | contig 12989 bp, 10 predicted proteins | sample RVTome_7_FD_203509 | JGI IMG/M metagenome (GOLD analysis project Ga0214473, IMG submission 203509) | Soil microbial communities from uranium-contaminated site in the Upper Colorado River Basin, Wyoming, United States - RVT98D197 | ecosystem: Environmental > Terrestrial > Soil > Contaminated >...
CGAATCGTCGGCCGCCAGCGACGATAGCATCCGAGCGGCTATTTTGCAGGCAGGAATTGAAACCAGATTCCTCCTCTCCGAACTATACGCTTTCGAGTTGAATCGTCCCGATTCCGCCATTCACGAGTTCCTCCTGATTGCCGACCAACATCCCGAATCCCATTATGCTCCCAAGGCGCTTTTTTCGATTGCTCAAATCGAATTGAGCCGCGGTGATACGGCGGCGGCAAAACGATATTTGCGAAGGTTGATTACTGAGCATCCGGAGATGCCGCAGGCCGTTCAGGCGGCGGAACTGCTCAGTAGCCCCCTTGATATGAGCCGCAATGCCCTGGGCTTATATAGCGTCGCGGAAAGCCTTCTTTATCAGGGCAACAATCCCGACTCGGCAATTGCCATATTCAAATATATCGCAGAAGAATTCCCGGACCTGGCCCCCAAATCCGCATTTGCAATCGCCTGGATTCTGGATAGAATCGTGAGCGCAGAGGACAGCGCGGCGTATTTTGCCTATTCTGATGTTGTGAAAAGATACCCTGAGACCATTTACGCCAGGGCCGCTAACGAACGCCTGGGAGTTTCTACAGGACAAAATCAAAGACGGCCGCCGGTTAAACAGACGCAGCCAGAGGCTCCAATATCTACTCTTGATGAAGAAGGCGTCGACACCAGCATGCAGGTCGTCGAGGGGCTTCCACCGGCCCCCAATGTCCGGGTGCCGGGACAATTCACCTATCCGGAAGCGCTCCTCTCCAGGGAGTTGAAAGGCAAGGTCATCTTTAAAATAAAGCTCAATATTTCCGGGAAAGTGGAGCAGTATGAGATTATCGGCCCATCCGGCGAATACGCCATCGATTCCTCCGCGACAGTTGCGTTGCTCAAGACTGAATTCGACGTAGCGGGGCTGGATTTGGCGCAGCTTGACGGCTATTTTCAATACAGCATTCCGTTCAAGCGTCCGATCGTAAATATTTTTAATGACCCGTACCGCGAGCGCCAGGAAGGGGGCCCTTAAATAAAATACTCCGGCCTGTATCCCATAATCCACAAACAGATTGTTTCGCCTTCGATATACAAGTTCACCTTCGAGGCCGGCGATATCGTATCGGAATCGCACCCGGCGCAATTTATTCAGATAAAGACCGGCAATCATAATTTCCCACTCTGGCCACGGCCGTTTTCCATTCATGAAATAGATACAAAAAAAGGGCACCTGACCATCATGTTCAGGGTCTATGGAAGCGGCACGGCCCAGATGGCATTGAGAAACGTCGGCGAGTCCATTCACCTCTTCGGGCCGTTGGGTAACCGCTTCGACAGACTCGATGGCAGTAAGGAGATTATCATGGTAGCCGGCGGCGTCGGCCTGCCGCCGCTTTACTTTCTGGCGAAAATCTTCATAAATAATGGCATGGCCCCGGGAAAAATCAGATTCATCGCAGGCGCCAAGAATAGGTCCGAGCATCTGAATGAACCGGGTTTAAATGATCTCGGGCTTAAACCGATCGTCTGCACCGACGATGGTTCGCAAGGGCTGAAGGGAACGGCCGTCGATATCCTGAAAGCGGAGCTTTCGGTGAGAAATGAGCCGCTGATTTATTCATGCGGCCCCAACGCCATGCTAAAGGAGGTCGACCATTTGGTGATTGAACATAATCTCTCTGGATACTTATCGCTGGAGGCCTTGATGCCTTGCGGATACGGCATCTGCTCGGGATGCGCCGTCAAGGTCCATCCCCCCACCGACAGGGGTCCCACCGATGATAACAAAGCTTATCACCTTAAGCGAGTCTGTATAGATGGCCCCGTATTTCGCACCGGGGAGGTAATCTGGGACTGATGGTCGACCTGTCCGTCGAAATCGCAGGTATTCGCCTGAAAAATCCGGTCCTGATGGCATCGGGATGTTTTTCCTACGGCGAGGAGGCCTGCGAGATTTATGACATCTCGCTGCTTGGCGGTGTAATAACAAAATCGCTGACTTATCTCCCCAGGGAAGGTCACCCGCCTCCAAAGGTCGTGGAAACCGATTCGGGGATGCTCAACGCCATAGGTTTGAGCAATGTGGGGATAGACAATTTTATCTCGGAAAAGCTCCCTTTTCTGCGGAAGCATGATACCGCCTGTATCGTCAGTATAGCAGGCTCGACGGTAGATGAATATGTGAGAATGACCGACCGTCTTGCGGATTGCCGGGGCATTGCCGCTATCGAAGCCAATATTTCTTGCCCCAACGTCGAGGAGGGAGGCTTGGAATTCGGTGCTTATCTTGAACCAGCCGGGCGCGTGATCAAGGAAATTAAAAAACATGCCAGGCAGCCCGTTATCGCCAAGCTTTCTCCGAACGTAACCGATATTGTCGAGATCGCCAGGGCGGTGGAGGACAACGGGGCCGACGCCGTTTCACTTATTAACACCCTGGTTGGGGCCGTTATCGATATAGATAAAAGGGTGTTTAAGCTTTCCAATAAATTTGGCGGACTATCGGGGCCGGCAATCAAGCCGGTGGCGCTGGCCATGGTTTATAAAGTCGCCAATGCCGTGAAGGTGCCGGTCATCGGAATGGGGGGAATCAGTACCGCCGATGACGCCGTGCAGTTTATTCTGGCGGGCGCCAGCGCGGTCGAGGTGGGAACCGCCTGCTTCATCGATCCCCTGGCACCCTTGAAAATAATAGAGGGCCTGCAAGAATATCTCGTCGAGCATAACGAAAAAAGCATAAACGACATTATCGGCAAGGTTAATCGTCGATGACATTTGTTGAAAAACTCCTCGGCGCCGCCAGGAAAAGCCAAAGCTGGCTTTGCGTGGGACTGGATCCCGATATCTCCCGGATACCGGAGGGCCTGGGACATAATGTCGACGGCATTCTGAAATTCAACCTCGGCGTGATCGAGTCCACAAGCGACCTTGTCTGCGCCTACAAGCCCAACTCAGCGTTTTATGAGTGTCTCGGAACAAAGGGCTGGGAGATCCTCATCGAGACGGTTAAAGCGGTCCCCGATGACATTCCGGTCATACTTGATTTCAAGAGGGGAGATATCGGCAATACCGCCGCGATGTATGCCCGCGCCGCATTCGAAATAGTCGGGGCTGATGCTGTGACTGTTAATCCGTTGCTGGGGACCGATTCGCTGCGGCCATTCCTGGATTACAAGGATAGGGGAATTTTCATTCTCTGTTTGACATCGAATCCGTCCAGCTCCGAATTTCAGAAGAAAATTGTCATGCTGGACAATCCTCCATCGGTGGAGCGGATGACGCCTAAGGCAAAAGCCAAGACTTTCGCGGAGTTCTTTAACGTTTCCACAAGCGAGCTATATCTCCTTATCGCTTCCTCGGTCCCGCAATGGAATCAGAACGGCAACGTTGGCCTGGTGGTCGGCGCGACTGCGGCGGATGAGCTTGGGGCGGTGAGGAAAACAGTCGGGGACGCAATTCCCATTTTGATCCCCGGGGCGGGCGCCCAGGGGGGAGATTTGGAAACGTCGGTCGATGTTGGCTCGAATGCGAGCGCTGAAATGGCCATAATTAATCTTTCCCGCGGAATCATATACGCCGGAGAAGGTACGGATTTTCAGGAGGGGATTCGCGCCGCCGCGCTGCAATATAGAGATCGTATAAAGGCCGCCATCGATAAGAAGGTTGGCTTCTCATCTTAGGGCAATTACGCCTATTGCGGACAATATTATACATCTTCGCAAATCGAAAATATCTTGACATGTTATCGGATGCATATATATTGAAGTAACATTAATCATATCTATAACAGAGAGAGAATAATAGCGTAATATAGTCATTTTGTATTTATGGCAGGCGCACGGAAAACAAGAAAACCGGGTGAGAAACATCCTATTGTCGTGATAGGCGGCGGGGCGGCGGGCATGACGGCGGCCCAGACGGCGGCGTTACATTATGGCAATGTACTGTTGTTCGATAAGAACCCCGAACCCGGCAAGAAACTCCAATCCCTTCCGGCGGATGGCGTTTTCGTCTCTGAAGATCTGCCCCCCGATATATTCGCCGGCGCTTTTGGCGACAAAGGGAAATTCATCCTGCCCGCGTTGAAGGCCTTCGGACTCAAGGAACTGTCTGAGCACCTTGCCACCATGAATATCAAGCTAACACTCAATGGCAGCAGTCATCTGATTGTTCCGCCGCAGGACACGGTCGATTTCCAGGACCGTCTTCGCAGGTCAGCCGAGGAAGGCGGAGCAGCGATAAGGAAGTCATCCAAAGTCTCCGACATAATCTTCTCCAGAAATCTTGCGACGGCCGTTGTCGTCAATGCCGTCGAGCATCCCGTTTCATCCGTTATCATCGCCTGCGGATCGGTGGCCTCGCCATCGAGGGGAGCTACCGGAGACGGTTACGAATTCGCCAGAAAAGCCGGGCACACCGTAATCCCAATCTTGCCCGCCCTGGTGGGCCTGGAGACGATCGAGAAATATGGCAATGCACTTGCGGGGGCGGAATTTCCCGATTGCGGCATTCAGGTCTGGCGCAACGATGAGCTGCAATTCTCGGATCGCGGGCCAATCAAATTCACCTCTTACGGTATCGAGGGCGAATTGATTCTCACTCATTCCGCCCGAATCATCGGACTGCTGGACCGTCATGGAGATCGGAATCGCGTCGAGATTCATATCGATATGATTCCCGATATAAAGAAAAAGGATCTGGAAATCTGGATCGCCCAGAGAATAATCGACAGCCCCAAGATCACAGTCGGAAAATTGCTGGAGGAATATATCCCGGAGCAGCTGCGCAAGGTCATGGGGAGAATAATGAGGATTCATTCCGATAAGCCGGTTGCCAACCTCTCGCACCTCGAGCGAAAGCACCTAATTCTCTGGGTAAAGGACTTTCATCTGACCATCAGCAGGCCGCTGCCATTCAATGAGACCAAAGGGGTTCTGGGAGGAGTCTCGACCGATGAGATCGATCCCGAAACCATGCGCTCCAAAAAGATCAAGAATCTCTATTTTGCAGGAGAGGTGATCGATCTTTTGGGACCCTGGGGCGGCTATAATTTCCATAAGTCATTCTGCACGGGATACCTTGCGGGCTTCAGCGCCGCCCGCGCTCTCTCCGGCTGAGACTGCCATCGACCCCGGCGATTCCGCGGTTCAATTATATAGATGGATTCAACGAATGTACGATTATTGGAAATTGTATACGAAATCCACCCAGGGTATTCCCGGAAAGAACATATCGGTATTGTTGCCCCAGGCGCTAAAAAAGCCAAGATCGAAACTCATTCTGGCCCCGAAAAATCTCAGGCCGTAGGACATCAACACAAAATCCGCGCCGGGGAATTTCCAATTTTCGGAGACGAATGATACATGTCGTGAAAGACGTCCCTGGCCGCCCAATAGAATCGCAGGCCTTTCTTCGAACTCGTCGTTGGCGAAAGCAAACGCCAGGCCGCCCGTAAGGCTGGCGTCAGGAGGTCCGTAGCAGCCAATGGCGTATAATGCGCCAAACGTGGGAATATCGTCATCGTCGATATCCCATCCCGGAGCGGATGCGATAATGCCGCCCACTGCGACGTTGTTCCGCTCTGATTGATACAGGCCTATCTCCGGAGTCACATAGAATGCCTGCCTCTCAAGACCGACACCCGGGAACAGCGAAAAACCCGCCCCCACTGACACCCTGTCGGAAAAGGCTCCCGTTATGCCCGGGAAAAATAGGTAATATGTCGAGAAGTAGCCATGCCCTTTTTTCGGCAACCTGCCGGTAGGAGCAAAATATAACCTGGTGACATTGGGATTGGGAAACCAGTAGCCGCCCGGCCTGGCGGCTTTCGTCTCTATCACGACTATTTCCTGGATTTCGGCCTTTGACACCCGGCTTGTTCCCAGGTTCGATTGGAAGACGATTTCGCTTTCGGTAATTTCCACGGTTCGGCCGATGATTTCCGAGCCGTCTTTCAGCTTCAAGATTTGCACGTGCGATGAATCCGGAATCATTATCTCCAATGAATCCCGATAAATTTCCTGAGAATGCGAATTTTCGAATGCCAGGAGCATAATGACGCAGAAGCTCCCCGCCACAAACGTCGACCGATTCCTGTTCATCATTGCCACCTTTAAAAAATGCACGACCTGATCCTGACTGTCCAGAGCCCAATCTACGCCTTAATCTACTTAATTGTCAACAAGATTTGCCCAAAATACCACTCTCCAACCGATGAATTCGGCTCTTTGCCGTGGAGGCCTATGCGGGTTTTCAGGCATTACATAATCATCATGGCCGTTAACCGGATTACGAGGCTACTGTTCAACTTGCGAACAGCGCCAATTTCCTGCGAAACAAGATAGAACAATTTAAATTTCGGGGCGTTTATACATATATGTAACAAGTTGTTAGGATATTCGCTCTCTGCCGTCGGGGTTGACGGTAAATATTTTTATTAAACCCGGGGCGCTTTCAATGTGTCAGAACTCATAGACATCGAAATAAGGAGGCCGTTATGAAAATCAGATCCGCACTAATATTGGCGTTGGCATTAGCAGCGCTAACCTTAATGGCGGCGTGCAGCGATAAGACATCCAACTCAAGGCTTAACGAGGGGGATTACAACGACGAGGATTTTGTTCTCGCCAGGGAGGACGCCGATTCGGCTCTCGATGAGATGAGAGTAGACGACCGGGAGACCGGTGATTGGCTTGTTTGGAGGCGCGGCGACGACGGTTGGCCGGATATTGATTCGGTAATATATGATTCCACGTCGGGGTGGCATTATCGTCAGCGACAGTTCAATAATGACTATATCGAGATTTCGGTCGCCGACAGTTTTCGCTTTTTCGATACTAATATGAATTATCAATTCCGCCGCGATTCGACCACCAACGTATTCGAGCGACGCCTGAAGAAAAACTTCGAACTGACGCCCCAACCCGAGAGCCTTTCAACCTACTGGGTGCGGAATCGTGAGCGCAATATGCTCTGGGAGGGATTGGCGGACAGCGTCACCACCCTCAACGGCGATTTCCATAGACTCTGGGATGGTGAATCCCGCGCTCGTTCCTTCTCGAAACTGGTGGAAGGTGACTTAACGGATATCAGTTTCTACACTGCCGATCTCGAGGATGATCGGCCGGCATACCCCTTTGACGGTGAATTTGTCGCCTCGATGACGCTCGACATAGAGACGCCCCGCCGCCAGGCACATATCGAAGGCGAATTGACCGTTACATTCTACCGCGATGGGGATAATTTCTGTTATCATGCCCGTCTCGAAAGGGGCGACAATTGGTGGGAGTGGGATCGCTGCTTCCCGCAGTAATAACAACCGCCTGAGGCGTTTATCATAAGATATGGCCGTGGCATTCTTTCCGCTGCGGCCATCGCATTTGGGGCTCGCTGCGGAGGCCGCTAAAATATGTATTGACGAATTCGACGCCCTACCTATCTTTATTGTGCAATGTATCGTGCGCTTGCCATTATGGTATTTCTTGCCGCGCCGGCCATGGCGCAGATTCAACTCGATGATTTTGTATCCAACTTCGAATCGGCCAACATCGATGCTATCGGGCAAATTGGCGTTGACTCCTTCACTTTTGAAATCAGGCTCGACGATCTAACCGGCGATACTTACGGCTGGTATTATTTTGCGATTGCAGGCAATAGCGGGCGCGTGGCAACCCTGTATCTGACAAATCCCGATGGCTGGCAGAATGAATCTTGCAAACCTCTGTTCTCGCTCGACAATCGCAACTGGTACCGCGTAAACAGCGTCTGGCGCCAGGGAGGCTGGGTCGGATTTCGCCAGTACCTGGCTGCCGAGACCGTCTGGTTTGCCCAGGATTTTCCATATACCGTCTCCGGAATATATGGCTACTTTGATACCCTGGCAGCATCGCCCTATATTACAAGGCGCACGCTGGGTCATTCGGTCCTGGGGCGGCCGATAGATATGATCGAATTGACCGATCATGATTGGCCGGGATACAAGAAGAAAAACGTCTGGCTCATTTCGCGCCAGCATCCCATGGAGTCGCCGGCAACGTTTTTGCTTTACGCATTTATCGAGCGCCTGCTTTCCAACGATCAATTCGCTCGGCGCTTTTTGCGCGATATTTCGCTTTGCGTCGTTCCGGTCGTCAACGTCGACGGCGTGGTCGGAGGTTATTCGAGGCACAATGTCAATGGCCTCAATCTCAACCGCGTCTGGGATCCGGATTTTCAATCCGAGGAACCCGAGGTCAGGGCGGTTCACATGGCCATAGACTCCTTCATCACATCCGGAAACAGTATTGATTTCTTCATGGATTTGCACGCCGCCCCGGACAACTATGATTTCGGTTTCCGCATGTCGCAGTCTTACACCGGCGAAAATTACTTTCGGAATCAGGAGACGTTCCTTCACCTGCTCGAGACATATGATGCCTATCAGGATCGTTCGCGCTGGCGCGACCTCGATACGAATTATGCCTTCGGCGTCTCGTGCGTCGTTCTTTATGATATGTACGGGCTCGATGCCTTTTCAAGCGAGCTTCCCTGGACCCGGCGGGATGATGGGAATTTTATAACTATCGAGACAATTTTAAATCAAGGGCCGGCATGGGCCCAGGCGATCTATGACAACCTTTATCCTCTAACCGCCATTGACGCAGCCGATACGATAATAGATTTTATCGATACGGGTAATTCATTCAGGCCCGGTATCTGGGATTTCGACCAGAGGAGCCAGAATTCGCTTTCCATATCCGCAATATGCGCCGAGTCGGCCGATTCCGAATTGTTCGTGCTCGAGCGGCAGAACAGCGATGGCCTGTTTCGCTCGGTAAATCTCATTGCTACGAACTCCGGTCCATCCGTTACCGGCGACGGAATCGTCTCGCTATCCGAGGGCGGCGAAATGGTCCTGACTTATTTGGATCCGCTGATACCATCCAGAGTCTTCCGCAGATATCTGCCGGTGGGCCCCCCTTGCAGTTATATGCCTGGAGACGTCAACAATAATGGAAATTCGAATGGCGTCGACGTAATTTATCTTGTCAGTTATCTCAAGGGCGGAGCGCTGCCGCCGGTACAATGTGAATGCGCCGAGCATGGCGCGCTCTTCGTGGCCGCCGACGTTAACGGTGACTGCGCCGCCAATGGTATCGATGTCATTTATCTCGTCAATTACTTCAAGGGCGGAGCGGCGTTGCAATACTGCGCTGATTGTCCGCCCGGCGATTGGTAGATTTAAGGTGAAAGAGGTTGTATCATGAGGGCTTTTCAGGTCATATTGATTTTGGCTGTGTGCGGCGCGGTTGTCTCCGCCGATGATGTTTCTGACGACGGATGGTTGACAGGAATTCGATCTACAGAGCCGGGGCATATCGAATTTGCAACCGACGAAGTGCCGCTGCCGACAAGCCCCGATTATCAAATCGAGCTTCGCATGCAAGTCGGCGGCCTCTCCTTCGGCGATTTCGACAACGATGGCGACCTCGACCTGGCCGCGGGATGTTATCACTCGCAGAGCTTTCCTCCTTATGACGATTGGAGAAATTTCGTACTGGTCAACAACAACGGCCGGCTCGAGGATACTCCCTCCTGGTGGTCGACCGATGAGCGCTCCACGACCGATATAAAATGGGCCGATTTCGATAGCAACGGTTATCTCGATCTATTTGCCGCAAACGGTGATTTTTCTTTCGATGAAAATGTAATTTATTTCGGCACCGTCGACGGTCTTTCCAACAGCCCCGGCTGGCTGGCAAGCGATCAGACCTGGACCACCGGTTGCGCCGCTGCCGATTTCGATAACGATGGCGATATCGATATGGCCACATCCAATCAAGGCGTCACGCCCAATCCTACGCGGCCGGTTTATATCTATATAAATGGTGGCAGCGGCCTCGAAACAACACCGTCGTGGCAGACAAGCGATCTGGCAATTTCGAGCTTCATCAGCTGGGGAGATATGGATAATGACGGCTGGCCCGATCTATCCGTCTCCAAATGGGTGAATTATGAAAGTTGCGTCTACAGGAATAACGAGGGTATCATCGGCGCTTCGCCGCACTGGGGTAGCGGCTCAACAAGAAGCGACAAGGGTATTGGATGGGGTGACGTCGACAACGATTCATTCCCGGAATTGGCCATCGGTGGAACAGAGCCGACCTGGCTTTTCGAAAATATAGCCGGTGACCTGGGAACGTCGCCGGTCTGGCAATCCAATAATTCATATCATGGCTGCCAGGACCTTGCCTGGGCCGATATCGATCATGACGGCGATCCCGATCTCGCGACAGTCGAATTCTCCACCGGAAATCTGAGAATCTACTTGAACATCGAGGGCGCTTTGGAAACAACTCCGTCGTGGGTATACGACGGTAACGGCTCGGGAACTGCCCTGGCCTTCGGCGATATCGACGGCGACGGACTTACCGATCTTGCGATGGGCCAATCGGGCCAGCCGTGCGTGCTCATATTCCTGAACAATATCGAGATTGATAAAATTGACGAACCGGATATGCCCGCGGACTTCTCCCTGGCGCAGAATTACCCCAATCCTTTTAATGCCGGAACAACTATCGGTTTCGAAATAAGAATTTCGAACCATGTTCGCCTCGAGATATACGACATATCGGGTCGCCGCGTCGACAAGCCCATCGATAGACTGCTTGCAACGGGGAATTACATTCTTACGTGGAATGCCGCGGGTATGCCCTCGGGCAGCTATTACTATAGGCTGAGCGCTGGGGGAAAGATCTTCACGCGCAAGATGATTTTGGTGAAATAGCCTGCCACCATTCCCGGATTTCGATTTGGTCGCGCAATTATCGCTTTTTCAAACGATGCAAATGAAATATACTCATTTAGAATATACCGATAATAAGCGGGAAAGGTGAAGTTTGCAGTTTACGTTGGAGAATAGGCGGGGGTGCAAGGCGAGGGTCGATGGCCGTGAAATGACCCTCTTCAGTTCCAACGATTACCTCGGCCTCTCGGCCCATGCGGCCGTCATTGCCGCGGCGTCGGAGGCCGCGAGTAATTTCGGGGCCGGCACAGGCGGCGCACCCGGCACCACGGGAACAACCAGGATACATGAACAACTCCAGGAGAAAATCGCGGCATTCAAAAGCCGCCAGCGGGCAGTGCTTTTCCCATCGGGATATCAGGCCAATCAAGCCCTGCATCACGCCCTCGACAGCGAACGAACCGTCTTTATAATCGATAAACGGCATCACCCCTCGGCGCTGGATGGCGTCGGGTTGGCGAAGAATTCAAAAGTCTTACGTTTCGAACATTCGAGGCTCGATGAGCTTACGCATATTCTATCGGAGCATTTGGAGTCTACCTGCGTCATCTCGCTGCCCTCGGTTTTTACCGTGGACGGGGACATTGCGCCGCTGGACAAACTGATGTCGATAAAAAGGAACTATGGCGTGGTCCTCATTCTCGATGAAGCCCATGCTACGGGATGCCTGGGAAAGACTGGACGAGGCCTGGAAGAGCATTACAATCTGAAGGGCTCCGCCGACTTTATCATGGGGACATTTTCGAAGGCCCTTGGCTCGCAAGGCGGCTTCCTGGCATTCGATACCGCTGCTGAGAAATATGTTCACGCCCCTTTCCGAGCGCATGAGTATTCGACGTCTCTTTCCGCAGTTTCAGCGGCCGCGGCTCTGAAAGCAATTGAGATTCTGGAAAGCAATCCTGCTCTCCTGGAAGCGCTGCACGATTCCAAGAATTCGATATTGGAGGAATGTCGGAATTTCGGGATAAATCTAATTGCCCGCGAAAGCATGGTAATGCTGCTGCCCTGCAAAAACTCCGTAAGGCTACAGGAGCTCCTTTTCGAAAGCGGCTTTCTGGTTATACCGGTTAGCGCTCGGATCGATAATCGAATTCGCGACTGCCTCAGAATCGTCCCTATGGCCACTCACTCGCAGGATGATATTAAACTGTTCGCAGCGGCTCTTGCGAAATATAAAGACTTGCTTGATTGATCAGCCGACGGCCAGAATGCTCTCGACCAGCCCATTCAACTTCTCGGTGGGCAGCTGGCAGTCTTTATCGGACAGGGCATTGGCCGGGTCGGGATGGGTCTCCACGAAAATAGCGTCGACTCCTACGGCGACAGCGGCCCTGGCCAGAGGCACGATAAACCGCGGGTCGCCTCCCGATGTGCTGCCGGCCGCTCCCGGCTTTTGCACTGAATGGGTGCAGTCAAATAAAACAGGGTATCCGAATCCCGCCATAATGACAAGGCCCCTATAATCCACCACGAGGTCGCGGTATCCGAAGCTCGTACCTCTTTCCGTTACCATGACCTGCTTATTACCTGCGCTGGTGACTTTTTCAATTAACGGCTTTATATCTTCGGGCGCCAGGAACTGCCCCTTCTTGATATTGACCGGCAACATGCTGCGCGCCGCCTCCACAACCAGCTCCGTTTGACGCGACAAAAAGGCCGGTATCTGAAGGCAATCGGCAACCTCCGCCGCCATATCGATTTCGTCGATGCTGTGAACGTCGGTGAGGACCGGTAATTCGAATCGGCGCTTGACGTCCTGCAAGATCGAAAGCGCTTTCCCGATGCCGATAGTCGAAAATGACTGCCCCGATAACCTGTTGGCCTTCTTATAAGATGCTTTAAAGATTGTTGGAATCTTATATTTGTCTCGAGCGCGCGCAACGGCCTCCGCCGCCCTGAACGTAATTTCCTCGGATTCCACGGCGCAGGGGCCGGCGATCAGCGCCAGTTTGCCTCCCCCGATCGTCACATTCCCAACCTTTACAGGATTAGCCGCCACTCTTCTCCTCCATTTTGATTACCTGCCAGATCGAATTTTTTCCCCGGTTCTTGTAGGGGCGCTCCATGGTAAGAATCAAGATTTTGCCCGCCAGGCTGACTTCCACCCTGGCCCGATAAAGCGTCTCGTTCACGATTGTGATATCGGCGGTAGAGACATTGCCGCCGTCGGGCAATTCCTCGTTGCAGAAAGATGACGCGGCCGGCTTGACATCGGTATACCACT
>Ga0214473_10007446_pt1 | contig 12988 bp, 12 predicted proteins | sample RVTome_7_FD_203509 | JGI IMG/M metagenome (GOLD analysis project Ga0214473, IMG submission 203509) | Soil microbial communities from uranium-contaminated site in the Upper Colorado River Basin, Wyoming, United States - RVT98D197 | ecosystem: Environmental > Terrestrial > Soil > Contaminated >...
TCCAAGACGTCTATACTGCGGCCGGTTTTGACCTCCGCCGCTTGAAAATCCCTATCTTCCATAACAACATAAGAACCTTTTTCAAACTCATAACCTTTAACGATATCGGCGGCGTCCAAGGCTTTTCCTTCTGCGGCATCGAGTTTTTGGTAACTTACCGGGTGCTTGTCTTCTTTATTGAGCAGATGAAAATGCAGGGTTTTACTTTTCGTAGCCGGGTGCATCGTTACGGAAATGTTAACCAAGCCAAAGCTTAAAGTGCCCGACCAAATAGAGCGCGCCATCATGCCTTACTTATACCCGCCCCACTCCGGCCTTAAAATCGTGTAGGGGCGGGAAACCTGCAGGCGACAGGAACCCCCGGAGGTGAAGATGTTTAAAGGGAGCATTGAAGGGAAATTGTTAGAGATATGGCTCGAAAAAACGGACCTTCCGCAAAAAGTTTATTATGGGCTTTCTTTATCGGCGCTCTAACGGGGCTACTTTTTGCCCCCAGAACCGGCAAAGGTGCCAGGCAATGGTTTGAACAGCAAAGCTCTCACCTGAGTGCAGAGGGAAAACGTTTACTAAACAAAGGAAGTGCCCAGCTAAGGTACCGCTCCGGAGCCTTTCAAGGCATGGCCCACAAAATAAAAGACATGGTGAGCCCTGAGCCGGAGTTGTTGGAAGCCGATGATGACACCATCGAGCAAAGAGTAAGAACGGCTCTGGGAGAAACTCCCAAAACCTGGAGTATTCCCCGAATTAACGTAAACAGCGAGAATGGAATTGTAATCTTGAGGGGCGGCGTTAAAACCCTGAAAGAAAAAGACGGTGTCGAAGATGTAGCCAAAAATGTCCCCGGCGTTAAAGACGTTGTTAATAAGACGCGCTTGGTTGCTTAAATCCGGTAGGCGTCAAATACCGCTTCAATTTTTCGTATATTCTTGAGTATGTTGTCCAAATGAGCAACATTGCCGATTTCCAGTATAAAACGGAAAATGGCAAAACCATCTTTTGAAGTGCTCACATTAGCGGAAATTATATTAACACCGGAATCGCTTACGGCGGTACTTATATCTTTTAATAGCCTGACTCTATCCAAAGCCTCGACCTGAACTTCAACCTGAAAGTTTATCGATTTACCTAAATTCCAGTAAACGTCAATTAAGCGGTCGGGAGTTTGCTTTTTCAAGCTGGCAACATTTGTGCAATCACTTCTGTGAACGGAAACCCCCCTTCCCCTGGTCACAAAACCGATAATCTCGTCATTTGGCACCGGATTACAACAGCGCGACAGCCTTACCAAAACATCGGCCAAACCTTTTACGCTGACTCCCGTTTTTGAAGCGGGCCTTTCCTTCACCACCGTAACTTCTTCCAGCTTGACTTGTTCTTTACCTTCAAGAACGCTAAGCTCGTTAACAATCTTGGTTGCTACTTGTTTTGACGAGGTTTTACCGTGGCCGATACTGGCAAAAAGATCGTCCGCGCTTTTGAAATTAGACTGCTTGGCAACTTCTTCAACAAGTTTGATATTTTTAGGGATTGCAAATTTAATCTTGTACCTTCTTAGATACCTTATAAGCTCCTCTTTACCTATTTGAACGCTATCTTCCTTATCCTCCTTGCTGAAAAACTGCTTTATCCGGTTGCGTGCCTTGGAAGTCTGCACAAGCTTCAGCCAATCCTTGCTGGGACCCGAAGCACTTTTACTTGTCAGGATTTCTATTTTGTCCCCCATCTGCAGCTTGTATTCCAAGGGAACAATCCGGTTATTGACCTTGGCGCCAATCAAGCTGTTACCGATGTCGGTATGAATAGAGTAAGCAAAATCGACCGGCGTCGAGTTGACTGGCAAAGATTTGACGTCGCCTTTGGGAGTAAATACGAAAACTTCCTGCTCGAACAAATCGGATTTAAGGCTTTCCAGGAACTCGTCAGAGTCACTGGTTTTGCTTTGTTTAAGCAGCTGTTCAATCCAGAGTATCTGCTCATCCCGCTTTTTGCCCTTCAGACCCTCCTTGTAACTCCAATGAGCGGCCACACCGAACTCAGCTATCCGGTGCATGTCGAAAGTCCTGATTTGGGCTTCCAGCGGCCGGCCGCCGGGACCGATAAGGGTTGTGTGTAAGGACTGGTACAAGTTAGCTTTGGGAACGGCTATGTAATCTTTAAAACGGCCCGGAACAGGCGTAAAAAGATTATGAAGAGCCCCCAGAACGCTGTAGCAATCACTGTTTTTTTCGACCAAAATCCTCAGGGCCAGCAAGTCGTAAATCTCGTTAAAATCCTTGCCACGGCCGGCCATCTTTTGGTAAATCGAATAGAAATGTTTAACCCGGCCGCTGACCTCAGCCTCGATTTTCAGCCGGCCTAGCTCTTTCTTTATGACGCCTATGGTTTCCTTTACATAACGCTCTCTCTGGGTTCTTTTTTCGTCAATCATTTTGGAGATTTGAGCGTATTTCTTCGGCTCAAGGGCCTCAAAGCTTAAATCCTCAAGTTGCCATTTAAGTTGGAAAATACCTAAGCGGTGCGCCAGCGGTGCGTAGATCTCTCTGGTTTCAACGGCAACGCGCCGCCGTTTCTCTTCATCAAGAAAGCTTAAAGTCCGCATATTATGCAAACGGTCAGCCAGTTTGATAACCACCACCCGCAAATCCCTGGCCATCGCCAAAAACATCTTGCGCAAATTTTCCGCCTGATGATCCTTCTCGCTTTTAAACTGGATGTGGCTCAACTTGGTGACACCGTCAATTAGGCCGGCTATCTCGGTACCGAACGTTTTTTCCAGCGTTTTCAGGGTAACATCGGTGTCTTCCAGAATATCGTGCAAAAGAGCAGCGAGAATAGTCGGCTCATCCATTTGCAAGCCGGCCAAGATGGAAGCCACTTTGTAGGGGTGCTCGATGAAAGCCTCGCCGCTGGCCCGGTATTGCTCGGCATGGTGCAGCTTGGCAAAATCATAAGCCTTGATTAGCAGCTTCTCGTCAAGATTAGGAATATATGATTTTATCTGCTTTATCAGCGTCTCTATATTTTTCATCTTTCTTCGGATAAATCGGTTGATTTATCATTTTTAATAGTTCTGAACACCCGGCGCCTAAAGCCCACTGCTTAAACTCGGCAAATTGCTGTTTCTCGTGCAAGCCTTCCTCGTAAATAACCGAGTCACTCAAATCAACCTTGTGGCCTTTTTTCAAAACAATTTGCGGCGTGTTCGGGGAACCCGCCCTACTGCTTTCTGAGCCTACTTCTATTAAACCAAGTTCAATGAAAATTTTTAAGCTAGAGGCGACCGTTGTCTTATTGAGGGCAGCGGACGGTTGCTCGGCACTTACTTGCGCGGCAATATCGGAAGACGCGCCAAAAATCTTGGCGTCTTTGTTAGCCATAAAACTTAAAGTCTGCCAGACGGCCGACAAAGTATTGCGGGAAGGCGCCTTGCTCTCCAGAATAAGCTCATTTATCCGGGCATCATCCTCACCAAAAATAAGATGGATCGCCGCTTTGTTGCCGTCGCGGCCGCAACGGCCGCTTTGCTGGTTGTACTCGACAAAACTAAAAGGCAGATGAAAAAGCACTAAATTATCGATATCGGCAATATTAACGCCCTCGCCGAAAGCCGAAGTAGCCACAACAACCTTGAAAGTGGAGTCCATAAACCCCTCCTGCACAGCCGAACGCAACTTTGAGCTTAAACCGGCATGGTAATAAACAATTTTGTCCTTGCAGTCCTTAGCAAGATAACGAAGATTGGCGGCGAGCTTGGCTGCCTCGGCGCGGCTGTTCACATAGATCAGCATCTTATTGCTTTTATTAATTAACTTCTGGAGATACGGTTCTTTACTGGAAACGCCTCTTTTGTCTTCAAGCTCTAAGTTTTCCCTAACTGTCGGATCAACAACCACCTGCTTGATATTTAAGATAGAAGTAATTTTATTACAAGTCTTTTCATCGGCCGTAGCCGTAGCCGCCATAACAAGCGGCGAGCCTAACAACGGCAGTAATTTATCAATACTCGCATAAAGCGGGCGGTGAGTTTTGCCGGCCGTACTTATATGGTGCGCTTCGTCAACCACCAAAAAGCCGATTCTTTGCGCACAAACCCTAAAGGCCTCGATATTATGGTGCAAAAACTCAGGCGTTGTCAGAACGATATCAATCTGCCCTTGGGCTAGGGCTGCAAATATCTTCTCTCTTTCAGCCAATGAGCAATCTCCCCACAACCTGACAACGTTTAGGCCTAGTCCGGATAGAGCTTCCTTCAAGTAAAGATACTGGTCGGTAATCAGGGAGCGAAGCGGGTAAAGAAAAATGCTCATTTTATTCTCGAGCAAGGCTTTGTAAGCGGCGACAGTGTGAAAAATAAGCGATTTGCCCCGTCCGGTGCCCATAATCGTCAAAGTGTTTTCGCCTTCGAGTAAATGATTTAAGGCCGAGTGTTGATAAGGATGAAAGCTGCCTGATGGCAGGAGCGTTTTCGTTATCGCCTCAAGAGCCTGTTTGGTATTTTTATAAGCGGCCTTCGGCTTTTCGTTTTCGACTTTTAGCTGGTTAGCGTACTCATATTTCCGAACCAGAATATTAACGCCATAGTTCTTGCCGCCTCCGCCGGTTACATCAGTTACCCTGCATTCGAATTGGCCGCCGGCATCCATCAGCGGTGCAAGCTGCTTAGCGAGATTTCGGTTCAAAAAGCCCAAATCAACACCGGCCGGCGTTAAAACCCGGATAGCATTGGAATCATGCTCGTTTTCAGGCTCTCTTTTAAGATTCAAGGGACTGCTTGGCTTGAGTTTATCGATTATCTCCTGGCGGCCATCAAAAGTTACCCCGGCCAGCTTTGTGAAAAAGCTCTCTGAATCGCCTATATTTTTATACTCCTCTTTAGCCGCTAAGTTCACGGCATTGGCAAACAAGTGCTCAACAACCGATTGGGGATTGTCATAAGCTACCGACCTTAGCTTTAAGTCCACCATCTTAAGCTGGAGTTCTTCCCTTAAAGCAAAGTCATTGATACCGGGCTGAACAACAATATCAGCCTGTCCCCGGTGGTTAAGCACGGTGGCGAACGCTTGCAATCCGAAGGCTACGGCCGGTATTTTTTTATCGTCTCTGTAAATGTCAAAGCGCAGGTGGTTGCCGTTCTTCCCCAGCTTCTGCTGATTTTGTAGGTAAACTTCTTCGAGCAAAAGCTTTGGCTGGGGGTTGCCTTCGCCATAGGGGGCCAGTTTTTTTAGCTCAAGCCCAAATTTGAAATCAAAATCGGCTAAGCGGGATTTGGCGTCAACAAATACCGTTGGATGCAAGTCTTTCTCATCAAGCCACTCTTCCGCCAACTCGTTAAGTCTAGCCTTCATCTCGCCTGCTTTTCCCGTACTGAGAGTCAAGCCGCCGGCTTTCTCGTGACCCCCGAAGTCAATAAGCAACTCCGAGCAATTTTCCAATGCTTGATGAATGGAGTAATTGGGAATGCTGCGGGCGCTGGCTTTAATTTTTCCGTCCGTAATAGTACCGATAAATGCCGGCCGGAAAAAACGCTCTTTGATGCGGCTGGCTATAATGCCTTTAATGCCGTCATGCCAGCCTTCGTCGGCCAAAAATATTACCCTCTCCTTGTCCAGGTTAACTTCGGCCTCCACCTTTTTAAGCACCGCTTCCAGCATCTTTTCTTCCAGCTGCTGACGTTTGCGGTTTGACTCTTCCAATTTAAGAGCAATTTCTTGAGCCTTTGCCTCATCATTCGTTGAAAGCAGCTCGACGCAAATATTGGCGTTGGAAATACGGCCGCTGGCATTAAGTCTCGGAGCAAGTGTATAGCCAACCAACTCCGAAGTAACCCGGCGTTTTTCAACGCCGGCGGCTTTGGCTAAAAACGAAAGTCCCAACCTATTGTTGAGGTTAAGAGTTTTAAGCCCGCTCTTGGTTAAATAACGGTTTTCGTTAATTAAAGGAGCTATATCGGCCACCGTCCCCAAGGCTACCAAATCATATAGATCTTCCAGGGAGTCATCGGCCAAAAGTTGGGCTAATTTTAAAGCAACGCCGACACCGGCCAGGCTGCGGTCTTCGGTTTCAGCGTGAGGTAGCTTGGGATTTACAACGGCAATTGCCTCAGGCCAGGTCGCGGCCGGCTCATGATGATCGGTAATTATGACATCAAGGCCTTTTTTTCGGGCAAAAGCCACTTCCTTGAACGACTTGATGCCGCAATCGACAGTAATTAATAACTTTGCCCCCTCATTAATAATCTTGTTGAGGGACTTAATATTTAAGCCGTAACCTTCCTTAAAGCGGCAAGGTATATGATAGCGCACATCGGCTTTCAGCCTCAGCAGCACTTCGTACAAAAGGGTAGTTGAAGTTATTCCATCGACATCGTAATCGCCATGTATGTATATAAGCTCATTATCATTAATTGCTTGCTTTATTCTCTGAGCAGCCTCTTTGATGTCGGGAAGCAAGGTAGGCTCGCTTAGAATTTTTGCGGAAGGATTAAGAAAAACGCCCGCTTCAGCAGCGTTTCTTATACCGCGGTTAGCCAGAAATATAGAGGTTAAATTGGATAAGCCGCCCTCTTCTTGCAGTTTTCGGCTTATATCGAGGTCAACTTCCGCCAGGTTCCAAGTTTTTTCCGAGTCTAAATAGTAGGTCACACCGCTAGCTTAGCATGCAACCCAGCTTCTTTTAAAGTTAAAATTTCTTGTTGGTCGGAATTACGGTTATGTTAATCAGATTTTTGCTCTTACCGGATGAGTCCTTCATAATCAGGACACTAGCGTTTCTATTATCCTTTTCGTAAGCAAGGCTAGTCGTTCCGCTATAATTGGACTCGCTTATCTTCTTCCAGCCTTCATCATCCAGGTTCTTGACGTAATACTCTTTTATGGCTGAAGCGTCATCGCCGGTAGAAATGCCTAAAGAAAAATCCTTGCCATTTGAAGTAGCGTAAGTTAATTTCCCTTCATAAACCGCTATATCCCCCGGCCAATCGTCGGGCTTTTTAACATCCTCTCCGGCTTCTACTTTAGTACCGGTTTTCTTGTCCTCGTACTGATAAGTATTGCTGCCGGATTTTTTAAACTTGCCCGCCTCGTTCATAACCTTGCGGCCAACGAAAAATAAGCCCGCTCCGACAACAAGAGTACCGAGCAGAAAAAGTCCCAGGACAACCCCAAGGATTATGAACAGGGTTTTATTGCTCTTCTTTTTGGCCTGAATCTGGGGCGACTCCGTCCCAACCTGCTGTTCTTGTTGCTGGGTGTTCTTTTCTTCCTCGCTCATAATTTCCTCCTTTGCAAAAAACGTGCCCTTATTGAAGGCCGCTATTGTTTTACGCTCTCGCTGATTATGTTTTGAGCTTTATCAGCCGGGTCCTTCTTTATTACAATATTAACCGATCTTCTATTTCCTTTGCGGTAAGCCAAATTAATTGCTTTATTATTTCTTGATTCCTTAGCCTTCTGCCAACCCTCGCTTTCCAGGCCCTCGACATAAAAATCTTTTATTGCCGAAACTTCGTCGATCGTTGTGATTCCAAGGGTAAAGGCGTTTCCATCGCGGGCGGCATTAGTAAGCTTTATATTGCCGTTATAGATCGCGACGTCAGCCGGCCAGTTGGCCGGTTTCTCAAGATTTTCGCCCCTTTTCGTATCGGAGCCTCCCCACTGGCGAAATTTGGGGTCAACGTAAGTATCTTTCTTCAAGCTGCCGGCGTTATTATTGGTATCCTTACGAAGATACAAATAGCCGGCGCTAACAACGACACCGACAACGAAAAGACCGAGTAAGGCTCCTGCAATAATTATTAGATTTTTATTGCTTTTCTTATTTGCCGCCATTTCTTCCTTTAACCGGAATCGGTTTAGGCGTACTTTCTCTTTAAGTTGCGGTAGTGCGGCTCAAACTCTTTCCAGAAAACCAGCAACGGACTGGCCACAATCAACGAAGAGTAGGCGCCTGAAAACATGCCGACCGCCAGAGCAAAAGCAAAATCCTTCAGAGTTTCGCCGCCGAAAATAAGAATGGCTATAACCGGCAAAATGGATGTTATCGAAGTATTCAAGGAGCGGACTAAAACCTGGTTCAAGGAGCGGTTTGCCATACTGCCGTAACTCTCTTTGCCAATTTTGGCGGTGTTCTCGCCCACTTTGTGAAAAACGACAATGGTGTCATAGAGGGAATAACCGAGAATGGTAAGCAAAGCCGCTATGGTTGCCGGCGTAACTTGGCGGCCGACCAAAGAATAAACGCCCAAGGTAAAAGCCATATCATGGATCAAGGCCACGATAGCCGTTACCGCCATTTTAAATTCAAATCGAAAACTGATGTAAAGTAACAAAGCGCCCATGGAAAAAGCGAGCGCCCACAAGGCCGCCTGAGTTATTTGTGACCCCCAGCCCGGTCCAACCTGCTCGAATTGAACATCGACAACCTTATACTTACTTGATAAAGCTTTTACCACCTTATCTTTAAATTCCAAATCTTTTTGGCCGCCGTAACGAATCATAACCGAGTTTTTGCCGACCGGCTGAATGATGGAGTCATTTAATTTCAAGGGCTTGAGTACACTTCTGGCTTCAGCCGTTTGAACCGGTTTATTGGTTTTAGCCGTAAGCAGGTTGCCGCCGGTAAACTCAATACCGAAATTAAGTCCCTTAAAAGCCAGAGCCGAAAAAGCCACTACGAAAACAGCTATCGAGATAATCAACCATGTTTTGCTGCGGCCGATAAAATCAATATTAGGCAACTTCCGTACCCTCCTTCAAACTCAATCCTATAAAGGACGGTTTTTTAATCCAATTATTAGCGGCAATCAGTTTGAGCACAGACCTTGTAAATAAGAGTGATACCGTTAAGTCACAAAATACACCCAGCATTAATGTCAGGGCAAATCCTCTTACCGGTCCGATTCCCAACCAAAAGAGGACAGCGGCCGTTATGAAGGTTACCAAGTCGGCATCCAAGAAAGTCTTAAAGCCATGGGTAAAACCGACATCTAAGGAAGAGCGAAAACCCTTACCTTCCTTTACCTCTTCTTTAATTCTCTCAAAGACTATAATGCTGGAGTCGGCAGCTACGCCGATCATCAAGATAACACCGGCAATGCTAGGCAAGCTTAAACTGATGCCGGCCGCTCCAACCGACTGCAAAAATAAATCCAATAGCACCATCGATCCCAGTAGCAAGGAAATAAAAATAGCCAAAGAGATCCAGGCTATCAAGCCGAACACCCGGTAAAAAGCGAGCATAAACAAAGCTACTAAAATAAAACCCACTATACCGGCTATAAAAGCGGCGTTTAAAGAATCTTTACCAAGCGTCGGCCCTACTTCTTGTTGCTGAGAGATATCTAATTTAAAAGGAAGCTGGCCGGTTTGCAGCACTAAGGCCACCTTTTTGGCTTCTTCCATTGTGCTAATGCCTTCAATAACGCCGCTGCCGTCGGTTATGGCCGATTTGATGGTCGGCGCCGTCATAACCTGGCCGTCAAGCACTACGGCAAGACGTTTATCTTTATTTTTTGTAGTTATATCGGCAAATTCATCAGCCCCATCCGAAGTAAAATCGAGTTTAACAACATATGAGGTAACCGCCGGATTTTGGGTGTCATAACCGGCACTGGCGCTCGACAAACCCTCGCCGGTCATTAAGGTCGGCCCTAAAACCTTCTCTTTTTTTGCCAGAGCCTGATTCATTTGAACGATGTCTTGGGAGTTGTATTTAGCCTCGACAATCTTAAGCTCGAGCAAAGCGGTCTGGCCGATTATCTTAATGGCTTTATTGGCATCCCTGATTCCGGGCAACTGCAAAATAATATTTCTCTTGCCATGCTGCTCAATTGAAGGCTCACTGACACCAAGCTTGTCAATGCGGTTGCGCATGATGAATAAAGCCTGGTCCATGGATTTTTGATTAACGGGAGCTTTGGGGGTTTCTTTGGCGGTTAAAACTACGTTTAAGCCGCCTTTCAAGTCAAGACCAAGACCGAGGCCTCTCGTAAGCAAACCAAATATAGATAGTCCTACTAATGTAACAATGATTGCTAGTGATAATATATACTTTTGTTTCTGATTCATATCTGTAGCTTACTCCAACTACGAACTAATCTACTTTTTCAGCTATAGCTGATTTTGACATCTCTAGGATAACATTTTTTGCTACTTCAAGCATCATTACATTTTCTTTTACTTCAACCACTCTGCCTACGATTCCGCCAATCGTTAGTATTCTATCGCCAGTTTGAATACCGGCGATAAGTTGCTCGCGTTCCCTCTGTCTTTTAATTTGCGGGCGGATTAGCAGAAAGTAAAAAACCAAGATGATTATCAGTATTAAAATAATCTGGGAAGCCGCTTGCTGGCTAACGCTCATAAACCTCCACCAAATCTTTTTCTAATGTTTTTATCTTCCCCTCTTTAAGCAAAAACTTCGCTTTTTGTACCAAGTCGGTCAGATAAAATAAATTATGCCAGGAAAGCAAGCGGTGAGCCAATATTTCGCCATCATGATACAAATGCCGCAGGTAAGAGCGGCTATATTTGCTGCAAACCGCGCATCTGCACTCGTTGTCCAACGGTGAGGTGTCAAGTTTATATTGATTATTTTTCAAGTTGATTTTGCCTTCGGAGCTAAAAACCGTCCCGTTTCGGGCCAGGCGCGTAGGCAGCACAGAATCAAACATATCGACACCCATTTGAATGCCTTTTATCAAACCAACGGGGTCGCCGACGCCCATCAAGTAGCAAGGCGCCTCGGCCGGTAAAAAATCGATGGAGTAATCAAGAACCTCGAAAAGAATGTCAGCGGGCTCGCCCACACTTAGGCCGCCGACGGCATAGCCGTCAAAACCGATTTCCATTAGCTCTTCGGCACTTCGCTGCCGTAAGTCCTTAAAGAAAGCTCCCTGCATTATGCCAAACATCTTTTGGCCGCTTTTGAGTTTTTGCTCTTTGCTGAGCCTGGCCCACTTCGTTGTCCTCACTAAAGCCTGTAACGCTCTTTCTTTTTCTGCAGGATAGGCAACCGGCTCATCCAAAACCATAACGATATCGCTGCCAAGTGCTTTCTGGATTTCAATCACTTTCTGCGGAGAGAAAAAGGCGAGCTCGCCGTTGGCAGGATAGCGAAACTCCACTCCCTCATCAACAATTTTGATATGTTTTGATAAGCTGAAAACCTGGAAGCCACCGCTATCGGTCAATATCGGCTTTTCCCATTTCATGAACTCGTGCAATCCGCCATTTTTTTCAATCACTTCCATTCCGGGCCGTGAATTGAGATGGTAAGCGTTGGCTAGAATAATGGAGATGCCGATATCCGTTAAATCATCGGGGCTGAGCGTTTTTACGGCGGCTTTTGTGCCGACCGGCATGAAGACAGGAGTTTCTACCACGCCGTGAGCAAGCGTCAATTCTCCTATCCTGGCTTTTGACTTGTTATCTTTCCATTTAACTTTAAACATTCTCTGATTTTAGCAAATTGATAAAAAGACCAGCTTGATGGGTATTAATTAAAAATGGGACAATGTCTATTTTGTGAAACCTTTATAACAAAACCAAAAATAATGGCCCACTTCGCCACTAACGGCAGCATTGTTAAGCAGGTTGTCTGCCCCGAGTGTGGCCTAGTTCAGGAATCAAAAATTTACCGTTTAAGAAACAGAGAGGAGGAGAAATGATTGCCGAACTTATAATTACGCCTATGTGTGAAAGCGAGGACACCGCTGATTGGCTGGCCATGGTAATCGATAAGATTGATGAGAGCGGCCTTGATTACCAAGTAACTGCCATGGGCACCATCATCGAGAGCGATAACTGGGATGTCCTGATGGACACCGTCAAGCTGGCTCATGAAACAATCCTCGCCAACTGTGCGCGGGTGCAAACCGACTTGCGAATCGATGAGCATAAAGGCCGAAGCGGAATGCTGAAGAAAAGAGTTAGCGAAATGGAGCACATAACCGGCAAAGAATTGAAACACTAAGCTTGAAACAAGCAATCCGGGAACCCGGAAACCGGGCCCCGGAACCCTTCAAAATAAGATTAGACTTGCCCGATAGCTTTCATGACTTGAGCCGGAGACGTATACTGACCGGAAGGAATCTGGTTCAAGACGTCCATTACCTGGCTAGGAGCATTATTCTTTTGAGCCATTTCTATAAGCTGATTCTTATCAGCCGGATATCTGGTGCCCTTTAAGTTTTTCTGCACCAATATCGGTGAAATTTTAGCCATATTACTCCACCCCCGTTATTTCAAGAATTATACTTTTCTTTAGCACCTAAAGGCGCGCCTTAAACCTATTTTGATAATTAATACACGTAGAGCTTTACTTTCGGAATTACTCCCTGGTTTGTGGAAGCAATTTTGGCAAAAGATGCCCGGCTTAGATCAATCACCCGGCCGGTCCACCTGGCCGGTCCATGGTCGTTAATCCGCACAACAACGGATTTTTTATTAGTCATATTGATGACTTTGACCATGCGCCCACGAAAAGTCCTCATAGCAGCCGTTAAAGCATAATTACGGCTGCCTCCGCCATACCAACTGGCTTTGCCGACAACTATTTTGGCCCGGCGTTTAGCTTGACGGTGAATCGATTTAATTTTGATTTTTTTGCTTTGTTTGATTTTTTTGGGAGCCGGGGTCAGAGCCGGAGCCGGATCTCTTACTACCGGTGGCGCTTCGGCTAATGCCGCTAAGTTGAACGGCGTAAAAAGCTGTGCAACCAGCGAATAAAAAATCAAAACATTTGCAAACGCCTTCTTACCTTTCTGTAACACAATGAATCCCTCCTTTTAAACCAACCCGGCTCAAGGCATGAATTCACCCACAGAAATGCACGCAAGCAGAAGCATCTCTTTGCTAAACATTGGGATTAATAAGAAAGACTTGGAATTAAGCAGTAATAAGCCTTACCCACACCTTGAGATTAAGTTGGGCAATGGCTTACTATTCTACGTTTTTTACGTTTCCTTGGCTTGAAACAAACATGGTTCGAT
>Ga0214473_10007447_pt1 | contig 12986 bp, 9 predicted proteins | sample RVTome_7_FD_203509 | JGI IMG/M metagenome (GOLD analysis project Ga0214473, IMG submission 203509) | Soil microbial communities from uranium-contaminated site in the Upper Colorado River Basin, Wyoming, United States - RVT98D197 | ecosystem: Environmental > Terrestrial > Soil > Contaminated >...
CATGTCTGGACATGTCCAAGAACTGACCCTCCAAGGAGAGAAAATGGGAAACTGGGAAGGCGACTGTTTGAGGGTGTTAAAGGAGATATTAGGAGAATACGGTTTTTCCCCTGTCGTGACCTGGGCCTTAAGGTTCTTCTTACGTAACCCCTATGAAAGCCTGCTTATCGCGGATAAGGAAGGAAGACTGAAGTTTATGGACAGGGGATCGGAGAAGTTCTTTGATCTCCCTGAAGGGGGAGCGAAAGGGGTAAAGGTGACAGAACTCATTCCTGAATCACAACTACCCATCGTTTTAGAAACCGGAACTCCTTCCATTGGAAGTGTCCTCAATGTGAAAGGCTTCCGGAGGATTGGATCGACTTATCCCCTAATCCGTAATGGTGAGGTTGTCGGAGCCATGGGGCGACTGATCTTTCACTCCTTAGATGAGGTGGAACGGATCAATAGAGAGGTGGGAAGGCTCAAAAGCGAAGTCAAGTTTTTGCGGGAGAGACAGAAGTCTCAGAATAGTGCCATCTACACCTTCGATAACATCCTCGGGATAAGCTCAGCCATCAGGGAGGCTGTGGAGATGGCGAAGAAGGTGGCCATGACAGACGCCGATGTCCTGATCATAGGAGAAAGCGGAACCGGGAAAGAGCTCTTTGCTCAGGCGATTCACAATTCTGTGAATCCCCAAAGACCTTTCGTCCGGGTAAATTCCTCGGCGATACCTTTTGATCTTGTTGAATCGGAGCTTTTTGGCTATGAAAGGGGAAGCTTTACGGGAGCCAGCAATGCCGGTAAACCGGGTAAATTTGAAATTGCCCATAATGGAACCTTTTTCCTGGATGAGATCAGTTCTCTTCCTCTCTCAATTCAGGCGAAGTTATTGAGGGTTCTCCAGGAAAGAGAGGTGGAAAGGTTGGGTGGCACAAAGGTTCAAAACGTAAGGTTCCGCCTGATCGGTACAACCCATACGGACCTGAAAGCTCTTGTGAAGGAAAGTAAGTTTCGTGAGGACTTTTATTTTCGCATTGCCAAGGCCACGATCCATATCCCTTCTTTAAGGGAGAGGAAGGAGGACATTCCCGTTTATATCAATCATTTTCTGAAAATCATCAATGAGCGTTTTGGAACGAGATTCAAAAGATTATCTGACGAAGCCCTCTTTGGTTTGATGAATTATGACTGGCCGGGAAACATAAGAGAGCTCATAAACGTTCTTGAGCAGGCATGCCTGAAAAAGTGGGAGGGAGAAGAGATTCCCATGAGCAGCTTACCGCCTGAACTCAAAGGGGCTTCGTCTTCAAGTCTTTCTTCCCCGCCAAAAGTTTTTAAAAAAGAGGTTCAAGAGGAAGAGAAAAAGTTGATTCTTCAGGCCTTAACGCAGATGAAGGGAAACAAGCGAAGGGCTTCCTCCCTCCTGGGAATTCCCCGCTCGACTTTTTACAAAAAACTGAAAGATTATTCGATAGAAATTTAACCCCCAAAACCAGGTCACCACGGAGCCACGGAGGGCACAGAAATCTGGATAGCTGGAATTAGGGAAGGATGGAATATTTGAATACTGGAATATTGGGTTTAAATGCGAATGAAAATTTCCTTATCCACCATTCCATTATTCCATTGTTCCAGTTTAAAATGATTGTCTCGGTGCCTGGGGTGAAAAAGCTAGTTCAGACAAGTGTGTTTCGATGATGATTCTCATCTATCCTCCTGTTTCCAAGCCCTGTGAACCTCCGGCGGGCATCGCAAGACTCTGCGGTGCCCTGAGTCACCATGGAGTGAGATATGGGGTTCTGGACGCGAATTTGGAGGGGCTCCTCAGCCTTCTGGAGGCTCCACCTGCGGCATCGGATACCTGGACCAGCCGGGCCTTCCGTCATCTTCCCGGACATCTCGCCTCGTTGAGCTGCCGGCACGCTTACCAGGATGGTAGTCGTTATCGCCGGGCCGTAAAGGATCTGAATCGCCTTCTCGAAATGACGGCACGTCCGAGTTGCGTACGCCTGGGCTTGGCGAATTATCAAGATGAGGAACTCTCTCCGGTAAGGAGCGCCGATCTTCTCAGGGCCGCAGAAAATCCGGAGGATAACCCCTTCTATCCCTATTTTGGGAAACGGCTCATAGAGTGTTTGAAAAGGGAAGAGCCTTCTATTGTTGGATTCTCACTCAATTATTTGAGCCAGGCCCTGTCCACGTTCGCAATGATTGGTTTTCTTAGACAGGAGCGCCCTGGGGTTAAATTGGTGTTAGGCGGAGGGCTTACGACCTCGTGGATGAGAAGGCCTCACTGGCACAACCCCTTTGAAGGGCTGGTTGATCATCTTGTGGCCGGACCGGGAGAAACCCCTCTGCTCTCGCTCGTCGGTGGAAAAAGCGTGAAAGGGTCGGATTATTATCAGCCGAATTATGATTCTCTACCCATGAGGGATTATTTTGCTCCCGGGCCAATTCTTCCCTATAGCGCTTCAAGTGGATGCTACTGGAACAGATGTTCATTCTGCCCGGAAAGAGCTGAGGGAAATCCTTACAGGGCCATTCCTGTTGAGAAAGCAATTCTTGATCTTCGTCGCCTGGTTGATAGACAGAAACCGGTGCTTATCCATCTGCTGGACAATGCGATTTCTCCTTCACTGATGAGAGCGCTCTCTGAAGATCCTCCTGGAGTGTCATGGTATGGCTTCGCCAGGATTACCCGCCATCTTACAGACCTGGATTTCTGCTTGGCCTTGAAGCGGTCGGGGTGTGTGATGTTGAAACTTGGTTTGGAATCGGGAGACCAGACCGTGCTCGACGATCTGCAAAAGGGGGTCGATCTTGAAGAGGCTTCATCGGTCTTAAGGAACCTGAAGAAGGCAGGGATTGCGACGTATGTCTACCTTCTTTTTGGGACTCCCGCGGAAGGTCTGACGGAAGCGCGAAAGACCCTCGAGTTCGCAGTGAAGCATCATGATTGCATCGGTTTCTTGAATCTTGCCATATTCAATATGCCGATCTGGGGACCGGAGGCCCGGCAGATGGAGACAAGAACGTTTTATGAAGGGGACCTTTCCCTTTATACGGACTTCGATCACCCGAAAGGGTGGAACAGGCAGTCGATCAGACAATTTTTGGATAAAGAATTCAAGAGACATCCCGCCGTTGCACCGATTTTAAGAAGAGATCCCCCCGTCTTCACCTCCAACCACGCCCCGTTCTTCTGTAAGGGATGAAGGGGATTGGGCAAAGGGAAGAGGATCGGCCCTTCCGTGGGCCTTGAGGATTGAGGCAAAATCATTATCCTCGGACCGTTGTCGTTTAGGCCAGGGAAAAGAATCCGCGTTTCTCAGGTAAAATTAGTCCTCCATGCCAATTTAACGCTTTCACGTACCTATCCGCAATCGAGGCAATTTTTAGGAGTTGAAGGTTTCCGGTGGAAATCATCATGCCGGGTAGATATATGAAAATCAAATCCAAACATTTTCGGTGGTTGAAAAACTGGAGGTTTATAGCAGCTGTTGAGACTTCTATGATGTTCTAACTCACATTCTATGGAGTTTATTTGTATTTACCGACCCATGGGCCCTCATATTCATGAAGGTCTCACACATCCTAAAAGCTCAATCTCGCGCAAACGCCGAATATGGCGGTCACATCCGGTTGATATCTCAGCTCCTTGCCAGATACCTTCTGTCTGAAAATGGTCAGCTTAAGCAAGAATCGCTCAATTTAAGGATAAATCGTTTTGGAATCAATGTTACGATTTGCCGCCGGTCGACATGCCGTCACGGTTAGATATTCGTCGATATGCGGGATTCCGCTACATCGGCCCGAATCATTAGCAACGAATAGATCGGCGTCGGTGGCGATCGCGCCTACTCTTCGTCAGCGCCGATGCAGAGCAACCGGTGCTGAGTTTTTTCGTCTTTCATCAGTTCAGCGCTGGTGCCCCGATAGACAATCTGGCCCCGGTCTAAGATCAGCGCATTGTTGGCAAAAGACAACGCCAGATCGACGCGCTGCTCCACGAGCAAAAGGGTCAGGCCCGACTCATCACGAATACGGGCCAGTGCCTCGGACAGAGCTTCGATCACGATGGGGGCCAACCCTTCCATGGGTTCGTCCAGAAGCAGGACCTTCGGCCCGCCCACCAACGCCCGACCGACCGCCAGCATCTGTTGTTCACCACCGGACAGTCGATTGCCGCTGTTGGAGCGGCGCGCTTTGAGCATGGGAAACAGTTCATACACGTCGTCTATCGTCCAGCCACCGGCTATCACGGAAACCGCCAAATTTTCCTCCGTGGTCAAGGACGGAAAAATTTCACGTTCTTGTGGCACGTAGCCCAGGCCGGCGTGAACCCGTTTGTGGGTGGCCATCGTTTGGATTTCCTGGCAGCCGAGCCTGATTTCTCCTCGATGGCGAGTTGTCAATCCCATCAGCGTGGTGAGCAGCGTCGTCTTGCCGACGCCGTTGCGCCCCAGGATCGCGAGCGTGTCGCCGGCGGCCACATCAAATGAAATGCCGTCCAGCACAATCGTCTCGCCGTATCCGGCGGAAAGATTCTCGATCATTATACCAACGGTCATAAGACGCACTTTCCCAGATAAACAGCCCGCACTTTCGGGTCGGCGGCGATTTTCTCAGGCACGTCACGGGTGAGAACCATGCCTTGAACCAAGACGATAATCTCGTGGGCGAAGCGGAAAACCAAATCCATATCGTGCTCGATGATGAGGATGGCGATGGCCGAGGGCAGGCGATCGAGCACTTCGTGAATGATGTGCGCTTCAGTCGAAGGGACGCCCGCTCCCGGCTCATCCAGCAGCAACACCTGCGGTTTCAGCGCCAGTGCGATGGCAATCTCTAACAAACGCTGCTCTCCGTACGGCAAATGACGCACCTCCCGATCGGCTTCCCTGGCGAGGCCAATCTCATGGAGCCGTTCTTCGGCCTCTTCGAGACAGGCGCGCCATTGGCGAGTAAAGCGCAACCCGCGCCACGCGTAACGCTCGCGCTCGGCAATCGCGATGGCGACGTTATCGCGCACCGAGTTCTCGACCAGCAGGGTATTGATCTGGTGGGTGCGGACCAAACCGCGGTGGACTCGGTCTTCCGGTTTTAGTTTGTCGATCGCCTCGCCGCCAAGAAGGATCGATCCGGCATCGGCTGAAACCACGCCGGTTAACAAATTGACCAATGTCGTTTTGCCCGCGCCGTTGGGTCCGATCAATCCGACCCTCGCGCCGGATTCTAGATTTAAATCTACCGATTGGGCGACCGTTAAGGCGCCGAATTTCTTACATAAACCCCGCACCGAAAGAATCGGTTCCGCTGCATCGTTCATGTCCGGTTACTCCGCTTGAATAGTCGCGCAAGCCCATTCCGCGCGCTGTCGACCAGGCTCATAAGACCACCCTCGAGGAACAGAACAACCGCAATCAGCAGCCCGCCGATGACGAATTCCCAGAGGTGTGGATCGATCTTCGCCGTGTAATCCTGGACCAAAAAGTAGATGGTGACGCCGATGAACGCGCCGTAGATGCGCTTGGTGCCGCCCAAGATCAGCGTTACCGCGACAATGCCGGACGTGAATAGACTCAACACAGACAGGCCCACGAAACGCGTCGCGTATGCCTGCAAGGCTCCTGCGGAGCCCGCCATTGCCGCGGAGAGGGTGTAGATCGCGACGAGGCGCAACCAAACCGGCGTGCCGATCGCGCGCATGCGCCGGGGATTCTGGCGGATGCCGTCGAGCGAGCGGCCGAAGGGCGAATGAACGACCCGCCACGCGATCAGGAACCACAGGAACAGGACCACGAGCGTATAAATATAGGCCGTGTGACCGAATATGTTGAACTCGAATCGTCCGAACAAGGGGTCGAGGCTCATGCCCTGGAGCCCGTCGTCGCCGCCGGTCAAGGCTTTCGCGCGGTTGGCGTACTCGTATATCATTGACAGGATGGCGAGCGTCAGCATCAGGAAAGTGACCCCTTTGGTATGCAATGTCAGGATGCCGGTGACGAATCCGAGGAGTCCTGTGAGCGCGGTCGCGACCAGAAGCCCGATGAGCGGATCGCCCGTCGCGCGGACCGTCAGTATCCCCGCGACGTAGGCACCGAATCCGAAGAACGCGGCGTGCCCCAGCGTGACGATCCCGGCGTAGCCAAGGGCGAGATCGAGGGAAATTGCAAACAGTATCCAGATCATGATCTGGGTACCGAGGCTGAGATAACCGCTGGCGACAAAAAAGAATACGATCGCGACCAGCCACGGCAGCACGTGCCAGGCGGTCTGGAATCGGTTGCGGAGGCCCGCGGCGCCGGTCGGGGCTGAATGTTCGGATGTCGCCATCATGCGGCCGATTTCGGCGGCAGCAGTCCTTGCGGCCGCCAGAGAAGGAGGACGAAGATGGCAACGTAGAGCATATAGGTTGCGACTTCGGGAATAAAATATTTGCCCATTGTATCGATGACTCCAAGCGCAATGGCTGCGACGAAGGAACCCTTGAAGCTGCCCTCACCGCCGACAATCACGACGATCAGGAACAAGACGATGTATTTGAGCGCGTAGATCGGCTCAAGCGACAGCATGCCGGCGCCGATGGCCCCGCCCACGGCCGCGAGCCCGCAGCCGACCATGAACGTCAAGGTGAACAAGACGTTTACGTTCAAGCCGATGGCGCGCGCCATTCTCTGATTATCAACAGCGGCACGCAGGCGGGCGCCGAGTAACGTGTATTCGATGACATACCAAAGGATTGCCGCGATCACGCCGCCCACCGCGAGCACGAACAGACGGTAAGCGGGGTAGGTGCGAAACCCGATATCGACCAGCTCGGTCAAGTACTTGGGCATGATCACAGGATAGGGGAATGCACCGAAGATCGCATTGATCGCGGCGATCGAGATGAACACCAAGCCCATTGTCAGCAACACCTGGGCGAGTTCGCCCTTGCGGTAAAGGGGTCGGTAGACGGTCATCTCGCAGAGCCCACCCAGCAATCCCGCTGCCACGGCGGCGACCGCCAGCGTCAGATAAAAGTCGTAGCCCTTCTGGGTCATGTAGGCCGTGATATAACCCCCGATCATGGCAAAGGAGCCATGGGCGAGATTGACGACGCGCATGAGCCCCATGGTGACGGTGAGGCCGACCGAGATGATAAACAGGATCATTCCGAACGAAACGCCGTCCAGCAGGATTGTCATCGCGTAAGAAATCATGTCTTGGAATCCAGGGTCTTTGATAGATCGGCGATGAGGCCATCCCGTTTCGAATTCGCGGCACCCGAAACGAAAGCCTGGCTCCTCGCTCGTGAGATTCGGCCGGCGGATGCAGTCTCGAATGTTCCGCGCCCGCCGGCTAAAACCTAGCTGCGGTGGCTATTTCTTGGGATTATCGATCTTCCAGGGATCCTTCACCATCGGAATCGTGTCGATGACCACGTTGGTCAACTCCCCTTTCACCTTCTCGACGCGACGAATGTAAACGTTCTGGATGATATCCCGTTCCTCGGGATCGATCATAATCGGCCCGCGCGGGCTATCCAGCTTCTTGCCTTTCATGAACTCGACGTACTGGAGGCCATCGGCTTTTGCGCCAAGCTGAGCCAGCGCCATATAGATCAGCTTCATACCGTCCCACGCCGCGACCGACGCGATGTCCGGCTCTTCCTTGTCGCCGAACATTTTCTTGAGGGCCGCCCTAAACGCCTGGTTCTCAGGGGTCGGGTGGGTCTCCGTGTAATGCATCGATGTCACGGTGCCGATCACATCATCAGTGAAGTTCTTGAGAAAGATCTGCTGCGTCTCGCCCGTTCCAAACAGCTTGATTCCCGCCGCCTTGAGACCGCGCTCGGCATAGGCCTTGACGAAGTTGATCGAGGGCGTACCCGTCGGCATAAACATGTAAAGCGCGTCAGGCTTCGGATTCGTCTGAAGAACTTTCTCCATGTACGACGAGAAATCGACGTTGTTCATCGGGCTGCGCGCCTTACCGACGATCTTGCCGCCCGCCGCCTCGAAGCTCTTGATGAAGTATTCTTCGGCGTCGTGACCGGGCGCGTAGTCGCTAATAATCACGTAGGCCGACTTGATGCCGTGGTCGAAGGCCCATTTCCCCATCGGATTCACGTACTGGGGAATCGTCATGCTGACTCGCACGAAATAGGGCGACATGCGGGTGATCCTCGCAGTCGCGGCGTTCATGATCACAACCGGAACCTTCGCCTGCATCGACAGATCGCTAAGGGCCATCGCATAGGGCGACAGTTCGAGACCGCTCAGCATCCTGACCTTCTCGCGCAGGATCAGCTCCTCGCCAAGCTGCTTTGCCTTGTCCGGACCCTGGCTCGCGGAGTCGCGATAGACCATCTCAACATCTATGGTCTCGCCCTTCGGTCCTTTGACGGACTTACCGTTGGTTGCCTGGAACGCTTCGATCGCGTGCTGGAACTGCGGGCCCCAGGTGGCAAAATTGCCCGTGTAGGACGCGATCAGGCCGATCTTGAACGTTTCGGCCATTGCCATTGTCGACATGATCGAAATGGCGGCGATTGCCATGAGTATCCTCGTTAACCATTTCATGATGCTTCCTCCTCTGATAGATGCCCAGTTGGGTTGAGTTGATCGAACTTCCTTATTGTGAGGGAGAGAATAATGGAAACGGGCTTGTGTGTGAAACTCAATTCCCAGATACCATATCGTGGATGGCGTTGTCAAGGTCACGAACCACGCGGGTTGGGCGTGTCCTCCTCTAACTTCCGATTGTCGGCCGGGCACAGGCTTAGGAATCTATGTTGAGACCAATTTAGAAAGGATTTTGTCCGAACCCAAAAACTAAACATAGCTTGCCAAGATGTGCTATTCCCAAAAGGCTTCGGTATGAAAAACAAATCAAAACCCTTCATCTGTTCCGTTTATTATCACTCGAAATGTTACATGGAGACTGAAAAACTTAAAAACAACATTACAGGGAGGAAGTATTGAAGCCCCTCGTCTCTCCTTGGATCTTTTGTTCCCGCCGTGTCTCTCGATCGGTCGTCTTCTCTGGGCATGGTCGTGTTTCGGAGTTGAGAACAGAGTATGGAAAAAGAGACGGGATGTCAACGGAAAAATTGTAAGCAGGAAGTCAGGGCCCGGCCAGGCAAAAGGAAGGTCCCGTTTCGGAATAAAAGACCAGGATCGATGAGGGTGGAATCCGAAAAATCCCCAAACGTCTGCATCGCGATGACCGCCTCCGGCATCGGCCCCTTGTGGAACCGCCTCGCGGAAAAACAGCCCAAGGGTTTCCCAGACATAGCGGCCCGGTACTGAAAGAAGCGAACGATCATAAGAAAAATAACACCGAAGGAGAACCTAAGACGGCCGAATGCTTTCGATAATGCGTGGGGATGTTTTCCGGCAAAAGGGGCTGGAGCAGGAGATTCTGATAACTCGGACCCTTTTTGAATAAACTGGCAAAGTAACCCCTTCTCGCTATATAATGCAGCCATATTTAGTATTGGGAGGGCAAGATGATGGGGGAGGAGAACGGTGAAATCTCTTATGGACTCGGGCAAGGCTAAATGGTCGGGGGGGAAACCGGTGGGGCTGGAAGGTGTCAAGATTAAAGGCAAGCCCCTTTCCAAAACCGTCCTTGAGGAACGCCGGTGATCCTTTATCTCGATACCAGCAGCATCGTAAAGTTATATGTTCAGGAGGCCCATTCAGTTTTGGTCAAAGAATGGGTTGAAAACGCCGAAATAGTTGCCACCTGTCGCATAGCCTATCCTGAAGTGATGTCGGCGATAGGAAAGCGATTTAGGCAGGGCGATCTGTCCGAAAAGGATTTCGATTTGCTGGTTGCCAAATTCTCCCGGGGAATGGAATTTGGGGTTAAGCAAATCGTTTGATAAGAACTCGCTTTTGGGTGAGTTGGATATGCCTTCCAGGTTGATGGGACTTTTTCCAAAAAATCATTTACAATAAGTCTAATTTTCTCCGAGAGATTCCTCAACCCCTTCAAGACCACCTTGACGAATAACCAGGATTCTCTAAACCAAACCTATGGAAAACACACGGAACTTTAGTATCATCGCACATATTGATCACGGAAAATCGACGCTTGCAGACCGCCTCATTCAATATACGGGTGTGGTGGATGAACGGAACTTCAAAGACCAGATCCTGGACAACATGGACATCGAGCGGGAGCGGGGGATCACCATCAAGAGTCAGGCCATTGCGCTTCCCTATCAAGCCAGGGACGGAGAGCAGTATGTCCTCAATTTGATCGACACCCCAGGCCATGTCGACTTTTCTTATGAGGTTTCCCGGTCTCTGGCATCCTGTGAAGGCGTGCTCCTGCTGATTGACGCGGCCCAGGGCGTCCAGGCCCAGACCATTGCCAATCTATATCTGGCCATGGAAAATAACCTGGAGATCATCCCGGTCATCAATAAGATCGACCTTCCCACAGCCGATGTAGAACGGGTGGCCGAACAGATCGATTCGGAGCTGGGATTGGACCCTTTTAGCTATCTCCCCTGTTCGGCCAAAGAAGGGATCGGTATTGAAGAGATTCTGGAGGCCATTGTAAAGAGAATTCCTCCCCCCAAAGGGGATCCGTCAGGTCCGCTGGCTGCCTTGATCTTCGATGCTCAGTACGATCCTTTTCGTGGAACGGTTATCCATTGCCGGGTCTTTGATGGAACCGTGAAAAACGGGGACATCATCCGGCTTATGTCCAATCAAGCGACTTATAAGGTCGAAGAGGTCGGTCGATTCCTGCTCTCCAGGGAAAAACGTGACAAGCTCTCTGCGGGAGATGTAGGTTATATTTTTGCAAGTGTAAAGACCGTTTCGGACGTCCATATCGGCGATACGATTACACTCGATGACCGGCCCTGTGACAAGGCCCTGCCCGGCTTTAAGGAATTCAAACCGGTGGTCTTCTCCTCAATCTACCCCATCGCCCCGGAGGACTATGAAGACTTGTCCGTTGCCCTTGAAAAATATAAGTTGAATGATGCGGCCTTCATCTATCAGAAAGATTCATCGGTGGCCCTGGGGCAGGGGTTTCGTTGCGGATTTTTGGGCCTTCTTCATCTCGAAATCGTCCAGGAAAGGGTGGAACGGGAATACGATCTTTCCATCATCCTGTCTGTCCCCAGTGTTCGTTACCGGTTTACATTGAAAGACGAAAGCATCATCTTCGTTGACAATCCCGCTCACTACCCCGATCCGCTTTCCATTGATAAGGGAGAAGAGCCCTTTATCCGGGCCACGCTGCTGATGCCGGAACGATACCTGGGAGTCGTGATAAAGCTCTGCACGGAGAAGCGAGGCGAGAGCTCAAAACTGAACTATCTTGGTCCGGGCCGGGTGGAATTGAGCTATGAGATGCCCCTGGCCGAGGTGATCTATGATTTTTACGATCGTTTCAAATCGATCACCCAAGGATACGGGTCCTTTGATTACGAGGTGCTCGATTACAGGGAAAGCACCCTGGTCCTTGTGGACATCCTGGTCAACGGTGAGAAAGTGGATGCCCTGTCGCAAATTGTCCATCGCGATCAAGCCCGTCCCCGTGCCCTGCGGGCCTGCGAAAGATTGAAGGAAGAAATTCCCCGACAGATGTTTAAAGTGGCCATCCAGGGGGCGATCGGGGGCGAGATCATTTCCCGTACGACGATCTCTCCCTTCCGCAAGGATGTGACATCAAAGTGCTATGGGGGTGATATCACCCGGAAGCGAAAGCTTTTGGAGAAGCAGAAAAAAGGCAAAAAGAGGATGAAGATGATCGGGTCGGTCTCCATCCCTCAGAGTGCTTTTCTCGCCGTTTTGAAAACGGATACAGACAACTGAAAGCATAGCGCATGGCGCATAGAGCATAGCGCGGAAACATAAAATCCGAAGTTCGAATCCGGGCGAAGCATCGCGTCAGCGATCAATTCGAAACAATATCTAACCAAACATATTTGAAATTTCTCAGACCAGTCATCCTGAACTCGGTTCAGGATCTCACCTGAGGGACAAAACGAGATGTCCCCCGCCGAGGGCGGGGCGGGATTCAGCATGACACTATTATTTTTCAACTGTTAGGCGTAGATACTTACACGAGATAATCTGAGAATTTATCTCTAACTTTCTCCGAAATATCTTCCAAAAACTCCCCTCCCCTCGGTGGGAGGGGATGAAGGGGAGGGGGGACCAAAGGGTCCCTATTTGTCCACCCCCACCCGCACCCTCCCCCATCGAAGGGGGAGGGGATTATTGGGGAAATTTCAAGTATTTTTGGTTAGAGAAAAATTCTCAGACTTAAACGTGTAAGAATACAAAACAAGAGCACTTTTTTCTTTCGGACATTTGAACATTTGGATTTCGGATTTGTTTCGGATTTCGATATTCGGATTTCGAAATTTTCCTGACTCCCGAGACGTGTTTGGCTCTGGGGCTGTGCCAGGTTAGGTGGAGACCCAACTCAATGAACTCAGAGAAAATTCCCGGTCTCTACATCCACATTCCTTTCTGCCTGAGCAAATGCCACTACTGTGATTTCTACTCGGTTACGTCCCTCTCTGCGGTGCCTGATTTTTTGGATGCTCTCTTTAAAGAGATGGAGATGTATCGTGGTAGATTCAGCCCCTTTGATACGGTTTACATCGGAGGCGGAACTCCGTCTCTTCTGAGCCCCGGGCAGTTGGAAAGCCTCCTGACCAAGGTAAGGGAGAACTTCGTCCTGATGCCGAGCCCGGAAATTACCCCCGAAACTACGATCGAGACCAACCCGTCTGATCTCGGTCGATCTTTCCTTGAATCGATGCGTCAGATTGGAATCAATCGAATCAATATCGGAGTCCAATCTTTTGATGGGAAAGTACTCGGTTTCCTGGGGAGACGGCATTCTGTAAAGGAAGCCATTTCAGCTATCGAGGCTTCAAGGAAGGCAGGGTTTCATAACATAGGATTAGATCTGATTTACGGTGTTCCCGGGCAAGCAATCGAATCATGGCTGGATACCTTGAGGCGGGCTGTCAC
>Ga0214473_10007448_pt1 | contig 12986 bp, 8 predicted proteins | sample RVTome_7_FD_203509 | JGI IMG/M metagenome (GOLD analysis project Ga0214473, IMG submission 203509) | Soil microbial communities from uranium-contaminated site in the Upper Colorado River Basin, Wyoming, United States - RVT98D197 | ecosystem: Environmental > Terrestrial > Soil > Contaminated >...
CCTTCTTTTTTTATCTGTGATAGGTTAAATTCGGCTATGTCCAGGGCCCACCTTTCCATGCCTCGCCCCGTAGCGAAAGGCTCCCACTCACGTCGAAAGACCTTTTCGTCGATTTCGTAACAGCAAGGACCTACGGAGGGTCCAAGGGCGATCAGAAGGTCTTCAGGTAATGAGCCAAATTCATCCCTCATCTTCTTCAAGACTTTTCGCGCGATGTGGAGAGCTGTTCCCTGCCTCCCGGCGTGAACCGCAGCCACCACCTTCCTTTTTTGATCCACAATCAAAATCGGGAGGCAATCCGCGGTAAGGATGCCGAGGTACGTGTCCGGAGAGTCCGTAATCATAGCGTCATAGGATGCAAAAAAGGGGAGGGTAGCGAGGGGACCTTTCAGAAGAAGGATCTGATCTCCGTGCATTTGATTGAGCAAGACTAAATGTTTGGGCGCAAACTCGAAAGCCGCGGCAATCCGTTTCCGATTCAGAGAGACATGTTCCGCCCGGTCGCCATCGCTGGCACTGAGATTGAGGGAATGATACGGGTGAGGGCTGACACCACCCTGGCGCGTCAGAAAGCCGTGCCTGATCCCTCCGATTTTTGCAATCTCAGGACTTTCAAAATAAGGGATGCCACTTTTCGTTTTCAAAGCAGACCGGTCAAGTAGGTTCATACTTACGGGTTTCCTGACCTTAACCGAAAGACACTTTTCGATTCAAAGAGCGCAGACATTCGAGTACCTCTTGCATATCCTGAGGGACCGGTGAAAGAAACTGGATCTTTTCTCCGGTTCGTGGGTGGTCAATGGTCAACCGGTGGGCGTGAAGAGCCTGACGATTGATCCTCTTTGCACACTCCTTCAACAAAGGTTCGTGAATCGACCCGGGTCTTCCTTTTCTACCATAAAGAGGGTCTCCGAGAAGAGGGTGACCCATCGAGGAAAGGTGGACCCGAATCTGATGCGTCCGTCCGGTCTCAGGAAGGATTTCAAGAAGGGTGTAGTTATTCAGGCTTTCAAGGACCCTCCATCGTGTGATCGCTGTCCTTCCTTTCTTGGTCCGGGTAGACATCCGTTTTCTCTCGACGGGATGCCTTCCGATGGGGGAATCGATCAGCCCTTCGGCCTCGCCGAAATGACCATAGGCGATGGCCAGATAGACCTTTTTTACCGTTCGGTTCTTGAACTGTTTGGTCAACTCCTGGTAAGCCTTATCATCTTTGGCAATGACCATGACCCCCGAAGTGTCCTTATCGAGCCTGTGCACGATGCCCGGTCTCAAGACACCGTTAATGCCTGCGAGATCTTTGCAATGATGGAGAAGCGCATTGACCAGCGTCCCCGAAGGAGCCCCTGCTGCCGGGTGAACGACCATTCCCGGAGGCTTATCGACGACGATGATCGAAGGATCCTCATAGAGGACGGAGAGCGGAAGAGGTTCCGGCTCCAGGGAGAGAGGTTGGGGTTCCGGGAGAGATCCTGCTATCATGTCTCCCGCTTTAAGACGGGCGCTAGGTTTGGTGGGTTTCTGGTTCAAGAGGACGAACCTTCTTTCGATGAGATTCTTGGCCTGCGAGCGGGAGATGTTAAGATCAGCCTCTGAGAGGAATTGGTCGAGACGCCTTCCCTGATCTTCCTCCGCTACGGTGAACCGGAACTGTTTTCCTGTCTCATTCCTTTTGGAAGGTTTTTCCATCATGGAGACACTCCCAAATTCCAAATTTCAAATCCCAAATCCCAAACAAATTCAAAACTCCAATCTCCAATGACCCAAACGATTCTATTTGGAATCTCGGTCATTGGAATTTATTTGGGATTTGGTGCTTGGGATTTGGTGCTCATCTGAACTACGTTGTAAACATTATCATTCAGGCTCGGTCCGAGGAGAGAAGACTTTTTCAAGGCCATTGGCAAGCAGCGGGATCTCCTGATCAAAGACCGTTCTCATGTCCAGGATCAGCTCATCTTTGCTGATTCGAGCGATGATGGGTGGGTCGCCCTTTCTTAACCTTTCTTCGAGGCTATTTACGGAGAAATCTCTAGGTTTGATCGCGACCACCATTGTCGGGAGTTCTTGAAGGGGAAGGGCTCCTCCGCCTACTTGGGAGATGTCTTCTCTCAGAGTGGTTTGACTTCCTTGTTCAATCCTGCCGCCCAATTTCTTTAACAAGCGCCGTCCTTTCACCTTTAACCTGTTCCTGTCCAGCCCCAGCATCCGGAGGGTTGGAACTTCTTGCAGCGCTCTTTTCTCATCGAGATAGAGAAGGAGCGTGGATTCAAGAGCAGCCAGGGTGAGTTTGTCAATGCGAAGGGCTCGGGTCAGAGGATTCTTCTTAATCAGGTCTAATATGGACTTCTTCCCTAAAAGGATTCCTGCCTGAGGCCCTCCCAGAAGCTTGTCGCCACTGAAGGTAACGACGTCCACACCTGTCTGAATCGCCTCCTGCACCGTAGGTTCCCTTTCCAATCCCAATTGGGAGAGGTCTACAAGACTGCCGCTCCCTAAATCGTTCATGACGGGAAGATTTTCTTGCCTGCCCAGTTGAACCAGATCCTGAAGAGATACATCGGAGGTGAAACCCATGATCCTGAAATTACTGGTATGGACCTTCAAAAGCAAGGCGGCCTGTGGCCCGATCACGTTTCGATAGTCGTTGAGGTGCGTTCGATTGGTCGTGCCCACCTCTCTCAGCAAAGCACCGCTTCGTCTCATCACGTCGGGAATACGAAATGCCCCCCCGATTTCTACCAGTTCCCCCCTCGAAACGATGACTTCTCTTCCCTCTGCAATCGTATTCAGGGCAAGGAGGACAGCCCCAGCATTATTATTGACTGCCGTCGCAGATTCCGCTCCTGAGAGGCGGCAGAGGATTTCCTCCACGTGGCCGTAACGGCTTCCCCTTTCACCCAGATCGAGATTGTACTCCAGATTGGAATAAGCCTTGGCGACGTCTACGATGTGTTGAAGGGCGGAAGGATGGAGGGGAGATCTCCCCAGATTGGTGTGAATCACGACCCCGGTGGCGTTAATGATAGGACGGAGCCTGGGTTGTACGAGAAGGTCGATCTCCCTCTGGAACAGTGGGGAGAGGCGCTCGAAGGAGAAGAATTCCTCCCCTATATCGGCAAACTCTTCCCTGCTTAGAAGATCCTGGCGAAGCCGTCCCAACCCTTTTCGAATGGCTTCAACCACTGCGGTCCGGGAATAGGTCCTGAAGAGCTGAGCAACTTCCGGCCTTGAAAGGATTTCATCCACACTCGGTATCTTACGGAGAATCTGTTGACGGAGGGACGGGGGCATCTCTTAACCCTCATTGGAAATTGCAAGTTTCAAAATGGAAAATACAAAATGGAAAGAAATCTAAAGATTCGCAATCTATAATTTATGATTTCGAAAAAGGTCGTCTCACCGGTGAAAACCGGTATCCAGAGGTCTTTAAACTTGTTGGAAAGACTGGATTCCGGCTTTCGCCGGAATGACGGAAAAAAGCACAAGTCGACTTTTTACGACTTCATCATAATTTGTCGGTTAAGCCATCTTATTATTGATGACTCATCCGGTTTTTCCTCCTTGTCAGGAGTGTTTTAAGGATCTTGAAAAGGTTCATTCGAATGAAGTGAGTGGGCCACTCCAGTTCTTTCTTTTCGCAGACCGTAGACATGCTGTAGGTACGGAGGGAGAGATTGCCTTTTGTGACTGACTGCAGGGCTTTCTCCCTTTCTGCCGCATCCGGGAGGGCCATGATTCGGTCGATCTCCTTCATCATTCGGACCGCCCCCTCGATCCGGAGGTCAACCGCCTCAGCTGTCTTGGGGTCGATCAGACCGAATTCGGCCTTGAGGCGATTCAGCCTTTTCCCAGCCTCATAGGTGCTGTAAACGATCTGATCCCGGTCCATCCATTCCGTTTCATAGTTGAGGATGTATTTCCAGCTGGGGGCCATAAGGGCCCGGCGATGTTCCTCCACGGTCTTGCAGAGAAGACGATACCCGTATTTCTCGGGGTTTTCGAATACGGCACTTCCGGGATCCAGAAAGGGGGCGAGGGGGGAAATGAAGGGAAGAAGTTTACCATAGGATCGGAACCGACCCAGAAGCGTTCGACAGTAATCGACGGTCTCCATGACCGAGCCGTAAGTCTGCTTTGGAAGGCCGATCATGAAGAAAAGGTCGATCCGTTTGCAGCCGAAGTCGGCAGCATCGGCGAGCATCCGTTCGAGCGATTCGTTATCGTAAGGCCTTCCAAAGGCCTTTCGCACCTCTTCATCATGAGATTCCGGGGAGATTTCGATGTTAAAATTGGGAATGGCTTCCGCAATCCTTTCCATCTGGGATCTGGAGGGAGGGACAAAAAATTCAAAAGCAATGTGATTGTCGATCCGCTTCTTCTTCATCTCCTGAAGGAAGGTGAACCCGTACGCTTCTCCCGGCTGAAAGATGTCGCCGATGATCATCACCGGCGCACGAAGATGGTCCGAGACATTAAAGATATCCTGGGCCAATCGTCCCGGATCGCGATAAGCGGGCCTCTTGCGGTTTGCCATCGCCCGGAAGGTCTGTGAGGATCCGCCGCAGGTTTTACAGGCGTAAATGCATCCACGGCAGGTGAAGACTGCCGTCACCGGGTAGGTATACCAATCGACAAAAGGCTGGTATCCCGCAGGGTCGGCATATCTCACCACCTTCTTCATGATGTGCCCGTAGTCGATTGTAATGTCATCGAGATTTTCCGGGACGTAACTGAGAGGATTGACCTGAACCTCTTTCCTGCCGTTTCTCCAGGTAAGGTTTGGAATCTTCTCAAAACTTCCTTTTTCCCTGATCGCACGAAGGAGCTGGACCACAGGTTTCTCCGTGGAATCCCCTCTGACGACAAAATCGACGGCAGGATATCCACGGAGGATCTCCTCATGGTAGTAGGTTGCGGAGAGTCCGCCCAGAATCACGGGGGTCTCCGGGTGGAAACGTTTGATAATCTCGGCGAGGGCCAGAGCGCCCTGAACATGGGGCATCCAGTGGAGATCGATTCCGAAGGCCACAGGGTCTTGTTTCCGGATAAAGCGCTCCACATCGAACCCGTCGTCCTTCAGCATCTTGAGTGCGATGTTGACGATTCTAACCGTAAGGCCGTGACGTTCCAGATATTCCGAAAGACTGGCAAAGCCGATCGGATACATTTCAAAGATAGGTGTCGAAGGAACGACATCGCTGACCGGGCCGTATATCCCCGGAAGTTTCCTGAAGTCGTAAAGGCTTGGAGGATGAAGAAGAATCAGATCAATCTTTGCCATAGGTGAGAGACAACTCCAATTCAGACACGGGACTTCAGGCTTCGATGCCACATTGCTCCGATGAAATCCCAAATACCAGATAAGCTCCAAATCCCAATTTCCAAATCCCAAATAAATCCCAATGACCAAAATTCTAATTGTTTTCGTTTAGGTCATTCGGAATTGGAGCTTAGATATTGTTTGGGATTTGGTGCTTGGAGATTGGTGCTTCATTATTTGTTATTTGTCCGGGGGGGACTTCCCTGTTTCAGGATATTTTGCCTTATACTCTTCCACCCTTCTCAAAATATCGGGGTGGTCTTTGATTTGCTCGCCGAGGGAGAGGATGCTATTGGTGAATTCATCCTTTCCTTCAAATTGCCGCAGCGCCCGTTCAATCTCCTCTTTGGCCTTCTTCCATTGGGCTTTGTCTGCCTCCGAAATTCCAGCAGGGGCTAATCGATTCTTGATGTTGTTGAGGTTGTTCTCCATGGATTTTCGGGTCGCTGCATTATAGAAAGCGGGTTCATTGTTACGGAGGGTCAGGTCGAGTTTCCCCGCGTACATTCCCTTCGGACTGGTCTGAAGAATGATCGTACCTTTGACAACTGGCGCATAGACAAGGTTCGCTCCCGTATGGCTGCCTACGATGACGTGAATTCCCTGAACGGCCTGGGCCAATTCCACATCCTTTGGGTAGCCGAGATGGCTGAGGAGAATGAGAAGATCCGCTTTAGGCTGAAGCTCTTTGACCATAGCCTGGGCAACTTCAACGGGGGGCCGGAAGACCAGCCCCTTTTTTCTAAGATCAGACGGACCGGGAAAGAAATCCGGAGAGAGAAGACTGAAGATCCCGATTCTCACCCCGTTGACCTCTTTCAAAAGATAGGGCTTAAAGAGAGGCTTTCCTGACGCCTCGTCCAAGACATTGGAGGAAAGGAAAGGAAAATTGGCATTCTTCGCTATCTCCACCAGGGAGTCCTTACCCAATGTCAGATCGTCATCGCCGATACCCACAGCGTCGTAACCCATTACGTTGAGGCTTTCCACGATAAGCCGTGCTTTTTCGGTTGCCGGTTTCACCTCGTTTTCGAGAACGGGGGTGAAAAACTTTTTGAAAAGAAGATCCCCCGCGTCCAAGATTAAAATATCTTTCTCCTTCTCGCTCACTTCCTTTATCCATGCTCCTCTCTTGGCCAGACCGCCAAGACGATTCTTCTGATCTCAGGTGGGGCAGGGATCTATTTCACCGTTGATATTATTGCCATAAAGGAGGGTGAGGTGCTTGGCCGGTTTTTGGGCCGACGAACTGCCGACAAACGAGAAAAAACAGATGGCAGAAAGTACCAAAACGAGAGATTTTTTCTTCATCCGATTCACCTCTGAATTGATAATTAGATTCTATACCCTATTCACCCGTCGAAAACAAGAGCAATATTCCTCCCAAATCCCGATAGACAAAAAGAAAAAACCGTCTGCCCAACGGGTCATTGCGAGTACAGGTTCTCAGTCTGGAGGTGGGTCCTTAAATCTGCTATAATCCTTCTACTCCTGCTATCGGAAGAGCGATGAAACGAAATTGGATCCCTGTGACGTTAGCGATTCTCCTGCTCGTGGCCATTTCTCTCCTTGTTATCCATCTCCATTACGAAGGCATCAGGGAAGTCCGTTCCCAGTTCGAAAGACATCAACTTTCGTACGCCAAACACCTGTCGAACCAGATCCAGTTCTATATCCAAGCCCGGTCACGGGCGTTGAAGGCCCTCTCATCGTTTGCATCTCTTCAATTCGGCGAGGCCACGCAATTGAAATTGGATATTGATGCCTACGCAAAACAGATCGGGAGGGTTTATGTTAAAGAGATCTCTGTATACGATCGATCAGGGATGGCCGTCTACTCCACGGCCCCGGCCGCGACCCGCTTAAAGAAGGGTAAAGAGAAATTCTTTGTCTGGGCTCGAAGAGGTGAAAACCGGGGCAAAATCTTGCTGACCCCTGTCTTCCCTGAGCCCCGGATTCTTACGTTCATTCTTGCGACCCCGTTCTACCAGGAAGCTTTGGATTCGAAGTATCCGAGCCCGAGTGGGAAATTCGTGGGTGTTCTGACTTTCACGTTAGATATGAAGGAATTCCTTGCCAATCAGCTGGGTTCTATAGATCCCCAATTGGATCTTAATCAAGTCTGGATCATTGACAAGGATGGCACGCTCCTATTTCAGCCCGATCATCCGGAAATGGTTTCCAGGAATATTTACCAGGAACAGGGCAGTTGTCGCTCGTGTCACACCTCTTTTAGCTACGTTGAAGAGATTTTAACAAAAAGGCAAGGCGTGATCGACTATAGGATAGAGAATCATCCGCAGAAGATCGCTGCTTTTGCTTCGATGGAGTTCGAGGATGTCGCCTGGGTCGTCGTAGTGAATGCTCCCTACGATAAGGTAACCGGTTTTATAAAGAAAAGTTTGCGAGAGCACCTATTCCTTATTGGAATCGCCATCATCGCTTTTGCAATAGGCTCTATTCTCACTGTCCGTAATGAGCGAATGAAAATAAAAGCGGAGAATGAGGTCATGCGCTGGCAGGAGAAGATGGCTGAACGTAAGAAGGCAGAAGAAGCGCTGCAACTTGAAAGGGATAAGCTCAAGGGAATCCTGGATTCGATGAACGATGGTGTTTACATTGTTAATCAGGAGTATGAAGTCGTGTACGCTAATCCTGTGATTGAAAGAGAATGTGGCCCGGTCAATGAGACCAAGTGTTACAAATATCTCTTCGACCTGCCAGGGGTTTGTGCCTGGTGCAAAAACGAAGATGTTTTTGCCGGGAAAACGGTCCTCTGGGAGTGGCATTCCTCCAAGACCGGAAAGACCTATGAAATCTTCGATACGCCGTTTACGGGTCCGGAAGGAACCCTGTGTAAATTGGGAATCGTCCGCGACATCAGCGACCGGAAGAAGGCCGATGAGGCATTAAAGGAATCGGAGAAACAGCTTCGCGCTCTCTCTTTCCAACTCCTGACGGCCCAGGAGACAGAACGAAAGCGAATATCCAGGGAACTTCATGATGAGTTAGGCCAGGCCCTGACGGTCCTGAAACTCCGAATGAACTTTATCGAAAAAAATCTTTTGAAACACCAGTCTAAACTTAAGGAGGAATGTGAGTACGGCGTCCAATACATAGACCAGGTCATCGAAAATGTCCGTCGCCTTTCAAGAGACTTAAGCCCCACCATCCTCGAGGATTTCGGCCTCTCGGCAGCCCTCAGGTGGTTGATCGGGAACTTTGCTAAAGGCTATAATATTCGCGTTAACCTGGATATGATTGACATCGACCCTCTGCTCACTCGGAGTTCTCACGTAGTCATCTACAGAACCGTCCAAGAAGCCCTGACCAATATCGGGAAGCACTCCCGAGCCGGTAATGTGTCTATTGTCATCCAGGAGGCGAATGGTGCGGTATCTTTTTCCATTGAAGATGACGGGAGAGGGTTTGATGAAAGAAAGGCTGCTCAGAGGGGTCCTGAAGAGACGGGTTTGGGTTTGGCGACGATGAAGGGACGGGCACGCATGTTGGAGGGGACCTTTGATATAAGGACTGAAGAAGGAAAAGGAACGCGAATCACGTTGAGCATACCGGTCAAGCGAGGGGTAACCCTGTTATGAAATCTTACGGAATTGTGCTGGCGGATGATCATGTTTTGGTCCGGCAGGGTCTGAGGAGAATTATTGAGGAAAGGGCTGATCTTGAGGTCATCGGGGAGGCAAATGATGGCCTCGAACTCCTTACCCTTTTAAAAGGACTGACACCTGACATGGTTATCCTTGACATCTTCATGCCAAATCTCCGGGGGATCGAGGCGATCCACGAGATCAAGAAAACCCACCCCGATCTGAAAGTTTTGATCCTGACGATGCATCGGGACAAGGAATATCTGTACCTCGCCCTTTCGGCCGGTGCGAAGGGCTATCTGCTTAAGGAGGATGCAGATAAGGAGCTGTTTTCTGCCATTGAGAAGATCCGACAAGGCAAAACTTACATATCCCCGTACTTCTCGGAACATGTGATTGATGACCTCGTACAGATGGGCCGTAGAAATGCAAAGCCTGTTCTGGAAATTGACTCCCTAACCCTCCGCGAGAGAGAAGTCTTAAAGCTGATTGCCGAAGGCAAATCGAGCAAAGAAATTGCTAATCTTCTCTTCATTAGCGTCTTCACGGTAAACAACCATCGCGCGAGTATTATGGAAAAGTTGAACTTGAAGAAAGCCACTGACCTGGTCAAATATGCCATACAAAAAGGTTATATTTGATATTTTAATACTACAGCGACATATATACCCCATCCCCCTCCTGACCCTTCGACTTCGCTCAGGACAGGCCTCCCCCTTGAAAGGGGAGGGATTGGAAAAACTTCCATGAAAGTGAGAAAAACCCATAAAATCTCCCCCATGTAGGGAAAAAACCCCTCCCCTTCAGGGGGAGGGTTAGGGTGGGGGTGGGGTTCTTGATGATCTGTCGCTGTAGTACTAAATGATCCCGCTAAAAGCGGGACTGGAGTTTACCCCGTACTTGATACGGGGCCGGAATGACGATCAGTACCCTCTTTCGACTTTTTACGTCTTCGTCATACTTTGCCGAACCCTACTTGGTAATCTGACAACCTTGTTCTTCACTTCCGCATCTTGCTACAGCTTTCAGCCCGGCAACAGCCCTTCTAAAAAGCTAATCTTTTCTATAGTTATTTCTAATCACTCGGAAATAGTTATTTGGAGGGATTGACCCTGAATACTCAATCTGCTACAAAGGGGTCGTCCATTGAGGAGAAATTTTCGATGGCTCCTTACCACATTGTCTTGGCAAATAATCATCTCCCTCTCCGGGAATGTTTAAGAAGGATTCTTAAAGGAAAGACCGACTTGGAGATCGTCGGGGAAGCGGAAGACGGGCTCGAGCTTATTAACCTTCTGGACTCAGGCAAAATAACTCCCCATATGATCATTCTTGATCTTTCCTTGCCGAACCTTAAGAGAGACGTGATCCATAAACTTAAGGCGATTCACCCTGACGTTAAAGTGCTGACCCTAAGTATGCACAAGGACAAGGAATATTTCGGGCGGGCTATCGTTAATGGAGCTGAAGGCTATGTCCTCAAAGAGAACGTGGATAGGGAACTTTTGCCTGCCATAGAAATAGTTAGACATGGAGGAGTTTATGTTCCCTCGCTTCTCTCGGGAATGTTGCCCAATTGACCTGCACCGTCAGGATTTAGCCAGAGAAAGGAGGGAAGGGAATATTTAATTTATTTCAAAACCTTAGTAGAGAGGAGGATCGTTGACTTCTATGGAAATTAATCGAAGGACTTTCTTAAAGATTTCCGGAGCGACAGCCGTGGGAACAATGATCGGAGGTTTAGGATTTGATCTATCCCCGGTAGAGTCCTTTGCCCAGGACCTTCGGATCAAAGGGGCAAAGGAAACCACCACCATCTGCTGCTTCTGTTCCGTAGGTTGCGGCATTATCGTCCATACGGATTCAAAAGGAAAGGTCATAAATGCTGAGGGAGACCCTGATCATCCCATCAGCGAAGGGGCCCTCTGTGCCAAAGGAGCGTCGAGTTATCAAATTGCCGTTAACTCGAATCGCCTTCAGAAAGTCCGGTATCGTGCTCCTTTCAGCACCGCCTGGAAAGATGTGAGCTGGGAATGGGCTCTTGACAAAATTGCGGCCAATATCAAGAAAAGCCGTGACGAGAGTTTTGCGGCGACGAATGCGGATGGCAAGACCATTAACCGGACAAAAGGAATTGCCTCGGTCGGAAGCGCCGCCCTCGATAACGAAGAATGCTGGCTCTATCAGACGTTCTTGAGATCCCTTGGACTTGTTTATATCGAACACCAGGCCCGTATCTGACACAGCGCCACTGTAGCGGCTCTGGGAGAGTCGTACGGACGCGGTGCCATGACGAATCATTACATCGATTTTCGGAATGCCGATGTCATTTTGGCCATGGGCAGCAACGTGGCGGAAAACCATCCTGTCTCCTTCAAATGGATTCAAGCCGCCAAAGAGAGGGGGGGTATCTTTATCCACGTCGATCCAAGGTATACCCGCACCTCCACAAAAGCCGATATCTTTGTCCGTCTCCGGCCGGGAACGGACATCGCCTTCCTGGGTGGAATGATCAAATACATTCTTGACCATCAACTCTACGATGAATTCTACACCAAGAACTATGCCAATGCCTCTTTTATCGTCAATCCGAGATATGGATTCGATGACGGACTCTTTGCGGGCTACAATCCTTCATTAAGAGCTTATGACCCGGCATTCTGGACTTTGGAGAAGGATGAGAATGGAATCCCCAAGAGGGATATGACACTCCAGGATCCCCGGTGCGTCTTCCAGGTTCTCAAAAAGCATTACTCTCGCTATACCATGGAGAAGGTGACAGAGATCACCGGAACTCCGGCAGGAGACCTTGAAAAGGTTTACAAGGCGTACGCAGCTACCGGAAAACCGGATAAAGCTGGAACGGTCCTTTACGCCATGGGCTGGACCCAACATACCGTGGGCGTTCAGAACATTCGTGCCATGTCCATCGTCCAGACCCTTCTTGGCAACATGGGGATTGCAGGAGGGGGCATCAATGCCCTTAGAGGCGAATCGAATGTCCAGGGGTCAACGGACCAGGGGCTCCTCTTCCATATCATCCCGGGATATCTGCCTTCCCCCCGTGCCCAGTGGGCAACCCTTGCCGCTTACAACAAGACAACGCCGTCAACCAAGGATTCCCGAAGTATCAATTGGTGGAAGAACCGGCCCAAATACCTAGCCAGCCTTCTCAAATCGATGTACGGAGAAAAGGCGAAGAAAGAGAACGATTTCGGGTATGCCTGGCTTCCCAAGCTCGATGCCGATCAGGACGCGTCTTGGTTGAATCTCTTCGATGAAATGTACAGGGGAACCTTTTCGGGGTTCTTTGCATGGGGGATGAATCCCGCCTGCTCCAGTGCCCATGCGGGAAAAGCTCGTGAAGCCATGACCAAGCTCGACTGGCTGGTCAACGTCAACGTCTTCGACAGTGAAACCGGCTCCTTCTGGAAAGGTCCGGGCATGGATCCCAAGAAGATCAAGACCGAGGTCTTTCAGTTGCCCTGCGCCGCCTTTTTGGAGAAGGAGGGAAGCATCAGCAACAGCGGGCGATGGATGCAGTGGCGCTACAAGGCCGCCAATCCTCCGGGAGAGGCCAAACCCGATGGCGATATCATGCATGAATTATTCAAAAAGGTCCGGGCTCTCTACGAGAAAGAGAAGGGAGCCTTTCCGGAGCCTATCTTGAATCTGAAGTGGGATTACGAAACGAATGGCCATTTTGATATCCATAGGGTCGCCAAAGAGATCAACGGCTACTTCGTCGAGGATATCCAGGAGCACCCCGTGGACAAGAAGGCCTACAAGAAAGGCACCCTTGTTCCAAATTTTGTCTATCTCCTTGATGACGGTCGTACCTCCTGTGGGAACTGGCTTTACTCCGGGAGTTATACCGAAGCCGGAAACATGGCTGCAAGAAGGAAAAAGACCGATCCCACGGGACTGGGGCTCTATCCGGAGTGGTCCTGGTGCTGGCCTCTGAACCGGAGGATCATCTATAACAGGGCTTCGGTGGATCTGGACGGAAATCCCCGCGACGCCAAGCGAGCTCTTCTCAAATGGGATGGGGCAGG
>Ga0214473_10007449_pt1 | contig 12985 bp, 14 predicted proteins | sample RVTome_7_FD_203509 | JGI IMG/M metagenome (GOLD analysis project Ga0214473, IMG submission 203509) | Soil microbial communities from uranium-contaminated site in the Upper Colorado River Basin, Wyoming, United States - RVT98D197 | ecosystem: Environmental > Terrestrial > Soil > Contaminated >...
AAGTTGCCAATGTTCAACTCCGGTTTGTAATATACACCCTTTTTAAAATTTTTGGAAGTGTTGAATTCAGAAGTACTTAACAGACTCGTCAGTCAAAATGGGAAGAGGTTCTTTGACGTTTGGAGTCAGAACCAATGGCCGATGTCTACCATTCTTGAGTCAGACGATAAGTTGGACTTAAATGGCTATGATTAGGGATAGAGGGTCGGTTCTTAAATATTTTAATTAATACAAATAGGTAGAAGATAATTGTTGGGCATTAGGAAAATAAATTACATTTTCTTGACGCATAATCAAGTTCTTAGTATACTAACAACAATAATATAAGGGAGTTCCTGTCAAATTCAAAAACTGAACGGGTGATCGGCATGGATACCAACACGAAACTTTACTTAACGGTCATTGTCATTTTTGGGGGGTTTATACTGATCTGGGTGGTCTACTACTTTTTGAGAATGCGTGATCGCTCTGACATTGGCACCCATCCCTCCGTGGAGCTCTCTCAAAAAGGGGGAGCGGATAAACGCCAGCACCCCAGAGTGGATATTAATTGGTCTGTCTCGATGGAGACCCGCGATGGTACCATCGATGGGGAAATAAAAAATATCAGTGTTGGCGGGGCGTTTATCTGCTGTAAGAAACCATTACCAGTCGGGCAGGTCTTTCCCCTGACCATGATGGGTCCCAATAATGAGCCCGTGGCCGCTACGGCGGAAGTGGCGTGGTCGAATATTAATGTCCCGGATGAAAAAGTCATAAACCGGGGGATGGGCGTTCGATTCATCAAGATGTCAGAGAGGCATATTCAGTTGGTGAGGCAAATCCTCAAAGAAAATGAATAATGGGTGACCAGCGGCATAATGTTTCCCTCCCCCAAAAATTCACATCAAATATATAGATGAATCGAGAGGTTCACTCCTGAGGCTTCCTCAATTCTCTTATCTTTTCTAACGTATCTCTATAAATAGGTTCCTTTGCAGGGTTGAGCTCAATGGCTTTTAGCGCCAACCTTTCTCCTTCACCGAGATTTTCATGCCGGGTGTAATAAAGCCATGCAAGATTATTATAGGCATCCGCATTTTTGGGTTCTTTTTTTATGGCTTTCTTGTAATAGGCTTCTGCCTTCGTGTATTCGTTTTTTTGAAAATGGACATTTCCTAGATAAAGATAAGCCATTGGAAGTATTTTAGACGCCAACTGATATTCCCTTATGGCGTGATCGAGCTCACCTTTTTGTTCATACGCCACCCCCAGATTTAAATGTTCCTCCGGAGTGAGGGGATTTTTTAACACAATAATCTTAAAAGAGGAGCAACTGGCAAAGAACGACAACGAGGTGAAGGCGAAGATCAAGAAGAATAATAAGGTCTGTTTTTTTATCAACTGTTTACTCATTGTTGAGGAGTAATCCAGAGGGTCCAAAAATTTGTTTTTTCCCATGTTTTGATAAAATATTTTAAGGGGATTGGCTTGAGTCGGTCCCTTCCCGAATGGGCGATGATGCCATTTTCATCGTAACCCACCACCACCATAAAATGATTCTGTTGATAAACTAAGAAACCCAGGTCGACCAGGACGATCATCGGATAGCCTAAATCAATCTTGTTTTTAATATCATCCATGCTTCCCTTATAATAAATGGCTTTCATCCCTTTCTTTTCCGGGTACAACATCATATCAAGATTCAGAGTGCCTCCGGCCGAGGGGCTAAATATCTCTGTTGCGATCTCCTCCGGGGTCACATGAATACCCCAAAAATTTAGGACTCCCGCCAGGGAAGCAGGCCCACACTGAAAGGCTTCCTGTGGATAGAACGGAACATTCTCGATCAGGCGAAGGGGCTTAGATTCCTTGAGAAATAAGGTTTCAGCACATGACAGCAGGGATGAGATTATCAAAAGGAGTACGAAGGGGCGCTTCCAGGAAGAAGCGCCCCCTGTGTATAATCGGTTAGGCAAAATGTCTGACCTATCAGTTTGGAAAAACAATCAATCAAGAATTCGCCAGGTCTACTTCTCTTTTTCAATGACCACTCGGTGACCTGTGACATAAAAATAGATGACTACTCCAATGGCAATCAGGATCAAGATGACAACCACCCATACCCATCCATCGCTACCCACCTTTAACTCATCGAGATTGAGGGCAAGTTGATGGATCTGCTGGTCATCGAGCTGGCCGAGTTTTTTCTCAATTTCATTCGGCATAAAACCAAAATCCTTGAGCCTCTCCCGGACCATCTTCATCTCGAGGAATTTTCGAACCTTATCAAGGTCAGAAGACCGATCAAAATTTAAAATGGAAACGGCCTCGGAGGGAGAAAACCCTGCATAAAGTCTTGGCGCGATGCCAAGCACAAACATTGCCACCACCAGATAGCATACGATCACTTTCCTCCATGACGATTTCATTCGAACCACCTCCTTTTATTTTTTTGTCCACCTATAAACCTCAGCCTCTCGATTTAAATTGGCCTTAAGAAAATAATATGAAAAGAACATAAGGGTGTCAAGAAAAATTTTTAATTCGGCGACAAAGATTTAAAAAAGAGTAGGGAAGGGTGATTGAATTTATTTCGCCTCACATTAAAATGGTTGACACTCTTCAAGAGATTGTATAGAGTTCATTTCGTTTTAGTGGTTGGCGTTCTTGAAAATGCTGGTATTCCGCTTTGCCCTTTTGCTCAATAAGGAATGAGGTGAATGGAAATGACAACGAAGGAGATCTTCAATCAAATGCAGAGGAGGATGGATGCCAATCCCACGAAGTTGGCGGGGATCAAGGCAGTGTTTCAATTTGATATCGGTGGGACTGATCCTGGTATCTATTTTGTGGGGATTGATGATGGAAAGGCGGTGGTGAATGAGGGCTCTTACGCTTTGCCAGATATCACCCTGACCATGTCTTCGAACGACTTTGCAGATTTGGTGGAGGGTAGACTGGACGGCATCATGGCCTTCATGGGGGGTAAGCTTAAAGTAAAAGGGGATATGATGCTCGCCATGAGGTTGCAGAGTTTACTCTAATGAGGTCACCGGAAGTTAAAAGATCAACAAATGAGCGAGTGGTTGAGGCTTCGATGACTCCCTCGAACAAAATTCTTTACGTCCGAGAATATGGACTTACTCTTTTGGACGATATCTGGCAGGGAGGGTACCCCCCATCTCCAGGAAATAGAGGAGTCGGCAGCGGTTGAAGGCGACAAAGTCATTGTGGTCCCATCCACCGTGGGATCAATATTGGCGACCGTAACTGAAATGGTCCCCGTGGCCTGGTTTACCGAGGCAGTACTCATTCTTCCTAACGCGCTCAGTGAAACACCTAAACTCGTTTGAATATCAGCCTTACTACCGCAGGTAGGCCAATCATTGCCTGCTCCGCTGGCCACCTTATTAAGATGGTAGACAGTCAGGGCAGTAGCAACATGGCTCACCCCGTTTGTGACTTCCGCTAATTTTGCTTTGATCGTATAAATTCTATAACTCGGGATGGCCACGGCGGCCAAAATGCCTAGGATGCCAATCACGACCAACAACTCAACCAGAGTAAAGCCTCTTGTTTGGTACTTCATTAACCTCATTCAAAATCTCCCTCATCACGAATAGTAAAGTCGGTGCGGTTTTCGTTCAATATTTGTAATATAAAGAACACTAACTTGTATCGTTATTATGAGGATGGAAGAAAAGACCATACCTCCAATGCCATTACGCCACTGTAACCGATGGCCACTCCTTTATTCCAGACACCTCATACTTGATCGTATTCTTCCCATTGTTTTTTGCACTGTACATAAGATTATCAGATCTTTTCAGGATTTCATCCACGGTAGAGGGAGGGCTGATAAACGTCACGACCCCAATGCTAAATGTGACAGGCCATCCATTTTTCTGCATGAGCTCCAGGTTGATCTTTTGAATTTTACGAGTGATCGCCTCGGCCAGTTCGGGTCCAGTCTCGGGCAACAGGATGGCGAACTCATCCCCACCCATCCGGACCACGGTGTCTGTCACTCGGATATTATTCTTGATGGTGTCGGCGACTAACCGCAGGAGATTATCACCCGTGCTATGCCCAAAACGATCATTAATGGTCTTAAAATTGTCAAGATCGATATATGCCACGGTTAAAGGATGTTCATATCTGCGAGCCCTATTGATTTCCATATTGGCGAGTTCGATAAAGTATCTGCCATTTCCGACTCGGGTTAAGAAATCAATTCTGGATAACTCTTTTTCCTTCTCCAAGGCATTCTTCAGTGCCGAAAGAACGAAAGTGAGGATCAGAAAATAACCTAACCTTGCGATACAATTCCAAAAAGGGATGGCATCGTCCAGGTAAGTCACTCCTGAGGCATATTCTGCGATAGACCATATCAGAGCACTAAAGATTGACATCAGGATTCCAGTCCATCTTCCGATACACCAGGTGACGAGAAAGATTGGAATCAAATAGAATATCCAGGCTGAGAGGTCTGGGCCAGCTAAGTAATTAAGAATCCCGACACCTGCTAAGATGAAAAACGCTATCGCCACCAAGACTGAATTGTGCTGATCAAAAAGATAGTCAATCATGGACTGGTAGAGCGAATCGATTTTAGATTCCCGCTCTCTCAGTTTTAAGGAATGTTCGGAGGCCTTCCATGCCTGGATATGATCCTCACTCCTGTCATAAAGAGATAGGCTGGGATTTTCAGAATTTTGATGGCATGAAGATTGTGTGGAAGTTGACATTTCAAAACCTTTCATTAACCAGCAAAATATTTAAAAAAATCTCCTTCTCTGAGAAGAACTGGATGGAGGGGGGTCAGATTGAAAGGGTTCGTACCTCTCCCTCTCCCATCCACTGTAAAATATTTCTTGACGTACCCAATATTTCTCTTTCAAGATCCTTCCGGGATCGAATCGAAAGAAGCAAGCATTTCAGTTTCAAAAAATCACTGCTGTCTGTGAAACGCCGAATCACTCTCTCCACTTCTGAAAGGGATATTTCCCTTAAATGGGTTAAAGCGCCGCGGAGCTCATCCCTTGTCAGACGCTCCTTAATATCGTATTCCCGCAATTGCATACGGGATTGAAGGTGATCGATCGATGTGCCCTCTCCTGACAGGACGAAGAGGGAGACACTCCGCAACCCATTTCGGATGACCTCCCGTCTCTGCGCGCACTCCAAATCGGATCGGATGACATAGTCCAGTTCGTGCAGACTCTCCAGATTTCTCAGGAGAATGACCTGATTCTCCTCGGAATGAAACCATGAAAAGGGTATTGGCTGACGGCCAGCCTCAAAACGTTCGCCCTTAATTCTTTGATTTTTCTTCGCTTCTATCTCCAGCAGCGTGTATTCGAATTTCGAGTACAAGCTCTTGGCCAAAAATCCAAATTCAAAGATCTCTTTATCGCGCTGAGCGTCCCGGCGATAATACTGCCTATATTTTCCTTCCAGGAGTTGATGGACTCCTTGGATCTTTTTGAGGTGGTCCTGAATTTCTTTATAGGTCTGGCGAATATCGGTGATAATCCCTATCGGAACAATCCTCTCCGAACTAACCCTATGACACAACTCCTGAAAATGATCCATTACGTCCCTCAGATCAAAATGGGTATTCCTCATGATTTGTTCTAAGCTTGCTACATATCCTTGAAATCTTTCCTTCTCCATGGTTACCCTTCCAGGTGGTCTGTTCGAATTCCCTTCCTTAAAACACTCAGGTCCTTTTATGCCCCTTCCATTTTTTCGCTTACCACATGTTTGAAGGCCCCCACCACTCCGGGATCGAATTGTTTCCCGGATTTTGCGACGATTTCTTGTAAGGCCTCCCAAGGAGGCATGCCTTTTCGGTATGGGCGGTCACTCGTCATTGCGTCAAAAGCATCCGCTACGGAGATCACACGAGCCCCCAAGGGAATATTCAGTTTATCTCCGTTTCCCGAGTCTAATGTTTCCACAAAATATTTGTGATGGGAAACGACAATCGGGACAACCTCTTTCAGAACCGATCCCACCGCAGAGAGGATATAAACGCCTTTGACGGTATGCGAATCCATGATCTCCCGTTCTTCCGTACTCAGTTCAGCCGCCTTACGCAAAATTTCACCACTGATTTCAATCTTTCCAATATCATGGAGCAATCCAGCGACTCTGATATTTTCTAACTGAGAGCGGGGCAATTCCATGGCCGTCCCAATTTCCACAGCCAGTTCTGCGACACGAAGGGAATGGCCTTCGGTATAGCGATCGGTTGATTCAAGGTATTTCGAGAGAATTTCCAGAACCCCGATGTATGCATTTTTCAAATCCTTAAGCCGTTTTTCGTGTCGTTCGTAGAGAGTTCCCACGGCAACGCTTGCCAGAATGAGAAATCCACCCCATGAGGAAAGTTGTCCTGCGACTTGCAGGACCTCCTTGCCAGCCAAAAAACGTTGCGGGAAAACCGTTATGCAGATCAACACCACCAGGATAGAGAAGGTAGCCGTGAGAACCCCCATACGACGTCCCATGAAATAGCTTGCGACAATCGCGGGAAGATAATAGAAGTTTAAAACGATGAACTTTTCTTCAACCCAGTACGTCCCGGCAAAGGCCGCAGCCAGGATGATTCCGACCAGGATTTTTTCAAAATGCTGCAGAAAATATTGTTTGAACTGTTCCATCTTCTCCCCCCCCATTTCCAGTCACCCTTTTGGGTGGGACCTATTCTGGACAAGAAGGAATCGGTGACTAAATGCTTATGGGTTCGTAATAAATCACTTTTCTTCTTTCAACGGGGAACTTTAAAGTAATCAGGGTCCGGGGCTTCTTCGGTTCGAACTCATAGGTCATGCTCCCATGGTTCTTTTGGAGGATTTCTTTCACTAATTGAAGAATCAACTTAGTCGTTTCTTCTTTTTGACCCTCTGATCTAACAGGATTATCTTTCGGTTGTTCAGTCGCCTCTTTTTCGCCTATAAAACCAATGGCCGCTTCAATGAATCCGTTCCTTTCGAATAAGGTCTTTTTATCAGATCCGCCATTTTGAAAATCAAAAGCTTTTAACAGAAACCCGATCGTTCCATTCTGAGGCGTAGAAAGGAGGGCATATTGAAGAATGGAATTGAGGATGAATCTTATCTGTTCGTCATGGATAAATGTTTCGGGAAGGTCTTTTTCGCATTTTTTAATTATCTTTATGCTTTTACCTTGAATCTGTTTTTCATTGGCTTCTATCACTTCCTCAAGAATAATGGAAATGGTATTTGCTTTGATAATGGGAGTATTGATATGGATATAGTTTAATAGACTATTTAACACGGAATCGATCTTCTTGATATCCTCATTAACGCTCCGCTGAGCATACCTTCGAAATTCCGGATCATTAAATTTATCCATGGACGAAAGCGAAACGTTCTTTATAGAGATGAGATTATTTTTAATCGAATGGATCAAATCCGTCAGAAAGGAGGACCAAAAAGGATTTTCTGGTTCCCTGGAAGGCGCTTTTTCCTCAGACTCGGGGGGAGCGGTGTCCGCCGGATGAACCAAAGAAGCCAGCGGATTCTCCTCGTTTTCGGCCCCAAAGAGGTCGATTTCCATTTGGGGACGGCCAAGGTTATTCTGGAAATCCTTTAAGTTGGACGGCCAGCTATTTTTTTCTGCGATAAATTCGTTTTGCATAAAAAGCTCCTCTCCTTGTCAACTTCTTCCAAGATTTTCTTTGACCTTTTATATTTCAGGAGGTTCGATGAGAAGGTCCTTCAACTTCCATTGATCCTCATCTAAGATGCGAATAAATTTTAATCCGTATTTATATCCCTCCCAGTCTTCCTTCCAATGAATTTCTTTCCAGGTGATCTCGGCAGATACTTCGAAATTGGATAATTGGAATTCCTTGGGGAACAGAACCGCAATATTTAATTTCGTACCAACGGGCATGGATTTAATGGAGAGAATAAGAAGGCCTGCCTCACTGGCATTGGCCACTACCCCCCCATGAGCATAGGGCGCATCCAAAACCTGATATTCCAGGGGTAAGTCCATAAGCACCCTCGGATGTCTTCTTTTCTCTAACAACCCATTTGAGCTTTCAATCACAGTATCCTTCTCCATATTTAATTGTCCTTTTCCAAGAGTTTCACCATCACCAGGATGTTATTTTTATTCAAATCCAATAAGCATTGCCAGAAATAATACGAATTGAATCAATGTCACGATATCCATGAGAAACCTCCTTCGGCAGCTTCTACCGAGTGACTTCTCTCCAATAAAGGAGGGATCTGCCCGAACCAGAAGAGAAGGCCTGTTGTGAGAAGATCTGGTTATTTGTCGTTCCGATGATGATGGATGTCACCCCTTGATTACTGACTGAAATGACGGGGTTGGAGGGGATTCCTTGACCAATTTTAACATAACGCTGGGAAGAAGGTGTTCCCTTCAGGTCGGACAATTCATCCACGTTTAATGCCCCGCCTCCGGTTTTGTAATAAAGCTTGTAGAGTCTAGCGTCTCCCTCTATGGAACAACCCGCGGCATTTCCCTTGTAGGCAAAGGTCGTGAAATAAAGAATATTGTCAAAGACAACCGGTCTTGCCAAAGCTTTCTCCACCTGTTGCCCTGAACGCTCCAGGATCATATACCATCCCTTTTTTGTGGGATCCGGGATAAAGGTATTGACCGAGCTGATTTCCTGCAACTCCTGGTTTTCCCTCCGGGGGTAAACACCTACTCCATCGTCCTTCACCGCATAGAAAAACTCCGGAGGGTTGGTTGTGTCAACAGGGTACTCCCGATCCCCTGTTCCGTAATAAACCCAGGGCGTCCGATCATCATCAAAGGCCACAGCCGCTTGATAAAAAACGGGATGTTTTTCGGCGTTGGAGGCAGGGGGCTGGGTCAACCTGTACACGCTCCATAGGCTATTGCTTGTCTTATTGACCGCATTGAAGGAAACATTAAATCCCCACATCTGCCCTCCTAAATCTCCGATATAGACTTTATCCACATAACCATTGCCTCCGGTATCCACAGGAGTCGGGGGGGCTGGAAAGGAATAGGTCATAAACCTCCTTTGATCGGTAGCCGAAGGATCATATGAATATTCCCAGATAATCTCTCCGGTTTTTATGTCAATGACAAAAAATGCCCTTCCTATCGAGGCGCTTACCGTTTTTGTTTCATTAGGATCGAGTCCTCCACCAATGAAGGCGACCCACCTCTCGTAAAGCTCGCCCCCCTGCTCCACTTTTACTTTGCCCATGGCTGGATCAGACCAGCTCTGTCCGACTTTTGCAAGCGTAGCGGCATCGTTGGACCTCGGGAATTCCCAAAGGAAGATGGGATTTAACGTATCGGTGATGTCCAGAGCAAAATATTGTTTACCCCCTTTCCGTAAACCACAAATCAATATCGTCCTCCACTCATCTGTATCCTTTGATGTATCGGTGGGATCGCTGTAAATCCATACATCCGAAACCTTTGGGGAGGCATCAATATAATAGGTATGAGTCGAGGGCATCAGTTGTAAGGTTTTCAGCACGATTGGAGGAATAAAGGCCCACTCTTCAACTCCTGTTCCTGTATTGAAGGCATGGAGCATTCCATCATTTGCTCCTACGAGGATGATCTTTGTCCTGTCTTTGTTGGTTACATAGAATCCCCCTGACCCACTAAATCCAACATCTTGGAAGTTGGCGTTTGGAGACCCCACGATAACGGCATTCGAATGGAAGATGTCTCCAAGTTTCCATGCTCGCCCTTCTGTGAAATTTCCGTTTCCATTGATGTCATAAGCATCAATGCCCCGGATGTGATTGATTATTTTTAGACGTTCAGGATCGTATAATGGATCATTCGGATAACCCAGGTCTGTATTGGTTAAATTTCCATATAAAAACTCTGTCATCGTATTATTGACATAGGTGTAAATTTTTCGAGAGCTTGGTGAAGTGATCTTCAATTGCTCTTCAGCATCCCAGATCAAACTCGCGTTGAGAGGATTTCCATCCGCATCCACCGGAAATGTCCCGTCACTGTTGAGGGTATAGGCTTTTAAATTGCCCCTCCAGAAAGGGGTTTCGTTCGGAATGAAGGAGGAGACATACCCTACGTCCCTATCCACAATTCGAACGAGTGGGATGGTGGGTGCCGTAAAGGAATAAGACTTCTCTTGAATATACTTGAGAATTGCAGTAAGGGCTTTACCGAGTTGGGAAGCGTCCTCTGCCAGAAAAGCATATCCTAAGAGGGGAGCCTCACCGGGGTCGTTCGAGTCGGCATAAAAATGAGTGCCTTCTCCGAGATCGTGAGATAGCTCTGTGGAATTCTGACAGCTTGTGACAAGAGACGGATTATAACCCTGCAAATTACCTGAATTGGGGTCTAAGGGATTGTCTGTCCCTCCGAACTTGGCGGCCCAATTGAGTGTATATTTAAGATAATGGGGCATGTTCCCCCCAAAGCCCACCACGAAGACATTATATCCTGCCTCTGCCAGAGCCTTTGCTTTGGCCACAGTCTCTCTTCTCCTCTTATAATCTTCGGGTTGATTGACACCGCCAGAACCGCCACAGACAAGCGTATCCTCTCCGTCAGTAATAAGAAGTACGAATTTCTTTCGGCACGCTGCTGCCGTATCGCTCGATTTAGAGTCCTCGATGTAGAGCTTTGCCTCGCTCAGCGAATAGGCGAGGGCTGTTGCACCACTGGCGCTCTCGTTTTGAACCGCTGTGTCAATTAAATTATAGGCAGTGTTGAAGGTTTTAATTAAGGTGTTACAGCCACCGTTATAAGCGGTTCCTGAATCACTCCCGCAGGCATAAAACCTCATGTAACCGAACTGGACGGCTAAGCTTGTTTGATCCTGAGAATTGATGACCCCATTGTTCGTGTCATCGAGGATGTCGAAAATCGCCCTTTTGGCTATGTCCAGTTTGCTACAATTGGTTTTATGTTCAAACCCAGAAATTATATCAGTCCCAGAAGTTTTATAGAAAGGGCCATTGCAGTTTGAATCTCCATATTTAGGGCCGAAGTCCTGAGAAAGTCCGTAGCAAGGTTTGGTATGCCCGGGCCCTGATTTTGAATAGGATGGACCGTCAATGCTACAGTCTACAAGATTATCGTTACTGTCATCACCGTCGTCTGACCCGATGTACAAGGTTGAGCCTGCCGGCGTCCAATCCATACTTCCCGATAGGTCGAGGGTGATCAAGACGTCCGGTGGGACCTTCACCATAAAAAGGTCTGTATCGTCTGCATAGAGGCATGTGCCGCTCATCCCAAAAAACATCACCATCAACATCATTAAAATCCATCGCTTCATTTCTTTTCCTCCGATATGGTTTTCATTTCTTCAAAGGATTTTTTTATCCTCATTTTAAAGGCCATCAATTGTTATACGAAGTTCCCGCATTATAAGGCCCCTGACTTACCTGAACTTCTATCTCCTTCTTAGCGCCAAAGGATTCACCTGTCGCATTGACCTGGAAGCGTTTAAACTCCCAGGTGGTGTCAAATCCGGGTTTGAGCATCACGCCCAAATTTTTCTGAGGTTGAGGAGATGAATCGGTCAACCTTCCGCTTCGGTAACTCTCATCACTTCCGATCGTCCCTGAATAAGCGGTGATATCCGGGATACGACTAATTCCCACATACACTCCGCCCTCTGCCGCATAAAATGCAGAACTCCCGACTCTTTCATTCCCTGAAATTTTTGTTTCAAAGACGCTCGAGCTGATGGAACTGATACCAATGAAGGTAAGGATAATCAGCATGATTAAGGCGATGACCAGAGCCACCCCTTTCTCATTTTTTAAAGCAGATGATTCCATTTGTTTTCCTCCTCTTATTACGGGACTAATCCCATATTTCTTAGGTGGATGTTTGAAACAATTTGTCGTCTACGGTACCCGTCTCCGTTTTGTAAATCAGGGTCTTGCCTTTCCGTCCTCGCTGTCAACGACACGGTGATGACTCGAATATCCAGAGGATTGGCGGTAACGTTTCCATCCTCATCCAGGTAGGTAAATTGAACATTTTCAATACTATCCCCCTGGGGTTGGGCTCCGTCTCCCATATTCTCATTTTTCAATAACGTCGGAATTCCATTGACGGCCGCGACCTGGTAACTCAATGCTCTGACGGTATACGCAGGAGTTCCAACGGGATGATAGAACCTGAGAGGACCATTCAACGTGATCGTTTTTGTTCCACTGTCAATAGAAGTGATCGTACTGCTTTCCACTCCACCGATAGAGATATATTTTCTATTCCCTGTATCAAACAAGGCATTCCCCTGGCCATCCGTAAGGGTCGATACCACGACCTGATTTTGGCCAATACCTCCTTCAGCCGTGAGGGTAGAGGTTCCTCCATCTGCAGAGACAATGGTGAGCGAACCCGCTGTGGGCGTATTGAGATTCAACACACTATTAAAAGTGCCCGTCGTATAGGTGACCGGCAATACCATCGAAACGTTTCCAAAACCTGCCATCCTGATTTCGCTCATCATTCGATTGACGGCGGATCTGAGATTTTGCTGCATGTCGACGACCTGCTCCTGGACGGTAAAGGTCTTTTGTTGACCTATGAACGTCCGATAGAGGCCAGCGATAAGAAGACCACTGATAACCAAAGCAACTAGTAATTCAATCAATGTTAACCCCTTTTCCTTTATGGATATCATCTTCGTCCCATCCTTAAATTGATCTGATTGTTGCAAAGGAGATCGTTCGATTCATCCCATCATTCCAGTTCACCGTATAAGTGATCGTTCGAATATCTCCATTCACCACCACCGTATACGAGCGATTAAAAACGATTCCTGAAATGGTTGTGGGTCCATCATTGTGAATTCCTGCCTGTAATTCAGCCGAATCAACAGGCATGTTATTTAATAGCTCTAATCGGTCTTGCCCGACATAACTGGCCTGCGTCAAGTAATGACTGAAGAAATTACCTCTCACCGCAGTAATTTGCATCCCAGCAATCGCTAAAAGGCCAACAGATAGAACAA
>Ga0214473_10007450_pt1 | contig 12984 bp, 10 predicted proteins | sample RVTome_7_FD_203509 | JGI IMG/M metagenome (GOLD analysis project Ga0214473, IMG submission 203509) | Soil microbial communities from uranium-contaminated site in the Upper Colorado River Basin, Wyoming, United States - RVT98D197 | ecosystem: Environmental > Terrestrial > Soil > Contaminated >...
GCCAAGGGGAGCTGCCCTCCGTTCGCCTTTGAACCTTGGTCTGCTGCCGAGGTAGCGCTACGTCGGCAGTGGTCATGTCTCGCCTGCAGACCCAGACCGTCCGGCGGGCTGCGTCTCTTCCGCCGCTGGGTAAGGTATCGCCGATAGCAGGACTTCCTTCAGCTTCTTGCGGTCCGCCGTGACATCGGGAGGATAGACCCGGCAGCGCGGGATCATCCGCTCCACGTATTGCTCGTAGGAACAGACATAGCGAGCGGGGACACCGGCAACCACAGAGTTGGCCGGCACCGAACGTGTGACGACTGCGCCCGTGCCCACGACCGAGTTCGACCCGATGGACACGCCGGGCATGATGATGGCGTTGGCGCCGATGAAACAGTTGTCGCCGATGACGATCCGCCCGAACCTCTGCATCCCCAGGTAGGGAGGCAGGTGACGGAACACCCAGGTGGCGCCATCGTGGGTTATGAAGGTGACGTTGCTGGACATAGTAACGTGGTCCCCGATCTCAATGAGGTAAGGCTCGCTGCCGAAGTCGGGCTTGCCAATAACTCGCACGTCTTGACCCAACTTGAGGCCGGCCCTGACATAGGAGCGCAGCAACCACCGGTCCCGCAGCCGGGTCAACCACCCAATCGGGAACACAGTTACGCTCCCCCACCACCCGAGGTCAGCTTCTCAGCCACAGTACGCTGCGCCTCGTCCGCCAGCGTGGCCTTTCCGTCCCGTCGCTTCACGAGACGATGCTGGTCCACCCTCGCGAGGGGAAGCTCGGCCAGAAGGGAGTCCCACAGGCGCTGCTGGCCGGAGCGCATGGGGTACGCGTCGGAGGGGGCGAAGGTGACATTGCAGTACAGCCGGCCGCCGGGCTTGAGGGCGGTGGCCATCCTTCGAACAACCCTTTCCATTTCCGCAGCAGGAAGGGTTTCGAGCACATCGAAGGCGACGATACCGTCGAACATCTCTACCTCAGGCACTTCCGGCACGAAATGAACTGGGGCGCCCCGTCGCTCCGCCCGCCACTGGGCGAACCTCCACACCGGCGAGTCTGGAACATCGCAGTACCAGACCTCGTTCCCCTGAGCCGCGAGTTGGAGGGCCTCAGTGCCGATACCCCCGCCGAAGGATAGACAGGCGCCATCCCGCTCGACGTGGAGTAGGGCCAGCAGACCCTGGTACTTCGGCGTCATGTTCCAGTGAACCAGGTCGTACAGGTATTCCCAGAAGTGACGGTGCAGCTCTCCGATCTCTTCGGGCGTCTGCGGGTTGCTTCGGCGCCAGCGGGCGGCGATCAGATCGCGACCGCAAACCACGCTACGAACCACGAGGGATCGCGGCAGGTCCAGGTACTCCACCAACTCGTCGAGCTCCGATGGAACACCAGTGGCCTTGCGACGGCGCCGGGCCAGCTCCTCACATTCGGCCACTCGCACCAGGTCGATATCCCGCGCGAGGAGATACGCGGCCGCGGTTGTCGGGTGTTGGAGGGCGAACCTGGCTCTGTTAAGAACGCTCATGACCCAAACCCGCTGGACTGATCCCCTCCTGTGGATCGTCAAACCCGGGCGCCCGCTTGGCGCCATGGCGCACCCCGCCTGATCCGGCTCTAACCTTCGTCGGGAGGAGATTTCTCAGGGCGTCCTTCACCCCTCGCACCGACTCCAGGATCGGCACAGGCGTCCACGTCTTCAGGAAGAGCCACACCATCGCCAGCCCCTTCGGGCCAACGCACTCCAGGGGCCGCGCGCGGAGCGCCCGCAGGATGTGGGAGCGGGCAAGCCCCATCTCTCTAGCCTTGTAGGCCCGCGTCGCCACTAGGGTGTGGTGCCTCGCGAACGCCTTGGCCTTCACATCCTGGTAGAGATGCCCGATCTCCGGATCCTCGAGCACCTGCTCCAAGTACCGCCGCCTCAGGCGCTCCAGCGTCCACGGGTCGACCTTCGCGTAGATGTTGCCCTCTGGCCCCGCGTGGTCCAGGTAGATCCCCAGAGGCCAGGCGATGTAGGCGACATCGTATTTCCGGGCTATGCGGGTCCACATGTCCCAGTCCTCACCTAGGGGAGAGTACCCCGGGTCGAAGAAACCCACGTCATCCAAGCAGCGCCTCCGCACCATGACGGTGGAGCACGTAATGTGGTCGGCAAAGAGGAGGTCTCGGATCTCCTCGCGGCCGCTCCTGATGTAGGATCCCTTGGCGAAGCCGGGCTTGCGGAGGGAGGTCAGGGTGCCCTTCTCGTTCATTTGCCAGGCCTGGCCGTAGACCAGACCGACGCCGGGGTTCGCCTCCAGCGCCTGCACCTCCACCTCCAGTGTCTGCGAAACGAGCGCGTCGTCCGAGGCCAGGAAGCTGACGTACTCACCCCTGGCCTCTCGCAGGCCCCGATTCAGCGCGCCGGGTATGCCCTGGTTCTCCTGCCAGAAGTAGCGAGCCAGCGGAGCGAAGGCCGCCACCACCTCGGCGGTATTGTCGGTGGAACCATCGTCCACCACCACGATCTCGAAATCGCGGTATGTCTGGCGGGTGATGCTTTGCAGGCAAGCGCGCAGGAGGTGGGCCCTATTGTAGGTGGGAATTACAACGCTAACCTTGGGCCGGGCTTTCGGCTCACCGCCACTCCTAAGCGGACTTTCTTCAGCGTCCTTCATCGTTCGCCCTCCCTCCGAGCTCGAGGGAACAGGCTCAGCGATTCGCTTGAGCCGGTGGCGGCCCGCAGCAAATGTTTGCGCGCAAAAGCGTGGTTTCGCAGAACGCGCACGGTCGCTCTGGCTGCCTCCAGCATTGGTACAGGAATCAAGGTCTTCAGGAACAACCAGAAGGCCATGAGCCCCCTAAGCCCAAGAGCCTCCCCCGGCCGGGATTTGAACGCCGCAAGTAGCCGCCGCCTAGCCACACCCATGCGGTTGGCCTTGTAGGCCATGGCGGCCATGCAGTGGTGGTAGACGAAGTAGGCCTTTCCCTTCAACTCTTGGTAGAGATGGCCCAGTTCAGGATCGTCAAAGACGCTCTCTAGCAGACGCGGTCGAAGGTAGTCGAGGAACTCGATATCAATGCCCATGGAGATGTTACCCGTGTGCTTGAGATAGCGGGCGAGAGGTCTCTCGACGTAGGCGACATCATACTTCTTGGCAATACGCACCCACATGTCCCAGTCTTCGCCCACGCGCAGTCGCGGATCGAACAGGCCCACGTCGTCGAAGCAGCGGCGACGCACCATGACGGTGGAGCACGTAATGTGGTTCCAGAAGAGCAAGCGCCCGAGCTCTTTCCGACCGCTCCCGACGTAGGCTCCCCTGGCGAAGTCAGGTTTCCGCAGGGAGGTCACGTCTCCCGCCTCGTTCATCTCCCATGCTTGGCCGTAGACCAGGCCAACGCCGGGATCCTCCTCCAATACCTGCACCCCTACTTCCAGCGCCCCCGGGAGAAGCAGATCGTCGGACGCCACAAACCTAATGTACTCGCCCCCGGCCTCACGGATCGCGCGGTTCAGGGCGCCAGCGGTGCCCTGGTTCTCCTGCCAGAAGTAGCGGGCAAGGGGAGCGAAGGGCGCTACCACCTCGGCGGTATTGTCAGTGGAGCCGTCGTCCACCACCACGATCTCGAAATCGCGATAGGTCTGGCGGGCGACGCTCTTCAGACAAGCGTCCAAGAGGTGGGCTCGGTTGTAGGTGGGAATGACGACGCTCACCTTGGGTGCGGCTTTCGCCTCACTGCCGCTCCCTGGTCGGGACACTGCGACGTCCGTCATCGTTTCACTGTTCCCTCGATCGAGGCGACGAGCCCAGCCGTTCGACGCCATGGGTGACAACCGGCGGCACGGCAGACTTCGGCCGCAGGCAGAGACGCCCGAGAAGACGGTGCAGCCTTCGGCCAGCGCAGCGCACCGGGGCGGGAACCCAGGTCTTGAGAAACATCCAGACGCCGCCCGGTCCACCCGATCCAAACAGCGCCCGGGGCCGCGCTCTAAACGCCTGGAAGATGTGAAAGCGGGCCAGGCCCATTTCGTTCGCCTCACAGGCCCGCGCCGCGACAAGACTATGATGCCTGAAGAAAGCCTTGCCTCTCAGACCTTTGTACAGATGTCCGATCTCCGGATCCTCGAAAGTCCGCTCCAAGCGCAGACGCCGCAATCGCTCCAGCATCCTTAGGTCGGTTTGGATGAAGATGTTGCCCACGGGGCCCGAATGGACACGGTACAACGCCACCGGCTTTTCGACGTAGGCCACATCATAGTTCTTGGCGATGCGGACCCACATATCCCAGTCCTCGTACACGGAGAACGTCGGGTCGAACAAGCCTACATCATCGAAGCAGCGCTTCCTCACCATCATTGAGGAGCCGGTGATGTGGCAGGAGAAGAGGAAATCGCGGATCTCCTCACGGCCGCTTCTGATGAAGGAACCCCGAGCGAAGCCGGGTTTACGGAGCGAGGTCACTACGCCTTTCTCGTTCATCTCCCAGGTTTGACCGTAAACCAGGCCCACGCTGGGGTTCTCGTCCAGTATGTGCGCTTCCGTTTCCAGCGCCTCTGGGAGAAGCGCGTCGTCGGAGTCCGCAAACCCTATGTATTCGCCCCTGGCCTCGCGGATGGCGCGGTTCAGGGCACCGGGGATGCCCTGGTTCTCCTGCCAGAAGTAGCGGGCCAGGGGAGCAAACGCTGCTGCCACCTCAGCGGTGTCGTCAGTGGACCCATCGTCGACGAGGACGACCTCGAAGTCGCGATAGGTCTGACGGGAGATGCTCTCCAGACAGGCGCCCAAGAGGTGGGCCCGGTTGTAGGTGACGACGATCACGCTTACCTTAGGCATTGTTTTGCTCTTGCATCCCTCTCACCGCTTCTGCCTCAGCGACGAGGGGCCTCTCCTCGTAGTCGCTCCGCGGTCCCGCGCTAGATATGTCCGCCCCGGCGAAGGAGGGGCGTCGGCTGAATACGGTCCTCTTCAGCACCCGCACAGCACGGAACAGGGGGAGGGGGAGAAACGCCTTGCCGCCTTCGTACAGGGTGTTCCACGTTTCTCCTTCCAGAGACAGCGGAGGCTTGCTCCACAACGCCCGCGCCAGGTGGCGGACGAAGGGGCCGCGCTGGCGCAGCCGCGCAGCCACCCGGGCAATGGTGCGGTCCAGGCAGGCGTAGGCCAGGGTCTCCAGGTGTGGATAGGGAAGATCCGGCCGGGCGAAGAGGGCTCGCAGGGTGTTGCGGTGGGAGTCTGCGACGGAGGCCACGGTATAGGCGGCCGTCGCGCTATTACGGTGGATGCGGTAGTAGGCCAGGGGCCTCGAAATGTAAGCCTGGTCGAAGTACGCCGCGATGCGCAGCCACACGTCCCAGTCTTCCCCAGGCACGGCTGCCGGCTGGAAGGGCCCGACTCGCTGGAGTGCGGCCCTGCGCACCATGACGGTGCTGGCGCAGATATCGCACCCCCGCAGGAGCCGCCTGAAGGCCAGCGTCGACGGCGTGACCGTGGCGGCGGCACGGGCCCGCGGTGGCCCGAACAGTCCTTGAACCGTCCCATCGGCGTCTACAACATGTGCCTGGCCGTAAACCAGAGCCACCTGAGGGTATCGGTCCAGAAGGTCCACCTGTGGGGCCAGGGAGTCGGGGCAGAGGGCGTCGTCGGCATCAAGAAAGCGCACGTAATCCCCCTGGGCCAGCTCAAGGGCACGATTTCGGGCCGCCGCCACCCCTTGCTGCTGCTGTCGGAAGTAGCGGACATGAGGCAGATAGGGACGGATAATCTCTGCGGTATCGTCCGTGGAGCCATCGTCCACGACAACGATCTCGGTGTTGGGGTAGTCCTGGCCCAGAGCAGTGTCGAGGGCCACCGGCAGATAGTTCGCCATGTTGTGGGTGGGAATCACAATGCTGACCCTGAGCGCCACTGTTTCCTCTGTCATTCGGCCGCCTCAGACTCGTACGTTCCCGCCGCCTCTTGAGCGCGAAGCCCGGTCCGGACCCGCGCCCTGATAGCCTCCAATTTCGAACGGAAGGCTAGCAGGTCAGACCGGTTGGGAAACAGAACCTCCTTAACGGGCAGCCGTGTTATGCGAAGGAACAGGCCAAGCATTACCAATGCGTTGACCCCATAGGTAATGTCCGATACGATGGCCGCTCCCTCGATGCCGAAACGGGGGATCATCACCAGGTTCAGGCCGATGAGGAAGGGGAGGGAAGCCAGCCCTCCAAACAGGCTGGCCTGCGGGACGCCCTGACCCGACAGCGACGTGCCCAACACTTTGTGGATGGTATAGAAGATCCCTGATGGCGCCAGGATATACAGGGGGACAAGGCTGTCCCGGAACTCGCCGCCATAGAGTACATGGACCAGCGGCTGGGCCACAGCCACCAGGCCCAAGATCGCCCCCAGAGTCACCACCAGCGTCCTCCGGCAGACGACGGCCGACATCTGGGCGTTCGTCTCGGCGTCCATAGCCGAGGCCTTGGGGAAAAGGACAACACCCAATGACAGAGGGACCCACCAGGACATCTCCGCAAGGTTGAACCCCACGGAGTAATGACCCACCGCCGAGGCCCCCAGAAAGTAGCTGACCAAGAAGACGTCCAGCCGGTGGTTGAGCGCCTGGAATATCCATCCCATGTGGCCCCGCACGCCGAATGAGAGCTGCTGGCGAAAGGCCGCAAGATTAATGCCGGGACGGATGCGGATGCGCCTGCTAAGGAGGAGCACACAGACGACTGCCGTCACGAGGATGGCGGCCAGCCAGGCGGAGATCGCGCCGGTGACGGTGAGACCCACCGCCGCCAGCGCACCCACCACACCCAGAAGGCGAAGGAGCGGCTCAAGCACCGATACAGAGGTGAGGGCTTGCACGCGTCCCTGTGCGAGAAGGAAAACGCTGGTGGTCCCGCTCACCATTACCAGGATGGCCCCGGCCATGGCAATGGCCAGCTCCGACGGGGTCATGCCCAGCAGGGAGAGGCCGGTGAACAGGATCGTGGCGATCAGGGCCCCACACAGGACGGCGAAACCTAAGATCCAGCTCAGAGCATTAGACAGCAACGTCTCGAGGCCGAACCGACGCTGGCCGGCCAGATAGACACTGGACTCAGCGATTGCCAACCCCACGAGGGCAGGCAAGAGCAGCGCGGTCTCGTTGATCAAACCGTAGACGCCCCGACCATGGGCACCAAGACCGCGCGCCAGAATGACCCCGGTGATTCCAGCGATCAAATACTCGAAGGCCCGGGCCAAGAAAATGAGAGCCGCCCCCGACACCAGCGGCACGTCTGCCGCCGTTCGTTCCTTCCTGGGCCTTGCCATCGGGACTCTCACCCTGGTTGTCCCTTGAACCACCGTAGATAACAGGCTATCCCCTCCTCGATGGAGACCGACGGCCGGTAGCCGAGGAGAGCGCCGGCCTTACCGATATCGGCATGCGTGAGCGGTGGCTCTCCCGGAGGCTGCGGAACAAACCGAAGCTTGGCCTTCGCCTCCAGGCCCTCTTCGATCAGCCGTATGACATCGAGCAAGACCGCAGGCTGCCCCCGCCCCAGGTTGAAGACGTTGTATCCAGGGAGCGATGCTCCCAAGGCTGCCTCTATACCATCCACAATGTCGCTGATAAAGGTATAATCTCGCAGGCTGTGCCCGTCGCCGTGAACGCTGACCTCCTGGCCGCTGGCAATGAGCCGCGTGAATCGATCGATGGCCATGTCCGGCCGCTGGCGGGGCCCATATACGGTGAAGAACCGCAAGGCGGTAACCGATGGCCCGCCCGTCTCGGCGTAGGCCGAACACAATGCCTCACCAGCCACCTTGGATGCCCCGTATGGCGAAAGCGGGTGACAGGACGTGCCGTTCTCGCGGGCCATCCCCTCGATAAGCCCGTAGACGGAGGAGGACGAAGCGAAGACGACGCGCGGCACCTCAAACTCCCTAGCCGCAGCCAACAAGCTCAGGGTCCCGCGAACGTTGACATCCAGGTAGAGCTCCGGGTCCAGCAGAGAAGGTCGCACGCCTGCTCGTGCTGCCAGATGGACGATGGCTTGCGGCTTCTCCCTGGCCAGGACGGCGCGTAAAGCCCCTTGGTCGCGAATGTCCGCCTCCACCAGGCGCAGGCACGGCGAAGACAGAGCGCTCTGGAGATTGCCCCGCTTCACCTCTGCCGGGTAGTAGTCATCGAAGTTGTCGAGACAGACCACCTGATGGCCCTTCTCGACGAGGCGTTCCGCCAGATGTGACCCAATGAACCCGGCGCCGCCGGTGATCAGTACGGCTTCGCTCATAATCCGCGAGGCCCCGCCTTCTAGGCGTCCTCTTCCTCCTCTTGCTCGCGACGGGGGCCACGGCCGTTGCGGACATTCTCCGCCACGTTGGCAGCCACCCAGCCCATGATCAGGCCGGCCCCCGTCCCCAGCACGAGCATGTCGCGTTTACGGAGCGAGCTCTCTGGTTGAGTAGCCACGGTCTCCGCCGGGTTGAGGACGAAGACGGGTTGGCCAAACTTGAGCAGGTCGACGGAAAAGCTCTCTTCGGCAGTCGCCAGACCCGCCAGCTGTCTCTCCACCGAGTCGATGTGCGAATTGAGATCCACCAGGTCCTGGTCTCCCGCAATGGCGGCCAGGTCCTCCAAGATGCGCCCGAACTCCGCGCTCAAGTCGCTGCCAGCGCCACCCCGCGCGATCACATCGTCAAGGGCCGTTTTCAGAGCCGTAGCGTTGAGTGACCGTAGCCTCTCCTCACGCTGCTGGTTCAGGTCTGACAGTCGGCTCAGGAGCTCGGCCCTCTGCTCATCGGTGTTCGCACCCAGGCCCTGCTTGACGCGCGTCTCCTCGTCCACCACCTGCTGAGTGAGGACGTCGGCGGCCTCCTGAACCAGCAATTCTGCCTCTTCTGAGTCGCTGGCCGTCGCCCGGATGTTTATGCGGAACAACGACTCGTCCGCGGTTACGGCGACCTTCTGGAGTAGGGCCGCTTCCGTCAGAAACAGGCCCTCCTCCTCCAGAGCGGCGCGGAGACGAGCCTGGAACTGCACCGTTTTGGCCTTTTCGGCGATGGACACGGTATAGTTGCCCAAGAGGACACCATCGCCGGCCCCGATCCCGGCCGTTATGGTGCCGCCGAAGGACACGAAGCGGCTCACCCCCAACGTCATGCTGGCGTCATATTGCGATGACCCGCTAAACCCCATGGGGAGGACAAACAAACCGAAGGCGCCACCCACCACCCCAAGCGAGATGATGATCCAGAACCAGCGCCGTACTATCTGCCAGTACTGCTCCGGGATCATATAGTCGCCACCCCCTTCACCGCTGAGGAGTCAGATGCTCGCGGTCGTCCCTTCGCCTCTCGGAAGTAGTCTCTTATCGTCTGACAGACGTACGCGACCTCATCGATGGTCAGCTCCGCAAACATGGGCAACGATAGGATCTCCTGGGCCGCGGCCTCCGTCTCCGGCAACGTGCCGGGGGAAAAGCCGAAGTCCGCGCAGGCCTCCTGGAGATGCACCGGAACCGGGTAGTGGATGCCCGTGGCCACGCCGTGGCTCTTCAGCCATTTCTGCAGGCGCTCCCGGTCGGGCGTGCGGACCACGTATAGATGAAAGACGTGCTCGGCGTATGGCTGCACGACCGGCGTCACCACGTCCTCCAGGTCGGCGAGGCGCCTGGAATACTCCCCCGCCCACGTCCGGCGGGCAGCATTCCAGCGGTCCAGGTGGGGAAGCTTTACCCGCAGCGCCGAGGCCTGGATCTCATCGAGCCGGGCGTTGACCCCCAGCAGGGCGTGGCGGTACCTTTCCTTGCCGCCGTGGTTGCGAAGCATCTGCACCTGGGTAGCGATCTCCCGGTCCTTGGTGACCACCATGCCGCCTTCTCCGTAGGCGCCCAGGTTCTTCGAATAGTAGAAGCTAAAGGCTGCCGCGTCGCCGAGGGAGCCGGTCCTGACGCCCTTGTACTCGGCGCCATGGGCCTGGCAGGCGTCCTCGACAACAGAGAGCCCGTGTCTGCGGCTGATGGCGATGATGGGGTCCATATCGGCGGGCTGCCCGTAGAGGTGTACGGGCACAATGGCTTTCGTCCGCGGTGTGATGGCAGCCTCGATCCGCGAGGGGTCGATGGTGTAACTAACAGGGTCGATGTCCACGAACACCGGCCTGGCCCCACAGAGGGCGATGGCCTCCACCGTAGCGAAGAACGTGTTGGAAACGGTGATCACCTCGTCGCCGGGGCGAATACCCACGGCCCGAAGCGCCAGGTGCAGAGCATCAGTCCCCGACCCCACCCCTATCGCGTGGGGCGCGCCGCAATACGCCGCAAACTCCTCCTCCAGTCGGTAGACGTTTTCCCCCAGGAACAGGTTCATGCCGGCAAGCACCCGCTCGATCCCGGACATGATCTCTTCCCGCAGTGGCTGATATTGGCGCTTCAGGTCGACGAATTCGATATTCATGCTTGAACCACCCTCCGGTAATAATTTCAGTCGAGTCACGGCAATTCCATCCTGATCAGTTCTGTCATGGCTGAAGTGGCCAGTTCGGAGAGAGCCGATCCCTGTCCGTCATCGGAGCTCGGGACGCTGATCTGCCCAACCTGTATCACCGACCGCCGCCCGGCCGGGGCAATGGTGGCCCGGCCGACGCTGAGATAGATGAACCCAGCCTTCTCTACCTCATCGATGGGGAGGCTATTCCTGCCGTCCACCACAAGGGGGTGGCGAACCAGCTGTCGCAGCCGCTGAAAGTCTGCGGTCTTGAACTCCCGCCAGGCCGTGGCCAGCACTATGGCGTCGGCACCGGTGGCCGCAGCGTATGGATCGCTGTGGATGGTCAGGCCTGAGCCATGGGCCCCCTCGGGGAGGGTGGCCACCGGATCGCAGGCGTTCACCCGGCAGCCCTGGCGTTGCAGGAGCTGAATGAGCGTCAAGGCCGGCGAATCGCGAGTGTCGTCGCAGTCCGGCTTGAAGGCCAAACCCCACACCGCCACCGTGCGTCCGTCCAGGTCGCCCAGAAAGCGGCGCAACTTGCCGACCACCAGGCGCGGCTGCCGGTCATTGACCTTTTGGACAGCGCTCAGGAAGCGGCTGGACACACCATGCAATGCGGCCATCCTGAGGAGGGCCGCCAGGTCTTTGGGGAGGCAACTGCCCCCCCAGCCCAAGCCAGCTCCCAGATAGGCTCGGCGGATGCGCGGGTCCATGCCCAGGACTTCGGCTACCTTGGTCACGTCCACGTCATAGCTCTCGCACAGCTCAGCGATCTCGTTGATGAAGCTGATCTTGGTGGCCAGGAAAGCGTTAGACGCGTACTTCACCAACTCGGCGGTCCGCGAGTTGCAGAAGACCATAGGGGCGTCCAGGGGGGCGTAGAGCTCGGCCACACGCCGGGCCGCCTCCTCGTCGGTGGAGCCGATGACCACGCAGGGCGGTTGCAGGAAGTCTTGTACGGCCTGGCCCTCCCGCAAGAACTCCGGGTTGGAAACGACAGGGGGACTGTCGCCGTTGGGCCTGTACCTGGCGCCGAGGGCCGCGATCTCTTCGGCGGTGCCCACCGGGACGGTGCTCTTGATGACCAGGAGAGGACGCTCCCCCGGACCGAGGCTCTCCATGACGCCGGTGGCAGCGCTCATCAAGTACTGCATGTTCACGCTGCCGTTCCGCCCCGGGGGCGTCCCCACGCAGAGGAAGACGAAGTCGGAGCCTCTCACGGCTTGGGCGTAGTCGGCGGTCATGCGCAGTGTGGAGCGCCGCTGATGGTGTTGCCACAGCGGTTTCAGATTAGGTTCGCTGATCGGCAGTCGATTGGCCTTGATGGCCGCAACCTTCTTGAGGTCAACATCCAGACAGGTGACATCGTGGCCCATCTTCGCCAGGCAAGCGGCGGCCGTCAGCCCCACGTACCCGGCGCCGATGACGCATATCTTTTGCGGACTCGGGCCCTGGACCGCAGGAGGCAAGCCACGGGGTCCCTGAACCGGCGAGCCCGGCCCAGCCAGGGCAGACGGAGTCGCAGATGCTCGGGCCGAGCCACTGCGGCCGACCCCAACGTAGGTGAACCCCGCCTTCTCCACCTCATCGATGGAGAGGCAATTCCTGCCGTCGACGACAAGAGGATTGCGGACCAGCAGGCGCAGCCGCTGGAAGTTCAGGGTCTGGAACTCGCGCCAGGCGGTGGCCAATACTATCGCATCGGCGCCGGCCGCAGCGGCGTAGGGATCGCTGCAAATGGTCAGGCTGGAACGACGGCTGGGCACCGCGAGCGTTGCGACCGGATCGTAGGCGTTGACCCGGCAGCCCTGACGTTGCAGGAGCCTTACGAGGGCCAGCGCCGGCGAATCCCGGGTGTCGTCGCAGTCGGGCTTGAAGGCCAAGCCCCATACCGCCACCGTGCGGCCGTCCAGATGGCCCAGGAGGCGACGCAACTTGCTCACCACCAGGCGTGGCTGCCGGTCGTTGACCTTCTGAACTGCGGTCAAGAGGCGGTTGGACACCTCGTGGACCTCGGCCATCCTGGTGAGGGCCGCCAGGTCTTTGGGAAGGCAACTGCCACCCCAGCCCAGGCCGGCCCCCAGATAGTCTGGTCCGACATCCGGGTCCAGACCCAGGACCTCGGCCACCCTGGTGACATCAACGTCAAAGCTCTCGGAGAGCTCAGCGAACTCGTTTATGAAGCTAATCTTGGTGCCCAGGAAAGCGTTGGAGGCGTACTTGATCAGCTCGGCGGTTCGCGAGTTGCAGAAGACCATGGGGGCGTCCAGCGGGGCGTAGAGCTCGGCCACCCGCCGGCCCGCTGACTCATCGGCTGAGCCGATGATCACCCGCGTAGGGCGCAGAAAATCCTCCAGGGCGTGACCTTCCCGCAGGAACTCCGGGTTGGAAACCACCGGCGGGCGGTCAGCGGGTGGACGGAACTGAGCGAGGATGGCCGTCACCAGTTCGGCAGTACCGACCGGGACGGTGCTCTTGATGACCAAGATGGGGCGCTGCTCCGGAGCAAGGCGCTCCATGGTGGCGGCGGTGGCGCTTATCAGA
>Ga0214473_10007451_pt1 | contig 12984 bp, 26 predicted proteins | sample RVTome_7_FD_203509 | JGI IMG/M metagenome (GOLD analysis project Ga0214473, IMG submission 203509) | Soil microbial communities from uranium-contaminated site in the Upper Colorado River Basin, Wyoming, United States - RVT98D197 | ecosystem: Environmental > Terrestrial > Soil > Contaminated >...
AGGTTTAGAGGACGAAGATTTGAAAAATAAATTGTCTAAGTTAAAAGAAGAAGGAATATTAAATAAAGAAGTTTTTGAATTATACAAGAAGTTCAGATAACTAGGAGGAACCATGAGCGTCTCATCAACAGATAGAAAGCAAGATTTTACCCTAGACCAAATCGAGGATGAATTCGATTTCTTATTCAAGGCGATGGCGACAACCGACATCAAATGCAAGGTAACCACCGCTGGCACGACATATTCACTGACTTATACCACAGACTATACTGTTGACCTTGACGCTGATGGTGTGGGTGGAGTAGTTACTCTGGTAGACCCGACATTGGTATCCAAAGGCACTTTGACAGTCTATCGCGAGACTACAGATAAGCAGGAGTCAGATTACGATGATTATAACCAATTCCCTGCAAATACTCTGGAATCTGATTTAGATAGAAGGACACTTAAGTCGCAGGAAGCCACCGAGGATCTTGCCAGGTCTGCCAAACTTCCCATAACGTCCTCTTTGGCATCCATAGAACTACCTGATGCTGAAGCCAGCAAAATCATAGGTTGGAATAGCTCAGCGACCGCACTACAAAATTTTGCAACAACTGATGTTGGGATAGCTACATTACAGGATATCTGTGAGAATGGTTCAACCTATATAAATGCAGGAACAGATCATGCTCTTTATCTCAGCCAAGAGGGAGTTTTGGCTGCGGGTAAACATATTATATATGCTTATTCTAATGCTACACAAATCAATGCTTCCTTAGTCAGAATTCATCTCGACGATGTCGCCTCAATTTATGGTGTCGCAGAAATAATCAATGATGGGACTGCTTTTAGTTTATATATAGAAGCCAATGGTGTAATCTTAGTAAATAATGCTGCCCTATGGATATATTCCAATGCCGCGCAAACAACCGCAGGATTACTCTTGCTTACAATGGATAATGCTTCCTCAACCTTTGATGTAATGACTTTAGATAACGATGGGACTGGTGGAGGCATAAATATGACCATAGATGGGGTATTGGCTGCGAGTAAATCAGGTTTTAAGATATATTCCAATGCCGCACAGACTTTAGGCGATGCCCTAATAAATATTATTAACGACAATGCTTCTTCGACAATCCCTACGGTTAATATCCAACATGATGGCAACGGGGCGGCTATTGCCATAAGTGGGACGGCAGGTGCGGGTGGATGGCTTACAAATACTCGACAACCCTGCTTCCTTGTGCATAAGACAGGTTCCGCGCAATCAGATATCGCTGTAGGTTCTCCAGTAACTGTTACATTCGCCACTGAGATATTTGATGTAGGAAGTAATTTTGCCACTAATACTTTTACCGCCCCTGTAACAGGGAAATATCAACTTAATGCCACAGTTAGTTTAAACAGCATAGATTCAGCGGCTACCTATTATGAATTAGGAATTCAGACAAGCAATAGGATATATGTAACAAGATTAGATCCTCGTCAATTTGCCGCAGATATCGCAGGGCCTTATTGCATGTCAATATCCATAATCGCTGATATGGATGCAGGAGATACTGCTTATGTGGAAGTTACTCAGTCAACAGGGACACAACAGACCGATATAAACTTTAGCGGCGCGGATACCACAATGATTACATTTTTCTCAGGCGCATTATTATTTTAGGAGCAATTTATGGCATTTCAAGCAAGGGATTTCTTTCAGAGTTATTCAAAAAGAGGGGATTTCAACCTACTGTTTAATTTAGTGCGCTCAGATGAAGCCAGCACATCGCCAAGATATTATGCTTGGATGAATGAGGAAGGCGCTTATATAATACAGCAGGTTGTGATTACGGCAGGAGTAGGGGTTTATACTTATTATGCGACATCAAAACAACCCTTGAGCCTAGACGCTGACTGGACTGATAGAGGAACTTTAGATTATGTTGAATACTATCTATTATTTGGGCAAGGCTAATGGCAGAAGAAAATAGAATCAATCCGATGAGTGGAAACTTAGACAAGGTGATAGACCCCTTAGGTTCATATCTGCCCATAACCGCCACCCTTGATGATGTCTGCGACAATGGTTCTACCACCGACCAGAATATCACCGCCAATGCCTTCCTCGCTGGCGACATAACCTTTAATATCACTGGCTTCGTCCATACTACAGGCTCGTTATGGTTTAATTCCAATACTTCAAATATCTTTGCTGTAGGTGGTGGCACAAGATTAACCGTAGCCGATACACTCATCACAACACCTATCCAACTTGTCTCAACTCTAGCCATAGGCACTTCTCCCTTTGCTGTAACTTCTACCACAGTAAACACAAATCTCAACGCTGATTTACTAGACGGTTTGCATGGCAGCTCTTACCTTACAGCAGAAGTAGATACTCTCGATACTGTCTGTGATAGAGGTTCTACCACCAACCAAGCTATTACACTTACTTCTGCTTCTCCACAATTAACACTCGGAACTCAAAACTCTATTGCAGGTGGTATAAAGTTTTGGGATAATGATAGTATCAATTCAGTTACTCTCGCACCAGCAAAACATTCTACTGCTTCCTATACGGTTCAATTCCCAGATGGTGCAGCAGGAACTCATACTTTAATGTATGGAACATGGGCAGCAAATCAAATAATATATGGCGGAACATATCCTGATGCTACCTCAGTTAAATCTTTTACAGTCAACGCCGCAACGCCTTCGATTTCAATAGGGGATGCTGCGGGTTCGCTTAATCCGTCATTTATCTTTAACCAGCAGGTTGTTGGTGCGAACAAAATAGTTACATTTAGAGCATCAGCTTTAACCACCGCAAATGTAACTTACTCTCTGCCAAGTGCTGTTCCTACGGCTACACAGTTAATGACGATGACTACAGGCGGATTAATGGGGTATCACGCCGCTACAGCTAATCAAGTTCAATTTGCGACATCTACTAATGTTATAGGTGGAGACGCTGACTTTACTTTCCTGACAGATACTTTGACAGTAACCAAGATTGCGGCTTTTATTCAGACAGGAAATCAGACCTTTGCTGATAGTATAAATATGGTTTTTAACACAACCACTGGGACAAAGATAGGAACGGGCACAACCCAGAAGATAGGATTTTGGAATCAGACACCAGCGGTGCAACAAGCTCATATAATTGATGCTGATGGCACATTGGCGGATATAACTACTAAATTTAATAACCTATTGCTTAAATTAGAAACAATAGGAATTTTAGCAACAGCATAGGAGACAATATGCCAAGTATGACCTTTACGATTTCAGATTTAGCTTATCAACGGATGTTGACAGCTTTTACTTACAACGAACCGAGAAATCCAGGCGAGACAGACGCACAATATGTCAGGCGGATTATCATACAGACAATCTCTGGCAAGGTTCTCTCGACGGAAGGGGACATAGCCAGAAACCAGGACAGACTGATAGTGGATATACAATGACAGAAGAACAGATAAGAGAACTAGCTTATACTATTTATCTATGGCGTAAAGACAGGGGTATAGAGGGGATTCCAGAAGAAGATTGGCAGAACGCCGAAAAGAGATTAAGAATACAGGAACAGATAAGCCCCAGATTTAAATACTTCGAGGATGGAGAAAGCGAATGTTAAAGAATTGGGCAGATAAAATAAAAGATAGTAGCAATGAACTAGTTAATAGGGTAAATGGATATGGTGTATTACTTAGATTCGTTTTGCCTATCTTAGTTGGTCTTTTAGGTTGGTCATTAAATATGAATATCAATAACCTAAAGGACACCCAAGTGGAATTTAAGAAAGACCTGAATATCTTTAAAAACGAGATGACTGCTTATAATACCAATCATCTGGTGCATCACAGCGATTTAGAGAAAACGCTAGAGGGAAGATTGGCTTGCATAGAAACTTTGCTACGGAAGAAATAGCGATGGAAAAAATAAGTGATGTTTATATAGAGTTGCATAAATTCAAAAACATCATTGAAGCGCTTAAGGAAATGAAGAAAACAATGACAGGGAGAATTGATATGGTTGATACTCTTTTTTATATAAAGAAGATAGAGTCTATATTAGATGAAGTTAAAGTGGAGGAAAAATGAATAATGAGCTTATAATGGTTATACTTCCAAGTGCCAGTTGGTTATTATTCGCACTAGGCGGAACGCAGATATCCGCTACTGTGCCAGGATGGAAAGGATGGAGAAGATTTGTTCTCCCAGTAGTATTTGCAGTATTCTGTATATTGGCATCAACCTTGTGGTGGCAGGCGCTTATTACCTTAATCACCGCCATCGCAGTTTATATACAAGGGTATGGCTCAAAGGCAACCTGGCTAAAGAGAGCGCTGATAGCCATAGGCTATGGGCTAATAGGAGCCAGCATAGGACTATCTATATGGAACCTGCTAACGCCATTGGTCTTCATGTTGTTGTTTAAGTTAAGCAACTGGAAACCAACAGCCGGATTGTTCGTATGGAAGGTCTGTGAAGGATTTTTTGGATTAATGTGTGGCATCCAACTTGCCTATGTCCTTATGAAACATGGGTTGATTTGGATAAAATAAAAGGAGGATAAAATGGGTATTATAGCGAAAATAGAGGCATGGTTGCAAGGCAAGAAAACTTACCTAGTAATGGTAGGTGGCGTCATCGCAGCAGTAGTGGGATTTCTGAATAAGGACTTATCATTGATTCAGTTAATCTCTGCTATCTGGGCAGCCTTAGGACTAGGCGCGTTGAGGAGTGGCATAGAGAAAACAAAATAATGGCGCTAGAAACCGTAGGAGTAATAACAGAAGTATTGAATAAAATCCTTGGGATGGTGGATGCCTTCTTGAAAACCAAGAAAGTCCGCTACTCTATTGAAGGAAACAAAATTGCTTACGAATACATAAAAAGGGTAGAGGAACTCTACCATCCCGATGATAAGAAATTGGAAGCCTGGAAAGAAAAATTCATACAGTTGGCTATAGTGCAATAATTAAAATGAAAAAAAAGAAACCCAAAAAAAGAAACTGGTCTTTTACCACAAAAAAGAGATTTTCCTACCTGTAAATATATTTTCAGAAAAAGCTTGACAAACTGTTTTCAATCTGATATACTTTCCTCAAGATGAAAACAGAAGCTCAAATAATCTTAGGACAATTAAATAAAGATTACAATATCTCTGACGAGAAGATAGCTGTCAAGTTAGGAATTAAATCTATTACTGCCTATCGTTGGCGAATGGGTAAAACCAATCCTTCCTTTACTGAATTAAAAGTATTAAAAAGAATTTGGACTGGACATATTACAAAAAGATAATGAATGACAAAGACCTGCTAAGCACCCCTAAAAATAAAATGACCCCGGTTAATGCGTATAACTTCTTGGCGAAGGTCGCGCATATTGTCTTAGCAGGCAACCGGGGTTATTTATCGAAAGGAGGAGAATATGCCTAAGAAAATAGTGCAGTGCGATCTGTGTTCAGGCGATAAGATGATTCCCGCCCAGTTTGACATTGATGAGAAAAGCACAGGTTGCCCTAAATGCAGAGGCAATGGTTTTCTTGTGGTATGGAAAGAGGAAAAGAAAGGAAAAAATGAAGATTAATCCCTTATGGTTAATCTGGACTTGCCTGGTTATCCTATTTGGCATGGTGCTTATAACCTATGCCCAGGATATCGATGTAGAGAAATTAGCCAATGCCATCTTTAAGGCAGAAAACTCTATAAGCCATCCTTATGGGATAATGACTAAATATGCACACACCACGCCTAGGCAAGCTTGCATAAATACCATTAAATCAGCACTGAAGCGATTTAATGCTCAAACTAAAGAAAAAGACTTTATTCACTTTTTATCACTTACTTATTGTCCAATAGGCGCTGATAATGATAATGGTACTAATAAATTTTGGGAAAGAAATGTAAAGTATTTTTATATGAAGGCGAGGTAACGATGGAAAACAGATTCAGGGCGAGTATTTATGTCGATGTATGGGTAGAATCAACAGGCAATCCAGACCTAGACAGGGATATAGCTGAAGTCCAAGTAAAGGAATTCCAAGAGAAAATACCCAACAGTTATATCGGCGGAGTAGCCAGATACAGACCGACAGAAACAGAATCACTAGATGGAAAGATATAAGAAAGGGGAACCAAGATGGTAGAAAAAAAGGAAATCCAAGTAACAGGTAACTCACCGGCGGATATGATTCGCATGGCAGTATCAGGAGGGGCGGATCTAGAAAAATTAGAGAAACTTCTAGGCATCCAAGAACGATGGGAAGCAGGAGAAGCCAGGAAAGCCTATCACAAAGCAATGTCCGAATTCAAAGCCAATCCACCGGAGATTAACAAAGACAAAAAAGTAAAATTCTCAGCAGGTGGTGGACAAGTAGGCTATTCCCACGCATCTCTGTATAATGTAACCAAGACCATAGGCAAGGAACTAGCCAAGCATGGACTATCGGCATCCTGGACAACCAAGCAGAACGGGCAAATCCTGGTAACCTGCAAGATAACCCACGAACTAGGACACAGCGAAGAAACGACCCTATCGGCACCCTCAGACACATCAGGCGCCAAGAATGCGATTCAAGCCATAGGAAGTACTGTAACTTATCTTGAACGCTACACATTATTAGCCCTAACTGGATTAGCTACCTATGATACACTTGATGACGATGGACAAAAGGCGATACCCACAGAATTAGTCAACGATGAGGAACTGATGCAACTAAGGGACTTGCTCATTGATAAGAACCTCAAGGAATCCCAACTCTGCAAGGTAATGAAGATAGAAACCCTGGAAGCCCTGCCTAAGTCAATGTTTCAAAAAGCCAGACTCATGGTGGAAGGAGCAAAGAAAAAATGAAAGAGACAAAATATTATAGCCATTGTTGCGGAGAGATTATCCCAGACTACCCCGACAGTGATTTCTGCCCTAAATGCAAAGAGCATTGCACCGGAATGACAGAGGAAGAGTTAAGAGAGGAAGAGTTAAGAGAGGGCGAGGGAGCATGATAATCATAGACCTTGAGCAAGGATCAGAATTATGGTTCAAAGAGAAAGTCGGCAAACCCTCTGCCTCCAATGCCTCCAAGATAATCACCAACGATGGCAAACCTAGTAAACAGAGGGAAGGCTATATGTTCGAATTGTGTGCAGAACGAATCACCGGCAAACAGGAAGAGACCTACAAAAACCTCAATATGCTCATCGGCAACGAACGGGAAGCCGAGTCCAGGGAAGCCTTCGAGTTTATGCACAAGGTAAAAGTCAAGCAGGTAGGTGTAATCTACAAAGACGAACAAAAGAAATTCTTATGTAGCCCAGATGGCATAGTCAGCAGTAAGCATGGCCTGGAGCTTAAGAATGTCATGCCCAAGACACAGGTAAAATACCTACTTGAGGGCGGACTGCCTAGCGACTACTTCGGGCAATGCCAGATGTCTCTGTATATAACCGAGTTTAAGTATTGGATGTTCTATTCCTATGTTCCTTTAATGAAGCCACTGATAATCAAGGTTGAAAGAGATGAGAAGTACATCAGTGCTTTAGCAATAGAACTCGATAGGTTTTGCAAGGAACTCGACGAGGTAACGGAGAAAATAAAATAGTAACATTATGCCTCAGAAATGGACTATAGAGAGAACTTGTAAGGAATGTGGAAAAATATTCCTAGCAAGAAAACACGATATAAAATGTGGTAGAGCAATGTATTGTAGTTGGGTATGCAGTGGTAAAAGTAAAAAAACGACAATAAATAGAAAATGCCGATTATGTGGAGCAAACTTTGAAATTCAACTCAATGTAGCAAAAAAGGGATTTGGTAAATTTTGTTCAAAAGAATGCTTTTTATCTTCCTACCGGAATGATATTAAAAGATGTGTCGACTGTAGTACCAGGATAGACCATCGAGCTACTCGTTGTCCAAAATGTTCTTATAAAATATCAAAGCCCATGTTAGGTAAACACCATTCTATTGAAGTTAAAAAAAGATTAAGTATTTTAAAAATAAATAAACCATCCCCAAAGACCTCAGGTAAGAAACATTGGAATTGGAAAAATGGAATAACCCCGGAAATTCTAAAGATAAGAAAAGGTATTGAATATCGGTTATGGCGTGAAGCAGTTTATGCAAGAGATAATTATACTTGCCAAAAATGTAAGATAAAAGGTAAATATTTAGAGGCGCACCACATAAAAAGATTTGCTGATTATCCCGAATTAAGATTCGCAATAGACAATGGGCAGACACTGTGCAAGAAGTGCCATAATAAAAACAAAGAAGGAAGAAAAAAATGTTAAGTATAAAAGCAAAAGTTATTGATACAAAAATAGACGATAAAGGAAGAATGATAGCCCTGTTGCAATGTAATAAAAAATTACCACCCAAAGGTATCCTTATAGAAATTAGATGGGGAAGTAAAAGGAGCCTTCCACAAAATTCGTTCTATTTCGCATATCTTCGATTCTTAATTAGAGATTGTGGACTTAGTGAAAATGGGTTCTTTTCCGAGGAAGCATTGCATCTTTCATTAAAAACAAAACTTCTTGCCGATAAAGTTTTTGATAAAGGAGAATTTAAAGAAATTGAAGAGGCGACAACTACTGTTTTAAATAAAATGGAATTCAGTGAATATCTTAGACGAGTAGATGAGTTTGTTAGGGATTTCTTTGAAATAGATACCCAACCATTCTTTGATACCTATGTGGAGGATTATAAACTATGAATGACCTGCGCCTCGGCGACTGCTTAGAAATTATGAAAACAATACCAGATAAGTCCATAGACTTGGTGTTGACTGACCCGCCGTATGGGATAGGCAAGGCAGAGTGGGATAGGGTTTATCCTGCTGGTTTTGAGAAAGAATGTTTACGAATAGCAAATACAGTAGCAATTATGTGTGGTATGTGGGCGATACCTGATTGTATTAGGGAGTTGGGAAGGGCATATCTTGGGATTATTGCTTGTTGGAATAGAAACGGAATGACATTTTCTCCTTTAGGTTTTGGAAACTGGATACCAGTAATCATTGCAGGGAAAAGACCAAAATCAGGGCAAGATATAATCTCTTTCAAGATAGACGGGTATAAACCAAACCATCCTTCGCCAAAACCATTTCATTGTATGCTAAAACTAGTTGATAGATTAAGCCAAAAAGGACAAACCATCCTCGACCCCTTTATGGGTTCAGGCACGACTGGGGTGGCTTGTGCTGAATTACATCGTAATTTTATAGGAATAGAAATAAATGAGAAATACTTTAATATAGCTAAACGAAGAATTGAGAATACACAGGAGAGTTTATTTTAATTATAGGAGAACTATGATCCAAACCGATATGTTTATATCCAAAGAAGGCGCCCTATTAAACTGGTGCAAACAGAAACACTACTTCAGCAAAGCCGATGTAATGCAATATGGCCTGGATAACTACTATCTCCGGGCAGTGCGCACATGCCAGGAATTTGTCGTCGAGGGCAAGATACGAAAGCTAGATAAAGACGAGTGCATATTTAGAGGTTTTCGGGGCAAAATGGGATGGTACGAAATAAATGAAAAATATCTTGACAAAGAAAATTAACAGAGTAAACTTAGGATATGAAAAATTTGGGGCGATATAATGACAAGAACCAAAACTAAAAGAATAGACGAGAAAACTCGTCTTTTTTATTGCTCACAGGTGTCGCCCCGACTCAAAAACGAGTTATTCTTGTTGCCTGTGGGCAATTTATTTTATAATAAATTATGCCTAAGAGACTAACTGCAACAGAAAAATGGAATGATCCTTGGTTTTGTGGATTAAATATAGAAGACAAACTATTTTGGATATACCTTTGCGATAATTGCGATCATGCCGGTATTTATAAATGGGACAAAGAAGATGTGTTTAATAAAATTATTATGGGTAGGGTACAGCATAGCGAAGAAAAATGGATCAACCGAGAAGGCGAATCTGTTATTACTAAAAAAGGCAAGATAGTGGAAATAGAAAAAATAACACTTAGCGAACCAAAAGAAGAATAGATGGTAACAAGAGGAGATAAGGAGAAAAAATGCAATTAAAACTTTCTGAACTGAAGGAAACAGGATCAAAAAGAGATCATGGCGATATTTCTGGATTAAAACAAAGCATCAAAGAAGTAGGGTTAATAAATCCTATAACAATCAATCAAGACAAAAGACTTATTGCAGGAAGAAGAAGATTCCAAGCCATAAAAGAGCTTGGGTGGAAAGAAGCAGATTGCCGAATCCTGCCTTCTAATGGAAATCTTTTTGATTTCAAGGTTGCTATTGAAGAAAATCTTAAACGAAAATCTTTAACTGATTTAGAAGTCGCTAATTCGATAAAAGAATATGATGAATTAAAAAGAAAAATGAAAGATTCTCCTGTTAAACATGGAGGAGATAGAAAATCAAGCGCACAGCATAATCTTGATAATTGGACTTATGACGACACAGCTAAAGATTTTGGTATTTCGGAGAGTGCTGTTCGTAAATCCATAGAAATAGCTAAGGCGGTAGAAGATAGGCCAGAACTAGCCAAATTGAAATCTGGTGAAAAAATACTTCGTGAACAAAAACGCACTAAACTTAAAACTCAACCTTTACCTGATAAAAAATTCCGAGTTATATATGCAGATCCACCTTGGCAATTTGCTAATTCTGGATTTTCTGAAAGCGCAGAAACACACTATCCAACAATGCCTACAGATGAAATATGTTTGATGCCTATAGAAACTTTATGTACAAAACAAACAGTATTATTTATTTGGGCAACTAATGCTATGCTTGAGGATGCTTTGCGAGTTATAAAAGAATGGGGTTTTAAATATAAAAGTAATTTAGTATGGATAAAAGACAAAGGCCCAAGCATAGGATGGTTTGTGCAAAGTAGACATGAACTTCTACTTATAGCCACTAGAGAAGAAAATATGCACCCAAACAAAAAACCACTTTCTTGGTTTAAGGCAGAAGTATCCAAACACTCCAAGAAGCCAGAAGTCGTCTATAAAACAATAGAAACAATGTATGAAGGCCCTTATATAGAACTTTTTGCTCGCAACACAACAAAAGGATGGGATAATTATGGAAACGAAATTCCAAAAAGTTAAGAATATTATATTTACTCCTATTGAAAATCCAAATGACAAACATTGGGTATTAGTAACCTTTGAAAATAATACAAAATGGATGCCTTCTTTTATTGATCTTGGTAAAATTATTAGTATGATTGGTAAATGCGAAGATATCAAATATCCAAAAGGTGAAGGATATAAATATGCTCAACGATTCTTTAATGAATGTTTTAATAAAACTCCTAAGCAAATAGAAGAACTTTATAGAACCAATTTTGATCCTAATAATTTATTAAAATAATGAAACTTGAACCAACAAGGTTTTGTTACGCTTGTGGCTTAATGTTAGTGATAGAAAGCCAATTATTCTGCAACGATAAATGTCAAAGGGCTTATGATAGAACCAAGAAAAGAGAAGAAAAAAGACAAACTAGACATGGCAAAAAAGAAGGCTATGGTTTGCAAGGATCAACCCATTAATGAGGTAGGTTATGCCAGAAGGTAGAATGTTAAGAAAGAAGATTTCTAGAGATGAAGAAGTAGCTAAATTATCAAATTTTTCGATCATACTATACACTTGGAGTATCCCTTTTCTTGATGTTGAGGGAAAAATTTTAGCAGATTCTCATATTTTGAAAGGAATTGTAGTTCCTCACTTGAAGCAATTTACACTTAAAAGGATAAGAAAATGTGTAGAGGAATTAGGCAAAAGTCCATTAGTTATAGTATATGGTAATGGACATAAATATATGAAGTTTAAAGGGTTTAATAAAAACCAAAAAATAAACAAAGAAAGAGAAGCTCCTTCTGAGATACCAGATCCAACTCCTGACCAACTCCAGAGTAACTCCAGAGTAACTCCTGCAGAAGTTAAGTTAAGTAAAGTTAATATAAGTAAAGATCAGCAGAACCAGGCTTCGCCTGAATATTTTAAAGAGCCAACCAAAGAGCAAAAAGAAGAATTAACTAAAATACATATATTACTTAGTGAACAAAGGTTTAATATTTACACTTTCATAGCCAGAGTAAGAAAAAGTAAGGGCTATTTTCCACCAGTTGAAACTATGATAAAAATAGGCTACCAGGTCCTAAAGAGCAAGCCAGCGAACCTCTGGGGTTATTTCACAGAGGCGCTCAAGAAGGAATTACCCAGAGCCTTTGCTGATCTAAACATAAAAGAGGCAGAGGAATTAAAAAATATGCCAGTAAAGATAGGAGATTTGTTAAAATGACCCCCAGACCGAAGAAGAAAGAGATAACCAAATGGCTTGAGAGAACATTAGAATTATTAAAAATAAGCGATAGCATGTATCCCCTTTCTGTTGATTGGCGGCAAATTAAATATCAAAAAGAAGCTATAGAGCAATCTCAAAAAGGATAAGAGAATGAAAAGGAAAAGATGTAAAAAAGGTTATGGAGACCACGATTATTGTGTAGTTAATACTAAAACAGGAAAAATTACTTGTTGTAATTGTGGGCAAGAGAAGCACTCCACAAAAGATTGAGAGGTAAAGGATGAAAGTAGAAATCAAAAATCGTTTTGATGATAAGGTTATTTTGTGTGGCGAATATGAAAGTGTCAAAGATTGTTTAGAAAAAAACAGGGGTGCCAATCTTGAGGGTGCCAATCTTGAGGGTGCCAATCTTGAGGGTGCCAATCTTGGGGGTGCCTATCTTGAGGGTGCCAATCTTGAGGGTGCCAATCTTAGGGGTGCCAATCTTAGGGGTGCCTATCTTAGGGGTGCCAATCTTGGGGGTGCCAATCTTAGGGGTGCCAATCTTGAGGGTGCCAATCTTAGGGGTGCCTATCTTAGGGGTGCCTATCTTTGGGGTGCCAATCTTGAGGGTGCCAATCTTGAGGGTGCCAATCTTGGGGGTGTCTATCTTGAGGGTGCCAATCTTGGGGGTGCCAATCTTAGGGGTGCCAATCTTAGGGGTGC
>Ga0214473_10007452_pt1 | contig 12984 bp, 9 predicted proteins | sample RVTome_7_FD_203509 | JGI IMG/M metagenome (GOLD analysis project Ga0214473, IMG submission 203509) | Soil microbial communities from uranium-contaminated site in the Upper Colorado River Basin, Wyoming, United States - RVT98D197 | ecosystem: Environmental > Terrestrial > Soil > Contaminated >...
TTGAAGCGTCGGAGCGACCCGATGGTCCCGTCGTGCACGACGATGCCGTCACGGATCAGCCGCACGCGTGACCCACGGTTGACCTCGCCCTCGGTGACCATGCACCCGGCGATGAGCCCGAACCTCGGCGCCCGGAAGGTGGCCCTCACCGAGGCCGATCCGAGCACTCGCTCGACCTCGGCGGGGGCGAGACGACCGACGAGCATCGCCTCGATGTCGTCGAGCAGCTCGTAGATGATCCTATAGGTCCGTATCTCGATGCCCGCTTCCTCCGCAGCCTTGCGGGTCTTCGCATCGGGACGGACATTGAAACCGAATACCACCGCGTTGGTCGCCTCGGCGAGAAGAACATCGTTCTCGTTGATTCCGCCGACGGCCGAGTGGGCAATGGTGATCTTGCCGCCCTCACGGCCGATCTTGCCAACTGCTTCCCTGATTGCCTCGAGCGACCCGTGCGCATCCGCCTTGACGATGAGCACCAGCTCGGCGTCGTCGGCGGTGCGGAGATCCTCGAGCAGCTGGGCGAGACGCTGTGAGGCGGTGGGGATGGTCAACTCTTCGTTGCGGATCGCGGCGACGCGTTCCGTTGCGATCGCTCTCGCCGCTCGATCATCCTCGACGACCTCGAAGTAGTCGCCGGCCTGGGGAATCTCATCCCATCCCATCACCAATACCGGCGAACTGGGTGGCGCCTCATCGAGCGGGCTCCCGGTCTCGTCGAACATCGCCCGGACTCGGCCGGCAACGACGCCCGCGACGATCGCGTCACCCTTGCGCAGGGTTCCGCGTTGGACGATGACCGTGCCGACCGGGCCCCGCCCCTTCTCCAACTGACCCTCGATGACGGTCCCGGAGGCGGGCACATCCGGGTTGGCGGCAAACTCCTCCAACTCGGCGATGAGATCGATGTACTCGAGCAGCTGGTCGACTCCCTGACCGGTGAGCGCCGACACTTCGGCACTCACCACGTCACCACCGAGCTGCTCGACCACGAGGCCGTGTTCCGTCAGTTGCCCCCTCACGTTGGCCGGATTGGCGCCGGGGAGGTCCATCTTGTTGATCGCCACGACGATGGGGACCTTGGCGGCTTTGGCGTGATTGATCGCCTCCACGGTCTGCGGCATCACGCCGTCGTCCGCGGCGACCACGAGCACGACGATGTCGGTGACCTCAGCCCCGCGGGCGCGCAGGGTGGTAAACGCCTCGTGCCCCGGAGTGTCGATGAACGTGATGCGGCGATCCCCCACTCGCGCCTGATACGCGCCGATGTGCTGGGTGATCCCTCCCGCCTCCCCCGCGACGACATTGGCGTGACGGATGCGATCGAGCAGTTGGGTCTTGCCGTGGTCGACGTGGCCCATCACGGTCACAACAGGCGGGCGATGCGCCATATCGGAGGCTTCGTCGTGAAAGTCCTTCTTCGGCCGAACGAGAGGCGCGGGCTCCTCGACCGGTGCGACCCGAGCAGATTCGACGGTCACCGCGTATCCCAGGGCGTCGCCGATGACGGGGAGTAGCTCGACCGGGATGGGTTGGGTGGCACCGGCCATCCGTCCCCGGGTGATCAGCTCTCGGACCACGATCCCAACCGGCCGCCGGGTCAGCTCCGAGAATTCCGCGACGGTGATTCCGGAGGTGACGGTGATTGGGCGCTTGGGCTGCGGCCCCTCTGTGCCCGGCATGCGACCCTTTCGCTTGCCGGCCTTGGCTGCGTGTTTCTTCTTGTCGGGGTCCTCTTCGTCGTCTTCCTCTTCGTCCTCGTTCGGACCGAGATCTTCCGACTCGTCCTCGGACGATGCTGCCTCGGCGGTGGGGGCGACCGCGATGGCCTTCTCCTCGTCGTAGGACAGCCTGACCAGAGCGGCGTCGTCGTCCGAGATGCCCGACGATGCCGTCTTGGCCTCGATACCGAGCTCCTGGACGCGTGTGAGCACATCCTTGGACTCCATCCCAAGGTCGCGGGCTAGTTCGTAGACGCGCATGCTCAGCCTCCGTGGACGGTCTTCATTGTGCCACGCACGGGGTCACGCCCCAGGCGGTGGCTCCTCATCGGTGGTCTCCGGCTCGCCGACATCGGCTGGGACCTCATCCGGCGTCTCGGCGGCCGGGGCGGGTGCATCGGCCTCGACAACCGTCTCTTGCTCATCCGCCGACCCGCCGGCCTGTTCGGTCTCCGAGCGGATATCGATTCGATAGCCGCTGAGCCGAGCCGCAAGCCGGGCGTTCTGGCCCTCCTTGCCGATCGCCAGCGATAGCTGGTGGTCGGGCACGACCACGACCGCCTCCATAGTGTCGTCGTCGAGAATCACCTGACGCACCTTTGCCGGACTGAGCGCCTCGGCGATGAACTGGCGAATGTCGTCCCGCCACTCGACGATATCGACCTTCTCCCCACGCAGTTCGTTCACCACCTGACGGACACGCGACCCCCTGCTCCCGACGCAGGCGCCCACAGGATCGACGTTGTGGTCGTTGGATCGGACGGCGATCTTGGTGCGATGGCCGGCGTCCCGGGCGATCGCCTTGATCTCGATGATCCCCTCGACCAGCTCGGGAACCTCCAGTTCGAAGAGTCGTCGGATGAAGTCGGGATGACTCCGGCTCACGACGATTTGAGGGCCCTTCGCCTCGCTGCGTACCTCGAGAATGAGCGCCTTGACCCGTGCACCCCTTTCGAGCCGCTCGTAGGCGATCCGCTCACCGGCCGGCATCACGGCTTCGGCATTGCCCAGGTCGAGGATGACCACGCGATGGTCGCTCTGCTGCACGATGCCCGTGACGAGATCTCCCTCTCGGCCCTCGTACGTGTCGAAGACTTGTGCCCTCTTGGCGTCGCGCAGCCTCTGCAGGATCACTTGCTTGGCCGTCTGCGCACCGATGCGACCGAAGTCATCGGGCGTGTCCTCCCACTCGCGCACAACGTTGCCATCGTCGTCGAGCTCCTGGCCGTACACCCTGATCTCCCCGGTGTCCTGATCGATGGTCACCCTGGCCTCCTCGGCCGCGCCCGGGCTCCGCTTGTACGCCGACACGAGAGCGTTGGCGAGGGCGTCGAGAATCATCGCCTTCGGCACGCCCTTCTCACGCTCGAGGAGGTCGAGCTCCTCCATGAACGACTCGTTCATCGCGCGCCTCGCGCTTCGGACTTGCGCTTACCCGGCTTGGCCGGTTTCTCCCAACGGAAGACCGTCCTGGCCCGAGTGACCTCGGACAACGGAATCACGCGGTCCGCGCCATCGACCGCAATCGCCACCCGGTCGTCGGACACGTCCATGAGCACGCCGCGATGGCTCTGGGTGCCTTCGATGGTGGCGCGGGTCTTGAGGATGATCTCGCGTCCAACCGATTTGAGGTAGTGGGCCGGGCGGCTGAGCGTGCGCTCGAGACCAGGAGAACCGACCTCGAGGGTGTAGGGGCCGTCGATCTCGTCCGATTCGTCGAGGAGGCGGGAGAGGCCACGGGCGAGGTCGGCGATGCGATCGACGTCGAGCCCGCCGGCGGAGTCGACGGTGACGCGCACCATCCTCCCGGCGCCTCTGCCGAGCACGGCGAGATCATCGAGTTCGACACCCTCCGCTTCGAGATACGGCCCCAGGAGATCCCAGAGCCGCTCGTCGCCGTGCCGTTCGTCGGCACCCATCAGAACTCCTCATAACAAGAAGTGGGCAGGGCGCCCACTTCAAAAGCGTCCAATCAATTGACGCTTGAGTATATCGCCCCTCTGGCCGCTTCCGACGTTGGCAACGGGTGGCGGACGGCCCTCAGCGTCGTTCGGAGGTGACCGTGTCGGCCACTCGCCCCACAACATCGGCGAGAGGGAGGTGCTCGGTGACGCCGTCGACGCGCCTGGTGATTTCGACGACGCCATCGGCCACTCCCTTGGGCCCCACGGTCACCCGGTACGGGATGCCGATCAGCTCCGCGTCGGCGAACTTGACGCCGGGCCGCTCGTCACGATCGTCGAGAAGGGTGTCGACACCGAGCGCGCTCAACCCCTCGTAGATCTGCTCCGCGGCAGTCACCGTGGCCTGATCGTCCATCTTGACCACCGTGACGATCACTTCGTAGGGAGCAACCGTGACCGGCCAGACGATCCCCTTGGCGTCGTGATGCGATTCGACGATCGCGGCCACGTTGCGACCCACTCCGATCCCGTACGAGCCCATCCAGATCGTCCGCTCCTCGCCCACGTCGTCGGTGACCGTGGCCCCGAGGGCCTCGGAGTAGCGGGTGCCCAGTTTGAAGATGTGACCGACCTCGATGGAGCGGCGCACCTCGACCGGCTCACCGCACTCGACGCACGGATCGCCGAGCCTCGTGAGCCGCACGCCGAGCCACTGGTCGACGGCGATGTCCCGCTCCACGTCGACGCCGCGGAGATGCCGGTCGTCACGGTTGGCCCCGGTCACCATGTTCGAGCGTCCCCGCAGAGCGGGGTCGGCGATCACCCGGAGGTGGCGCACCCCGACCGCTCCCAGGCTTCCCGGGTGGGCACCGAGGGCGGCGACGATCTCATCGTCGTGGGCGGGGCGGACGTCGAAGGTCCCCAGCCCGTCCACGAGCTTCTGCTCCATCAGCTCGTGGTCGCCGGGGAGCAGGATCAGGGTCAGCTCGCGCCCGACCATGTAGGCGAGCGTCTTGATCTGCCGGTCCGCGGAGGCGAAGTCGAACCCGTCGGCCAGGGCGGCGATCGTCCTGATGCCGGGGGTGTCGAAGCCCTGCGGCTCGCCCTCCCACGGCTCGTCGTGCACCGGAGGAACCGCCGAGGTGGCCCGTTCGGTGTTGGCGGCATACCCGCAGTGAGGGCACACGACGATGTCGTCCTCTCCAGCCTCGCTCTCCACCATGAACTCGACCGACTCCTTGCCACCCATCGTCCCCGACGACGCATGCACCGCGATCGCCTCCATGCCCAGGCGGCGGAAGATCTCGGTGTAGGCGCCGCGGTGTGCTTCGAATTGGACGTCGAGCCCGCTCGCGTCGACATCGAACGAGTAGGAGTCCTTCATCGTGAACTCGCGGACACGCAACAGGCCTCCCTTGGGGCGGGGCTCGTCGCGGAACTTGGTCTGGAGGTGATACCAGAGCTGGGGAAGCTGGCGATACGACGACAGCTCGGTCGCCAGTGAGGTGAAGATCTCCTCATGGGTCATCGCCAGGAGCAGGTCGGCGTCCCTGCGATCCTTGAATTTGACGAGGATCCCCTCGACGTCGTCCCAGCGCCCCGTCTGCTTCCACACCTCGCCGGGGTGGACCACGGGGAGGAGCATCTCCTGGCCGCCGATCCGGTCCATCTCCTCGCGGATGATCCGTTCAACCTTGTCGACCACACGCTTGCCGAGCGGGAGCAGCGACCACGAGCCCGCCATGAGTCGGCGAACGAACCCGCCGCGCACGAGCAGGCGGTGGTTGGCGGCCTCGGCGTCGGCCGGGTCGTCGCGAAGGGTGGGGATGTACGCCCTGGACCAGCGCATGAGGCACCGAGGTTAGTGAGACCGGTGCGACCTCCCGATCGCCACCAGCGGTGTCGGTGGCGGGCACTACCGTGCCGCCGCCAGGGAGGGTTGGCTGATGCCTCGGTCGGCGCGATGAGCCCCCAGCAGACAAACCGGCGTCCCCGTGACGCCCAACGCCTGAGGGTGTACCGCGCCCACTGGGCGCTCGACGACTATCTGCACGCAGACCCGATGGGGTCCGTCGAGGACGTCCAGGAGTTCGTCGATGGCGTGGTCGGCTCGCGCTGGTGGCGGACGCACACCGGGTCACGGAGGCGGATACGGGTCGGTGACGGGCGGGGACGGCGAAGCGCCGGCAGTGTCGGAGGCGAGATTCGGGTGCCGCGTGCGTCCCGAACGGTGCCCACCGTCCTGCACGAGCTTGCCCACGAGTGGGTGCGCGACCCGACGACCGCGATTCATGGACCGGAGTACGCAGGAGCGTTCCTCGGCTTGGTCGAGGAGTTCATCGGCGCTGATGCTGCGGCGGCGCTCCGCCGAGCCTACCGATCACAGCGGGTTCGCTGGGTGGAGATGTAATGACCAGCCACGTGGCGACGGCATCGTCCGGTCAGGGCGGGGACCCGCAGGCGGCTATCGCCTCAACCACGGTCCCGAGACATTCACCCGGGCGGATTGTCCGGCTCTTCCAGGGACCGCTCGCACCGATCGCCCGCGCGACGCGTACCAATCACGAGCCGTGCCCGACGAAAGCCGGGTGCGCGAGACGGGGAAGGAGATCCGCGACCGCACGATCGAGATCCTTCAGCGCACGAGCTTCGAGGCCCTGGTGAAGCGGTCCGGCGGCCGATGGCTATCGGCGATCAACTGAGGCGCGGACCGGTCACTGCCCCCTGGCAACCCGGGCCACGCGGTCTCGCCGTTCGCCCGTCTTGTTGGCGTCCCCCTGGGTGGCAAGGAGTTCGGCAGCAGTCTCCTCGGCCAGGCGGGCGGCCACCCCGTCGGCCGCCGCCAGTCTGGCATCAACACCGTCGGCGACAAGCCGGCGAGCCTCGTCCACGAGCGCGTCGACCATCTCGGCTTCCGGCACCACCCGCACGACGCTGCCCTTGATGAACAGATGTCCCCTCCCCCGGCCTGCCGCGATCCCGATGTCGGCCTCCCTCGCCTCGCCGGGGCCGTTGACGACACATCCCATCACCGCTACCTGGATCGGGAGCCGCTCCGCCTCGAGGCGGCGCTGGGCTTCAGCGGCGACGGCGACGACGTCGATCTCGGCTCGGCCGCACGACGGACAGGCAATCAGGTCGAGCCCGGCTCGCTCGCGCAGGCCGAGCTGCTCGAGCAGTTTCCGCCCGGCGTCCGCCTCCTCCACGGGATCCGCGGTCAGCGAGAAGCGGATCGTGTCGCCGATCCCCTCCATGAGGAGCGTGGCGATGCCCGCGACCGACTTGATCAGCCCGGATGGCGGCGGGCCTGCTTCGGTGACCCCGAGGTGGAGCGGGTATTCGATCCGCGAGGCGAGGAGCCGGTACGACTCGATCATCGACGGAACGTGACTGTGCTTGACGGACACCTTGATGTCGTGGAAGTCGACTTCATCGAGGTAATGGATCTCCTTCAGCGCCGACGCCACCAATGCCTTGGGGACCGGGCCCCCGAACTGGTCGAGGAGGTCCTTGTCGAGCGAACCGGCATTCACTCCCACTCGGATCGAGACGCCGCGCCCGGCCGCGGCCCGGGCAACCGTCTTGATGTGCCCCGGATCGCGGATGTTCCCCGGGTTGAGCCGAAGACCGTGCACCCCAGCCTCGAGTGCAGCGAGCGCAAGCCGGTATTGGAAATGGATGTCGGCGATGATCGGCACCGGGGATCTGGGGACGATTTCGGCGAGACCCTGAGCCGCGGCGACATCGTTGCACGTGATGCGCACGATGTCGGCACCGGCGCCCTTGAGGGCATACACCTGAGCGAGGGTGCCGTCGACGTCGGCAGTCTTGGTCGTGGTCATCGACTGGACGCTGATCGGAGCGCCTCCGCCCACGCCGACCGAGCCGACCATCACCCCGCGCGACGGACGCCGCTCGATCATCTCAGGCTCAGCGGATCGGCGATGTCGAGGTAGATGGCGAGCACACCGAGCAACACCATGAACAGCACGACAACCGCGGCGATCGGTGCGAGCTTCCGCACATCGGCTTCTCGTCCCCGAATCTTCTCGTAGAGCGCCACTGCGAAATGGCCCCCATCGAGTGGGTACATCGGAATCAGGTTGAAAATACCGACGAAGACATTCACCAGCGCCACCAGTTGGAGGGTGAACGAGATCCCGAGGTCCTCGGTCTCGGCACCGATCCGAATGAGACCGATAGGGCTGGCCGGACGTGTCTCGGAGATGCGTTCCGTGTCCCCCGACACGGCTGCGACCACCAGGTCACCAAAGCCCGACACCATACGCCAGAGGCCGCTCACCGAGCCGACCGTGGCCTCACCCAACTGGCTTCCTGCCCGGCCGATACCGCTGATCGGATTCACGCGCTCGGTCCGCCGCTGGGAGGTGACCCCGAGATACCCGCGCTCGCCCTCCTCGTCATCCGGCACCGAGGCCAGCGTCACCGTGAGGGTGATGACGGCGCCGTTGCGATCGACAACCAACTCGACGGTATCTCCCGGACGAGCGGAGATCTCCTCGACCAGATCCACCCACTCGGCGGTTTCGACTCCGTCGATCGACAGCACCTTGTCGCCCGCGGCAACGCCCGCCAGCGCCGCCGGCGTGGAGGTCCCGTCCTCGAGAATCGCCTGGACTTCGCCCACGGTCGTGGTCGCCACGCTGATGCCGACGATCGAAGACACCGCAAAGAACAGCAGGAACGCCACTACGAAATGGCTGGCGACTCCGGCGAGGACCACGACCGATTTCTGCCAGAAAGGCTTCCCCCGGTAGGTCCTCCCCACGTCTGCGGGGTCGACCTCCTCGTACGGGTTCATCCCCACGATCCGGACATACCCTCCGAGCGGGATCGCCTTGATGCCGTACTCGGTCTCACCGCGGCGGGTCGACCAGAGTCTCGGCCCAAACCCGAAGAAGAACTCAGTCGCCTTGATCCCAAGGGCCTTGGCCGCGACAAAGTGACCAGCCTCGTGGACGGTCACCATGACGATGATTCCGAAGAGAACGATCAACCCGCCGGTCACGCTCGGAGTCTCCCTAGGAGATGCTTCACGCTACCGGTGCCGCGGCTCAACACCCACCCCCGAGTTGGCTCGCAGCGATTCCCCGTGCCTCCCGGTCCACGGCCATCACATCCTCGACGGATCCCACCGGGTGCGCGCCCATCGCTTCGAGAGTGCGCTCGATCACGACCGCGATGGAAGCGAAGCCGATCCTGCGGTCGAGAAATGCCCGCACCGCGACCTCGTCGGCGGCGTTGAGCACGGCGGGGGCGCTGCCCCCGGCGCGGCCTGCCTCGTATCCCAGCCGGAGACACGGGAATGAAATCAGATCGGGTGCCTCGAACGTCAAGGTCGTCCCCGGGAACGGGAACGGGGCGGCCACACCCTGAGCGCGATGGGGACGGGTCAGGGCATACTGGATCGGTACCCGCATGTCAGGCTCGCCGAAATGAGCCTTGAGCGATCCGTCGACGAACTCGACGATTCCATGGACGATGCTCTGGGGATGGACCACAACGTCGATGGCGTCGTAGCCGTAACCGAACACGTGGTGTGCCTCGATCACCTCGAAGCCCTTGTTCATCAGTGTGGCCGAGTCGATGGTGATCCGTGGCCCCATCTTCCAGGTTGGATGGGCGAGCGCTTCGTCGACGGTCACCGATTCCAGCCGGTCCGGCTTCATTCCCCTGAACGGCCCCCCCGACGCAGGCAGCACGATCCGCCGGACCGACGCATGATCCTCCCCGAGGAGGCACTGGAGAAGCGCGCTGTGCTCGGAGTCGATCGGCACCAGTTCGCCGCCCCCCCGCCTCAGGGCGTCGGTTACGACCCCTCCGCCGGCCACGAGGCTCTCCTTGTTGGCGAGCCCGAGTGTGTTGCCCGCGTCGAGGGCGCCGACCGAAGCCGCCAGACCCGCGGCGCCGACGATCCCGTTGATGACCGTCACCCCGCCGGTGGCAGCGAGTTCGACCATCGCGTCGGGTCCGACCAGCGCCCGATGTCCGAGCGCGTCCTCAACCCTTGCGCGTTCCTCCTGCGTCGGAGCGGCCACTCCGATGAGGGCATCGGGCCATTCGGCGGCGAGGGCGAGCAGCTCATCGGAGCCGCGGCGCGCGGCCAGGCCGCGAACTTCGACACCGAGCCGGGACGCCACGTCGAGGGCCTGGCGGCCGATCGAACCGGTCGCTCCCAGGACAACGACCGGGTTCACCCGAGCAGGCCGATGGTCTGGAGCAGCACCCACGCGGCGGGGAGCACGAACAGGAACGCGTCCACCCGATCGAGGATCCCGCCGTGTCCGGGCAGGACGGCACCCATGTCCTTGACACCGAGGCTTCGCTTGATCATCGACTCTGCCAGATCGCCCACCGGGGCAACCAGACAGATCACTGCCCCTAGGGCCAACCCCGACTTCAGGTCGAACGGGTCGATCAGGTAACCGACCACGGCGGCGGCACCGATACAGGCTGCGATTCCACCGACGAGGCCCTCGACTGACTTGTTCGGCGACAGGATCGGGGCCAGTGCCGTACGACCCCAGGTCCGGCCGACGGAGTACGCACCGATGTCCATGGCCGCCGTGACCACGACGATCGCGAGAATCAGCACCCGATACCGATCGGTCCGCAGGATCGGGACGACGAAGGCGACGCTGCCCACCACCCAGGTGAGGCCGAGGATGGTCAGGCCACCGTTGGTGAGTGCGTCGCGACGCATCGGAACGAACGCGTAGATGAAGAAGACGAGCACCGAGGTGAGCCCGATCGCGACCGGTATGGCGACCGCCCCATGGAACCAGGTCGCGGTCAGCATCCCGACGCCACCCAGATAGCCGAAGAGGGCGAGCGGTCGAAAGCCGCGATGACGCAAGGTCCGGTAGAACTCGCCGAGGCCCAGCACGACGAGCAATCCGATGAACGCCGCAGCCGCGGCGGCGCCGACCCACACCGAACCGACGAGAAAACCGATCAGGACGATCCCGGTCAGTATGCGGGTTCCCAGCTCCGACCGCGTAGGCGCCTCGTACACATCGTCTTGGTCTCCGAGATCGGCGACATCGTCAAAGCCAACGACTCCGGTTCCGACGCCGGGCATCGCTGCGCTGATGGCCTGCCACTCCGTGTCCTCGTCGACCCTCGCCAATTCTTCCGCGAAACCGCGGTGATCCATCGTCGCCGACGTCCTGTACATCTGTTCGGTGATCTCCTCGGAGGCGTAATCGGCGGGCAGCTCGATGGTCGCGTCGTCGTAGGCGTCGCTCAGCTCGATCGGACCCGTCACCCATTGATCGTCATCGTCTGCGACCGCGACCGCGTCCTCCGGCTCGGGTTCGGATACGGGGACTGCTTCGGACTCCAGGGGAAGGTCGTCGGGTGGGCGGAAGAGGGCATCGGGGACACGCGGCCGCTCGGCGGAGCCCGGCTGAGGAATGTGCTCGTCTGGAGCGCCGAACGGTGGTGCCGACCAGTCCCCCAGAACCGGCGGCAGGGGCACGGAGTCGGTGGGCGACCCTGAAGGAGTAACCGGTTCGGGTTCCGGCCACTCGGTCTCGGGTACGTCGGCCGACGGAGGTACCACCTCGTCCTCGTCGAGGACGGCGAACCATCCCTCCGGAACCGCCGAGGCATCGCCGACCCATTCGGCAGGCTCGTCGCCGAGGTCTTCTTCATCGCCGCCCTCCTCATCGCGGTCTCCACGACGCCGGAAGGGCCATATCCCCCGTTTGCGCGGTTGGGTTTGCTCAGCCCAGTCGCCGATCGCCTCGGTCGCCGGAACGTCTTCCTGACGAGGTGGCGCAGGCAACGCATCACCGGATCCGGCGAATGCTTCCCACGCCCCGAGGTCCCCGTCGCCGAGGTCGCGCAGCGCCTCGAACGCCTCCTTGGGGGCCACGCCGTACTCGCTGGCCGCAGCTGCTTCCTCGGGTACCGGGTCGAGTGGGGCAAGAGCGCCGGTGGGCAGCGTGTCGAACAGGGGTCTCTGCTCCTCGGCGGCCTCGACCGCAACCACCTCGACGTCGTCGGCGTCCTCGAGTGCGCCCAATGCCTTTAGCGCAGTCGCCAGATCGTCGGCAGCCGGGAGTCCGGCAGGGGACGCGTCGGTCTCGTCGAATCCGCCGCTCGCATCGTCCGCTCCCGCGGTGACGTCTCCGGCCCATGTGGGCAACTCGACTGCGATCGTGGGGTCGTCGCGCTCCTCCGGGGCGACGTCGGACAGCCACGCCGGAAGAGGCCCCTCGTCCCTCGCATCGACAGGCACCACCCGTTCGACGACCACTTCGGTGGGTTCTGCCGTGGCGGGCACGATCTCGGCGGCGCGGTCGCTTCCGTATACCGTCGCCGGAATGTCGTCCCACCCTTCGTCCACCTCAGGTGTCTCGGGAAGGTGGTCCACCGGTTCGTCGCCAGCGTCTACCGGCCCCCGATCCTTCGGCTTGCGCCTGAACAACCCGCGACGCTTCCGGGGTGTGGCTTCGCCATCCTCGATCGGTGCGTCGGAGACGTCACCTGCCAGCGACTCGTCGCTCCACTCGGGATGCCACGGATCACCCGGATGGGGAAGGAAACCTTCGTCGTCTCCGCTGTCGCTCACAGGGCCTCCTCGACCCGGAGGTCAGACCTCCAGCAGCTCGGCCTCTTTGTGCTGCAGCAGCTCGTCGACCTTCTTGATGAAGCCGTCGGTCTTCTCCTGAAGGCTCGATTCCCCGCCACGCACGTCGTCCTCCGACACCTCACCTTCGAGCGCCTCCATGTCGCTCTTGCTGTGACGGCGGACGTTACGAACGGCGACACGCGCCTCCTCGGCGAGCTGCCTGACCACCTTGATCAACTCCCTGCGCCGCTCCTCGGTCAACGGTGGGAATGCCAGACGAATCACGGTCCCGTCGTTGGAAGGGTTCATCCCCAGTGACGACATCTGGATTGCTCGCTCGATCGCCCCCAGTGATGAGCGGTCGTAAGGGCTTAGGACGAGGAGCTGAGGCTCAGGCACCGCGATGGACGCAAGTTGCTGCAACGGCGTAGGTGCGCCGTAGTAGTCGACCATCACCCGGTGGAGGATGCCGGCGTTGGCGCGGCCGGTGCGCACCGTGGCGAATTCGCCCTGGAGGTGCTCCACGGCCTGCTGCATCTTTGCCTCGGCCTCGCCGAGAAGCTCGTCGATCACGGTGTACCTCTCCTAGCGAACCAACGTGCCGATCGGTTCGCCGCGGACAGCACGGGCGACGTTGCCCGGAACGGTGATGTTGAAGACCCTGATCGGAAGGTCGTTGTCCATGCACATGGTAATGGCGGTGCTGTCCATCACCCGAAGACCCCGGCCCAGCACCTCCATATACGTGATCTCGGGGATC
>Ga0214473_10007453_pt1 | contig 12983 bp, 15 predicted proteins | sample RVTome_7_FD_203509 | JGI IMG/M metagenome (GOLD analysis project Ga0214473, IMG submission 203509) | Soil microbial communities from uranium-contaminated site in the Upper Colorado River Basin, Wyoming, United States - RVT98D197 | ecosystem: Environmental > Terrestrial > Soil > Contaminated >...
CCGTAAAATAACCGATGAGCAGGTGGCAAGGGTGGAGTTATTAATCAACACAAGGCCCAGAAAATGTCTGGGCTATAAAACGCCCCTTGAAGTTGCTTCTGTTGCACTTCGAGATTGAATGTAGGATGTTAAAAAGTATTAATCTGGCAAATAGTTTCACCCTTCCTCCTTTAAAAAAGCCCTGAGCACAACTGGAGATAGGAGCAAAGAAAGTGCCAGATGTATGCAATTAGACGTAAGTACTTGTTTTTTAAAAGGGAATAACTCAGGAGAGATTTGGCGGGAGGCCGAAAAAATATTCTATTTCACGAAACCGGCCTATTCGACTGTGCGGATTGCCGCGAAAAAGGAGAGGTTTTTATAAACATAAACCATTAGAAAATATCGGTTTCCGGCATAATCTGTTAAAATAAGGGTGCTGCTTCGTGCTCTTTATCCCGGTGATACCGTTTTTTTTTCCCGGATTAGAATATATAGAATATGGAGGGCAGGCGATGCACATGAAAAGGCAGTTCCCGCTTTTTTTGGCCATCTCGGCCGTGCTCGTCCTGGTTTACGGGATTGTGCAGTTCGCGGTCCCTGTAAGCCCGAAGAAAAAACCGGAAGAAATATATATAAAGGAGGGGACAAGCTTTTCGGAGGCCGCAGGGGCACTGGCCAATTTGGGATATATCAGGGATGCCGCCCTTTTCAAGGCATTGGGCAGGCTCACGGGGGCGGACCGGCGCATGAGGGCGGGCTATTACGCCGTGGACGGCTCCATGACCCCGTGGCATATATTCCGCCAGTTCGGCAGGGGGAAGCTCATCGAAAAGGAGCTTACCATAATAGAGGGCGAGTGCCTGGCCGAGATCGGGGAGAAGCTCGTTGCGAGGGGACTTGTCTCCGCAGGGAACTTTGACCGGCTCACCGCCGACCGGGCCTTCATAGCCTCGCTCGGGGTGGAAGGGCCCACGCTCGAGGGGTATCTCTTCCCCGAGACTTACAGGTTCCCCAAGGGGATAACCCCCGAAAAGCTCGTCGCGACGATGGTGCAGAAGCTCTTCCAGGTATATCAGAGGGATTTCCTCGAGCGCACGAACGAGCTGGGCTTGAGCATGAAGTCCGTCCTCACGCTGGCCTCGATAATAGAAAAAGAGGCGGTGGTGGACTCGGAACGGGCGCTCATATCGGCGGTCTTTTTCAACAGGTTGAAAAAGGGCATGCCGCTCCAGGCCGACCCCACGGCCGTCTACGGGGTGAAACCCCCGCGGGCCCTTGTGGATAAGGCGGATTTGAAGAAGAAGACAAAATACAATACATACAGGATAAAGGGGCTTCCGCCGGGGCCGATAGCCTCGCCGGGGTTTAAGTCCATAAAGGCCGCGCTTTACCCGGCCAGGGTGCCGTACCTGTTTTTCGTCTCCAACAACGACGGCACGCATACTTTTTCCTCCAATTACGAGGAGCACCTGAAAGCGGTGGCAAGCCTTAAGGCTAAAATAGAAGAGGAGCTTGCGGAAGAGGAAGAAGTTGCTCCCGAACCCGAAAAGATGGAAGCAAAAAAGGGAGAATAAGACTCGGAGATGATACTTAGAAAAACTACAAAGCCGATCCATGTGGGGAACGTCCCCGTGGGGGGCGGAAGCCCCATAAGCGTCCAGTCCATGACGAAGACGGACACGAGGGACGCCGCGGCAACAATAAGACAGATAAAGGCCCTTGCCAGGGAGGGGTGCGAGATAATACGGGTTGCCGTGCCCGACATGGAGGCCGCCAAGGCCCTCTCAAAAATCAAAAAATCCTCCCCCATACCGGTCATAGCCGATATCCATTTCGACTGGCGCCTGGCGCAGGAGAGCATAAAGCAGGGGGTTGACGGCCTGCGCATAAACCCCGGCAATATAGGCTCCGAGTGGAAGCTTAAAGAGCTGGTGAGCGCGCTCAAGGAGAGGCCCATCCCCGTACGCGTGGGCGTGAACGCGGGCTCGCTGGAGAAGGAGATCCTTAAGAGGTACGGGCACCCGGGGGCGCGCGCCCTTGTGGAAAGCGCGCTCAAGGAAATCGCCCTGCTCGAAAAACTGGGCTACGAAGAAATAAAGGTCTCGCTCAAGGCATCCAACGTGCCGACCACAATCGAGGCATACCGGCTCTTTTCCAAGCGGTCGGGCTATCCCCTCCATGTAGGCATCTCGGAAGCGGGCCCTCCCGGGACCGGTACGGTTAAAAGCGCCGTCGGGCTTGGGATACTTCTTTCCGAGGGCATAGGGGACACCATCCGCGTCTCCCTTACCGCAAACCCGGTAGAGGAAGTGAAAGTGGCCTACCAGATACTCCAGAGCCTCGGGATAAGGCAGAGCGGGCCGGAGATAATCTCCTGCCCCACCTGCGGGAGGACCAGCATCGGAATAGAAGCCCTCGCGCGCAAGGTGGAAAAAAGGCTTGGAAAAATTAAAAAGCCCGTAAAGGTGGCGGTAATGGGATGCGTGGTGAACGGCCCGGGCGAGGCGCGGGAGGCCGATTTCGGCATCACCGGGGCAAAGGGCAAAGGGATGATATTCAAGAAGGGCAAGGTCTTGAGGACCGTAAAGGAGAAAGACCTCCTGGACGAGCTTATGAAGGAGATAGAAGCTTGGAAACCATAAGGCTCCCGCGCGTAATGCAGGACACGGCGATAAAGGAAAGGGCGCGCGGCAGGAGCATCGGGTTTGTGCCCACGATGGGGGCCTTGCACGAGGGGCATATGGCCCTCATGAGGGCCGCCAGGGCCGAAAACGACCTCGTGGCGGCAAGCATATTCGTGAACCCCTCCCAGTTCTCCCGGGGCGAGGACTTCGAGCGCTATCCCCGGGACCTGGCCTCGGACATGGAAAAGCTCACAAAGGAAGACGTGGACCTCCTCTTTCTGCCGGACACGGCGGCGATCTATCCCAACGGTTTCTCAAGCCGGCTCGATGTCAACGGCCTATCTGAGAAACTCTGCGGGGCATGGCGGCCCGGCCACTTCAAGGGGGTGGCGACCGTTGTTTTAAAGCTCCTTAATCTTCTTTCGCCCACAAGGGCGTACTTCGGCCAGAAGGATTATCAGCAAAGCCTTGTCATAAGGAGGCTCGTGAAGGACTTGAACCTCACTCCGGAAATTGTCGTATGCCCCACGGTGAGGGAGGAGGACGGCCTCGCCATGAGCTCGCGGAACGCATACCTCTCCCCTCCGGAGCGGAAGGCGGCGGGCGTCCTTTATCGGGCGCTTACGGCCGGCGCCGCGAAGGCAAAAGAGACAAGGAGGGCGGAAGAGGTGAAAGAGGCCATCCACGGCGTGCTCCGCTCCGAGCCCCTCGTGAGCGAGGTCCAGTACGCATCCGCCTACGATCCCGAAACACTCGACGAGCCGGAAACCCTGAAAGGCCCGGCGGCGCTCCTTGCCGGCGCGGTCGTCATCGGCCGCGCAAGGCTTATCGACAACCTCATCCTCAATGATTTAAAATAAATCTAAGAGGTGCGAAATGCTGAACAGAGTGCACATACAGATACTCGACAACCCGATACACTGGGCGCTCGACGCGGAAAAGTTCTCCGAGCCGGTGCAGAACCGGCTCCTTACGGAGGAGCTTAAAAGCGACATGGACGACAATTACCCTTCCGTGGTCTCGGTTGAGTACATCGACCTCTTCAGCGACGAGGAGGAGAGCTTCCCCGAGATAAGGGAGTTGCTCGATCAGGGCGTCATCTCCGCCCCTGTCGTTATCATAAACGGCGTGCCCAAGATGCACGGGGGCATCCCCTCCACCCTCATCAAGACCGAGGTGGAAAAGATCATCTCCGCCGGCCCTTTGCACTAAGGGGGGCGGGCCCTTCGTTTCAACTTTTCCCTGTTGCTTATCCTTGAAAAGCCTGCCTCGGGCAAGGTGATGCTCCGCATACCCCCCGAAGTACACGCCAAGGCCCTCATCATCGCCCGGGCATCAGGGAAGAGCTTGAACCAGTGGGCCTCCGAGTTGCTCGCAAAAGCGGCCCACGCGAACCGGTGAGCGGCCTTTAATTCGTTTAGTGATTGACTTTCACGAAAATGAAAATGGGGACAGCTTGCGGGTTACACTTACAAGTATTCGGGTTCAGATAGTTTAAGGGACTGAAGATTACCAGTTAGAAGCCTTAAAAAATGACAAGTGAAAAGATAGCTGTCCCTATTTTTGTGAAGCCCTATTCGAAATACTCAGATGCGGAAGATTTTACAGGAGAAAGGGTTGCGCGAGTCATAGTGCCGTTGGAATGCCTGTTAGCCGTTCTTCCACCGAGCAGTAACATCAAACTCAACCAGTTCCTTCTTCGAGTTGCGCTTGCGAATCGGCCGACACTCAATAGCATCGAACCCGAGGGTAGTCAGCATATCCGCATAAAGCAGCTCGGTTGATACTAAAGCTCCATAGAACATCGAATTGCCAACAATGTAGTGTACCTCCGCGCCAGGAGCTAGCACAGAAGTTATGCCTTGGAAATGCGCCCACATGTCATCGAAATACTTCGCCACGTAGTTGGCGAGAATGACACCATTCTTATTGTCCGCGTGCGCGATCTGGTCGAGGATGCTGTTGATCTGGGCGCTCTTGAATTGCCCTGTTGCACGCTCCCAATTCATCAAGCGGCTTGTCGCGATTCCCCAAGTTCCGCCGATAGCAGTCCAGTCCAGCTCACCTGCATCTCGCCCGTTAATCAGAAAACCAAGCCAGTACATGTAAGGTCGCAGTTCGCGGATGTAAGACATCCGGTTAGCGTAGGGCGGAGAAGTTACAACGAGATCAAATGGGCCATTCACGACCCCTGCCGGGTTTCTTGAATCGCCGAAGACCACGCGCCCAAGCCCAATAGGGTTCTCGCTGGCCCCGTTCAACACAAAGCGAACATTTTCAAAGTACACCCCAGCCATATCGATATCGAGGTCAATGACAAACTGGCCATCATTCTTGAAGGACATCGACTGGTGATTGAAAGCCGCGTTCGATAGTTCAATTAAGGATCGGCAGAACGCGATCAGCAACAACGTACATTCGGTAGAGCGATCATCTGCCACTTCCGTTATAGCAGCACGAAGCAGCCGCAGAAAGTCGAGCGCCATAGGACTCCACCATCTTTCAATATTGTGGATCGGCGGAACTGGAGCCGGCTCGACAGCCTGGCGCTTCACCAGATCGAGCGCCAAAGCGCAAGCGTTACGAGTGGCGATGATATCATGAGGAGTATAGTGGGCGGTCTTCACTTGGGCCAACCACACAAGGAAAGGATTGATGTCGGTGGTCACGGCTTCATGCCCATGATAAGCCGCACTCAGCGCGGTTGTACCGGTACCGCAAAACGGATCAAAAACTCGCCGCGCCTGGGCATGGCCTATGATCAGCTCTTCGACTATCTTGAGCGAGTATGCAGGGGTTAGGCGCAGCCATCCATGCCGCCCGGTCTTGGCGTTGAACCTGTATGTGTAGTCCGCCCGCTGGCGGAGTTGTGCGCGTTTAAAAACTGTGCTCATCAAGTGGCATCCGGCGTGAGTAGAGCTTTCAACACGGTGTCAATCTCAGTTCGGAGTGTCTTGCTGTTCCGTTTGAAGAAGGCCGCGAGATCGTAGCCGACAACATCGCGCATGAAATCATAGCTTGAAATTAAGGGATTTCTAGCGCCCTCGATCCCCGTGATAACGGCCCACTTTTCAGATCGATAGCGCAAGAGAATGTCGCTGTCGATCTGCGCCGAGAGGATCACGGCGCAAGGGAAGTAGGCCTTCGTATAGGCGTTGGCCGCGTTGGCGATGTCAGCGTTCTGGCGCTTTGAGTCCTTGCTCTTGTACCCCTGGCGAACCTCAAAAATAGTGCCCGTCAAGGTCGAGAAGACCTTCGGATCGACGCCAATGAAATCAGCCGAGTCCCTCATCCATGACTGGAAGCGAGCACGCTTGACCTTATCGGCAATCTTGTCGAGCGGAACACGCGCATCGAGGTAGAGAGTTCGTGTCTTTCCGTTTGGAAGCGGGATCTCATAAGACCAAGTGACATCGGCTTCGGCAAGCCCAAGGGCGTCTTTCAGCACGGTACGGAACAGCTTTTCGCACCCGATACCGATTTGTCGATACACGCTGGTCATGCCGCCCGCAGCCTTATGTGCGGCATACATCAGCGGGTTATCGAGGCCGAACCAATTATAAAACGGGTCGCTTTGATACAGCGTTTGAAACTGCGCCAATGTCAACCCATTCCCATTTGCACCTTGGCCAAATTTCGGTTTGTACCTGGCACACACTCTAATCGGTTCTAAGATCAACTCAAGGTACTTGGCATCATGTTGCTTCAACTATAAAGACTCCCATTAGCAGGCGTAGAGGGCGCGCAAAGCGAAACCCAGCAATTCAAATTATTCATTACCCTACACAAAATCGTATATCCCCTTTTATTCCGCTCTACCCACATACATAATTAAAAACGATTTCCAATTAAAACCCGCATGATTATAACAAATCCCTTGTTGCGATGTTCAGGAAGAAGTTACTCTCCGCCCGGATTTAAGCGCCCTGATTCTGACATAAATATCCGGACATAAATATAGTGTCCTATTCCCTCTTGACCAGGACACCCATTTTACCTTTATACTTCACCCGCTCGGCCGAGCACTCAACGAGCTACCTGAGAGGCCTATTGAGTGCTTGGGCCTGCTCTTTCAAAACGCGCGGGATATTCCTCCCCTTAGCTTAATGGGGGGTCGGGAGGGGTTCCTTTAAAAGTCCCCTCTTGGGAGGGGCCCAGGGGTGAGGGCCTATTGAAATAAAATTTCAAACGAGAATTGTAAATGCCTGATAATGCGGGGTTTTCTATATGGGTATTGAAAAAATCCCAAAAAGGGGCTCGGATCACTCGGTCTTGTGGTGGTGCAGTTTCCTGACGGGTTTGCCGCAGTGAGGACAGATTATTGGCTTTTCCTCCACAGGCCTCGGCTTCGGGGGCTTGGGCTTTAATTGCGACTTGAGATCGCCATGGCAATGGGGACAGACGAAGGCCTCGTGTTCGCGTTTCGGCATCACGCCTCCTGTATTTTTAATCTATCTTAAATGATAGTGCAAAAGGACGGTCCAGTCTATAATAGGGATTTGCATATAGCGGGCCGCACCGAATAGAATATCCGGAGAAAAATTTTCTTGGCTGGGGAGCCCAAAAAAACCCTATATCATGTTCAACTGGGAGCTTATTTCCATAACGATAGCGCTCGTAGCGGGGATACTCCTCTTTGCCTTCGAGCGCATATGGCCCGGGGAGGGCGCGAAGAGATACAGGGCCGTGCCCCTGTTCTTCCTGCTCCTCGCATTGGGAAGCACCAGCCTCTATGAACTGCTCGATTACGCGGACTCCAAGGACCTGTCCTATATGAAAAACGGCCTCCGCGAGGAGCCCTCTTCCGCATCTGATAGGGTCGAGCTGGAGACGAGAATAGCGGCGCTCGAGAAAAAGCTCTTTCCCTTCACGCACATGGCGAACACGAAATTCCCGGACCTCTCGGAGGAGAAGGCGCTCGAATACCTGAGGGACGACCTTGAGACCTCCCCCGAAGCGCTCTCCGGCTCGCCGGTTGGCGGGCTCGTGCTGGCCTCCGTAAGGAGCCAGAGAAAGCGGGGCGCGTACGCCGTGAGGATCGATTTCATGCCCGCCGACAACGCCTTTCCCCCGAAGAGGTTCGACCTGATGGCAAGCCTTCCCTCGCTATCCGATGCGAAGATACTCGCGGTACACCCGCTTACGGGCTCCGAGGACAATATCTCTCTTATACTTACAAATAGCGGCAGAGAGGCGCGGCTCATCTTTTATCCGGAGGGGCAGGACCCGGCGGTCGAGATAACCCTCTCGCGCCCCGCCCCGCTTAAACTCGAAGGCCCCCGCCTGGCCGCCCCCGTAACCGTGAGCGTGGAATAAGTTTAAGAGTCCTTAAGCAGGGCCTCGACCGTGGGGAACTGGCTTGCGTCCGTGTGGGGCAGGAAGAGGGCGGACATATATTCGTTCATGAAGTCCGCGGAGACGGACAGCTCGGCATAGGTCATCCGGGCCGCGACAGCCTCGGCCTCTTTCTTCAGCTCCTCCGAGACGAGAGCGAGGTACGCGCCCGTTATGGAAGTGTTCCCGAGGAACGTGAACTTCTCGCGAGGCATGTCGGGCAGCATGCCGAGTATTATCGCCTTCTCCACGTTCAAGTAGTTCCCGAAGCCGCCCGCTATGTAGATGCGCTCTATCACATCCAGCGTGAGGCCCACCTGCTTGAGCAAGGTCGAGACCCCGGCGTAGACGGCGGCCTTGGCCCGGAGGATATTTTCCACGTCCACCTCTGTAAGAGTAATATCGCCCATAGGGGATGAGGCAAGCACGTACTCGTGGCCCTCGGGGCCAATTCTAAGGCCGGGTATGTTTCTTTCCTGATGGAAATTCCCCTTCCTGTCCACGATGCCCTTCAAGAACATCTCCGAGACGGCGTCTATCATGCCGGAGCCGCAGACACCCCTCGGCGGCCCGCCGTTCCCGATCACGCTCACTTCCGGCAGGAATGTCCGGGGGTTGATCTTTACGCCCTCGATGGCGCCTTCCGTGGCCCGCATGCCGTGCCTTATACCGCTCCCCTCGAAGCAGGGCCCCGCGCTGCAGGCGGCCGTGATGAGCCACTCGTTGTTGCCCACGGCTATCTCCCCATTTGTGCCGATGTCCATGAAAAGCGCTATCTCCTCTTTCCTGTGCATGCCGGAGGCAAGCACGCCCGAGACGATATCGCCCCCCACATAGCTTGCGATGCAGGGCATCGTATAGACCGGGCCTTCGGGGTTCATGCTTAGCCTCGCGTCCTGGGCGCTCATTAGAGGGAAGAAGCTCACGGCCGGCACATAGGGCTCTTCCCTGATGCTCCCCGGATCGAGCCCCCAGAAGAGATGGCTCATGGTTGTATTGCCCGAAAGCACCGCAAGCTCGATCTCCTCAAGCGGGATGCCGTGCCTCCTGGCCATCGTCTCGATAAGCCCGTTTATGTCTTCGCGCACGGCCCGTCTCAATTCGTGAAGCCCGCCTTGCTCAGTGGCATAGACTATCCTCGTTATCACGTCGTCCCCGTGGCGCATCTGGGAGTTATATGTAAGCCCCACGTCTATGACCTTCCCGTCTATCAGGTTCACAAGATAGACCACAACGGTTGTCGTGCCTATATCCACCGCGGCCCCGTAATGGACGGCCGGGTGGCCATCTGTATCATCACGGGGGACCACCGAGACGGCCTCGTGCCCCGCGTACCTGAAGAGTATCTTCCAGTCCGCCTCGCGCAGTTTTTTACCGAGCTTTCTCAGGAAATCCGAGGCGAAATAAAAATCCTCTTGGAGGCCGCCGCTCGTGCGGAGTTCCCGCTTCAGGCGCTCAAGGTCGCTAAGCGGGTCATCCAATGTGGGCCGGGGAAGGTCGAGGGCAATCTCTTTCAATACGGGGTCCACCTTCTTCCCGAGGGAGCCCAGCAGTGCCAACAGGTTTTCTGCGCGGGAGACGGCTATCTTTTCCCCGATGACAAGGCGCGAGGTCTCCGGGACCTCTATCTTTAAATCCCCTTCCGGATAACTCTGGCAGGCAAGGACGAGTCCCGCCTTTTTCTCCTCATTGGTGAGCTTCCCGTATCCCCTGACCTCCGGCTTCCCTTCGAGGAGCCTTATCCTGCATTTTCCGCAGGTCCCCTTCCCGCCGCATGAGGCCACAAGATAGAACTCCGCCGCCTTCAGGGCTTCGAGGACGCTCTGGCCTTTTTCCACGGGGATTTCCCTGCCGGTCGAGAGGCGTATCTTCATTTAGCCGTTCTTGTGCCCTTTAAGTGAGAGATTATGGATTGGAATATCTTCTTCCCGTCCGAGTTGCCGAGCATATCTTCTGAGCACCGCTCGGGGTGGGGCATCATGCCGAGCACGTTAGATTTTTCATTGACTATCCCCGCGATATTGAAAAGAGAGCCGTTGGGGTTTGCCTCGTCCGTGACATTCCCCTCCGGGTCGCAGTACCTGAAGGCCGCCTGGCGGTTCTTTTTCAGGCTCCCCAAGCCCTCGGGGTCGATGAAGAAATTCCCCTCGCCGTGCGCTATGGGGATGCGGATGACCTCGCCCTCCTTGAGCGCGTTCGTGAAGGGGGTATTTGTGTTTTCCACCCTCAAATGGATGTCCTTGCAGATGAATTTAAGCCCCCTGTTCCTGAGCATCCCGCCCGGGAGCATGCCCATCTCCAAAAGTATCTGGAAGCCGTTGCAGATGCCGATCACAAGCCCGCCCCTCTCCGCGAAATCCTTCACAGCGCCCATAACCGGCGAAAACCGCGCGATGGCCCCGGTCCTCAGGTAGTCGCCGTAGGAGAACCCGCCCGGAAGCACCACGCACTCCACCCCCGAAGGTATCTTCTCCTCCTTGTGCCAGATGAACCGGGTCTCCTCCCCCATCACGTGCTTCAGCACGTGGTAGCAGTCGTGGTCGCAGTTGCTGCCTGGGAATACGACTATCCCGAACATATCGTATGCAATGACCTCCTTAAACGGGCCTGCTGAATACTCAAATCTAAACGGATTATTTTATTTTAATTGAATGGAGGGGGGAATTTCAAAAAAGGGGGGGAAGGGGGGTTTGTGGTTACGAGGAATGAGAGGGATTTTGAGAGGACAAGGGAGTTTATGGAGGTGAGTGGTTTATGGATGAAAGGGAATAGATATCAAACCGGGTTATTTCAACAGACTTGCAACAGAGATGTCTTCATCGAGTTCTTCCCAGTGGAGGCCGATACCCCTGCCGATCAGACTCCATTTCTTTCTTTGCTCGTCATTTGCATCCCTGAGCTTTGGAAACCATTCCAGGGGGATGCTGATTTCCCTTCCGTCAAGAAGCCTGACGTGCATCATATCGGAATCGAACCAGACATCCTTTGCCATGGGCTCAGAGGTTTTAAGTGCGGAAGTGCTCATGCCATTTCTCCTTAAACAAATTTACGTTTTCAAGAATCAGTCTTTTTATTTCATTTATTTCTTTTACATTATAACCGATTGACTTCACAAGTTGTACTGGTTCGAGCCAGAACTTGGCATAATCATCGCCCGAGGCAACATGTATATGCATTGGTTCATTGCCTTCCCCGCTGAAAAAGAAAAACCTGTATTTTCCTGCCCTTAGAACGTTAGGCATATAAGTCTCAGAATACCACAACTCCGCATTTAAATGAAAAAACATGGCGCGCACATCTTCGCCCGCCGCATCGGGGGGGTTTGTGGTTACGAGGAATGAGAGGGATTTTGAGAGGATAAGGCGAGTTTATGGAGGTTAGGGTTTATGGGTAGTCCCGTTATTCTTGAATATACTCTTTTAAGCTCATTATTTTGATCTTGCCGTATTCTCTTATTTTCAGCATCGCCTTGTCCCCGGTTACGATCGCGGCGGCATTTCCTGCCACGGCACATTCGAGTATCCTATTGTCCGGGTCGTCCCTGAGCAGGGCAATCCGCTTTTTAGGCTCTATCATCTCGCCCAGCTCGGAAAGGTTCACGGCGACACGGCTCAGGGATTCCATGTCGCCGCCGAATTTCTCCGCAAGCACCGAAAGGACCTCTCTTGTGATCTCCCGAGAAATGAGCAGGGTATCTTTGCCCTCGATAATCTTGAGGACGGCCTTTTCCGCCTGGCTGCCGGGAAAGACGAGGGCGGAGATGAAGATGTTCGAGTCGAAGACGACTCTCACTTTTTCAGCAGTCTCTTAAGGTCGGCTTCCGTGAGAATGCCTTTTTCCCTGGCCCTTTTGCTCCAGTAGTCCTGCATGGCAAAGAATTCCTTTTTGAGCCGCTCTTTCTTTGCGAGCCTCAGGGCATCCTGCACGACCGCGCTCAGGGTCTTGCCTTCTTCCCTTGCCATCTCTTCGGCCTCCTTCGCAAGCTCCGGGGGCAGGGAGATGGTCTTTTTAACCGCCATTGCCATAATGCACCTCGCCATCCAAGTGGTATGAATAAATCATACCATAATGGGAAAGAGGGGGTCAAAAGAGGGCCGCGCATCGGGGCGGTTCGTGGTCACGAGGAATGAGAGGGATTTTCGGAGGATAAAGGAGTTTATGGAGGTCGTCCCCAGCACTTAGGATAGCATCTGCCTTTCTGCTCTCCCAAGTGTTGCACTTCATTATTGAACTGGCGTAGGTTTTTCACAGCCTCATGATCGGATCAGTTTTCAGGCAGAAAGTTCAACCAGATCGATTCGAGGTCCTTCATCCTGAAGTTGCCGATGAAGTTAGCCACGGGGTAGCCCGCCTTGATCCAACTCATGATGCCGCCATCGAGGTTGTAAACGTTAGTGTAACCATACTTTGTCAGCACATCCGCAACAACAGCGCTCCGGCTGCCGAGCAGGCAGTAGACGACCACGGTGGTGTCGGCTTTCTCGTTCCTCTGGGGGAAGATGAACTCCACGACGCCCCGGGGGATTTCCACATGGTCCTTTGCCTCGATCCTGGCGGCCTCCACTTCATTTGGTTCCCTGACGTCGAGGAGAAGAAAGTCCTTCTCTTTTTCGATCCAGGATTTCAAGGTAACGGCAGATACGGATTTTACGTTTGCCCTGGCTTGGGCAAACATCCGATTGTTGATGTCCTCCGGTGTCGGGCTATCCGCAGCAAAGGCCGGCACAGCAAAAAGGCTGATTGCTAATACGACAATAATCTTCCTGAACATGACGTTTTCTCCTTAGTGCTTATCGTTTTTGAAATGGTTTCGATACTCAACAGGTGTAATGCGGAATCTGCGGAGGAAAACCCGGCGCAGCCTTTCTTCGCGTCCGAACCCGCATGCCTTGAATAAATGGTGTCAGACACCATTTAAAAATATCCAGAAAGGCATCCCGCTAGTGTAGTGTCTCATAAACGACTGGTGTTATTCCTTTTCGTCTTACGAGAGCGCGGCAGGGTGCAGCCCGGCTGAATCTTTTCCAGGGTTTGTTTGCAGCG
>Ga0214473_10007454_pt1 | contig 12983 bp, 5 predicted proteins | sample RVTome_7_FD_203509 | JGI IMG/M metagenome (GOLD analysis project Ga0214473, IMG submission 203509) | Soil microbial communities from uranium-contaminated site in the Upper Colorado River Basin, Wyoming, United States - RVT98D197 | ecosystem: Environmental > Terrestrial > Soil > Contaminated >...
ATCGGGAGACCAACCACCCAGAGTACCCGGCGATCTTCTCGATCTGGGGTTCAAGCGAACGCGACGAAGCCGAACGCTTTGCTGATCTGGTGCTCTTTCTCAAACAGAGTGGGGTCATCGAGGACTACAGTCAGGTGGCGCTCCTCCTTCACAGCGTCCGCCAGGAGCATAGTGGGTCCTATCTTGGCGCACTTGAGGGAAGGGGGATCCCGGCCTTCTGTCCGCGAGCACGGGCATTCTTCGAGAATGATGAGGTCCGGCTAATGGTCGCGTGTTTCGCGCTCATCTTTGGCTACCACGGGGAAGGGCGGGGGGAGGTAGCCGGCGGTGCCCAAGCGGACCTTGCAGGGTACGTGGATGAATGCATTGTGGACCTGAGCCGTCGCTGCGGCGGCTCCCATCCCTTGGCGGAGGCGCTTCAGGGTTTCGTGGGGGAGATCGCCGGTCTCAAGGAAGGCGAATCCCTCGATATGCGCCCCGCGGATTATTTCTATCGACTGCTGGCTTTGCAGCCCTTCGCCGAATTCGTCAAGAATGAGAATCGGGCTCGAAACCTGGCGATCCTCTCCCAGCTTCTCAACACCTTTCAAAACTACTACCACTATTCCGTCGTCACTTATCGCAATCGCGAGTACCTCCGGTTTCACCTGTTCAACAGCTTCCTCCGGCTGCTCCACGACGGCGGCATCAACGAGTACGAGGACCCGGATCAACCATTCCCCAAGGGTCACGTCCAGATAATGACGATCCACCAGGCCAAGGGCCTGGAGTTTCCGGTGGTCGTCGTCGGATCGCTCGACAAGCAGATCGGAACTTCCAAGATGGTGGATCGGGACCTACAACCCTACTATCATCGGCCACCGTTCGAGCCGGAGAGCCGCATTACCCTCTTTGACCGCATGCGGTTGCACTATGTCGCCTTCTCGCGACCCGAGAAGGTGCTCGTGCTGACGGGGCATAACCGGCCCAAGGACTACTTCGCCCCCATCTGGCAGGGCCTCCCCCAATGGCCATACGTCCAGAAAGATCTGCTCGCCGCCCAGAGCTTCACCCTCAAAGAACGCATGCCGGTGAAGCGTGCCTTCAGCTTCACCGGGGACCTCAAGGTCTACGAGACGTGTCCCCGTCAATACCAGTTCTTCCGCGAGTACGACTTTACGCCCTCCCGGTCGGCAGTGATCTTCTTCGGCCTGCTGGTCCACCAGACGATCGAGGAGATCCATCGGCTCGTGTTCGACGGACACCTCCCCACGTTGAATGAGTCGCGCATCCGCGCCCTGTTTGATCGGACCTTCTTCTTCCTCTCTCTTGCCGACGTGCGCCCAATCGGCAAGGCCGCCAAAGAATCCGCATTCAAGCAGGTGATGAATTACTTCCAGCAGAACCAAGACGAGATGACCCGCCTGATCGAAACCGAAGTTGACGTGTCCGTCGAGAAGGACGGGCATATCCTCACGGGGAAGGTGGATCTCCTGCTGGGTGGTGACGGCCGGCTGGAGCTGCTGGACTTCAAGACTTCACCGAAACCTGTGGATTCGCCAGAACTTCTCACAAGCTACGAGCGGCAGCTCTGCACATACGCCCACATTCTCGAGAGGCGGCACGGCAAGCGTCCGGACCGCTTGTTACTGTACTGGACAGCCGAACCCAGCAAAGAAGAGGCCTTGATGGAGTTCCCCTACCGAACGGAGTTCGTCGAAGAAGCCGGGCGCCACTTTGATGGGGTGGTCGGTCGGATTCTGGCGAAAGACTTTCAGGTTTCAGTCCCGCCGGAAGCGGGGATCTGCAAGGAGTGTGACCTCAGGCGTTTCTGCGCAGCGGAGGGCCTTGTCAAGGGGGTCATCGATTAGTCATGGCTTCAGATTACGCCGCGATCATGAGCGAGAACGTTCGCCGCTACGGAACAGACATTGGACGGATAGGCCCAATGCTTCTCGCCGATCGCTACGACGACCGAACCCACTTCATCTTCGAACTGCTGCAAAATGCTGAAGACGCACTCGGGCGGCGTGATGAGCAGGAGGGACCGCGCTCGGTCACATTCGCCTTGTCAGGTCGTTCGCTTCGCGTGTCCCATTACGGCAAGCTGTTCACAGAGCCGGACGTTCGGGGTATTTGTGGAATCGGGGAGGGCACCAAATCGGAGGATCTGACTTCTATCGGGCGCTTTGGCATCGGTTTCAAGGCCGTCTATGCGTTCACCGATTCTCCTAAAATCCACTCTGGCGGCGAACACTTCGCGATCGATTCCTTTGTGTGGCCCCGCGCGATAGACCAGACCGATACCGAGCCCGGCGAAACGATCTTTGATTTCCCGTTCCGTTGTCATGACCAATCCGCAATGGAAGACATAGCCTCTGGATTGCAGGGGCTCGGCGCTCGGACCCTCCTTTTCCTGAGAGAGATCGAAGAGATTTCCTGGTCCGTCGAAAACGGCAAGTCCGGGCTCTATCTTCGCAGCAAGCCCGAGCGGTTGGGGGAGAACGCTCGGAAGGTTCTACTCATAGGTCAGGAAACCGTGACGCAGAAAGATACGGAAGAGACATGGCTGATTTTCTCCCGCGAAGTCAGGTCAAGGAAGGGCAAGAGCTGCGGTTACCTTGAAGTTGCGTTTGCCCTTGATATGGATGAGACCAATCAATCCTTTTCGGTGCGTCGCATTTCGGACTCCACGCTCGTTGTCTTCTTTCCCACGATTGTACCGACCAACCTCGGTTTTCTCATTCAGGGTCCGTACCGCACAACGCCCAGCCGAGATAACGTCCCGCGTGACGATGAGTGGAATCGATACCTCGTGCGAGAGACCGCCGGCTTGCTCGTTGAGGCTTTGCGCAAGCTTCGGGAAATGGGGCTGCTCAACGTCGACGTCTTGCGTACCCTTCCTCTGGACAGATCGAAGTTCCTCGAAGGTTCGATGTTCGCGCCCTTGTATGCTGGGGCTCGGGCGGCTTTGGAATCTGAGCCGCTTCTTCCGACCTTCCAGGGCGGGCATGTGACGAGTAAGTACTCGAGGCTTTCCAGGACGAAGGAGCTTCGAGAGCTCCTTGATGCATGCCAGCTCGCCGCGTTGTTCGATTCCAATGAGCCGCTTACGTGGTTGAGTGAGGAGATCACTCAAGACCGTACGCCAGAATTGCGGCAGTATTTGGTAAAGGATCTCCAAGTCCCGGAGGTTGAGCCTTCAACGGTGGTTTCGAGGATTTCAAAGGTATTCCTTGAGGCACAGAGCAACGTCTGGATCGTACAGTTCTACGAATTCCTACTAGCCCAGCCTGCCCTCTGGCGGTACAGCGGCTTGCGTGAGAAGCCAATCATACGTCTGGAGAACGGAAGTCACATCACACCCTGGATCGGCAAACAACCGCAGGCTTTTCTGCCTGGGCTGACCGTTACCGACTTTCCCACGGTAAGGAGAGCGATTTGCGACCATGGTCCGGCGCGGGAATTCCTTGTACAACTCGGTCTCACAGAGCCTGACCCAGTTGATGATGTTGTGGCGCATGTGCTTCCGAAGTATGCGGGGAAGAACATCGCGCAGAGAGAAACTGAATATCATGCGGATGTCCAGCGGGTCCTGAAAGCTTTCTCGACTGACTCCAAGAGTCAACGTGAGAAGCTGCTGACGGCACTGCGCAGTGCCTACTTCGTGCTGGCGGTGGATCCGGGAAATGGAAAACGTTCGTGGGCTCGGCCGACCGATATCTATCTTCCTACGCAGAGACTGAAAGACTTCTTCATCGCGGTATCCGGTGTCCTGATTGTCGATGACCGGTGCGAATGCCTTCGCGGCGAGGAGGTGCGCGACCTTCTTGAGGCCAGCGGTGCTGCGCGGTACCTTCAGCCGGAGCCGGTCGATCGCTATTTTACCCCCGTAGAACTTGCGGAGATGCGAAGAAAGGCGGGGACGGCCGATAGCACCGGCGGAACCAGCATTGATGATACCTCTCTGCGTGGCTTGAAACCGCTCCTGAGGGTACTGCGTACGCTCAATCCAGCCGAGGTCCAACAACGAGCGGCATTGCTGTGGGAGACGCTGTGCGATGTTGCGGAGCGACGTGGATCCAGTGCCTTTTTGGGTACGTATAGCTGGAACTACTACCAACGGAGGAGCTGTAGTTTTGACGCAACCTCTCTGAAACTGTTGAATGAGAGCGGCTGGGTGCCGGATGCCAGGGGGGTGCTCCAACGTCCAGAGCTTGTCGCATTCGAGAGCCTCAGCCCGCCCTGGAAGCAGAATCCGTTCTTGCTTTCCAAGATACGATTCAAGCCGACGATCATCGAGACACTAGCAAAGGAAGCCGGTATCGAGCCTGGCGTGCTCGATCTGTTGAGGAAGTACGGCCTCACCAGCGAGGCCGAACTGCGAAAGAAGCTGGGGATCAAGGAAGAGCCGCAGCAACACGAGGGCACGGCCGATCCTGAAACCGTCGACGACGCGTTGAAGAAGGTCTTGGGAAACGCACCCGAACCGACGCCACCCGTGCCAGAGCCGACCGGCCCAGAACCGCCGGAATCAGGTGGTGACGGCGGCGGCGGCGGCGGAACCCGAGGCGGGACTGGCTCAGGTGGTGGCGGTGGCACGGGAGGAGGCGCGACCGGTGGCAGCGGGACTGGCGAGCGATCCGAGACGGGTGCTGCGGGCGCCGGCAAGCGAACGACCGGCGGCGGCGGAGCGCGCCCGTTCATCTCCTACGTCGGCACGCACCCCGACGACGAAGAGCCTGACTCGGATGGGCTGGATCAACAGAGCCGGATGGGGCTGGAGGAGAAGGCAATCCAGTTCATCCTCCAGCGCGAGTCGCAACTCCTACGCACGCCGATGCACAATCCCGGCTACGACCTGTTCGCAGCTGGCAAGGACGGTCAGCCGGTGCGCTGGGTGGAGGTGAAGGCGATGGCTGGCGGCCTATGCGATCGGCCCGTGGCGCTTTCACGAACGCAGTTCGAGACTGCCCGCGAGCATGAAGACGCATACTGGCTTTATGTTGTTGAGCACGCAGGCGATGACGAAAGTCGCCGCGTTGTGCGTATCCAAGACCCAGCGGGCAAGGCGCGGACATTCACCTTCGACCACGGCTGGCTCGATGTCGCCGACGTGGAGACGGATCAAGAAGATCGAGAGGAGTAGACCCGATGGCGAAGATCGAGATCACCAAAACCGAGCTCGTCTGGCCCGGAAAGTACGATGAGGGCGGGACACGGAAAGAAGTCCCGCGCGTCAGCCTGCCCTTCCAGGTCATCGAGACCATCAACGAGAGCCGCGCCAGCCGCGAGGCCAAGAAGGCCCCGAAGAATCTGAGCCTGTTCGATGTCTGGGAGGGAAAGGAAGGTAACACCTTCGAGGAGGGCTGGAAGAACAAGCTAATCTGGGGCGACAACCTGCTGGTGATGGGCTCGTTGCTTGAGAAATTCGCGGGGAAGATTGACCTCATCTACATCGACCCGCCGTTTGCGACGGGGGCAGATTTCTCGTTTACAGCGCAGCTTGGTGACGACGCGATCGAACTGGAAAAGGAGCAGTCCCTGATCGAGGAGAAGGCGTACCGGGACACATGGGCGTCTGGAACTGGCTCATTCATGTCAATGCTTCATGATCGACTCCGGCTAATCCGTGAACTGCTAGCGGAGAATGGTAGTCTTTATGTGCACCTCGACGAGAACATGTTGCACTACGTGAAGGTGGTTCTCGACGAGATCTTCGGAGACACGTTCAGAAATGACATCGTTGTGCGCTCAACTTTCGCTCACGCCGACGCAAACCAATTCGGGTCGGTGCATCAAGACGTTCTCTTCTATACCAAGAACAATGAAGGCTACAGATTTGAGCCCTTCTATATCCCCTACGAGGACGACTATGTTCAAAAGTATTACCGGTACCAGGACACCGATGGACGGCGTTGGCTTTCATGTAGCCTGACAGGCGCTGGTGCCTCTGGCGGCCAGTTTTCATGGCGAAAGATCCTCCCGCCGGCGGGCCGCCACTGGGCCTTTACGGCCGACAAACTCGACGAGTTTGAGCGTGCTGGCCGCATTTTCTGGACCAGAAACGGCGTACCAAGACTCAAGCAGTACCTTGACGAGATGAAAGGGATGCCGGCCTCAGATGTCTGGTGGGACAAGGATTGCCAGCCGCTCCTGACCTGGACGTCGGAGTCGCTCGGATACCCGACACAGAAACCCGAAACACTGCTACGCCGCATCATCCAGGCTTCCTCGAAGCCCGGCGACCTCGTCGCCGACTTCTTCTGTGGCTCCGGCACGACGCTCGCCGTCGCCGAGAAGCTAGGCCGGCGCTGGATCGGCTGCGACCTGGGCCGCTGGGGCGTCCACGTCACACGCAAGCGGCTGCTCGGCATCGAGAACTGCAAGCCCTTCGAGGTGTTGAATCTCGGGAAGTACGAACGACAGTACTGGCAGGGTGTGACCTTCGGCGAAGCGAAGGACAAGCCGCTCACTGAGCAGGCGCTTTATGAGTACCTCGCCTTCATCCTCAAGCTCTACGGGGCGCAGCCCGTGGCGGGCATGGCGCACCTGCACGGCAAGAAGGGGAAGGCGATGATCCACATCGGTGCGGTGGACGCCCCGGTGACGATCGCCGAGATCGACGCGGCGGTGGACGAGTGCGCGAAGCTCAAGCAGGGAGAGCTGCACGTGCTCGGCTGGGAGTGGGAGATGGGCCTCTACGACCTGATGGTCGAGGCCGCGAAGAAGAAGGGCGTGAAGCTCCTGCTCCTGCAGATCCCGCGAGAGGTCATGGAGCAGCAGGCTGCCGCCAAGGGCGACGTGCGCTTCTTCGAGCTGGCCTACCTCGAGGCCGAGATCAAGCAGCCGAAGAAGCTCACCGCGCAGGTGGCGCTCAAGGACTTCGTCATCCCCAACACCGAGCTGATCCCCGAGGAGGTGCGCAGCAAGGTCAAGAAGTGGTTGGACTACATCGACTACTGGGCAGTGGACTGGGACTTCCAGAACGACACCTTCATGCAGGGCTGGGTCGCCTACCGCACCCGCAAGGAGCGCAAGCTCCCGCTCGCCTCCGACCCGCACGCGTACGAGAAGACTGGCGAGTACCGCATCCTCGTCAAGGTGATCGACATCTTCGGCAACGACACCTCGCAGGCCTTCGACGTGGAGGTTAAGTAGCCATGCCCCGCGCGGTCATCGCCTATCAGAAGGAGCTGCCCGAGATTCCTGGTCGTTGCGCGTGGGAGAGGCCGATCTCTTTCCTGGTTAAAGACCCGAACACACCAAGCGGCTGGCGTGAAGAGAAGGGGAAGGGGCGTCGCCCGAGCACGTTGCTCTTGATCGCAAAGCTGCGAGCGGCCGTGGGCCAGTGGCGGGACGAGGGGTATCCGGGCGCCTCGGAGGTGTCGTTGCGGCTCTTCGAGTACTGGTTCCAGCAGGATCACGAGGTGTCTGGCTTCTCCACCCCGTTCCGCTACTACTTCTGCCAGCGCGAGGCAATCGAGACGCTGATGTATCTGATCGAGGTCGCCACGCTCCGAGACGCCAAGGCCCTGATTGACACCTATGCGGAGATAGCCCGGACGGACCTGGTGACCAGATCCGTCGAGTTCCAGACAACCATGGACGGCCAGCGCCAGATCCGCCGCTATGTGCCCGAGAAGGAGGCGGTGGGCGTCCAGGGCCTTCCCCCCGAAGGGTTGGCCCGCTACGCCTTCAAGATGGCCACGGGGTCCGGCAAGACCTGGGTCATGGCGATGGCGGTGGTCTGGTCCTACTTTCACCGGAAATGGGTCGCCGGCTCCGACCTGTCCACGAACTTCCTGATCGTGGCCCCCAACGTCATCGTCTTTCAGCGCCTCGCCAAGGATTTCGCCAGCAGCCGGATCTTCAACGAGCTGCCGCTGATCCCGCCAGAATGGCGGGGAAGCTGGAGCCAGAAGGTCATCCTGCGGGGCGACAGCACCGAGGCGGACCCGTCCGGCAATCTCTTCCTCACCAACGTCCACCAACTGTACGAGGCCCGCGACGAGCAGTGGACGCCGGCGAACGCGGTGGAGAACCTGCTCGGACCCAAACCGAACAAGGATCTGGCGTCCTATCAGCGCTCGATGCTGGAGCGGGTGAAGGATCTCAGGGATCTCGTGGTCATAAACGACGAGGCCCACCACGTCCACGACGAGGACTTGAAATGGAGCCAGTCCCTTCTCGGCATCCACCGTGTCCTCCCCAAGGGGCTGTCGCTGTGGCTGGACTTCTCCGCAACCCCCAAGGATCAGAACGGGGCGTATTTCCCCTGGACCGTCTGCGACTATCCATTGGCCCAGGCGGTGGAGGATCGGATCGTCAAGGCACCGATCATCGTGACCAAGGAAGACGATCCCAAGCTGCCCAAGAAGGATCCCGAGAAGGTCACGAAAGACGATCTCGTCGAGAAATACGGTTACTGGATCCAAGCGGCGGTCCAGCGCTGGAAGGAACACTACCAGACGTATAAGAAGCTCGGCGCGCGGCCCGTGTTGTTCGTCATGGCCGAAAAGAACGTGTACGCGGACGCACTCGGCGAACACCTCTGGAAGACGAAGGAATACGGTTTGAAAGAATCCGAAGTCCTGGTGATCCACACGGATGAGAAGGGCGAGATCACGAAAAAGGATCTGGAGGTGGCGCGCGAGGTGGCGCGGGACATCGACAAGGCCGAGAGCAAGATCAAGGCGATCGTCAGCGTCATGATGCTCCGGGAAGGGTGGGACGTCCGAAACGTCTCGGTCGTCCTGGGATTGCGGCCCTTCACGGCCACTGCCGAGATCCTACCAGAGCAGGTCATTGGCCGGGGTCTTCGCCTGATGACGGGAATCGGACCGGACACCCAGACGCTGGAAGTGCTCGGCACCCGCAAGCTCCTGGAAGTGCTTCGCCACCAGTTAGAGCTTGATGGGGTAGGCGTCACAACCACCAAGACCGATCCGCCGGCGCCGGTGATCATCGAGCCGATCAAAGACCGGCTGGCCTACGACATCGCCATCCCCATCACGAAGCCCCAGCTCACGCATAATGTCCGGAGGCTATCCTCACTGGACGTTGCCTCTTTGGGCGCCATCTACGATCAGGACGAGCTGGCAGAGCCCTTCAGGATGGAGCGCCTGATTTTGGAGCACGGGACGACCGGGGCACAGATCCATCAGGCGGATGTTCTCGCTGGAACGGCCCCTATCGCTCAGGAGATTTTGGCGTCAATGACCAATCTTGTCATCCAGATGGCCAGCCTGAGTGGGTGCTTTGCGGAGTTATGCCCCCTCGTGCGCGCCTATGTGGCGAAAGGCTGTTTTGGCGGCCCGGTCAACCTGGACGATGAAGAGGTCCGCCTCCATCTGTGGAGGCTGGAGATGAGAGAAGGCATTGCCAAGTACCTCGCACGCAAGATTGGCGAGCTGACCCTTGAAAAGCGACCTTTGGAGTTCGAGAAGGCGGAGCGCCGACTCTCCGACACGAAGCCGTTCCGGTGGCGCCGCAACCTAACGCCCGAACCCCTCGTGGCTAATCGAACGATTTTCAATTACGTTGCCACCTACAACGACTTTGAGCGGCAGTTCGCACAATTCTTGGACGGGGCGAAAGACGTGCTGCGGTTTGCCAGCTTGGGTACTACCGACCAGGGCGATTCCGGCGCGCACTTCCGCGTGGACTACCTGAAACCCAGCGGCGCCATCGGCTTCTACTACCCGGACTGGGTGGTTGTCCAGAAGGCAGGCAAAGCCGAGGTCAACTGGATCATCGAGACCAAAGGGCGTGTATGGGAAGACACCCCCGCCAAAGACGTCGCCATGGCTGACTGGTGCAAGCGGGTCTCGGCTGAGACCGGGACGGCTTGGGATTACATCCGTGTGAACCAGCCCGTGTTCGATGGATATCAGTGGACGAGCCTTCAGGTTCTGATCGAGAGCATCAGGAGCGGGATCGGGGGTGGGCCGCTTCTTGATGGCGTCTCCAAAGAACCCACGACCGTGACGGAAGTGGTCAGTAAACCGGGCGAGGGCGTTGCGGAGAATTCAGCCACTGAGGTCAAGGCGTCGGACACAGAGGCGGCGAGCGAACCGGAGGAGCGAGTCTCCATCTACGAGACCTCACGGGAGGACGGCCTTGCGGCCATTCGTGAATTGTTTTCACGACTCGGTGCAAGTGACGGGCTGGATCGGGAGACTGCCATACGCGAAGTCGCCAGGGCCATGGGATTCGATCGCGTTGGACCGCGGATCAGGGAATACATCGAAGGTGACCTAATCGCGGCTGTCCGGCGCGGCGTTATTCTGAATGACAAGGGGAAGCTCCTTCTTGACTGCCGGTCAATCCAAGACTACCCGACCGACCTATTGAAGGAGTGCTTACTGGCAGTAATGGGCTCCAACTGGTGGGAACAAGACGACGCGATCCGAGCTGGCGCACGCTACATCGGTTTTCGCCGGACCGGCCCAGCCATCGTCGACACCTTCAAATCGGTGATCAACGGCCTGATCCGCCAAGGTCTTCTCGAACGTGACGGCTCCCGCCTCCGGAGGACGTCAGAGTAGCACTGGCGCTCCCGTGATGAGCTGGGAGTATGATTTGGGATGCCGAGCGGCACACGGAAATTCACCCGGAGGGACGGGAATGAATGGTCCACAGGAACAGAAGATCGAAGTGAAACCAAGTACTCTTGTAAATCTGGTGGTCGATGTGGGAGCCGGGAGGTACCGCGTACCTCAGTTCCAGCGGGAGTACGTATGGACAAAAAAGAAGGTAATCGAACTCCTCGACAGCATTTACCACGAGTACCCGATTGGGTCGTTCTTCATCTGGAAGGGCCCGCCGGAGCACAACAGGCTCTTTCGGCAGACAGTTGAGTTGAACGTACCTCCAGTGAAAGAGAATGACAGCGTGTCCTTTATCCTCGACGGTCAGCAGCGGATTGTTTCCCTTTACGTCACCCTCAACGGACTCACTGTTAACGAAACCGACTATAGTCGGATCTGCTTTGACCTCCAAAAGGAGGCGTTCACCGATCGAGTCGCCGACGGTAAGCGGTATGTGTCGGTCTGTGACATTTGGGGGCCAAATGCAGTAACGCTCATGCGGAGGGTAGAGGGCGGCGGATTGGGTGCATTTGAGCGCTGCTTTCAGGTCCTGCGGACGTACCCAATCTCAATCGTTGAGGTGCGAGACAAAGACCTGCCAGCTGTCTGTAAGATCTTTCAGCGAATTAACCAGAGCGGAAAACGTCTGGACCGGTTTGATTTGATCTCTGCCATGACGTTTACCTCGGATTTTAATCTGCGTGAAAGATTCAAGTCAGATTTGGTTAAGCGGCTAGAGCGCACGCATTTTGGTGCAATTTCACCAGTTGTTGTCACTCAACTTTTGGCCCTACTTAAGAGTGGTCAGTGCACCGAACGAGATGAGTTCAGTCTGACGACCGGCGACATCAAGGGGATGTGGTCGTCCGCCGTTGACGCGATCCTGCTAGCTGCGGATACCTTGCGGATGAACCTAGGGGTGGTGAATGCGAGCTACCTGCCTTATGACGCGCTCTTGACGTTGCTCGCCTATTACTTCATGAAATCGAAGGTCCGGTCCCTACCCGCCAAGCATTTGCAATGGGTAAGCGAGTGGTTCTGGCGAGCTTCCTTTTCCCGACATTACGGATCAGCCGGTCCGACGCAAATGGGTAGGGATCGTGAGCTGTTTGATGCGTTGATCGAGGGTCGAGTGGGCCATTTCGATCCGGGAGTAAAGCTTACAGTTGAGAATCTTCTCGAAACGCGGATGACGTGGACTGCCACCGCAACTCGAAACGCATTCCTTTGCCTCCTTGCAGCAAAGAAGCCAGTTCACCTCGTTAATAACAGTCCGCTCGACCTTGTCAATGGAGGAATCTCCGATTTCACAAGCAATGAGAAGCATCACATCTTCCCCCATGCATATCTGCTCCGGAACGGTCCGTCTGGAGCCGATATCCATGCATTGCCGAATTTCTGCTTTCTGCCCGCTGAGCTGAATAAGCGCATATCGGACAGCGATCCTGCCACCTACTTCAAGGAATTTCGCTCGGAGAACCCGCAGTGTGATACGGCTCTCCGGACGCATTGCATCCTGGATAACGAAGACGCGGGGATCCAAAGCAATGACTATCTCAGGTTCCTGCGCACGCGAGCACAATTGATCCTTGAAGAGATCGAGAGACTATGCGGGAAGATTACAGTTCCCCGAGAGGGAGAACGACTTGTCACAATTGAATCATTGGAAGGGCAGCTTCGGGATCTCATTCATCGTGTGTTGGTCCAGGGACGGGGGGAGAACTACTGGAAGACGAACATCCCACCGGATGTGCGCGAAGAAGCCAAGAAGAGGATCGGCGCAGTGCCTGGGAGGCTTGCAGGCGGGAAGGCTGAAGAGGTCCTGTCTGCTCGGACCCGCCTTGATTTCTGCAATGTTATGGACTACGTCAAGATCGTTGAAAACGGGGCGAACTGGGGGTACTTCGAGAAGACATTTCACCGAAAGCAGGATCTACGGGCGCATATGGAGAACTTTAATAATTACCGCAACGCGGTTATGCACAATAGACAAATGACCGAGCTGGCTCAGAGGAGCGGCGAAGCAGCAATTCTGTGGCTCAGGATGATACTGTCACCCGATCAGGAGGAGGCTGAACCGGAACTGCCTGAGGTGGAATGATTAGCGCGCCTCGGCATTAGTAATTGGGAACTCGGCCGTTTCTCAGGCGGGACGTTGCTCGAAAAGTTCGATGGCGTAATGCGGGACGTTGGTTCCGAATGCAACTTCCGGCGCGTCGCCCACCGGAGGACTGTGCCGGCCATGCCATCTGGGGAGTGCGATCATGAATTGGGCCGATGCACTACGGAGAGAAATCCGTAAGTGCGCCGAAGAATACGCTGAGCAGCACGACCTTAGGGCTCGTTAAGAAATAACTGGCACAAGTGCTCATGAAAGGGATAGACTGCATGGGTGGACATCCTCAAGCAGAA
>Ga0214473_10007455_pt1 | contig 12983 bp, 8 predicted proteins | sample RVTome_7_FD_203509 | JGI IMG/M metagenome (GOLD analysis project Ga0214473, IMG submission 203509) | Soil microbial communities from uranium-contaminated site in the Upper Colorado River Basin, Wyoming, United States - RVT98D197 | ecosystem: Environmental > Terrestrial > Soil > Contaminated >...
ACCACTTTCCGCTTTCCCTTGCTCGACAGATAGGTAGAGAAGGCCCGGCCCAGGATTAACACCGACTCGTCCCTTAAATCCTGATCGACGATCCCCCGAATGTCATACTCCCGGAAAATCCCTGGATTCATCGTCTCCCTTAAAAAATTTATAATTTTCAATAATTTAGCATAACTCTGGGGGAGGGTCAATTGAAAAGGGAGGCTTGCCTGCTCGAAAGAGGCGGGTGAAAAGCGTGGGCAGAAAACCATTCGTGGCAAGAATAAAGAAAGCTCTAAGAATATTCCGGAAAGTGCTTTATAATCAAAGTTGGCTGGGGTGAGAAAAATTGGGCGAATTGAAAAAAGTTCTGCTGGCGGACCGTTCAAAGCATCCTGACCTAGGCCGCATGCCCGGCAGCGGAAGAGAAGGCCGATGGCAACCGGAATGAAAAGGAGAGAAGGTTATGAAGAGCAAAACGACTCGGCCAGAAGCGCCCGCAGGGCCGCTTACAGCTGATGAATTGCGCAGGATGGATGCGTACTGGCGGGCGGCCAACTACCTTTCAGTCGGGCAAATCTATCTGCGCGACAACCCTTTGCTCAAGGAGCCCCTAAAGATCGAACACGTGAAACCCAGGCTGCTGGGACATTGGGGCACCACACCCGGCTTGAACTTCATCTATCTCCACCTGAACCGGCTGATCAAGGCGCAGGACTTGAACGTTATCTATATCGCTGGGCCCGGACATGGAGGGCCTGGAGTGGTGGCCAACGTTTACCTCGAGGGAACTTACAGCGAGGTTTATCCCAACATTTCTCAAGACGCCGAGGGGATGCGCAAGTTGTTCAAGCAGTTCTCTTTTCCAGGGGGGATCCCCAGCCATGTCGCCCCCGAAACGCCCGGTTCAATCCATGAAGGGGGGGAACTGGGTTATGCCCTCTCCCACGCTTATGGGGCTGCCTTTGACAATCCCGACCTGGTCGTTGCCTGCGTGGTAGGAGACGGGGAAGCGGAAACCGGGCCGCTGGCGACGGCCTGGCATTCCAACAAATTCCTCAACCCCATCACAGACGGTGCCGTTCTCCCGATCCTGCATTTGAATGGCTACAAGATTGCCAATCCCACCGTGCTGGCGCGAATCAGCCATGAGGAGCTGGCAAGCTTGTTTGTTGGGTATGGTTACAAACCCTATTTTGTGGAAGGCTCAGAGCCCGAGGCCATGCACCCGTTAATGGCGAAAACCCTGGATACCGTCATCACAGAGATTAAAGCCGTTCAGCACGAGGCCCGTACGAGCGGTGTGGCCAAACGCCCGCGGTGGCCGATGATCATTCTTCGAACGCCCAAGGGTTGGACGGGTCCTAAAGAAGTCGACGGTCAGAAGACGGAGAATTATTGGCGCTCGCACCAGGTTCCTCTGTCGGAGATGGCCACCAAACCCGATCATCTTGGCCTGCTGGAAAAGTGGATGAAGAGTTACAAGCCCGAAGAACTTTTCGATGAAGACGGGAAACTTCTTCCGGAACTGGCCGAACTGGCTCCCCGGGGTAAACGGCGCATGGGAAACAGCCCCCACGCGAACGGCGGCGTCTTGCGCAGAGACCTGAGGATGCCCGATTTCCGCGAGTATGCGGTTGATGTTCCCAAACCGGGGGCCATCGAGGCCGAAGCGACCCGGGTCATGGGGAAATTCCTGCGGGACGTGATGAAGCTCAACATGACCCATTTCCGGGTGATGGGGCCGGATGAAACCGCCTCCAACCGTCTCGATGCCTTATTCGAGGTGACCCAACGCAGTTGGATGGGGGATACCCTTCCGGAAGACAAGAAGGGTGGCCACCTCGCTCCCAACGGCCGGGTGATGGAAATCCTCAGTGAGCATACCTGCCAGGGATGGCTGGAAGGGTATCTCCTCACCGGCCGCCATGGCTTTTTCTCCACCTATGAGGCCTTTGCCCACGTAATTGATTCGATGTTCAACCAGCATGCCAAGTGGCTCCATACCACCAGCCGAGAAATTCCCTGGCGGGCGCCCATTTCTTCCCTGAACATCCTGCTCAGCTCCCTCGTCTGGCGGCAAGACCACAATGGTTTCTCGCACCAGGACCCGGGCTTCATCGACCATGTGGTCAACAAAAAGGCCCATATCATCCGGGTTTACTTGCCCCCGGACACGAACACCCTCCTGTCGGTAACGGACCATTGTCTGCGCAGCCGGAATTACGTCAATGTGATCGTAGCCGGGAAGCAGCCGGCGTTACAGTACCTGAATATGGATGCGGCCATCAAACACTGCACCACCGGAGTGGGCATCTGGGAATGGGCTAGTAACGACAAGGGGGGTGAGCCTGACGTGGTCATGGCCTGTGCCGGAGATGTGCCGACGCTGGAAACCCTGGCTGCCGTGGACCTGCTGCGAAAACACATGCCCGAACTGAAGATTCGCGTCATCAACGTCGTCGACCTGATGGTCCTTCAGCCCCAGGAAGAGCACCCTCACGGGCTTTCGAGCAAGGATTTTGACAATCTCTTCACGACCGACAAGCCCATCGTTTTTGCCTATCATGGCTATCCATGGCTGATCCACCGGCTGACCTACCGGCGGACGAATCACAAAAACCTCCACGTCCGCGGCTACAAGGAGGAAGGAACCACCACCACGCCGTTCGACATGGTGGTCCTCAACGACCTGGACCGCTTTCATCTCGTGGCCGATGTAATCGACCGGGTGCCCAAGCTCGGGTACCTGGCGGCATACGCCAAGCAGATGGTCCGCGAAAAGTTGATCGAGCATAAGGAGTATATCCACAAATACGGCGAAGATATGCCCGAAATCCGCAACTGGCAATGGCCTTATTGAACAAGCCCACCCCCAGGTTTGTGCGAAGCCCTGCGCCCGGGGGGGAGGGCGATTCCTTCGGACTCCAACGCGCTGGTTCCTCTTTAGAACAGCCGGGCTTCAGCCGAGGTTCCTCGGCAGCCCTTCGATACCGCCTTCCTTTGCGGAAGGACACTGGATGGACCCGGGGGAATCCTTTCTCGCCGGGATTCCTCATCCATCGCTCTCCCCCCCAGGCCATCCTGGCGCGGGAAAACTGGGGGTGGGCAAGCCTTATTGGAGAAAAATGGGGTTCACCCCTGACCGGGAGCCGAGGAGCTGGAAATCGCGCGGCAAACGGTGCGGAGGATTCAGCCCGCGGGCATCATGGACCTGAAGAGATGGCAAAATAAAACTTGGTCGCAAAAAGCCGTGATGGTAAACTGAAAAGAAATCACAGGGGGAATTCAAATGATCGCCCGGGCGGTCTTCTGGTCTTATCGGTTGAAAGCATTTTTCGCATTCAGCTCGCTCCTTTTCTTTGCGGGCTGCGCCCATGGGCCGGTCCTCTATCCCAACGCCCACCTGAAGGCCGTGGGAGAAGAAAGAGCCCACCGGGATATCCAGGAATGTGACCGGCTGGCGAAAGAGTACGTGAAGTCTCCGGCCGGCATCAACGCGGCCATAAGTACGGCCGGCGGCGCCGCCGCCGGGGCCGTTATCGGAGGGGCGATGGGATCGGTCACCGGCAACCTGGGCAGAGGCGCGGCCATCGGGGCTGCCGGCGGCGCCGCCGGCGGCCTCATCCACGGCCTGGTAAGAGGCTCGAAGCCGAGCCCGGTTCATAAGAATTTTGTTGACCGCTGCTTGCGGGAAAAAGGCTATGAACCGATCGGCTGGCAGTAAAAAAGCGTGGAGTCGGCCCATCGCAGTTGGCTTTTATTTTTTGGGGGTTAAAGGAACCTTTCATGACCGTTAAGATCACGGACACCACGTTGCGAGATGCCCATCAATCTTTGATGGCCACCCGTTTACGCACCGCCGACGTTTTGCCGATCTCCGCGGGGCTTGACCGGGTGGGTTTCTTCTCGCTGGAGGCCTGGGGAGGTGCGACCTTTGACTCCTGTATCCGTTTCCTCAATGAAGATCCTTGGGAACGCCTGCGCACGTTCAAGGCGCACATGCCCCAAACCCCTCTGCAGATGCTTCTGCGCGGACAAAATCTGGTCGGCTACCGCCATTACGCCGACGACGTGGTGGAGGAGTTCGTTCGCCTGGCGATTAAGAATGGCGTGGGCATCTTCCGCATCTTCGACGCCTTGAATGACATTCGCAATATGACGACGGCCATTCGGGCGGCCAAAGAGGGGAAAGCGCATGTGCAGGGGACGATCTGTTATACCGTCAGTCCGGTACACACCATAGAAAACTTCGTCCGGATGGCGCTCGAGCTGGAGAACCTGGGATGCGATTCCGTATGCGTCAAAGACATGGCCGGGTTGATCACGCCCAAGGCCACCTACGATTTAATCAGCGCCCTGAAGAAAGCCATCCATCTGCCCATCAGCCTGCACAGCCACTGCACCAGCGGAGTCGCGCCCCTGAGTTACCTGGCCGCTGTCCAGGCCGGAGTGGATATTCTGGATACGGCGCTGGGGCCATTCAGCGGGGGTACGTCTCAGCCGCCGACCGAATCCATCGTCGCCGCCCTTAAGGGTACGGAGTTTGACACCGGATTGGACCTCGAAGCCCTGGCCGGGCTCAGCGAGCATTTCGCGCGCCTGCGGGAAAAATATAAAGGTCTTTTAGACCCCATTGCCGAGCGCCCCGATATCAACGTCTTCCTGCACCAGATTCCCGGGGGGATGCTCTCCAACCTTCTTTCGCAGTTGAAAGAACAGAATAAGGCGGACAAGTACAATGAAGTCTTGAAAGAAGTTCCCCGGGTACGACAGGACCTGGGATTTCCCCCGCTGGTCACGCCCACCTCGCAGATTGTGGGCATGCAGGCCGTGCTGAACGTGCTTGTCGGGGAGCGATATGCCCGGGTATCCAACGAGGTTAAGGAGTATTGTCTGGGGTTTTACGGGAAGACGCCCGCTCCCATCGATCCGCAGATCAAGAAGAAAATCATTGGGAAGGAAAAACCCATCGAGGGGCGTCCAGCCGACCGAATCAAACCCCAGCTCACGGAACTCAAAAAAGAAGGCCAGCGTATGGGCATTCTGAAAAAGGAAGAGGACCTGATCACCTTCGCCTTATACCCGAACATCGCTCCCAAGTTTCTCCGGGGCGAGCTCAAAGAAGAAGCCCTTCCGACGGCCAAGCCGGAAGCCGCGCCCCAACCGGCGGCCAGCCGGACGGAGTTCCAGGTGGATGTGGACGGGGAGCTTTTCAACGTCCGCATCTATCCGGTCTCTGGAACTCTATCCATCAAAGATATCTCCATCATTCCGGCGGAGAAGAGTTCGCCGAAGGATCAGAAGGGCGCGGTTCTGTCCCCCATGCAAGGCATGGTCTTGCGTCTTTTGGTCAAGCCGGGAGAGGAAGTGGAGAAAGGCAAGCCGATCGCCGTGCTCGAAGCCATGAAGATGGAGATGCCCGTGGAATCGCCCCATGCCGGGGAAGTGAGGGAGATCTTCGTTTTCGAGAGCGAGATGGTCAACGCCGGGGACTTGCTGATGATCATTCGTTGAGGAGCGGATGGTGTTCAAAAAAATCTTGGTGGCCAACCGGGGCGAGATCGCCATCCGGGTCATGCGGGCCTGCCGCGAGCTGGGCATCCGGAGCGTGGCCGTCTACTCCGACGTGGACCGCGAGGCGCTCTTCGCCAACTACGCCGACGAGTCTTATTACCTGGGGCCATCCCCGGCCTCGGAAAGCTACTTGAATATTGCCAAGATCATCGCCATTGCCAAGGAAGCACAAGCCGAGGCCATCCATCCGGGCTATGGATTCCTGGCCGAGAACCCCAATTTTGCCATAGCCTGCGAGCAAGGGGGGATCAAGTTCATCGGTCCTTCCAGCCGGACCCTGGAGATGGCCGGGAACAAAATCATGTCCCGCCAGATCATGGCCCGGGCCGGGATCCCGGTGGTCCCGGGGACGAGGGGGCGGATCAAAGACCTAGCCCAGGCGGCCCGCTTCTCCAAGTCGGTCGGCTACCCCGTGATCCTCAAGCCGGCTTTCGGCGGAGGGGGAATCGGCATGAAGGTGATCGAACGGGATGAGGATTTGCTCGTCGCTCTGGAGTCGGCCCAGACCCTGGCCCGCCAGGCTTTTGGCGATGATGAAATCTTTATCGAGAAATACCTTCCCAAGCCCCGGCACATCGAGTTCCAGGTCCTAGCCGATGAGCAGGGCAACCTCATCCATCTGGGCGAGCGGGAGTGCACCATCCAGCGCCGGCACCAGAAGATTCTCGAGGAGACCCCTTCTCCCATCATGACCCGAGCGTTGCGCCGGGAGATGGGCCGGGTGGCGCTGTCCGCGGCGCGGGCCTTGAATTACGCCAACGCCGGGACGATTGAGTTCATCTACTCCGAAGGGAAGTTCTACTTCCTGGAGGTCAATGCGCGTATCCAGGTGGAGCACGCCATCACCGAGATCGTCACGGGCGTTGACTTGGTCAAAGAGCAGATCAAGGTTGCCGCCGGCCTCCCCCTGGATATATACCCCGAAGATATTACCCTCAACGGCTGGGCGATCGAATGCCGCATCAACGCCGAAGACCCGCTGAATAACTTCGCCCCTTGCCCGGGAAAGCTTGCCGGATACCGCTCTCCCGGCGGGATTGGGATTCGCGTGGACAGCGGCGTGCACACCCGCTATACCATCCCGTCTTTTTACGACCCCATGATCTCGAAGCTGATCATCTGGGGCAGGGACCGGCAGGAGACGATAGAGCGGGCCAAACGGGCGCTCTTCGAGTACATCATCGTAGGGGTGTGCACGAACATCCCGTTCCTCAAGGCCGTGGTCAATAACCCTTCTTTCATCAAAGGGGAGATGACCACTCACTTCATCGAGGAAGAACAAGACCTTTTCCAGGAGATGGTACGCGTCATCGAACAGGAAAAATCGCTCCAGGAAAAGCTGGAGACGATCTTCAACCCCCGACGAAAGATCGCCGCGATCGCCATGGCCCTGGAGGCCTACCGGGGGCAGTCGTAGATTTCACCACAGAGACACAGAGTCCACGGAGAATAATTGTCCTAAAACAAAAACGGGCGTTTCGGTAGGAATTCAGGGTTTGGTTCTTATTTTTTATTTGTCACGGGGTATTTTTCACAGTATCTTAACTCAGTGTACTCTGTCCCTCTGTGGTGAATGGTATTTGAGGGGGTTTTATGAGTGGGTTTTCGATCGATTTTAAAAGAGGACAGGGGCTGGTTCCGGCCATCGTCCAGGATTGGAAAACGGGCGAGGTCCTGATGATCGCGTACATGAATGCGGCGAGCTGGGCCAAGACGCTGGAGACGGGTAAGGCCTGCTTCTGGTCTCGTTCCCGCCAAAAGCTCTGGCTCAAGGGGGAAACCTCGGGCCATGTGCAGATCGTCAAAGAAGTTTACCTGGACTGCGACAACGACGCCCTCCTGCTGAAGGTCGAGCAGGTCGGCGGGGCCGCCTGCCACACCGGATACCGCTCCTGCTTCTACCGCCAGATCATCAATGGGCGGACGGTGGTGAAAGGAGAGCGCGTATTCGATCCCAAGGAGGTTTATGGTGAGTAGGCTAAAATTCGGTATCCCGAAGGGCAGCCTGGAGAAAGCGACGATCGATCTTTTTCAGAAGGCCGGCTGGGTGATCAAAGTGAGCACGCGCAATTACTTCCCCTCGGTCGATGACCCGCAGCTTTCCTGCGCCTTGATCCGCGCGCAGGAGATGGCCCACTACGTGGAGGAGGGGGTCCTGGACGCGGCGATTACCGGAAAAGACTGGGTGGTGGAAAGCGGCAGTGAGGTGGTCGAGGTCCAGGAGTTGATCTATTCCAAGGAAAGCCCGCGACCGGCCCGATGGGTCCTGGTGGTGAAGGAAGATTCGCCCATTAAACGGCTGGAAGACATGCAGGGCAAGAAGGTGGCCACAGAGCTCGTCTCTTTCACCAAGCGCTACTTTGGGGAGCGGGGAATCGAGGTCAAGGTGGAGTTCTCGTGGGGAACCACCGAGGCTAAGGTGGTGGAAGGAATGGTGGACGCCATCGTGGACGTAACCGAGACGGGCTCGACCATCCGGGCCCATGGCCTGCGGATCGTTCACGAGCTCATGCAAAGCACCCCCCGGCTGATCGCCAACAAAGAAGCCTGGCAGGACCCCTGGAAGAAAGAAAAGATCCTGCAGATGGCCACTCTGCTCAGGGCTGCTCTGGGGGCGGATCGGATGGTGGGTCTGAAGATGAATGTGCCCCAGAAATTCCTGAAGGAGGTGGTGGCTGTTCTTCCTTGCCTGAATGGTCCGACCATCGCTTCTCTGTACCAGAGTGATTGGTACTCCGTGGAAGTCGTGGTGAAAGAGGAAGTCGTGCGCGAGCTCATCCCCCTGTTGCTGAAGAAGGGGGCCGAAGGGATCATCGAGTATTCCCTAAACAAAGTCATCTGAAAAATCTCAACTTGCCCATCCCCAGTTTTGTACGAAGTCCCGGGCCCGGCGGGGAGGGCGATTCCTTCGGACTCCAAGTCCCGCCTTTGGCGGGACTCTTTAGAACAGGCGGGCTTCAGCCGAGGTTTCTCGACGGCCCTTCGATCCCGCCTTCCTTTGCGGAAAGGGGCTGGATGAACGCGGGGCAATCCTTTCGCCCCAGGATTCCTCATCCATCGCTCTCCCCGCCGAGCAATCCTGGTGAGGGAAAAACTGGGGGTGGGCAAGAAAAATCTCAACCTTTGACAATTGGCCTCGGGTTCAATATGATTAGGGGTAAAAATTCAAAGAGGGAGGGGAAGAAATGAAGATCTTGCTCGGCGGAATCGTGGCTTTGATTATCGGGATCGTGGGCTTGGTCGGATGGTGGGGTGATTTCGTGCTGATCCTCAAAGGGATCATTCCGATCCTTCTTGTCCTCGGCGGTGCCTTGGCGATATATCTGGGAATCGAAGAGGTGAAAACCGAATCCCCCGCAAAAGAGCAGGCGGCTCCCCAAGCAGAGACTGAAAAAAAGTCTTGAATTCGCCCTGGAAGTTCGGGCCAATCCCCCTTGAGCGGGTGGGGGAAAAATGGAGTTTTCTGGGCCTTATTCTTTTATGACGATCTTGAAGAATCCCGGGCCGGCACTCTCGTGGAGATTACAGCTGGCCTCGGCCCGAATCTCCGTATTCTCATTGACCGTATGCTTTATTTCTTTAGTAAAAGTGGCTGCCGGAGGCAGATCGAAAGTGGAATATTGCCAATAGGCCACCTGGGTATTGTTCACATTGAGCTGTACCCATTCTACATGATGAAAGAAGTTATCGGCGCTATGATCGACAGTCAACCGGATCGTAATTTCGGTCCCTTTGGTAACCTCCGCGGGGGCCTCAATAGATACCGAGGCCTTATTCGCAAAGGCTGCATCGGTACAAAATAAAATAACCAACAAAAATTGAATTAAATAAAACCCCGCCTTCTTGCTTTTCATCTTTCTACCTCCTTTCCTCTTTTCCCCTCACCTCACGTCAATCTTGAGATAGGGCCTGAAATCCGGATTCGGGTGTTTCCTGGAAAGAAAATCGACGGAAGTCTGGTCAACCCCCATGGGGGCGAATGATTTTAAGAACCAGCCGGCATTCTGCGTCCCCGAAAGGAATAATTTCACGTCCCTCGTCACGTCCCAGGCGACCCAGCCGATATTCTTCGTGACCAGCTGGCTGTCCGTGCCCTGTTTCGCATAATTCTTGGGAGAGGAAGTGGACCAGCCCGGCCACCAGGGCTCACATCCCTGGCAAGGTTCGAACCAACTTGCCTCCAACTCTTTCCAATCTTTAACCATCCGGTGAACGGAGATGATTTCTCTCTCTTCGTTGGAATGAAGCAGGAAAAGCTCCGCTTTCACAATCTCCACTTCTTCCGGAATTCCTGAAAGATCGAAGCGGATCAGTGTCCCTTGAAAGTCTTGGAAGTTCCCGTCAAAACCGAAGACGCCCCGGATGATACTCAATTTTTCTTCGTTGCCGAAGTTGGCGAACCGTTCAGGGCTCCTGGCGCTGATAAAGGTATCGCCTGCCACGGAAAGAATGATCGCCGCCTTCTCGTAAGAAGCCACCGCCGTTATATTATGGTTGACCGCGAAGGTTACTTTTCCTCCGTCCCCTGCCGGCACCCCTGAGACCGCCCACCCCACAAATTCCAGGACCTCATTCCCGTCCCTGATTTTGAGCGGGGCGACCAGAGTAACCTGGGAATAAAATGAGTTTTTCTGCACGAAGGTTTCAAACGGGGTCTCTTGCGTCACCACGACAATGGGTCCTGCAACCTTGATTTTCGCCGAGACCAAACGGGACGTCCCCTCTTCTCCGACTTGTGTGGCTTGAACGCTCAAGACGTTTACGGGGGGCCCGATAAGCTTATAATAAGCGATGGCCGTCGTATTCTGATTGGGCGAAATCGTGATTTGACTTGGACTGGGCGAAAGCGCGATGGTTGGCTGAGGGCTCGGTTGTATGCCGGAAACCTTCCATTCAACGAAGTCGAAACGCTCACTGCCGACCTGGATCGCACCCGGTGCGACCAACGTGATCGGGGAACCGGGAGGAAGATTGGCGTTGAAGGGGGTTTCCTCTGAAATCAATTGAGTCAACCCGTTGATCAGGATCGTAACCGGAAGGCTGGGCGTGGCTGTCCCTCTTCCGACTTCAGCGGCCTGAACGCTCAGGGCTACCAACGTAGAAATGAACGATGGTCTCTGAAGTTCAAAAATGCCGCGGCCGTAGGTTCCCGCCCGGACAACACCACTGGGTCCTCCTGTACTGTCATGAATGGCCAGGTCTGTTACGTCGACATGGGGCACCCCAGGCGAACGGCTAAACTCCCATATCCCGAGGCTCAGTTCCTGTCCGCGAAAGATCCCCTGGTCGGTGCCGACATAGAGGGTATCTGCAAGGAGAGGATCAACCACCACATTGTAGAGCCTGCGTACCTCGATCCCATCCGTATTAAAGGCATGATCTATAAACGTAACAATCGCGCCTCCCGAGGGGCCCAGCACAATCTCTGCAACGCGGCCGCTGCCCGTATTGCCGGCGAAGACTATGAAAACCCGGTTGGGATCGTTTGGATCCGGCCCAATCCCGTTGATGGCCGGACCGGGCCCGTTGTAGATCTTACTCCAGCCTGCATCAGGAGAGCCCCGCCAGACCTCACCCGTATCCGTTCCAAGGTAGTAAACAGGCTTCTCATCCACGGACTGCGGCCTTTTAAAGGCTACCGTAACCGTATTGCCCGATTTGCCAGGGGGCTCGAGGAGCGACCATGAGGTCTCTTTGTCAATGTCCTCTTTCGGCGCCGAAGCCGCATTCGTCGTAAGTAAGAGTTTCCCGGGATTTGACGTGGCCCCACTCGATTGCACGCGAAGCAGGTGGCCCGGCCGGTAGGGGTCGCTCCAGTAGGCCAGTGTGGAGGGGTCGCTCCATATCACTTCCTGTTTGATCAACGGGACAATATGGCCGAGGTCTATCCTGGCCCGGCAGATCGCACCTCCACCAAAGGCGTTGCAGTTGTAATATACGATGGGCTTTCCCTCGACCGAGCCTGCATCGATCTTGGCCTGAAAACCGTCTCCCCCTCCTACCTGGGTGAAGGCAATCCCTCCATTCTCAGTGATTGTGTTGCCGTTATGCCAGAGCCCGCCAACGACGGCATTGAAATTTCTCGGAGAGAGGCCGATCGTGCCATACTGGCCGATGGCCAGCCCTGCTGTCAGGGATTGCCAGGTGACCACGCCCACGTCATTAATCACCCCTTTGGTCACACCGCCGTCACTGCCAGTGTAGATGACCCGGCTGTTGGACGGGTCAAAAGCTATGGCATGTAAATCTCCATGGTGATCCAGACCCCGGCGGAAGGGGTTTGGATCGGACATACAACAACTGAGATTGGTCCATGAGTTGCCCGTGACCGGAGGGGTGCTCTTGTAATCATTGAACCCCCCTTTGAGGCCGCCATCGATGGCCCTCCACAGGTTAATCTGTCCAATATAGACCGTACCGGCATTCCCCGGGTCCACGGCAATGACGTTATTGAAGTTCAACTGGCCGTCACTCGGAGGGAGGGGAAGCTCGGTCCAGTTATCGCCTCCGTCCAGGGTCCTGAAAAGACGATATACCCTTCTGCCAAATTCACCCGCTGCATCGAACCCGGCATAGAGAATGTTCGGCTGGGAGGCTGAGATGGCCAGGGCGATGCGACCGAAGCCGGAAGCAGGGAGTCCGGAGGTGAGCTGAATGAATTTGGGCTCACCAATGCTTGGGACGGATCTGAAGATGCCCTTCCCTTGAAAGGCTACATATATCTGCACATCATTAACCATGTCGCACACCGGACCGGAATCCGGGACCCCGTTGTTCGCGTTAGTCAATTTCTTCCAGGTGTCCGTGCCATCGTCCGGATATTCGAACAACCCAAAGTCGGTTGCCGCGATAACCGTGTTAGGTGTCCCCCGGCGGACGACGATCTTAAAGACCATAGCCGTTGTCATGGAAGAATTCCCCGGTTGATTGAGATTGGCGCCCGCCACCTGCCAGCTCGTTCCCCCATCGATTGAGCGAAAAACGCCCAGGGAGTCGCCGAGAAAAGGCCCCCCCGGATTGGGGTCCCCCGTCCCGGCATAGAGGATCTTCGGGTTGTCGGGGTCGAGGGCTAGTGCCCCGATGGATTGCGTTCCTCTGAGCGGTGCGGAGGGCACCGGGAGCTCTCGCACGAGCTGGCCGTCGGTGATCGATTTCCAGGTGTTCCCTCCATTAGACGATTTCCAGACCCCTCCCTCGGAGGCGCCGACGTAAAGTATTGCTGAGTTGGTTGGATCCACGATGAGGGCATTTACCTGCCCGCCATAAACATCTTTGTTCGTCTGCGGGGTCCCGAAAGGACCGATGGAAACCCACGTCTCCTGGGCATGAGCAGAAAGAATGAGCCCGGGATGGACTGCTAAAAGAAGCAAGAAAAAGAAGATTGAAGGGAGAATAATGAAGGTTTTTGAAGAAGTAAGCCTCATCCA
>Ga0214473_10007456_pt1 | contig 12982 bp, 18 predicted proteins | sample RVTome_7_FD_203509 | JGI IMG/M metagenome (GOLD analysis project Ga0214473, IMG submission 203509) | Soil microbial communities from uranium-contaminated site in the Upper Colorado River Basin, Wyoming, United States - RVT98D197 | ecosystem: Environmental > Terrestrial > Soil > Contaminated >...
GCGACACGCTGCGCGAGACCCTCGACCGCGTCGAGGCCTGGCTGATCCGCGAGGCCCTCGCGGCCCACGGCGGCCGCCGCACCCAGACCGCCCGCCACCTCGGCGTGACGCGCGAGGGGCTCTACAACTAGATACCCACACGAGCGGGCAATCGTGTGAGGAGCTGCCGAGGCCCCTCAACTGCACCGGTGACGGCCCGACGGCCCTATACGGCCCCTCCACTGCCACGTGAATAGGGTACGACGAGGGCCTCCGCGGCCCGGTGTCGCGCCCTCTCCCCTCGTCGGTCGTACCGACGGGTCGTCGTGGGAGAGTTGTGGCCGGCCAGGTCCGACGCGAGCGACAGATCGACGCCCTGGTCGAGCAACGCGCTGATGTAGGTCCTTCGCAGATCGTGAGCCGCGAACGCCGCGAGCCCGGCCTCCCTTCCCCGCTTCTCGCACACCCTGAGGATCGCCTGAGGCGCGAGCCGTCGAAGCTCGACGCGGCCACCCTTCCCCACCGGGCAGACCAGGGGACCCGGCTCCGCTCCCCGCCACCCGAGCCACGCCCGGGTCGCCTCCAGGGTCCCGCCCTTGATCGGCACTTCACGAACTTTGGCCCCCTTGCCGTGGACGCGCACTGTCTCGCACCCCAGGTCCACGTCGCCGAGGTCGAGCCCCGCGATCTCCGCCCGACGCAGCCCGGCCGCCAGGCCCAGCGCCAGCACGACCGCATCCCTCGGCCCCGCCGCGCTCGTGTCCCTCATGCAGCAGTGGAACAGGGCCGCCACTTCATGCGGCTCCAGGGCGCGCCCCCGTAGCGGCCTCGAACCCCGCACCGGTTCCAGGTCGGTCGCCCGCGCCAGGTCCTCGGCCGACATGAGCCCCAGCCGCCACGCCTCGCGGAGCACACCACGCAGGGCTGCCAGCGCCTTGTTGACACTGGCGGGGCTCAGCGGTTTCCCGGTGCGTTCGGAAACCGTCTCCACGAGCCGCTGACGGATCGCCTGCGTGTGCGCGTAGCGGAGCTGGTGCCAGGGCAGCGCCTCAGGGCCGAGCCGGCCCCCCGAGGCCATTCTCGCAATCGTGGCCAGGGCGTCGGCCATCGCGGGTCGGGAGCCGGGCGCCAGCCGAACCAAGTAGACGTGGTAGGGGCTCTCGCCCCGCCGCTCGCGGGCCGGCTCCAGGTCGAAGCTCAGCGGGCCGACCAGCTCACGTGACTGGGGATCAGACATCGGATTCCTCCGGGTATCGCGGGGCGAGCCCGCATCGGGGTGTGGGTCGAGAGCCTGCGCCTAGCCTTGAGCGGCCTCCGCCAGGTCGCGTCGAAACCAGACACGAATGGTCGTCCGCCGCCCGCGGTCGCTGCGTTGCAGCTCCAGCCGCCAGAAGTGGAAGCCGAGCGGCGGGTTCCGGGCGATCTCCGTGCCCATGGTGATCGCCGCGTCCGAATCGGCCGCTCGATCTTGAACGACCTGCATCGCTCCATCGTCCAGGTTCTTCACTGATCGCGACATCGCTGCGCATGGTCGCACCTCCCTCGCTGTCTTGGCTACGGGTCCGGAAAACTCGGGCGGCCGGGATTTGCGGCAGCAGGGTGGTTTGCGGCTGCACGCCCGGGGCCCCCAACGCTCAGCGGCAAGAAGAAAGGGGCGGAGGCGCCGAAGCACCCCCGCCCCCTTGGTGCTCCTAGCCTTGCTTCTCGAATCGCTCGGGCTGCGCCTCCCGCAGCGACACGTAGCCCCGCTCGGCCACCACCACGTGGTCCAAGAGCGGAATCCCGATCAGCTGCCCCGCTCGCAGCAGCCGATCGGTGACCTCCCGATCCTCGGCGCTCGGCGTCGGGTCGCCGCTCGGGTGGTTGTGCGCGACCAGGATCGCCACGGCACCGACACCCACGGCAGGCTGGAACACCTCGCGCGGGTGGACGAGGGACGCCGTAGCGGTCCCGACGCTGACGACCTGGTATGCGACCGGCCGGTGCCGCCCGTCCAGCATCACGACGACGAAGTGCTCCCGCGCATCGGTGCCGACCAGGGCCCGAACGAATCGGGCCACGTCGGTGGGGCTGCGCATCGACTCGCCGACCCGCCGCGCGCGCCCTCGGTAGCGGACCACCGCCTCGCGAATCATGGTCGGGGCCGTCATCGCTGGCCCTCCCCGTCGTCGGCCGCAGCCTCGCGTCGCGCGACCTGGTAGGCGCACGGCCCCCCGCACGTCGCCCGGGCGTCATCGGCCGAGCGGGCGCACGTGTCGCCGCAGTCGAGAGGCATCCCGCAGTAGTCGCACGTGGTTTCTTCCACCAGCGCCGCGATGCGGTCCCAGTACCAGCCGGCCGGAAGCTCCGAGCGTCGAACGCTTTGAGGTACGTGGGCCATCACTCGCCCCCCTCGCGGCGCAGCCGGGAGCCGGTCCCATCGCAGCTGCGACACGGCCGCCCCTCGGCCAGCTGGCCCCATCCGCCGCAGGTCGGGCAGTCCCCGAGCGTTGCGACCTGCTTGACCTGGTGGCGGCAGAACACGGCCGAGCGCCCCATGCGACGCGTGGCGACCTGCTCGCCCGTCTGCGGGTCGGTTTCGGTGCGCGAGTAGATCAGGGGGAGCCTGATCGCCTTCTCCCCCCGCTGGACCTGGAAACCTTGCGCCTTCCAGCGTCGATAGGTGAACACGTCCCGGTACGGCTCGCAGCCGCACGGGAGCGCCTGTTTGACGGTGACCGCGTTTGCGACGCTGAAGCGGTCAAAGTGACGGGCCGTCTCGGGTGTAAAGGAACGCGAATCGCTCGGCATTGCCGGATTCCTCCGATTGTCGCGGGGCTCGCCCGCATTAGTGGTGCCCCTTCCCGTTTGAGAAGGGACATTCTGAGGCGTGAAGTGTAACACCGACCAGAGTATGTCAACACAAGAAACGACGCCGAGCGAAACTTTCTTCGGCAGTCGCACGCGCGACGCGCGATCGGTGCCGCCGATGGTGGCGTCAGTGTTAGGCCCGAAGCGTCGGCGAAGGGGTGCGAAGTGACGCCCCTACGTTGCACCGTTACGAAGGCCCCACCCCCGACCCCCCCACAGCCGGCGCGCGCGCAGAAGAGCGGGCCCTGCGCAAAAAGAGAGAAAATCGCCGTAGCGATTGCCACTCTGGGGTGTCAGATGAGTCAGCGCCGTACCCGGGCCACCCTTTTCCTGCGACTCCGCGAAACAGCGTCTCACTTGGCCCGGGGCGCAGCGACTCGAGAGCGGGTAGACTGTTCTCACCCCCCAGAGCGTGCGGCAGATCAGGTTCCTTCGTGCTCCTTGGGCTCCCGCTCGCCGTCATCCAGGGAGTACCCAGTCGTGGGAAGCGTAATCCGCACGTCGTCGGTCATATTGGCCGCGGCCCTCTTCCTGCCGGGTGTCGCTGCGGGCACTCCGCTCACGGTCGCCGGGTTCACGTTCTCAGCTGGTGAGGAGGCGTTCGCGGACGATGCGGTGGTCGTGTCCGGGACAGTCACCGGCGCCACGGCCGAGCAGATTCGATCGACCCTGGCCGGTAGCAACCTGGGCGACAGCATCCGGGTGATCACGCCCGATATAGCCGTGATCGAGGTGTCGTTCTCCGACAACGCGATCGTGAATGGGTCGGGGACCGACCTCGTGATCTTCGAGCTTTCGGGAAGTGGGACGCCGGTAGGCTTTGCCGACACGAACGAACGCTTTGAGATCAGCGTCCTGGGGAGCGCTGGCTTCTCCCCGTTCGTCGAGGTAGTCCCCGTGAACACGGGGTTCCTAGCGCCCCACGACGCGACCCTCTCTGCCTACGTCGTGGAGATCGACCTGGCGACCTTCGGCTTCGAGGCCGGGGAGGTCACCGACCGCGTGCAGATTCGGCTGGTGGATCACTTGGAAACGCGGTCAGCAGATCCGACCGCCCTTGGAGCGTTGAACTCGGTGCCTGAGCCTTCGACTGGCCTGCTCCTCGCCCTCGGGCTCCTGAGTCTCACGGCGGTCCGGCGGCGGCTGCACTGAACGACCGTCGCCGTGCGCTCGACGCCGGCGGCCATGCCGTCGAGCCTTGCGGGCGGTTCACCGTCTCGACCCGTGGGTCACGACTTCGAGGCTGCGGCCAAGCGGTGGCGCGCAACCGAAGGTGGGGCGGATCGCCTCGCCCGTGGGGTCGATGCTGTGAGATCGCCGCCAGTACCGCACGAGGCGCGCCGAGAGCCCCGGAACGGGGTGGTACGTGGGATGCACTGGAGTGTGAGGGCGGTGAGGTTCAGTATGGGCCACGGGGCGGTGGCGTGGAGGGTGCGCGATGCGTTGGAGCGCCGTGGTTGGGACTGCGGTTCTGGTCGTGCCGCTTGGCGCGTCTGCTCAGGCGGCTGGTACATCCTTCTTTCTGTAAGCGTGAATCCCCGCGCTAGCGGGGTCGAGGCTGGGGAGGATACGATGCCGATGCTCGCAGCTCTTGTGACGCGGGCGCGACGGAAGTCCGTAAGGAGTGGTGCGAGTTCAACCAGAACTTCAGACACGGGCTGCCGCCGGGGAAGACGCCTACCCACCCATCTGATTCGACTCGCCGTTCTTACTGCTTCTGTTTCCTCGTGGGTGTCACAGGCCGCCGCGGCTGCGAGCTTTTCGGCCCTCGGATACTTGCCAGGCTCGACAGCAACACTCCCGACCGCAGTGTCGGGAGACGGCTCTGTTGCTGTCGGTTGGGCTCAATACCCCGGACCGGAGTTCCAGGCATTCCGTTGGACTAGAGGCACTGGGATCGAACAGCTTCGACACGCCGACCCGAATCGACGCGTACCCCTTGCCTCCGCGGCATCATTCAACGGGTCAGTAATCGTCGGAAGCATTGAGGGTGCGGGATGTGGCGAGTTCTTTCGATGGACGGAACCGAGCGGGTTTGTTTCGCTCGGCTGTGGCAGCGCGACGGACATATCAAGTGATGGAAACGTTGTTGTCGGAGGAAACGATGGAAACGGGTTCCGGTGGACGGAACTTGCCGGGGCTGTGACGATCGCGTCGAGCGTCACGACTCAGGGTGTTTCCGGCGACGGTTCCATCGTCGTGGGAACCCTACCCTACGATCCCGATGCCTTCCGGTGGACCGAAGCAACCGGAGTCGTTGGCCTTGGAGCGCCCCCCGGCTACCTCTACAGCGCCGACCCCGTGATCTCGTCCGACGGTCGTGTGATCGCAGGCACGGTTGTTTCCATGGCGGGGTCGGAAGCATTCCGCTGGACAAGCGAGACCGGCATGCTCGCACTCGGAATGCTCGGGCGTTCGGGTAGCGAGGCATCCGCTGTCTCCGGCGACGGTTCTGTAGTAGTCGGGAATGCGTTCGGTGGTGGCACGCAGGACGCAGTCATTTGGATTGGCGAGTCAGGGGTAATTCTGAAGGGTTGGCTGGAGACAGAGCACGGGTTGGATCTCGCAGGGTGGTCCCTCGGTGACGCCACGGGCATTTCAGACGACGGGTTCACAATCGTCGGGTACGGGGTCAATCCGGATGGAGTGGTCGAGGGCTGGATCGCCGTCATACCCGATCCATCCACCGGTCTGCTGCTCGGCGCTGGCCTCATCGCGCTCAGCCTTCGGCGGGGAGTACCGCGGCGATAGAGTCAGGCTCTATCGGCAGAGCGACTCGCAAGGCACCCGATCGCCGTCACCGTCGAGGCGGCCTACCCCACGTCGCTCCATGTAAGTCGTGCCTCGGCGGGTGGCGGCGAGGAGCGACCATCGTTTCAGGCAGCTGCCGATCAATGTGGCGAGCCTTCCGCCACCGGATCGACTGCTGGCCGCAACTCTACTGACACAGCTTCTGGAGAAAGGTCACAGCTAGCTCCGGTCTCGAAGTCCACAATTAGGCCGATGAGCATGCCGAATGGGTGGATCCACATTACGTTCCTTAACAGGTTCCAAGAGGTCTTCCTCTCCAAGAGGACCGTCTGAGTCTGGTAACCAGGCATCTCGAAGCGCAACGCGTGATCGGAACAGCGCCTGAGGATCAGTTGATCCGGTGTCTGGAAAGTGCGCCCCTCAGGTTCGAGGCGTGCTATCGCGCCTGTTGGGCTTGAGCTGACCGGCACGATTTGGGTGGACCCGTGCCAGATGGTAAGGCAACCAGGTAGTGCCAGAAGAAACAGGACCGGCAGTAACAACGGGGCGCGAGACAATGCCGCAGAAGTCACGGTCTACTTGCCTCCCTTGGCGGTCACTATGGGTCGCGGGGGTCTCTACTGTCAATCGGGTCTTCGTGGATGTGCAGCCGTCGAACTATCTCAGTCAAGCTGTTCGAGCCGGTCGTTCCCTTCGTTCATCAGAAATCTCCCGGCGCTAGGCGATTGACAGATACCTTGGGATTGGTGCCGGCGGAGTCGTTGCACTCGCGAAGACCGCGCCTCGTCGCACGAGGTCATCTCGCGGCAGTACCGCTTCGCGCCGCAGGTGAACGCCGCACTCGGAACACGCTGCACGTCGCTCGGTTGCAGCTCTCGCGTCAGCCCGCCGTGCCGCCACTCCCAGGGCGGAACTCGCTGCGCCTCCGGGAGGGCCCACAGCCCGGCCTCGGCTTCTCGCGCTCGCCGCTCGTCCTCCAGCAGGCTCGGGTCCCGCATGTACTTTCGGTACACCCAGGCGTGGCCCTCTCTCACCATCTCGCGGTTGATGTCGTGGCCGTCGCGGAAGACCTTCGCCACGGTGCGGCCGTAACGGTCGGTGTCCACGACCTGAAGCTCGACGACCTGGGCGAAAACCTTGTCCAAGAGGGCTTGCTTCGCTCGGTTCGCCCAGGGCTGACCGCGCTCGGGGGTGTCGATCTCGGCGAGACGGACCTTGATCGGCTGGCGCTCTACGAGGACGGTGATGGTGTCACCGTCGGTCACGCCCACCACCTTGCCGGTGAGAGGTCCCTCGGCCGTTCGCGCCGGACAGCTGATCGCGAGGAGCGCGAGCAGCAGCGGGACGGACAACGGTGATGCAGACCGCATCGATCAGCTTCTAGTCCCCGACTCTACGATCACCCTGCCAAAGTAGTTCGAGACGCAAAGGAACGCCGCCTTCACCCTTGAGCCGAGCGCATGGTGGCGCACCGCTCCGCATGAATGGCCCAGCCCGCCCCACAGCGGCGGCCCAGTATGTCGCGAGTTTCACTTGCCGGTCTGCTCGGGACGGCCTTGGTGAAGGGGGTCCCGTCGGGCCATTAGGCTGCCACGCTTTGCACCGTTGCGTGTATGCTTCTCGCAACCCATTGGTATTTAGGCAGAAGTACGAGGAGGTGATTGTCCTATGAACCAAACATCTTGGAAGAGAATCCTCGACAAGTACGCCGAATCAATCGGCTCTGGTAGCAGAGTCGTCGTCCTTTTCAAGACGGCTCACGAACATCTGGCCGGAACAATCAAGGAGCTCGACGAGGATTTCTTGGTCATTGGTACCGAAGATGGAAGTGGCATCGAAGGAATTGTTGCTCTGGAGGATGTGGCGGGAATTCGGACGCCGTAGACTGCTCTGCCTAACGACCAATTGCAGCCGACCCGCTTCGCGGGCGGCTGAACCGGAGGCCGTTAGGCGACGTGAGTTTGAAACCCCACCGATGGAGGTAGGTATGAAGCCTGCATCGCTCCTCGCCGTCCTCGTCTTCTCGTTGGTCGCTGTCGCGCATCTGCTTCGTCTCATCTCGCAGACCGAGGTTCTGATTGGGGGCGCGACTGTTCCCATGTGGGTCAGTGGCGTTGGGCTGATCGTAGCTGGAGGTCTCGCCGTGGCCCTCTGGCGAGAAGGACAGGCAAGTAGCCCGTGATCACGTCGCCTAAGAAGGCACTGCGCAGCTGGCGAGCTACAGCGCGTGCTATCAACTCAGGCAAGCAGCGGTTCGGCAGCGAAATCGCTGACTCAGCGTCGGGTGTCCGCACGCAGGGCTCACTCGCGCGCCAGCGCCTCCACGATCACGCGCTGCTCGACGCCATAAAGGAAGCAGCCCGGGGAGCAAGGCTACTCCCCGGGCTGCGGCCGTTCCCATACCTCACCACGCCACAGGGCGCGCGGCGGACGCCGTAACCGGCGGCAAGTGAGGTAACCACAGGGACCCCGTAGGGTATGTGGTAACTCCTGCCGGTCCTGCGCCGCGAGACGTTTCCCTTCTCGCGGGCTTTCACAGAGCAACGGGCCCACTCGGGACCCACCCGGCACGCTGTCCCTTCGCGGAGACGACGGCCGAATCTCACGCGAAGCGCCGATCAGTCTAGCCCTCCGACGGGACCGCGCCATCACCCACGCAGCCAACCGTCGCCGCAACCCGCTAGTTTCGCGCCAGTGCCTCCACGATCACCCTCCCCACGAAGCCCGACACCGACCGCATCTCCGCCTCGGCTCGCTTCCGTAGGGCCGCGCGCTGCGCGGGCGACACCCGCAGCAGGATCGAGTGGCGGGCCCGACGGTCCCGCGGAGACGTCCCACGCACCGGGCGGTGCGGGGCGGCCGGTCGCTCAAGCTCCTGCGCCAGGAGCCACGCGACGAAGCCCGCTACGGACCGAAGATCGGCCGCCGCGAGGTCTCGAAGCTTCCGAACTTCGGCGGTGGTAAGAAGGACCTTCACGCCCACCTCGACCATGCGGTCGGTGCGCTTGCGGCCGGTGGGGCGTCGAGCAGGCACGGGCGAGCGACAGGATGCCCCAAGGAGATGAGGGCTGCTCATTTCCCTTGACGGCGAAGGGCGACCGGCCCGCATGCTCAACCCCGGAAGGCGCGCCGGTCTGCCCGATCCACCATGAGGAGAAGCGCCCCGCCGCCGGGATCGACCCTATGAGATTCGGGGCTGGCGGCGGCCGTGCTGCGTCGGGAGGGCCAATGCGGCGTGGCATGGGGGATGCAGTACCGTCGGCAGGCGGGGTGCGGCGGGTTGGACAACCGGAGCCCGCCATGCGCCCGCTGCTCGTGTTTCTCGCTCACTCGTCGGACCGTAGGCCAGCCTGATGCGCATCCTCCTCCTCCTCTTGTTCGCGATAGGCGCATTGCATTCGACGAAGGCTCACGCCGAAATCCTGGCACTTGATCTCTTTGCTCCTAACGACGGACTTGTTACGCGCGATACAGGGTCCGGGCTCGACTGGCTCGATTTGACGCTGACGCAACAACTAGCTTTCAACGACATACAGGGAGGCGCAGGACCACAGCCGGGCGGCTGGATCGGGGATGGATGGAGATATGCTACGGGTGAGGAAGTTTGCGTTCTCTCATCCGCATTCGGCCTTCCCATACCTTCCTGTCCCGCCAACTCCATCGATGAGCTAGAGGGCGTGGCTGCAAACTCCCAGCCCGGTTATCTCGTAAGCCTGCATAATGAGTTTCTGGGATTGACTGTTGATGGGACGAATCCCGATCCGCGGGTCGTTGCCACGATCGGATTTTACGATGATCACTTCGGTGATCCGGCTCTCGTGGGGATTGCCGACTTTGAGTACAACTCGGAAACGGATCTGTCTCTCGCGCGCGTCCTCAACGACCACAGCGGCGCGGGCAACATTGATCAAGGACAGCCGCACATCGGAAGCTTTCTCGTGAGGCCCATACCCGAGCCCTCCACCGGCTCCCTTTTCCTGGCGGGCCTGCTCGTTCTGTCCTCTGCCCGCAGGCGGCTTGCGGGTGGTAGGCCCGCGCTACTCAAGTAGCGAACTCGCAACCCGTCGCCCGATCCCGCGGCTCGAGGCTGGAGGGCAACCTGCAGGCGCTATGCGGCGGGTGTCATAGTCGCAAGACCGAGGCCGAGACGAACCGCCGCGCCCGTGCGCTCCGCTGAGCGGACGGTCAAACGATAGTTGGCGTTGGAGTGAACCCACAGGGGCAGATTAACTGTTGGATCGCGGTCGTCCCCGAGCCCGCGACGAGACTTCTACTTGCTGCGGGACTTGGCATCCTCTCGGCGAGCCGTCGGCGGCGCGCCTAGGCATTCCCCGAGGTACCTAGAGCAGCCCCTCGCCCGCGTGCTGCTCGAAGGCGTCGGCGCGGCGCGTGTAGACCCGCACCGTGGTGAGCGTGGCCGCGCCCCCGACCTTGCGTCGATCGCGTCGGTAGCGTCGATGAGGGCGGGGCGGTGGTGCCACGTTCCGAGGGACCGTTCCCGAAGTGTCGGGGCCAACCCCTGCGATGGAGCGTTCCCGAAACGTCGGCTCCACCCCAGGGAGAGGCGTTCGCATTGCGCGGCGGCTCGCCGACGCGCCTCACCTCGCGTGCGCGCTCGTCGCCGCCTTCCTGGGTGCGGTCTTTCTGAGTGCGGTCTTGCGCGGCGTCGGACGCCGGAGCAGCTCGGTCGCGAGCTTTCCCACCTCGCGGTTGACCTTGTGGATCAGGGCGTAGATCGCGCCGATCGAGGTATCCTGGACCTTCCGCACGTCCTTCACCGTCTGCTCGAAGACGTCGAGCCGTTCGAGGACATCGAGGGGCAGGTTCGCGATCGAGCGGTGGATCTCCTCCACCGTGTCCGCCCCCTCGTCGATGGCCTGCTGCACGAGGTGCGCGAGCCTCCGGGCCTCGGCCCTCCCGTCGCCCTTCCGGCTCCTGGCTTCCTTCATGACTTGCTCCTTCGCGCTCGGCGCACGAGCTTCTCTGAGCCTGATGCATCGGACGTGCCGCTGCGAGTCGCAGGCGCAGGGCGCAGTCTCGCTCCTCCGGGTCCCGTCCTCGGGTACAGCGCCACACCCTGGGGCCTGTGGGGGCAGGCAGGGCCCATGAGCGCGGCTCTGGAAACGCGCCTCGTGGAGCGGGTTCCGCTCGCCACCTCAACGCCGCTCGCGCGGGGACTCGCTCTTACAGAAAGAAGGAGGCACGAGCCCAGGACCATTCCCGAAACGTCACCCCCCTCCCCCTGGCCCCGAGCGTTCCCGAAGTGTCGGTACCCACCCCCAGGCAGGGTGTTCCCGAAACGTCGGGTGCTGTTCTCTTCTTCCTGAAGGTGAGAAGACATTTCGGGAAAGGTGCCGGCGCCAACGCCAGGGACGACATTTCGGGAACGGCCGCCGGGGCCCGGGTGACGCTCCGGGAACGGTCACCCCGCGGCGAGGAGAGCGCGTCTCGCACGTAACGGCGCCGGCCGGCAAGGGGCGTAGAATGAGGAGGCAGGAGGGACCGCCGGGTGAGCTGGCTGGAGCGAGCGGGAATGCGATTCGCTTCGTCGCGGGCGGGGGGCTGGGTGTACGACAAGATTTGCAGGCGGCTTGACAAGGTGCTGCTCCCCCTCTCGCGGGGACGGCTGTCAACCGGGCCGACGCAGACGCTGCTGCTGCGAACCCAAGGCGCGAGGAGCGGGAGGTCCCGAAGCGTCCCTCTGGCGTATGTCACTCGGGGCGACGACCTGGTGCTGATCGCCTCCAAGGGAGGCCACCCGCAGCACCCCGCGTGGTACCACAACCTGCGAGCCCACCCTGAAGCAATGGTCGAGATCCGGGGTAAGCGGGAGACCGTGGTTGCTCGTGAGGCCGAGGGAGCGGAGCGGGTGGAGCTGTGGAGAAGGGCGGTTGAGTTCTACCCCGGCTACGGCGCCTACCAGAAGCGTGCGGGAGCGCGCCGGATTCCCGTGATGGTCTTGTCTCGCATTCAGTCTCCGAGGTGATCTCTGCGCGCCACCCAACGGGCCGGCTCTCAACCGCCGGTCGCCCGCGCCAGAGCGAGTCTCCCACGACAGCCGCTCTGCAAGCAAGCCGCCGGGTCGGAAACGGTTCGCGGCGCTAGGAGCTGACGTTTCGGGAACGCTTCCGTGCGCAGGGACTGACATTTCGGGAACGGTCACAGGGGCCTCGGGGCACGGTCTTGATACGTCCCGGGGCGTGGGAGAGAATGAAGAGGGGGAGCCGGGGCTGGACCGTGGGGAGGCGCCCGTGCGTCGGTTCCTGCTTCTCGCCCCCGTCCTCGTGTGGCTGGCCGGGTGCGCCACGCTCGACCGCGCCCTCTACGACACCTCCACCGCGGTCGCACCCCCGCACCCGGTGTACGGGACCCCCGTTTTCAACGTGGTTCCCGAGGCTCAGGAGGTCGCCCAGGCCCGCCAAGCGTGGGCTCAGATCGATGCCGTTGCCCGCCAGCACGGGGTCGCCGTAGACCTTTCGGGCGAGCGGCTGGCACGCGTCCGCACCGTCTTCGCCCAGCTCGTGGCGGTAGCCCATCGCCAGCAGCTCCCCTGGGAAGCTCACCTACTCGCAGCCCCCGACGTGAACGCCTTCACTTTTGGCGGCGGCATAGTCGTCGTATTCGACGGCCTCTTCGATGGATTGGTTGCACCGCAGGATGACGAGGAGCTTTCCGCGGTCCTGGCCCACGAGATCGCGCATGTCACGCTCCTACACGTCCCCACTCGCCAGACCTGGGCCGGTTTCGGCTCCCTCGCCGTCAAGAAGACCCAGGACGCCTACTACCGGGCTGCCTACACGACGGAGCAGGAGGCCGAGGCCGACCGCATCGCTGCCCTTTACATGGCGCTCGCCGGGTTCGACCCGATGGCGGCGCCGCGGGTGTGGGCGCGCGCGGCGCAGCGCTCTGGGAGCAGCGCGGCACAGTTTGCCTTCCTGAACGATGTTGCCGCTCACGAGGAAGCGATCCTTTCTGGACCTGTCGCCGACCGCACCTCCCATCCGCCCTCACCCGCGTGACGCTGGCGCCGTGCTCGCCCGCGTCCCCGGCTTGTGGGCTTCGCTTCGAACGCGCGGCGCCTGCGACGGCCTGGAGCCGGTCTCTGCGCGTCGCCGGGTGCGTGCCGCGGGGGAGGGCGGACGGGGGCTTCGCGAGAGGCTTCCGGCCCCGGGTGGGGCGCACGGAGGTCAGGGCGCGCCGTTCCGTTCCCGCTCGTCCCTAGGGTTGGGAATGGGAATGGCCGGACGCAGGCGGAAGCCGCCGTCGCAGCGTTCCACGCGATCGGCGGCCCGCAGCCGCACGAGCGCCTCGCCGATCGTCGTATTGCGCGCGTGCAGCGCGGCGCGCATCGCCTCGCGGCTCATCGGGGCGCCGGCCGAGAGGAGCGCGACGATCCGGTCGG
>Ga0214473_10007457_pt1 | contig 12981 bp, 10 predicted proteins | sample RVTome_7_FD_203509 | JGI IMG/M metagenome (GOLD analysis project Ga0214473, IMG submission 203509) | Soil microbial communities from uranium-contaminated site in the Upper Colorado River Basin, Wyoming, United States - RVT98D197 | ecosystem: Environmental > Terrestrial > Soil > Contaminated >...
TCAATAAGGAGCAGGCAACGGGCTACCATCAGTTTGTAGTGGACTTCTTGGTGCTGATCGTAATTCTATCCCGGCGTGGAGCGCTCCCAGCATCGCCGGGTCTCGAGGAAGTTCTTGAGAAGATGCTGAACTATGCAATGCATCTGTCGGGGATGAATAGCGGTGTTGCTATGATGGGCGACGCGGATGACGGCCGGGGCTATGTGCTCAGCGAAGGAGCCACCAGGTTCTGGGATTTTCGGGAAGCGCTCGCCGTGGGGGCGGTGCTGTTCGGACGAGCCGACTTCAAATTCATTGCTCAGGACTTTGCTGAAGGAGCGTTATGGCTTCTGGGGCCTGAGGGCTTGCAGGCTTTTGAGCAGATGGAATCCGTTACTCCAGACAGAACCTCGGTATCGTTTTCAGAAGGAGGGATCTACGTTCTTCGTGATGCCTGGACAGCGGGGAGTGATGTTGCCGTATTCAAATGTGGCAGCTTTGGTCTTGGCGGGGAAGGGTTTTGTGCACATGCGCACTGTGATCAGCTAAGCTTCGTGCTTTGGGTAGGAGGGAGCCCTGTAATCGTTGACTCGGGTACATATACATATTACGGCCCATGTAGGGATCATTTTCGGCTAACTGCGGCTCACAACACGCTTATGGTGGACGGTCAAGAGCAGGCGTCCCCGCGTGGTAATTTCTCCTGGCAGGATGTCCCACATGCAGAGTGTTTGTCGTGGGGGGAAGACAGGGTTGTTGGAAGACTGCAGACGAATGCTGGGATCTCACATCAGCGCGAATTGCGACATGAGGCACCAGGTTCTTGGGAGGTTACTGATACCTTGGATGGAGAAGGAATTCATGAGCTATCGTGGTACTTCCATTTTCCCCCGAGCCTATCTTTGCACCAGAGCGAGATTGACCAGCAAGTGATGGTTAAGGAGCAAGGCAAGCCATTTGTCGCAATCCATGTACCCCCTCAAGTCCGCGCGGAAGTCAAGTCCGATTGGTTATCGCGAGAGTATGGCCGCAAGGAATCCAACCCGCTGTTGGTGGGGACTTGGCGAGGAGAGATTCTCGCTTCTGGGGTGAGATTCCTCTGGGGATTCCGGCGCGCCGAGGACGCCAGAAAATGCCCACAATGAATGTTGGCGTTTTTGGACTTGGATATGTCGGTGCCTTGACGGCAGCTTGCTTGGCATCTCGTGGCCACAAGGTCATCGGCGTCGATATCAGCCTCGATAAGGCTGAGGCGATAAACGCCGGGCGTAGCCCTATCCTTGAGCATGGATTAGATGACCTAATACACAAGCACGTGCGAGCCGGGAATCTTCATGCGACCTGTGACGCAATGGAGGCGGTTCTTCATAGCGATGTGATGCTAGTGTGCGTGGGTACACCCTCGGAGGAGAATGGGAACGTGGACTTCGAGTACGTTGACCGCGTTTGCACCGAGATTGCCCGTGGACTTCGCTCTGTATCGGAGTATAGACTGATCGTGTTGCGGAGCACTCTCTTGCCGGGAACGTTCGGTAAGCGGCTACTCCCGCTCGTGATACGTGAGTCCGGGAAACAGGCTGGCAGAGACTTTGGGATGACGATTAACCCGGAATTCCTGCGGGAAGGCCATGGTATAGAGGACTTCGAAAACCCTCCCTTCACCCTGATTGGCGAGATGGACAAAGGATCAGGGGATGCATTGGAGGCCCTTTACGCTGGTATCTCGGCACCTGTCATTCGAACAGATCCGGATACGGCCTGCATGGTCAAGTATGCCAGCAATGCATACCACGGGCTGAAGGTGGCTTTTGCGAATGAGATTGGCCGGCTATGCAAGACTCTAGGCATGGATGGAACCGAGGTGATGGAGATCTTCTGTGAGGACACAAATCTCAATATCTCATCCCGATACCTGAGGCCTGGCTTTGCGTTTGGTGGCTCTTGCTTGCCGAAGGACCTGCGGGGGCTTCTCTACTTGGCGAGGCACAATGATCTGGAAGTGCCAATCCTCGAATCGATTCTGCCGAGCAATCGCATGCAGATTCAAAAAGTTGCAGATCTGATTCTGCGTGACGGACGAAGAAACGTGGGTATTCTCGGGCTGAGCTTCAAGCCGGGGACCGATGATTTGCGCGAGAGTCCCGTGGTTGAATTGGTAGAGGTTTTGAGTGGCAAGGGGGTGACGGTGAGGATCTACGACGCCAACGTCTCTCTATCAACGCTTATGGGGAGCAATAAGGCATACATTGAGCGAGTCATCCCTCACATAGCTGCGATGATGTATGCCTCAAGGAATGAGATGGTGCAGGACTCCGATGTTATTGTTGTAGCCCACGATCCGGACATCGATAAGGAACAATTGGCAGACGTTATGAGAAAGGATCAGTTGTTGATTGATTTCGTTAAGCTTGTGCCTGACAGAGATCGGTGGTCTTCTGCCTATGAAGGTATCAGCTGGTAGGAGAATGAGATTGGCAGACGCTTTGCACCAAAGTAGCGATGATAGGCGAAAGGTGTTGATGCTTGCTTACGTCTTTCCTCCTTTCTACTCGGAGGGAGGATCGATTCGTGTGGTCAAGTTCATTAAGTACTTGCCAGCGTTGGGTTGGCTGCCGATGGTTCTTACTATTGATGATCGGAGTGAATATGAGTCCATGCGTAGGGTGGGCAGTGAAGCCTTGCTGAAGGATATCCCCCAGCAAGTGACGATCTTTCGGACAGCATCCGGAGAGCGGTCGCTGGAGTCTTTGGGGAAGGAGAGGGATCTTGGAGAGCGGAACCTGCTGGTAGGACTGATCTTGGGGGTCGTCAGCGCAGCGCGTCGGTGGGCATTCCGAAGCCTGTGTTTGCCGGACCGATATCTTACCTGGATGCCCTTCGCGTTGAGACGGGGACGGCAGATCGTTGAGAGTGAAGGAGCAGACATCATTTTTGCGACCTGCCCTCCTCATTCCGTTGCTTTGGTTGGGGCGATCCTGAAACGGATTACAGGAAAGCCGCTTGTACTGGACTTTAGGGATGATTGGATAGACACCCCGCGGCATCGATCGAAACCCCGACTTGTTCGCTGGATCGAAGAGCGAATGGAGAGATGGGCGGTGGAGACGTGCGACAGACTTCTCCTCGTGACGGAATGGAGCAAGAATGCGTTTGTGAATCGCTATCCGGGAGAGGCAGAGGAGAAGTTCGTGTTTATTCCTAACGGTTGTGATCTGGAAGATTTCGCCGAAGTGAGAGGGACAAGTGAGCAACCTCGGGTCTCCGAGTTTACTATCGTGCATGCGGGACAATTGTCGGAGGCGAAGATCTGGAGGCGGAACCCTGAGGCGTTCTTTCTGGCTGTGGATCACCTAAGGCGGAAATATCCCGAACTGGCAAACGACTTGACTGTCGCATTTACGAGTCCCCTGCAGGAAGGTTATAGGCGCGTGGTCCGGGATTTGGACTTATCCGGCGTGGTGAAGGAGGTAGGCCACCTGCCGCGTGAGAAGCTCGTACGTTTCATGAAGTCGGCGGATTTGCTGCTCGCTGTCAACTACGATGGGTTTTCGACGCTGATCCCGGGCAAGATTTATGAATACTGGGCGGTGGGAGGGCCTCCAATCCTACTCTTGAGTTGTCAAGGAGCGGCACAGAGTCTCGTGGAAGAAAACCATATAGGGATCGTAGTGCAAGCAGATGATGTGGAGGCGATAGAGGGGGCGGTGTTGCATGCGTATCGGCAACGCAAGGCAGGTCATCCCATGCGGATCAGCTATGTCGGTGTGGAGCGATACGATCGAAAGATCCTGACTGAGCGTTTGGCGGATACTCTAAGAGCCGTTGTGGATTTGAAGTGATGCTTTCAATGCTGGAGAATATATCTCTATCTTCTCGTTGATTGCGAGGCGGCGAGCGAAGGAAAGGTAGGGAGGCGTAGGGTGGCACACGGAATTAGATCGGTCAGGCAGGAAGCGAGATTCATCCAGAGAGAAGACCGTGCAGGGACCTGCCGGAGACCCACCTAGCGCTCTCGGAGATGGGGAGATGGAACAACGTCGGGTTCAATCTGATCTCACGATCATCGTGCCCACGGTGGGACGGCCCATTCTACGGAAATGTCTTGAATCCATCGGGAGTGGCCAAGAGCTGCCCGGACGCCTAATACTGGTCGATCAGGGGGAGAATCCTGAGGTGGGCAATTGGCTGCGGATGCTGGGTGAGAGTGGAGTAGAGACTTCATACTTGTCGTCTGCAGAAAGGAGCCCGGCTTCGGCTCGAAATCGAGGTATTGAGCAGGTGCAATCGACGCTTGTGGCTGCAATCGATGACGACTGCACCGTTGAGGGTGATTGGGTTGAGAAGATGGAGAAGCGGCTTCGCCAGTATCCAAGCGCTATCATCACGGGCCGCTTGGTGCCAGCGGGGAACGGAATTCCCCCCACCAAGGTCACCTCTACTGTGCCGCGAGTGTACAGTCGTCCCTCGGTGAGGATCCACAGCCCTCTCGCCTCGGCTAACATGGGATTTGCGTTGGAGACCGCGCGGCTTGTCGGCCCCTTCGATGAGGAGCTTGGGGAGGCTGAGGAGAATGACTGGGCGTACAGAGCGCTGCGCCTGGGTGTTCCGATCGTGTATGCGCCCGAGCTGGTCGTCTACCATTCTCACTGGAGAAATGAGAAGCAACTCAGAGCCACATTTCGCGCATACGGATGGAGCCAAGGGGCCTTCTATGGAAAGCACCTGCGGCGTGGGGATTGGTCGATGGTGCTGCGTGCTGCGATTTCGCTTGGGAGAGGCGTGCGCGGCCTCCTGAAAGGCGTCAGTAGGAATGACTTTGCCATGAAGGCCGAATCCACAGGAAGGCTGGAGTACCTGCTCCCTGGCATGGTAGCTGGAGCTTTCAGACGGTCAAAGGGGCGCGTGAGGAGATTCGTGTCCGAGACCGAGGCCAGGAGAACTGCTAAAGACGTCAGAGATATTTCGGTGCCTCAAGCCGGAACAGATCGACGATGAATGAAGATACGATAGGAGAGAAGCGGGGCTGCGCAAGGCACCATATTGCGTGGATATATAGCGGTGCACTTGCTGAGTCGCTCGATTCTTCGACTTGGCTGAGAATAGTGGAGCAGTTGCGTGGCTTGGGCTGGCGTGTGACGCTGATTGTGGCGGGCATAGGCGGACGCCAAGAGATCGGTGGCGTAGATGTCCTGTGCTTTTCGAGGCCAGATATCTACTTGCTCAGACAGGTGGCTTTCCACCTGAAGGTACTACGTTGGTTGTATGGAGAATGTGACTCCATCGATGTGGTTCTCTTCCATGAAATGTCTGCACCTTGGATGCTTCTGCTGCGGGCCCTTCTCCACTTGAAGGACAGTCAACGTTCGCTTATGGTGATGGATAGTCGCTCTCTGCCGATGACGGACGCAGAGCTCGAAACTTGGAAGGACAAGGTGCGCCGGATGGCCTTCGGGGTCGACAACCGAATCGGGAACGCATGGGCGGATGGTCGCCTTGCGATCACAAAGCGCCTGGCTGAGGCGCTGCACATTCCAAAAGAGAAGCTTTGGGGCACCTGGCCGTCGGGCGCAGCAGTCGAGGTTTTCTCATCTGCCCGAGGTGGACGTTCTTGGCCGACCCCGGAAGGTCCTGTGCGGCTGATTTACCACGGGGCGCTTCATCGAGAGCGGAACCTTGCGACCTTGTGCGAAGCGGTGATGCGAGCCAACGAGGGTGGAATGTCCTTTTCATTGTCGCTTGTGGGGGATGGTACGGATCGGTCACGATTGATGGAACTGGCATCTCACTCAAAGGGATGTATTCGCGTTGCCCCGAGCGTGCCCTACATGGAGGTTCCCAGGTTCCTGGCCGGGGCGCACGTCGGGGTCGCTCCTTTCGCCGATGAGGAGAAGTTCCGGGTAAGCAGCCCGATCAAGCTTTTCGAGTACATGGCCGCCGGAATGCCGATCCTGGCGACGCAGATTGTCTGTCATACCGACGTTGTGGGCGAGGGGAAATACGTCTTCTGGGCGGAAGAGGCGGATGAGGCCGGCTTGTTAGAAGGCTTGAAGCGGGTGTGGGGTGCGCGTCACACGTTGGCTGAGATGGGGCACGAGGCCGAATTCGCCTCGAATTCCTGGACGTGGGCCGCGTCCGCCAGGAAGCTGGCGGATGCGCTCGAGAGTGGAATAAGGGAAGCCAGGAAACTACCTCAAGACCCCCGATCGCAGGCGATGGCAGTTCGATGACTGGAGAACCGACTACCGCAGATAGGAATTCATTGGAGCAAGCCGGAGCCCACGAACTTGGTGCCAGAGGATTGGAGTGGTCCACGCAGCGTGTTGGGCAAGGACCCCTTCCGGAAGCAGGTCTGGACAAGAGCCAGATGTACGACGTCGAGAGCGAAGTCGGCTACTTTCTGTTCTCCCTCGATACCGAGATGGCCTGGGGTAGCTTCAATCGCGACCGCTACCGACCTGGGCGCTTCTCACGGGACGGATCCAGGGAGAGGCAGTCAATTGTACGCCTCCTCGATATGATGGATGAATTCGGTATCGCGGGGACATGGGCGATCGTTGGGCATCTTATGTACGAGGAATGCGAAGAATGCGATATATGCCCAATCCTGGAATGGAAGGGAAGATACCAGGCATTCGAAGAGGTATATGGCACGCGGAATCCATTGTGGTACGGCGCGGACATCTTGGGGATGATTCTCTCGCGCAATGCGGGCCACGAAGTGGCGTTCCACGGATATACCCACAGATACTTCGACGAGTTGAGCGAGGCCGACGCCAGAATTGAGATTCAGGAGTGGTTGAGGCTGGCTAGCAGGTGGAACATCGTTCCCAAGACAGTGATATTCCCCCAGGGAAGAATCGGGCATCTTGGACTCTTTCTAGAGGCAGGGTTCCTGTGCTACCGAGGTAAGGAAGTACGCCACCCGATGTTGTCCCTCCCCGTGATAGGGAAGGCGATCAACAGGGTGAATCTGACTCTAGCGGGGTTGACGCCGCAGAGTTTTGACATCTCTGCGGATCCCTCCGGACTGGTGAACCTTCCCTCGTCGTACTGGCTGTTTCGGACGAACCGGAGGATTGAATCCGTTCTGGACGGTCTGAATCTTCCCAGGCTTCGTCTCAGAGCGGCCGCCAGAGGCATCAAAAGGGCGGCTGAAAAGCGGGAGGTAATCCATCTGTGGGCGCATCCACATGAATTCCGGACGGACAAGGATTTCGACAAGTTGCGTTTCATGTTCGGTCACGTCGCGGAAGAGGTAGAGCGAGGTCGGCTCGTATCCATCACGATGGCAGACTTGGCAAGGCGGGTGATCGGGCAATGGCCGCTCTGAAGGTGGCATATCTGCTGATGTATTTCCCGCGACTGACGGAGACGTTTGTGGCGGAGGAGATTCGCTGCCTTCTTTCCCAGGGGGCAGAAGTGCAGATCATTTCGCTTTTGGAGCCGTCGTCCGAGCCCGTACAGGCTGTGTCGGCGGAGTTGTTGCAGTTCACCTGGTACGCGCCCGGCTTGCTGAGCGGCAGATTGTGGGCGGCACAACTGCATTTCCTGGCCAAGGTACCAAGGCGCTACTTCAGTCTACTCTTAGAGCTGATGGGTCAACCACTTCCGGCGAATCGGGTCTCACTTCTGGTCAAGCGGCTGGTGATCTTCCTGAAAGCCGTGACAGCCGCCTACTACTTGGAGAACAAGGAGACCCAGCTACTGCACGCCCACTTCGCCTGGCTGGCGGGAGGCGCGGCCTGGGTCTGCGCGCGGCTTCTGGGCCTGCCATTCACGGCGACCGTGCACGCCTTTGAGATCTTCTCTCAGAAGAATGACTTGCTTCCCCTAGTTAGCCGGGAGGCACAGCGTGTGATCGCCATCTCTGAAGTGAATCGATTGGAGGTGGCAGCTCTGGAAGGGCTCTCGGAGGCGACGATCTCGGTTATCCACTGCGGGGTGGATTGTGCTAGGTTCCAGAACCACTCTGGGCGGCGTGGGGCTGGACTGAGAGATGGAAAGTTGAGGATCCTTTCTGTGGGATCTCTGGTTGCCAAGAAGGGGCACCGCTACCTGATCGAGGCCTGTGATCACTTGTGGAAGAGAGGGATCGATTTCACCTGCACGATTGTTGGGGGCGGTCCTGAAAAGGCGGCTTTGCTGCGGCAGATCCGGGCATGTGATCTGGAAGATCGCGTCAGGCTTGCCGGCCCCCTTTTGCAGAGAGAGGTGATTGCTGCCTATCTCGAGCATGATGTTTTCGTCTTGAGCGCGACAGTGGCGACAGACGGCGACAGAGATGGCATCCCGATCGTGTTGATGGAGGCAGGGGCGATGGGCCTCCCGGTGGTATCGACGTCAGTATCAGGGATTCCGGAGCTGGTGCGCCATGAGGAGACTGGTTTGTTAGTGGCCCCGGGAGACTCGGCTGGATTGGCCGAGGCCATAGCAACCCTTGCTGGTGATCCGACGAGGCGAACCCACTTCGGAAGGAACATCCGGGCCCTTGTGCAGGCCGAGTTCAATGTTGAGAGCAGTGCTGAAGAACTGGCAGGACTGTTTCGCGACACCATCAGGAATTGGACCTACGCCCAGGTAGGGGAGGCCGCCGATCATGGGGCGGCAAGATCCCCTGGGGCGCCTGCCCTGCCAGATGACATCAAAGATGACCTGGGCTCACGGGTTGTGTAGGACGGGTATCGCCAATGAAGGCGGATGGGTACACCGGCGGGGCATGACGGAAATGAAGATACAGACGGGAAGGCCGCCAGTCTAGCCGGCGGAGATGCCAAGGATTCGTGGGAAAGATGATCCGACTACCGACAAAGGAGGGCACCTTCGCGACCGCATGTTCCGTGATCGGCTACGCGGGAGGGGCGTTTGGCTTTTCCCTGAAGCGACCGGTCTTCATAGTTGGGACAGGCCGATGTGGAACCAGCCTCTTGGTCAGAATCCTGAATTCTCATCCCGAGATTGCGGGCTACCCCGGGGAAGCGAATGAACTCTGGCATCCGAAGTTGGAGCCGTTCGAGTCGACTGCCATCGATATCCCTCCGATCGAGGTCGATCCCCGGGGTTTCAGCGAAATCTCGCTGGCGAATTGGCCTCCGGGCCATGCCGACAAGATCCGAAGGGTCTTTTCCGGGTATTTCCTCCAAAGGCGACCAAGGGTGTTCTTCACCAAGAGCGCCATGATTTCCTTCATGATCCCGAAGATCCTTGACGTGTTCCCAGACGCAAGGTTTATCCACATCTACAGGTACGGTCCATCCGTGGTGGAGTCTTATTTCAAGAAGAACTTCGGCAAGTATTCCAGACACAGCTTTGAAGAGCAGGAGTATCGGCTGCTGTGCGCCAGGTACTGGAACGACTGCATCCTGGAAATTGACAGACGGAGTAAGGAATGGCCGCTCACCGAAAGTAGCGCATTCATCGAATTTGGGTATGAGGTGCTTTGCGACCAGCCGAGGTCGGCCCTGGAAGCCATCGCCGCGTTTCTGGAGGTGGATCCCGGGGGTTTTGGCTTCGACCTCAAGAAGATTTCAAGTAGGAACCGTGATCTTCCCGCCCACGCGGAGGACCCTGAGTACCAAATGACGATTGCAGCCATGTCTTGTGGGCTCGAGCTGAAAGGATATCAGCCCTCTTCGGCAGTGCTAGGCAACAGGCCACCATGAACTCTGTAGGCGAAGCTCGCTGGGCTGGCGATCGAAAGGGGACGCCGGGCGATTGTTGGGCCAAGCCCGCTGACTCGAGGAATGGAGACGTGGATTGAGACTTTTCGGAGACGCTTACAACATGTTCTTTTTTCCCTGTTGCTAGCGTGTGTTGAATCTTCGTTTCGGGGCAAGGAATGCCATGGAGCAGAGTGCGCGGGAAGAGTGCAGGCCAGAATTCATGATCCGCTTTCCTAAATCTGCACCAGGGAGATAGAGGAGACTTCATGGCCGTGCGGCATACCAAGATCCTGATCATTGAAGAGAACAGTTGGGTGCCAATTGATCGGCGTGTGTGGCAGGAGGCGACGACGCTCCGGGATGCAGGCGCGCAGGTATTTGTGATTTGCCCAATGGCCAAAGGGTCTCGCGCGGTTGATGCAGAAGACAGAGAGCTGCCAAGCGACGCCGACGATGTAGATGGTATTTCCGTGTATCGCTTCCCCTTGACGTTCGCAGAAGGAGGTCTGGCAAGCTACATCAATGAGTATTCCGCTGCGCTCATCTCGATTGCGCGATTATCATGGAGAATATGGCGTCAACACAGGTTTGAGATCATGCACTTGTGCAACCCTCCGGACATATTCTTCCCTATTGCCATTTTCTACAGGTCATTGGGCGTGCGAGTATTGTTTGATCATCATGACCTGTTTCCGGAGATGATCTTGTGGCGGTTTCAAGGTGCGTTGGGACGGATGCTGTATTTACTGGCGCGCCTCAGTGAGTATCTGACATTGAGGGTGGCGAACGTTGTTGTGGTGCCGAATGAGTCTTACCGGGAGATGGCTGTCGGTCGTGGAAATCTAGCGGCGGAACGCGTGATAGTTGTGCGGAATGGTCCGAAGACCGAGGAGTTTGGCCCGCAGGAACAACTAGATGAGCTTCGGCGAGGACGCCGTCACATGGTCTGCTTCGTGGGAGTGATGGGAGTGGAGGACGGTGTTCTGGAAATGGTGAAGGTGATCCGGCATATTGTGTGGGAGATAGGGCGGAGCGACATTCATTTCGCTCTGGTAGGAGATGGACCAATTCGAGGAGAAGCGCGAGCCATGATTCTCGCGGATGACCTGGAGGCCTTTGTCGAGATGCCAGGGATGATTGATTGCAATGAGACGCTCGGACAATACATGTGGACAGCGGACATCCTCGTTTCGCCCGAGCCGCTGACACCGTTGAATGCACGCTCCACGTTCATTAAGGTGGGGGAATACATGGGTTTTGGCAAACCGATTGTTGCATTTGACCTCCCAGAAACACGCTACACAGCCCAAGGCGCTGCCTGCTATGTGACGCCGGGGGACATTCGGGGTTTCGCTGAGGCAATCGTAGGCTTGCTGGATGACCCGGAACAACGCGGACGGATGGGGACTCTTGGGCAGAAAAGGATCGTGGAGGAACTCGGTTGGAGGCATCAGGTACAGTACCTGTTTCATGCATACGACCTTGCGAGGGGATGACGGAGGCACGCAAGGGAGATGGATGGGAGAGTCAACCGTCGCGCCAGAGAGAGCCCGAGGTGTTGAGGCGGTTTGACAGTTACGCCGTGAAGGGTCCAGCTGTGCTGTGCGGAGTGTTCGGTGGCCTTGATGGGTACGGGTGAAACCAAAGGGAGATTGGGTAGGATCGACCCCGAGCCTGATAGATTTGTGGCGTGTTGTGAATGGAGAGTGTCGTGGAAGGAGTGAAGAGGCAGGGGACGGTTGCGGCGGAGGTCTTGCCCGACAAATCGTTGCTTGTGGAGTATCGCGACTTTGAACAAGGAGAACCGTGTTGGGGCAGCGTTTCTACTGCTCGAAGGCCCCGATGTCGTAAGTGGATCCCTGAGGGCGCCGCTTGCCGTCATAGTCCCTCCGTACGGAATCGCCCAAGTCTTTGCCGCTATCGACGCAGGGTGAGCCAGATTGAAGGTGGAAGTCTCCAGCGTCCTCATTGACAAACAAGGGGTTGAGACCCCATACGTCATTTGGATCTGGTGGCCGTGCGGGATCCCCCGAGTTGCGGAAAACGCAGTTGTATCCGACTTTGAGCCCTGACTCGGAGGCGGAGTCAAGCGAGATGGAGCCAGTCCCATTCTCCTGGTAGGCAAAGATGTTGTTCTGGATAGTGAAATGGGGAGAGTCCTTCATCTGGATCCCTTGAGAATACTCACTATTCGGATTTCCGAAGAACGTGTTGTTGATGATGGTGATGTCATGAGTGGAGTTGAAGATGGCGACCAGGTTGGAGATGGTGATGTTGTTTCGGATGACGAGGTCGTGGGAGCCTCCCTCCACCTGGAAGGCCTTTCCGGCAAGGGAGAGCTCGGGCAGCGTGTCGGGATTGTCACAGTAGTTGCCGTCAAAGAGGATGTCGTGGCCGGCGGTTTTGTCGCCGCCGTAGGTCTGGAAGCAGTCAATGTGCGGGTTGGGATTCTCGGGGATCCCGTAGTGGATGTCGTGAATGTAATTGTGGCGGAAGACATGGCCTGAACCGAAGAAGGTGATGCCATCGGCATCAACCCAACTCGGAGGGTTGGTCCAATTCGGGTGATACTGGATGGTCCCCCAGATCTCGTTGTCTTCAACCAGGTGGTCCTGTCCCATGACAGATATACCCATCATGCCATTTCGGTATAGCCTGTTATTCCGAACGACACAGTTGCTTGTCTTGGCGTACTGACCCGTGTTCGCCCAGAGCAGGATCCCGCCTTGGGTGGCGAAGTGGACATAGTTGTCCTCAATGTCGCAGAAGCTCCCTAGGACATAGATCCCAACGGCGTCGGTGGTGCTGCTCGCTGTGTTTGAGATGTCGAACCCGATGATGGAGATGTAATCCGCCTTGACGGTGAAGCCCTTCATCGTCACCGTGCCCTGGGCCTTGAAGGTGATCGGCGAGCCGGAGGCGCCGGAGCGGGTGACCTGCACTCGTTCCGAGTAATCTCCCGCCAGGACAAATGTGGTATCGCCAGGTTGCATGACGGCCGCCGCATGCTGGATAGTCTTCCATGGCTGGCTGGCTGTGCCAGGTGCAGAATCGTCACCCTTGGGGGCAACATAGTGCGTCTTTTCTGAGCTGGCGGTGGGAGAGGCGGAGGATGGCGTTAGCGAGGGAGACGGCAGGCCGGTGGGAGTGACTGTGGCGGTGGGACTTGGAGTGGGCGTCATGGTGGCGAGCCGTGTTCCGGTTGGCGAGGCTGTCGTTCCGGGGGCAATGGAGGACGTGGCTTGGAGAGGAAGGGTTGCCGGCGGCGCCGTTTCGCCGGTTGTTACGGCAATCTCCCCAGTTGGGGTGGCAGAGGGCCTGATCCAGGCTGAGGGTTGCGCCC
>Ga0214473_10007458_pt1 | contig 12980 bp, 12 predicted proteins | sample RVTome_7_FD_203509 | JGI IMG/M metagenome (GOLD analysis project Ga0214473, IMG submission 203509) | Soil microbial communities from uranium-contaminated site in the Upper Colorado River Basin, Wyoming, United States - RVT98D197 | ecosystem: Environmental > Terrestrial > Soil > Contaminated >...
ACAACGGCAACGTGTTCCGCGACAAGGTGCCGGGCGCCGTGGTGGTGGGAAACGGATTCGGCAAGTTGATGGGATCCACCCAGGTCCAGGAGCTCGGGGAAATCGAGTCCCCCATCGTGCTGACCTGTACGTTGTGCGTGCCGCGGGTGGCGGACGCCACACTGACGTACCTCCTGTCGCTCGTCGGGAACGAAAGCGTTCGCTCCATCAACGTGGTGGTCGGCGAGACCAACGACGGGACGTTGAACGATATCCGGGCCCGGCCCATCACCGAGCGGGACGTGCTGCGGGCGATCGAGGAGGCGCGGCCCGGTCCGGTGGAGCAGGGGAGCGTGGGCGCCGGTCGGGGCACCATGGCCTTCGGCTGGAAGGGGGGCATCGGGACGTCCAGCCGCCGGCTCCCGGACCGGCTGGGTGGCTGGACCGTCGGCGTGCTGGTGCAGACCAATTTTGGCGGGATCCTGCAGATCGCGGGCGCTCCCGTGGGTGTCGAGCTGGGCCGGTACTACCTGCGGGACGAGGTGGAGCCATCGGGCCGCGACTCTCCGGACGGTTCCATCATGATGGTCGTGGCGACCGACGCCCCGCTCGAGCACCGGAACCTGGCGCGGCTGGGGCGGCGCGCCTTGGCCGGGCTGGCCCGAACCGGCAGCTCCATGAGCAACGGGTCGGGCGACTACGTGATCGCGTTCAGCTCGGTGCCCATCGCGCGGTTGAGCTCGATGACCCGGATTCCCAACGACGCCCTGAGTCCGCTGTTCCAGGCGGTGATCGAGGCCACCGAAGAGGCCATCTATAATTCCTTATTCATGGCCACCACCGTGCAGGGATTCCGCGGCACGGCGACGGCCCTTCCGTTGGACTCGACGCTGGCGATTCTCCAGCGTCACGGAGCGCTCCGGAAATGACGGGATCTCTGCCGCGGTTGCTGCGTCTACCGCTCATCGCCCTGCTGCTGTCGGCGTCCATGGCCCAGGCCCAGCGCCCGCTCAAGGTGTACATCTCCGCCGACATGGAGGGCGTGGTGGGCGCGGTCACCGGGGATCAACTGGGCCCCGGCGGGTTTGAGTACGAGCGGTTCCGCCAGTTCATGACCGGCGAGGTGCTGGCCGCCATCGAGGCCGCCAAGGCGGCGGGTGCCACCGAGATCGTGGTGAGCGATTCGCACGGCAACGGCGAGAACTTGTTGATCGAGCGCCTGCCCGCCGACGTCAGCATCGTACGGTCCTGGCCGCGCCCGCTCATGATGATGCAGGGGATCGACAGCACCTTCAGCGCGGCGCTGTTCATCGGTTACCACGCGAGCGCCGCCAACCCCAGGGGAGTGCGGGCCCATACGATCTCGTCCGCGCGGTTCGCCGACGTGCGGTTGAACGGCCGATCGGTGACGGAAGGCGCGATCAACGCCGCCATCGCGGGCCATTTCGGCGTGCCGGTCGTCATGATCTCGGGTGATGATGCCGCCGTCGCGGAGGTGCAGGCGCTGGTGGGCGATCTCGAGGGGGCCGTGGTCAAATGGAATTACGGCTTTCATTCGGCGCGAACCCTGACTCCCGACGCCTCCGGACGACTCATCCGGGAAAAGGTCACCGCCGCCCTCAGGCGGCTGGGGCAGTTCCGGCCGTACACCACGCCGACGCCCGTGACGCTGGACCTCCAGTTCAGGCACTACCGTCCCGTGGAGATGCTGGCGTATTTACCCATTGTCCAGCGGACGGACGCGCACACCATCCGCTACGTCGGCCCGGACATGCTCGCGATTTCCAAGTTCATCGAGTTCGTCACGACCTATGAGGTGGCGCTCGAACCGTGAACCGTTCGCCCAAGGGACTGCCCATGACCGCCAGCTCGGGCTCGGAGGAGTACCGACTCTCGAAGAACCTCGAGTACCTGAAGCCTTCCGAGACGGTGTCCATCAACCAGGAGACCCAGCGCCGGCGCGCCGCGGGCGAGGACGTGATCGATCTCTCCGCCGGCGAGCCGGATTTCGACACGCCCAAGCTGGTGGCCGAAGCGGGGACGCGCGCCATTCAACAGGGCAAGACCAAGTACCCACCCAACGCGGGAATCCTGGATCTCCGGGCCGCGGTGGCGCGTCATCTGTCCCTGTTGTCCGGCGGGCGGCCGGTCAACGCCGACCACGTGGTGGTGTCGACCGGCGCCAAGCAGTCGCTGTTCAACGCGTGCATGACGCTGTTCGGGCCCGGCGACCGGGTCTTGATCCCCTCGCCGGCCTGGGTGTCGTATCCGCAGATCGTACGGCTCGCGCGGGCCGAGCCGGTGATGGTGGCGGGCGACCTCGAGTGGAGCCTCAAGGTGGACGTGGACGCCCTGAACGCGGCCTGGGACCATCGCGTGACCGGGCTGCTCCTCTGCTCGCCGGTCAATCCCACCGGCGCGGTGTACAGTCGCGCCGAGATCAAGGCGATCGCCGAATGGGCCCAGGCGAAGAACCTCTGGTTGATCTCCGACGAGATCTACCGGCGGATTCATTACGGCTCGGGTCCGGCCCCGTCCGTGTTCGATCTGCCTGATGAACTGCTGACCCGCTCCGTGGTCATCTACGGCGCCAGCAAGGCGTACGCCATGACCGGGTGGCGGATCGGGGTGTCCATCGCGCCGCTCCCGATCGCCAAGGCGATGGCGGCGCTGCAGACCCACGTCACCAGCGGCGCCTGCCATCCCGCCCAGTGGGCCGCGGCGGCGGCGTTCGGGGACGAGCGGGTGGAGGCGGCTGTGGCGGAGATGGTCGAGGCCTTTCACAAGCGCCGCGACCTCGTGGTGGGGCATTTCCGCCGGCACCTGAGCGGCGTGGAGTTCGTCGAGCCGCTGGGCGCCTTTTACTTCTTCTTCCGGGTGGACGGCTACTTCAACGACGAGATCGCCACGGCGGCGGCGTTCTGCGAGCGCCTGATGGCGCAGGAGGGGGTGGCAGTTGTGCCGGGAGACGCCTTTGGCGACCCCCGCTGGGTGCGGCTGTCGTATGCCGCTTCCGAGAAGGACCTCACCCGGGCATTGGAGCGCATCACCCGGTTTGCGCGGAAGCTGGAATCGGTCAGGGCCGGGCGGTGATGGCGCCTTGCCTCGCTCGCAGCCGCTCAGTATTCTGACGCCAACTCACAACGCAGGCTTGCGTTCATGGGATTCGCGGCGCGGGTGGAGCCCCTCAGCGGGAAGCTGCCCACGGTCACCTTCAAGTGGGATCCGGAGACCGAGATCCTTTCCGGCCACTTCAAGGGGGCGGGGAAGGCCGAAGGGTTGACCGGGACGGTGGAGCTGGAGGGGCCGGACGGCTCGTTTGCGGTGCTGGACGTGGCGGACGGGCGGCTCCGGGGGCTCGAGGTGGTGGTGTGGCCAGAAACCCAGACGGTGCCCGGCCTCACGGCGCCGATCGCCAAGGAACGCGGGCGGCTGATCCTCCCCGCCAGGCCGTCGCAGCCGGGGATTGCGGCGGTCGAAGTGGACACGCACATGGTGGCTGAGAAAACCCCGGATGACTCCACCATTCACATTCGGGTCGGTCCGGCGCGGCGGGCGAAGCTGCTGCAGGTGGCGGAGAACCTGGTGTTGGAGCTGGACGAGGCCAGCGAGATCGCCGGTTTCTGGCTGACGCAGGTGCCGCCGTTTCCCCACGTCGAAGAGGGCGTCTGACGCGGCGATGACCGTCAACGAGCAGCTCCTCGCGTACGCCGAGCAGCTGTTCGCGCCCGAGGACGCCGCGCTCCACGAGATCCGCGCGATGCAGGAGCGCGCCGGCCTGCCCCACATCGCCATCTCCCCTGACGAAGGCAAGATCCTCGCTGTGTTGCTGACGGCCATCGGTGCGCGGCGCGTGCTGGAGATCGGCACCCTGGGCGGCTACAGCGGCGTGTGGATGGCCCGGGCCCTGCCGGAGGGGGGCAAGCTCACGACCATCGAGGCCCACCCGACGCACGCGCAGGCGGCGCTACAGGCGTTCGAGCGCGCCGGCGTGACCCAGCGGGTCGAGCTCATCGCGGGCCGCGCGCTCGAGGTCCTCCCCACCCTCCGGCCGGGGTTCGATGCGGTTTTCGTAGACGCTGACAAGGAGCCCCTGGAGCAGTACTACGGGCACGCCATGCGGCTGCTCCGCCGTGGCGGCTTGCTCTTGTGTGACAACGCCTTCTTCAACGGCCGGGTGACGGACCCGCGGGACACCGCGGCCGACGTTGCCGGCGTGCGGGCGTTCAACCGTCTGGCCGCGAGCGATCCCCGGTTGGTGGCGGCCGTGGTGCCGGTGCGGGACGGGTTGGTGGTGGGTGTGAAGGTGGCGGAATGACGGGCGGTCGCGGCGGACCGGTCGGTCGCGTCGTCGCGACGGATTCCGCGCCGGCGACGCCGCACGAGTTCCGCTTCCGCGGTGGCCGAGAGGATGACGCGGTGGGAATCGGCGCTCTGGTACGGGTGAGCGGCGAGGGCGGGCGACGGGTGTACGCGGTCGTGACTGACGGCCGGGCGTACCAAGACCCACCGCCGGAGGCGCCTGACGGACAGCGGACCTCGGACCTCGGACGTCGCGACGCGGTGATCTGGACGGCCTCGGTGTTGCGGCAGGTCCCCGCGGAACCGCTCCGCCCCGTGCCGATCTCGGAGGTGTACCTCGCGGCGCCGGAGGACGTGTCGGTGGCGCTCCGGATGGATGCGTACGCCGACGGGCTGCCGGTGGGCCTGTATGGCGGCGAGGCGTCGCGGGCGCCGGTGCTGCTGGATCCGGATTTCCTGGTGGGACCCGAAGCGGCGCATCTCAACGTGGGTGGCGTCTCCGGGTTGGCCACCAAGACCAGCGCGATGCTGTGCCTGCTGGCGGGCGTGTTCCAGCGCTTTCCCCGCTCGAAGGGCACCATCGCCGCGGTCTGCTTCAACGTGAAGGGCGCCGATCTGTGCTTCCTGGACCAGGCGGCGCCGCTGAGCGAGGCCGACCAGGGGATGTACCGGTCCCTGGGACTCGCCCCCGAGCCCTTCGCCCGGGTGCGGTACTTCGCGCCGTTCAAACCGGACGGCGCCAACCTCAACACCCTGCGATCGCACGAGGCGCTCCGAGCGTCGGTCCAGCCGCTGGTGTGGGGCCTGCAGGAGGTGCTGGAATACGCCGAGGTCCTGCTGAACAAGGAGGACATTGACGCCAAGGCGGACGCGTTCATCGACTTCCTGGGAGACCGGGTGATCGGCCGGGAATTCGGCGACGACTGGGGCGGCGTGCACCGGGTGGCGAGCTTTGCGGACCTGGACCGCCTGTTCCGCGCCATCTTCGATGGACTGGAGCAGAAGGGCGGCCGGAGCGACATGTGGAGAACGCATCACGTCGCCACCATGCGCAAGGTGCGGAATCGCCTGCTCAACATTTCGGTCCGGTGCCGTGGGCTGGTGGCCGACGACGGCTCGTCGAACGACCTCCCGTTCGGCCGGTTCGAGGACCGGACGGTCTACGTCCTGGACATCGCGGGGACGGATCAGCTTGCCCAGGACCTGGTGTTCACGCGCGTGGTGTCCAAGCTGCGGGAGCACCTGGAGCGCCGCGACCTGGGCGTGGGCCACGTCATCGTGCTGGTGGACGAGCTGAACAAGTACGCGCCCGCGGACGGGCCCGAGAGTTACGTCCGCGAGATGTTGCTGGACATCGCGGAGCGGGGGCGCTATTTGGGCCTGGTGATGTTCGGCGCGCAGCAGTTCCGGTCGCAGGTTCATCGTCGCGTGGTGGGCAATGCCGCGACGGCGATCTTCGGCCGCAGCGACGTGGACGAATTGGGGACGGCGGGGTATCAGGGCTTGTCGCCCGCGACCAAAATCAAGCTGGCGACGCTCCCCAAAGGCGAGTTGATGGTGCGTCATCCACACTTCACGCAACCGGTGTTCGTTCGGTTTCCCCGCCCCCCGGCCCTGCTGGGCAACGAGGGGCTGGACCGGTTCCCTCCGGCCGCGGACGTGGCGTTCGACGAAGCCGTGGCCCGGCAGCTGGCGGCGCTGGACCGCCGGGTGGCGGCCACCACGGTGCGCGATCTGATCGCGGACCGAGACCAGGACGATGTGCGGCGGGCCCTGCTCGCCACTCGCCGCGCGCAGCCTGACGATCCGGTGAGCTTCTTCCGAGCGCGTCTGGGCCCTCGGGTGGCCCGCGAGCGGCGGGACCAGGCGGCGTCGGTCGTTACACCTCTTCCCTCGTTGGAGGATCCGTATGCAAGCCAGTAGCGTGAGCGGCGCCTTGTCCGGCGTGGTGGTGGCGGCCGTGTGCGCCGGCACCCTCGTCGCGCAGCAGCCCGTCTCGATCCAGTTCGGCCCTCGGGTCGGCTCCGCGGTGCGCACCATTACCTCCTCGCGCGGGACTATGGTGTTTCACGAGATCAACGAGGCCGCACAGCGGATCGGCGACAGCGTGATGGGGGAAATGACCTCGCAGGCCGGCATCACGCACCGGGTCCTGGAGGCCCAACCCGGCGGCTACGTGCTGGAAGTGCGCTACGACTCGCTCAAGACACGTGCCCGGTTGCTGGGCCAGCCCGCCTGGAAGGAAGACGTCTTGCTGGGCACCGGCGAGGACGCGGTGCGGGTGCCGGTGGATGTCCGGCTGCGCCCCGCCGAGGGAACGGGCGGCGGGCTGCCGGCCGATCCGGTCGCCAACGGCGGTATCGCCTCCTGGCGGGGAGTCGAGCTGCCCGACAGGCCGGTATCGCCGGGCGACACCTGGACCGTGACGACCGTATACCGGCTGCCGGCCCAGCTGGGCCAGCTGCTGGACATCGTGATCCGCGACTCCCTGATCGCCGCCGCCACGGTCCGGCTGGACTCGGTCACGGTGCGGCCGGCGGACTCCCTGATGTACCTCACGGTGCAGCAGACGCTCCCCGCGGTGACGCTCCCGGCGGTCGATGCGGGCGACAGCGCCACGGTGGAGCTGGTGGGCTCACAGGCGGCGAGCCTCGTCTGGTCCACCGGCTGGCACGCCTATGTGTCGGGCGCGAGTCAGGCGAGGTTGGTGGGACGGTTGCAGAGCCGTAATGCCGCCGGCACGCCGCGCCTGGCCGAGATTCACTGGACCCTGGCGACCAGGTTGCAAGTGCGGTTGTGAGGATCGCGCACCTCGCCGACGTTCACTTGGGGTTCCGTCAGTATCACCGTCAGACGCCGCAGGGGATCAACCAGCGCGAGGCGGACGTGGCGCAGGCGTTTCGCCGCGTCATTGACGACGTGATTGCCGCCCGCCCCGACCTCGTGGTCGTGGCGGGCGATCTCTTCCATTCCGTGCGACCCATCAACGCCGCCATCCTGGACTCGTTCAACCAGTTCCGTCGTCTTCGCGAGGGACTCCCGGAAGCGCCCATCGTGTTGATCGGCGGCAATCACGACACGCCGCGCTCCGTGGAAACCGGCACCATTCTCAAGCTGTTCGAGGCGCTGCCCGGCGTGGTGGCGGTTCCGCAGGAGCCGCGCTACCTACGCTTCGAGCGTTTGGATCTCTCGGTGTTCTGCGTGCCATACGCCGCGACGGTGAGCGCGCGACCGCGCCTGGTTCCCAGCGGCGAGGCCGGGCGGAACGTGCTGGTGCTCCACGGCCGGCTCGCGGGGCTGTTGCCCGGGGACGAGTGGTGGTACGACCACGCGGCCCCGCCCATCGAGCCCGGGGAGCTGAACCCCGACCGTTGGGACTACGTGGCGCTGGGGCACTATCACGTGGCCCACGCGGTGCGGGACAATGCGTGGTACGCGGGCGCGCTGGAGTATGTGAGTCCCAATCCGTGGGGTGAGTTGCGGGACGAGGCAGGGGAGGGGCGGCGCGGCCAAAAGGGCTGGCTGTTGGTGGAGCTCGGCGGCCGGGTGGGGGTGGAGTTTCGGCCCGTCGCGCTGGCCCGGGGCGTGATCGACTTGGATCCCATCGAGGGGGCCGGGCTGGCCGTCGAGCGGCTGGACGCCCTGCTGTGCGAGCGGGTCACGGCCATCCCCGGCGGGATTGACGAGCAGGTGGTGCGGCAGCTGGTGTGGAACGTCCCACGCTACGTGGCGCGGGACCTGGATCACGCGCGCGTCCGGGAGTACAAGGCGCGGGCGTTGCACTACCACCTGGACATTCGCCGGCCCCCGCCGAGGCGCGAAGTGGGCGTGGGCGCGCCGGGCTTGCGGCGTACCCTGACGGACATCGTCGAGGACGTGTTGTCTCGCCGGCCCCTGGACGCGCAGCTCGATCGCCAGCGTCTGCTCGCGCTGGCGCGGTCCTACCTGGAGCGTGCGGAGCGGGAGTCGCCCGACGCCTGATGCGGCTCCACCGGCTGAAACTGGTCAACTTCCGCCAGCACGTGGACAGCGACATCACGTTCGGGCCCGGCATCACGGCGGTCATCGGGCCCAACGGCGCGGGCAAGACCACGCTGCTGGAGGCCATCGCCTGGGCGCTGTACGGCGCGCCCGCGGCGCGGGGGAGCCGTGAGTTCCTTCGATGGAACCGCGCGCCGGCGCGGGCGCCCGTCCAGGTGGAGCTGGAGTTCGGGGTCGGGGCCCATGAGTATCGCGTGGTGCGCGGGCTGTACAAGGCGGAGCTCTATCAGGACGCGGGCGATCGACCGGTCGCGAACAGTCACCAGGAGGTGACCGCGCGCCTGGAGCGGGTGCTGGGCATGCACCGCGACGAGTTCTTCAACACTTATTTCACCAATCAAAAAGAGCTGGCCGTCATGGCGCGCCTCGGGCCCGCCGACCGCGCGCGCTTCCTGTCCCGGATCCTGGGGTACGAGAAGCTGCGGCAGGCGCAGGACGCGCTGCGCGCCAGGCGCTCCGAGCTTCGGGCCGAGCACGGAGGGCTGGAGCAGGGGATGACGGACGACGAGACGCTGCGCCAGGAGCAGGCCGCCGCAGAGGAGCGGCTGCAGGCCGCGCGGCGGCGGGTGCGGGAGGCGGAACGTTTGCGGGTGGAGGCCGAGCGCCGATTGGCCGCTGAAGGCCCCGTATGGTCGCGGATGGTGGGTCTTCGAGAGTCGGTGATGTCCCTGGACGGCGAGCGCAGGCTGGCGGAGCAACGGGTGGAGGAAGCGCGCCGGGAATTCGAGCGTCTGGATCGGGAGCTGGCCCAGGCGCTCGAGGCGCAGAAGGGCTTGCGGGAGATCTCCCCCAGGCTCGAGGTCGTGGGGGCCCTACGCCAGGAGCTGGACCGTCTCGAGCGCGAGGCCCAGGCGGCGGATCGGCGCCGGGATCTCTCGGGGCAGCTGAAGGAAGTCGCGCGCCAGATCGCGCGGACCGAGGTCCGGATACGCGACCTCCAGGACGTGGACCAGGAACAAGAGGCCAGCGAGCAGCAGCTCGCCGCCGCGCACGCGGCGCTCAAGCAGGCGCAGGCGGATGAGGAGAAGGTCCGCACCACGTGGGTGCAGGACAAGCAGGATGCGCAAACGAAGCTGGCGCAGGTTGAGGAGCAGTATAAGGAATTGCGGGCCCACCGCCGGGACATCCAACAGGCGGGACCGCAGGGAACTTGTCCGACCTGCATGCGACCGTTGGGTCAGGAGTACGAGGCGGTCCTGGGAACGCTATCGCGCCAGCTCGAAGAGCTCGAGCTCAACGGCAAGCACTACCGCCTGCGGGTGAAACAGCTCGCCGCGGAACCGGACGAGGTCCGCGAGGCGGAGGTGCGTTCCCGGAGCGCGGCCGGGCGGGTCGAGGACATGGTGCAGCAGGCGGCACACGTGCGGGAACGGGTCCGGGATCGCGACGAAATGACGCGGGAATGGAAGCGCCTGGCGGAGCGGCGCGAATCGCTGGAGCGGGAGATCGCCTCGTTGCCCGACCGCTACGATGCGGACCGCCACGAGGTGGTACGGATCGAGTTGCGCGGGCTGGAGCCAACGATCGTCCTGGAAGCGGGGTTGCGGGTCCAGGCGGACCGCGCCGAGCGGCTGGTGGCCGACGCGGAGGCGGCGGATCGCGAATTGACCGAGCGGGAGACCCGCCTGAAGCAGCTGTCGGCGGCCATCGCGGACGCGGGGTTCAGCGAGGAGGCGTTCGTCCAGGCGCGCGAGGGCTACGAGGCGGCCGAACGGGCGGTACGGGATACCGAGCTGGAGCTGTCCACCGTGCGGGGCGACGCGCGGGCGGCCGAGCAGCTGGTCGAGGTGGCGGAGCGGCGCCTGTCGGAACGCTCGGCGCGGGCGGCGCGGCTGGAGGAGATCAAGACGGATCTCCGCTTGCACGATGAGCTGGATCGCGCCTTCGGGGACATTCGGACGGACCTGAACGCACAGACGCGACCGGAGATATCGGAAATCGCCTCGGCGTTCCTGACCGAGCTCACCAACGGCCGGTACCACGAGCTCGAGCTGGACGAGGAGTACCAGATCCTGGTGATGGAGGACGGCCTGGCCAAACCGGTCATCTCGGGAGGGGAAGAGGACGTCGCCAACCTGGTGCTGCGGCTGGCGATCAGTCAGATGGTGGCCGAGCGCGCGGGCCAGCCGTTGAGCCTGCTTGTGCTGGACGAAGTGTTCGCCAGCTTAGATGAGGAGCGCCGGGAGCATGTCCTGGCGCTGCTCCGCCACCTGGGGGACCGGTTCCCCCAGGTCGTGCTCCTGACCCACGTCGAGGCGATGCGGGCCGGCGTCGATCGCTCGTTGCGCGTGTCGTTCGATCCCAGCCGGGGCGCCGTGGTTACGGAAGAGGAAGGACCTCCATTGCACCATGTGGCAGCCTGATCGCGTCGTGCAGGGCCCCAGGCAACTGGGCGAAGCGGAGATCGGTCCGCTCAACCGCCTGTTTGCGGACGCGTTTACGGACCGCTACCGCAAGGATGGGTTGGTGGGCGTTCGGGTGCCGCAGTTGAACCCGGACGTCTGGCGGTACGCGTTGCGGGATGCGGGAGGCGGGGCCATGGCCTGGACCGACGAGCGCGGCGAGCTGGTGGCGTTCAACGTGGCCCATCACAGCGGGGTGGAGGGCTGGATGGGTCCGCTGGCGGTGCGTCCGGACCGGCAGGGGCTGGGATTGGGCAAGGCGATCATCCGTTCGGCCGTGGAATGGCTGGTGGAGCGGCGGGTTCGGATCATTGGCCTGGAGACCATGCCGCGAACGGTGGAGAACATCGGGTTCTACAGCAAACTGGGGTTCATGCCGGGGTATCTCACGATCACGCTCACGGGAGACGTGCAGCGAAGTGTTCGGGGGCGGTTTATCCGCCTGAGCGAGATGTCGCAGCGGGAGCGGACGACGTGGGTGGCCCGGCTTCGGGACACGCTGGCCGGCGTGATGCCGGGATGCGATTTCACGCGCGAGCTGGAGCTGACCTCGCAACTGAGCCTGGGCGACACCGTGGCGATCGCGACCGGAACCGACGTCGCGGCGTTCGCGCTGTACCACTCCGTGCCGCTGGCGGAGGCGCGGCCCGGCGATGAGCTGCGGGTGCTCAAGCTGTATGCGGATTCCCTCGAGTCGTTTGACAAGCTGATCGTGGCGCTGGAGTCGTGCGCTTCCAAGCATAAGCTCCGTCGGGTGGCGGTGCGTTGTCAGACGGGCTACCATTGGGCCTACCGCTATTTGATCGAGCGGAGCTACCGGGCCCGGTGGACCGATCTCAGGATGTGGCTGGACGGGTACGCTGAGCCGATCCTGCCGACGGGCGCGGTGCTATTCTCGAATTGGGAGATCTGAGGGCGGGCCGGGGGCGCAGGATGGAAGACTCGCCGATCCTGTACCTCTCGCGGCAGGACGTGGAATCCGCCGGGATTACCATGCCGGAGATCATCGGCGCCCTGGAAGACATGTTCCTGGAAAAGGGCGCCGGCCGGGTGGAAATGCCGCCCAAACCGGGCATCCACACCCGCGAGAATGCATTCATCCACGCCATGCCGGCCTACATCCCCAAGTTGGAGGCGGCGGGGCTCAAGTGGGTGTCCGGCTATCCCGCCAACCAGGCGAAGGGCCTGCCCTATATCACGGGTCTGCTGATCCTGAACGACCCCGAGACCGGCATTCCGCTGGCGATCATGGACTGCACCTGGATTACGGCCGTGCGCACGGGGGCGGCGACCGCGATCGCCGCCAAGCACCTGGCCCGCCGGGACAGCGCCACGGTCGGCATCGTCGCCTGCGGCGTGCAGGGGCGAAGCAACCTGGAAGCGCTGGCCTGTACGCACCGGATCCGGAAGGTCAGGGCCTACGACATCTCGTTCGACGTCGCCCGGCGGTACGCGCGGGAGATGGAAGCCCGGCTGCACCTGGACATCGAGCCCGTCCGGGAGTTGTCGGCCGCCGTCCGGGGGCTCGATATCGTCGTCACCAGCGGTCCCATCCTGAAGCAGCCCACACCGCCGATCCCGGCGGGGTGGCTGGCGTCAGGCGCGTTTGCGTCGCTGGTGGATTTCGATTCGTACTGGCAGGGGGCCGCGCTCAGGGAAGCCGACAAACTCGCGACCGACGACCTGGCGCAGATGCGGTATTACCGGGAAGAAGGCTATTTCCGCGATACCCCGGACGCCTATGCCGACCTGGGCGAGATCGTGGCGGGAATCAAGCCCGGGCGCGAAACCGACGCCGAGCGGACCGTGAGCATCAACCTTGGGCTTGCGCTGGACGACCTGGCGGCGGCGATTCGGGTGTACCGGCGCGCCAGGGCCCTGAAGCTGGGGACCGAGCTGCCCGCCTAGGGGTGCGGGCGTCGGCGCTGCTCGTCGGCCTGCACGATGCCGACGGCGATCAGCGCGACGCCCAGGGCCAGGAAGACGTGGACGAAGCCGGACGGAATGGCCATACCGAACGCCAGGACGACCCACACGGCCAGCGAGAGGAGCGCGAGCAAGAAGTAGCGGTTCACGGCGTCACCGTTTGACCAGCTTGCCGTCTTTCACCCAGACATCGGTTCCCACCGTCACCGTGGCGTCGGTGAAGAAGTTCCAGCGGACGTAGCCGCCGCTCACCTTGCCGCCCAGCTCGGTGTTGTCGCCGAGGGAAAGCCGGACCACCCCCGCTCCGTAGCCCTAGTAGGGGATCCAGGG
>Ga0214473_10007459_pt1 | contig 12978 bp, 8 predicted proteins | sample RVTome_7_FD_203509 | JGI IMG/M metagenome (GOLD analysis project Ga0214473, IMG submission 203509) | Soil microbial communities from uranium-contaminated site in the Upper Colorado River Basin, Wyoming, United States - RVT98D197 | ecosystem: Environmental > Terrestrial > Soil > Contaminated >...
ACAATCTGGAGAAGGCCCGCAAGATCAGCGAGGTTGCTGATGATCTTGGAGTGTCGACTGCCCAATTGGCGATCGCCTGGGGCCTGCGGTTGCCGCAGGTGTCGAGTGTGATCACTGGGGCGACAAAGGTGGAGCAGCTCGCCGAAAACCTGGGAGCGATGCAGGTCGTCAGCCGGCTCGACGAGGGAGTACTGGAGCGCATCGAGGTGGCCTTGGGCAACGAGCCTGTGCCCGAGGACTAGTGATCGGCCGGCCCGAAGGCTAAACCTTCCCGGTATCCAACTCGAGCCCGTTCGGGTCGTCAAAATCGATGCGCGCGGCGAACGCGCGACCGATACTCTCCAGGAAATCAATCGCCCACACCGCGTCCAGGCCGATGCTGGCCAGGTCTGTCCCGGGAGGGACTTCAACCCCCAGGTACGACATCACATCCGGCGCCAGATCCAATTGGTATCGGCGGAAGTCGAGGCGATCGCTCATGCCATATTCGCGCCGGGTGACGTACGTTTGCCAATCGGCCGAATCCTCGAGCAGCTCCGACAACACCCAGCTGGCCCACGCGATAGCATTCGCCCGCTGCGGATCGATCGGATGGGGGGCGCGACCGGTGCCAAAAGAAACCATCCTTACATCACCGGGTTCAAACTCCCCATTGGTGTAATAAAGCGCTTCGACGGCTGCCTGATAGCAGGGGTTTCCCGCCACTCCGACCCCTCCGTCCACCCAGGTGTATTCTTCGCCCATAACCTGGGCCGAATGGGCCGGGAAGTACGTCGGCGCGGCGATGCTGGCCAGTACGGCATCCTTGAGCGACATGGTCCCCCAATGCTCGGCATTCCCCGGGTTGTCACGGACGAAGAAATCAGTGCGCCCCGTCTGAGTGTTCTTGCCGGTGATCATGACATCGATTGGAAGGCTGTTGAGCGGCGCATCCGCCCCGACCTGGGTCAGGGTTTGATCGATGAATTCGTTGGAGTATCGGTGATTGCCACCGTTGAAAAGGATCTTCCACCACGGTAGCTGCCGGAATGCCTTGGCGGCCAGCTCGCGATAGAGTGCGAGCAGCCCGCGGGCGCTGATCCCCACGGCGATCCCGGCGGCGATGACCGCCCCGGTGGAGGTTCCGGCGACCATGTCGAAGATCTCGCGGCTCGGCTTGCCCTCCTTGGCCTCGAGCCGCACCAGGCAGGCCAGGGGAATGATCCCGCGGACGCCGCCGCCGTCGATTGAAAGAATCGTCTTCATCGGTGAGTCGTCCTTCCGGTTCCGCCGCGCATTCAATATCGGGATCGAGGTGTTCGATGGCGCAGGGGGACGGGCAAAGAACCCGATGCCAGAATCATGCCGCGCACGCGATCCGAACCCGTTTGCAGGACGCGCCCGGGGCTACTTCTCCGCCACGGAGCCGGGCTATCGGTCACAACAAGGATCCACCGAGCAGGGATGTGGCTCGCCGGCTGACCCTAGCGACGCGGACTGTTCAGGATATGGGCCCGACCATCTTTAGGTCGAACGCCATCCCGAATCCCCCAACTACGGCCTCGACGACCGCATCCATCGCTGGTGCGGGTTCAACGAGTTCGGCCAGACAGATCATGGGATACTCGGTCAGGCCGCAAGGGACGATACCCTCCCAATAGCTCATGTCGGGGGCAACGTTTAACGCGAAACCGTGACGGCTGACCCCGTTGACGTCGATCTTGACCCCGATCGAGGCAAGCTTCGACGGCATGCGCCGCGCCGCCGGCGGACAGTGAACGCAGCGCGAGGCGACGTCAGGCTGGACCCACACGCCGGTCAGACCCGGGATCTGACCGCTCACCAGGCCGAAGCGGGAGAGCGCCCGGATCAGGCCGTCTTCGATCTTGCGTAGATAGCCGACGAAGTCTCTCTGGGGGAGATGACCGGACGAATCGAGCCTGCCCAACGGGAGGAGCGGGTAGCCGACGAGCTGGCCTGGGCCGTGATAGGTGACATCGCCGCCTCGATCGACCCAATGCACTTCTACCTCGCGTCGGGCCAACTCGGCCTCGTCCCACAGGAGGTTATTCGCCTGCCCTCGCCGACCGAAGGTGAATGTGTGGGGATGCTCGAGGAGGAGAAGGGTGGCTGGCCGGGCAGCCTGCGCGATCTCTGCAGCCATCTCATTCTGAAGGGTCCACGCCCGGCTGTACGGGACCAGGCCCAGCCGCCTCACCTCGCAGACAGCGGTCCCTGGCGATACCCTTTCGCCATCTTGCGTGAGGCTCATCATGATCCCATTTCCTGAAGACTTCGGAACCCTGGATCCCATCCGCGGCGGGTCGAACGTGAGGTAGGGTCCCGGGACGAAGCGGCATGCGACTTGCATGGATTATACCGGCGCCCCATCGGCTTTACACTCCGGCGGCCCCGAGAAACTTGCCAGGAATTCCGTGGGAGTAGAATCGGCCCATGCCTACTGCCAAGCAGATTGTTCGATTCCGTAGACGGCGGGGCCCGGCCGGGCCAGCCTGGCCCAGCCGGCGGATGATCGTGTTCGGAATAGCACTTGTATTCGCCTTGGGTGCCGTCGGGCCGCTCTCGGCGGTGGCCTACGGCAATCTGACAGAGGACCTTCCGCGAGCCGAAAACATTGAACGGGTCTTCAGTCCGGGAGGTCTTTTCCAGCCGGTAAGGATCTACGACCGGAGCGGAGCGCACCTGTTGTACGAGGCGCTGAACCCGCTGGCGGCGGAGAGGCGCTGGTACCCGGTCGACAGGATGACTTCGGGGGTGGGCTCGGCTTACGCCGAAGCAGCTGCAATCGCGGCGGAAAGCCAACCTCTCCAGGGAGGGACATCGGACGGCGCAGGTCGACTGGCCCTATCCGGCTTGATCCGATCGGAGGAGGCGACCGAGAGGGCCATGGCGTCAATTGCGCGCCGTCTGGCCGAGAACTTGCTTCAGCCGCTGGGGGACGCCCAGCGGTCGGGGGTCGTTCGGGACACTCGTGCCGGGCTGCTGACGAGTGAGCTGAGTGCAAGATACCCGCCTGAACGGCTGCTTGCGTGGTACCTGAACAGCACACCCTACGGGCACATGGCGTTCGGTCTTGACGCCGCCGGGCTGGTCTATTTCGGAAAGCACGCCAGCGAACTCAGCTTGGCGGAGACGGCCGCGCTGGCAGCTGTCGCCCTGGATCCTGCCCTCAATCCACTCGATGAACCTGCAGCCTCCGAGGCACGTGGGGAAGAGGTGATTCTGCGGATGCAGGAGTTGGGATTTATCACGCAGGCTGGAGCCACATCGGCGCTCGCAGCTTCAGTCTCTCCGACCCCGTCGGACATCGCGGCAGATCTACAGACGCCTTCGTTCGTGCAGGTCGTCTGGGACGGTCTTAACAAACTGCTCGGACCTGGGGCCGAGTCCCACGGTGGCCTCAAGGTGATCACCACCCTCGACTACGATCTACAGATGCAGGCTGCCTGCACGTCGGCCACCCACCTGGCGCGCATGGCTGGCGGCGACGCCGGGATCCTGGAATCGGCCGCCGATGGGTCGGCCTGCCTCGCCGGAAGCCTGCTCCCGCCGCTCCGGCCGAGCGACTCGGGCGTCGATCACGGGATTGAGCAAAGTGCGATTGTCATCCTTGATCCGACCCGCGGCCAGATCTTGGGGCTGATCGGTTCGGGGAAATCGATTCGACTGGCGGGTGACGCATTTGCTCCCTTTGTCTATCTGACCGCCTTTGCCCGCGGATACACTCCGGCGTCGATGGTGGTTGACGTCCCGCCTCAGCGCGCGGGCGAAGGCTCGCCCCAACTTGCCCTCGGTGAGGAAAACGCGGCTTACCACGGACCGGTTCGGATGCGGACGGCGTTGGCCAATTCTTACCCGGCGGCGACGGCCGAAACAGCCAAGCTCGCCGGGGTAGATAACATCCTCCGCACCGCCCACCAGATGGGGCTTGTAGTGTTCGAGGATCCGTCTTTGCATCCCGCCCCTGAAGGATTCCTCGAAGGAGCCCAGAGCAGTCTGATCGATCTGACATACGCCTTCGGAGTGTGGGCCGTCCAAGGACGGATGGTCGGTGTACCCGTCCCGGCCGCAAACCAGCGATCGGGCTATCGCAGCCTGGACCCGGTGATCGTCTTGCGTGTGGAGGATCCGTCGGGCGAAGTGATCTACGGGCTCCAACTCAGTGAAAGGTCCGTGGTGAGCCCTCAGCTGGCTTACCTGATGGAGGACGTCTTGAGCGACGAGGCCGCGCGTTGGCCTTCGTTAGGTCAACCGAACCCCCTCGAGATCGGCCGTCCGGCTGCCGCCAAGACGGGGATGGCACCGGACGGGAGAGGAGCATGGGCTGTCGGTTTCACGCCCCGGCTGGCGGTAGGTGTGTGGGTCGGAAGCGACGAGGCCGGCCGGCTCTCGGGAGTCGAGGCAAGGAATGGCGCGGCGCCGATATGGCACGCGCTGATCCGCTACGCCTCGCGTGATGTCGCTTCTGAGGCATGGCCGCTTCCGCCAGGCATGAGCCAGATCGATGTATGTGATCCCTCGGGGTTGTTGCCGACGGCTTATTGTCCACAGGTTGTTCGCGAAGTCTTTTCGCAGGGCAATGAACCAGCGCACTATGACAATCTGTACCAGCCCTACCGGATCAACCGAGAGACAGGGAAATTAGCGACTCTCTTTACGCCGATCGATCTGGTTGAAGAGCGTGTGTACCTGATCCCTCCTCCGGAAGCGCTGGACTGGGCGAGGCAAGTCGGGCTGCAACAACCGCCGGAGGAATACGACGCGCTGATCGCTGAGCCGATCTCTTCGCCGGACGTGCAGATTACAAAACCCAGCAACTTCGACTACCTGCGCGGCCAACTTAGCGTCCTCGGGGAGGCCCATCCGGATGAATTCGATTACTATCGCTTGCAGTACGGCGCCGGGCTCAATCCGACTCGTTGGTTCCAGATCGGGGCGGACGCCACAAAGCCGGTGGATATTGGCAGGCTGGGCGAGTGGGATACGTCCGGGCTGTCAGGGTTGTACACCCTGCAATTGGTCGTCGTCCGCCAAGGAGGCAAAGTATCGACCGCGGCTGTCCTGGTGACGATCGACAATCGTCCTCCGGATTTGCAGATCGTCTTGCCGTTCCCGGGGCAGGAGTTCTCGCTCAAGGATACGAGCGAGGTGACCTTCCAGGTCGAGGCGACCGACGATCTGTCTCTTGCGAGAATCGTCCTCTTCGTCGATGGCAAGCTGGAGGCTGCGCTGCACTCGGCGCCATATTCGATCCGTTGGGAACCGACGACGATCGGCGAGCACGTGTTCTTTGTCCGTGCCTACGATTCGGCAGGCAACTGGGCTGAAACCCAGCCGGTCAGGATCGAGGTCACACGCTGAATCCCCGCCGGAATGGGTCATCGCGGATTGGGCCGCCGCCTGCGCCATACCATCTCGCCTTCGCTTGTGTGATTCGATAGGGGCTGTCTGGGGTGACCTGGAACGGCAGGGGTGCGGCCGGAGAAGGCTCCGCGTGCGCGGAGGCTATTGGGTTTGACTCAACTTAACCGGCGGCTGCCAGGCAGGCTGCAAATCTCGGCCGGTGAAGTTGGTCAGATTCTTCTGTCCCGCGCCGCCGATGGCCATAATGTATACCTCGGGGTTTTGATCGCGGGTCGAGGTGAAGACGATCCAATTGCCGTCGGGCGAAAATGAGGGCTCCTTGTTGCCGAGGCTGTCGGTGAGCCGCGTAGGTGAAGCCCCGGGATTGTCGATCTCCACCAGCCAGACCTCGTTCATGGTCGGCTGGCGCCAGGTGAAAACCATCAGGCGACCGTCGGGTGACCAGGCGAGATCGTCGGCACCGATGATCTGATCACGGCGATCGAACTTCGTTGGCTCGCCCGGCGTCGGTGCCCGCATGTAGATCCGGCCGGGTGCGCCGTTGATCGATGCGCCGACCGCGATTGTTTTTCCATCGGGCGACCAGGCGGGAGAAGATTCCACTGCAAATCCGGCTGAAAGGTTGAACGGCTTCTCGGCTTTGCACGAGCCGGGGATCGGTTCGCACGCGATCGTCGACACGAAGACCTGGTTGAGTTTGTTGATCCGATCGCTGGTGAAGGCGATGCGTGAGCCGTCCGGCGACCATGAGGGATCCGACTCGTCGCCGGGGCTGTTGGTCAAGTCAGCCGGTCCCGAACCATCGAGATTGATGACCCAGATGTCGAAGCCGAGGGCGTTCCCGCTGCTGTCTGTTCCTCCGGGAGCCACGTACAGAAGGCGTGCGCCGTCGGGGGACCAGCGCGGCTGGGTCTTGTCACCCGGGCCGAAGGTGAGCTGCCTCGGGTTGCTTCCGTCCGGGTTCATCAGCCACACCTGGAGTGTGCGGCCATCCTCGTGGTCCGTGACAAAGGCGATCTGTCCGCCGCCGCCGAACAAGACCGGGACGGACGTCGGCTCCAGAGTCGGCGCTTCCGAGGGAACGGGGGTCGGCGCGGCAGTTGGAGGTATGGGTGTCGGCGCAGGCAGGGTCGGGCTCGGGATTCCCGCTGGGAGCGGGGCCGTCGCCGGGGGCCCGGTCGCGGTCGCCGCCGCAGCCGACCCGCCGGAGAAGGGTCGGAAAATGACGATCAAAGCCACTGCTACGACACCCAGCAACCCCAAGGCACCTACGGCGCCCACCCCGGCGAACAGGGCCACATTGCGGCGAGGGCGGGCGACTTCCTCAGGTCTAATCGTCGGCTGTACAACCCGGACTCGAGCTGTCTCACCCTTGAGCGCGCTGCGGAAACCGGCGATGTCGGGGAAGCGTGCGCTCTGCTGGAGCGACAGGGCTCGAGTGATTGCCGAGTCGACGACTTCGGGTACCGAGCGATTCAAGCTCCGTATCGGTACCAATGGCTCCTTGTTGAGCATCCGTTCGATGCTATCAACCGGCGGACGGCGAGCCAATAAGGTGTAGGTAGTGGCTGCCAACGCGTACTGATCGCTTCGTGCGTCGGTGCGCTGCCCGCCGTATTGTTCGGGGGGAGAGAATCCGGGAGTGAGGCCGCGAGCGCCGGTCGATGTTTGCGCGTGGTCGAAGATCTTGGCGATGCCGAAGTCCACGAGAACGACGTTGCCATCCGGTTGGAGTTTGATGTTGGCCGGCTTGATATCGCGATGAATGATGGGTGGCTGGCGGCTGTGCAAGTAGACCAGCGCGTCGCACAGACTGTCCGCCCATGCCATGACTTCATTGACCGTCGCCGGCTGGTTGGCGCTGCGTGTGTGAAGGTCGACACCCTCGATGTAGTCCATTACCAGATACTGGCGTTGCTCGAGGACGAAATGGTCCGTCACACGCGGTAGATGGGGATGGCGCAGACTTGCCAGGAGGGTTGCCTCGCGCTGGAATTGGCGCTCCGATTCGGGATTGGTGTTGAGGTTTTCTTTGAGCGCGACGCGAATCTGCAAGGTCTGATCGAAGGCCAGATAAACGGCCCCCATTCCACCCTTGCCGAGTTGGCCGTCGATCCGGTAGCGGTCGTGGAGAGTCGATCCCAGAGGCAGGACCATGGGTCCGATTGTATCCGCTCCAATGAGGGTGGTCAATCATCCTTAACGGCCACGTTCACGATAACTCAGTCATCAATGTCCGACCGGCCAATGCGGGTGGGCGCCGGAGGCCTTTGCGGGACCGTGCCCGACGGGCCAGCCGGGATGTGTCCTTGGAGGCAGGACCGGGGGTTCGTCTGAGAGTGGCCGCTCCTGGGCCGGGAGTGACGAAGCCGGCAAGGTGAATGGGCGGTAGGCGAGGTTCCAACGAGGTTGGGGGTCCTCTGGGCGTTATCCCGCCTCGCCAGCCTGTGTGTGGTGTCTGACTTCATGCTAAAAGGTTTGACGTCTGTAACTTGACCGTCATGGGCGGGTGGGATAGGTTGAAGGGGGCCGGCTCCACTGGCAGGCGTGTGAAGAGTCCGCCGGGCCTCGATGAGGCTGAAGCGGTCGAGTTTCAGGCAAGATCACGGTCAATTCGACCGCCGTCGTGCGAGAGCCGGGCTATAATAATCGAATAAGCGCGAGCCCTCTTTCAAGAACTCCATGGCCAGGGGCGCTCGGTGCTGAAGTGGCGTGACAGAATTCGCTAACGAGCAGAGAGAACATGGACCAATCTGAGAGCCCCGATTTGGCGTTCCTGGAGCCCGTATTGGCCGAGAATGCAGACGGCGGCCGTGACCGGCTCTTGCCGGTCTTGCTCCGGGTCCAGGGACAACTCGGTTACCTGACGCAGCCGATGGTTGAGGCGATCGGACGATCGCTGAGGGTCCCGCTGGCGGAGATCCACGGCGTGATCGAGTTCTATGCCATGCTCTACAATCGGCCGGCGGGACGGAGGGTCGTGCGTGTGTGCACCAGCCCGATTTGCGACCAGGCCGGCGGCCGGGCGGCCCTAGACGCCGCATGCAAACACTTCGGAACCGCGCCCGGCGAAGTGACCTCGGACGGGGAGTGGATGGTCGAAGGGGCGCCTTGTCTGGGGCTGTGCGATCACGCTCCGGCTGCGCTCGTCGGTGATATCCCGGTCGCCGCAGTCGACCCTTTAAATGCACATGAGTGGATCGAGGACCCGAAGCCGGCAGGGTTAGGGCTTGTCAGCGGGAACGAGCGGCCGTTGAGCGGCCGGTGCGGCCTCATTCAACCGACGGATCTGAGCGCGTACAAGGCCCACGGCGGCTATGTCGGACTTCAGAAGGCACTCAACTCGCTAACGCCGGCTCGGGTTATCGACGAAATCAAGAGCGCCGGGCTTTCCGGCCGCGGCGGAGCCGCGTTTCCCACCGGGCAAAAGTGGGAGATGACGGCCGCCGCCCCCGGGGATGAACGGTATGTCGTGTGCAACGCCGACGAGTCGGAGCCAGGGACGTTCAAGGACCGGATCCTGCTTGAAGGGGATCCGCTTTTCGTGCTGGAAGGCATGACCATCGCCGGTTATGCGGTCGGTGCACGCAAGGGCTACATCTATATCCGGGGCGAATACCCGCGGGCACAGCAGATCGTGGCGCAAGCCATTCATGTCGCTCGAGAGCACGGTTGGCTCGGCGAGAACATCCTCGGCTCAGGCTGTTCGTTCGACATCGAAATACGCTCCGGGGCAGGGGCATACATCTGTGGTGAGGAAACTGCGCTATTCGAGTCGATCGAAGGCAAGCGTGGCTTCCCTCGGCTGAAGCCTCCTTATCCAACGACCCACGGCCTGTTCGGGAAGCCGACGATGATAAACAATGTCGAGACACTCTGCGCCGCGGCCTGGATTCTGGCCCATGGAGCGGAGGCCTATCGGTCGGTCGGCACGCAAGACTCGCCCGGGTCCAAGTTGTTCTGTCTTTCGGGCGATGTAGCCAGGCCAGGTGTATACGAAGTTCCCTACGGCACGCCGCTGGGTGATCTGTTGACGATGGCCGGAGGTGTGGTGGGCGAGTTGCAAGCCGTTCTTATGGGAGGGGCGGCGGGCGCGTTCGCCGGCCCAGATCACCTGGACCTTCCGATGAGCTTCGAGGCCCTTCGGGCCGCCAACCTGCCCCTTGGATCTGGGGTCGTCATGGCGATCAATCGAGAGCGAGACATGCGCCTGACCCTGCTCAGCCTGGCACATTTCTTCGAGCACGAGTCGTGCGGCAAATGCTACCCCTGCCAGCTTGGGACGAAACGCCAGCTTGAGATTCTGGAAAGAGTCGCAGCCGGCGCGGCGCGGGCCGATGATCTGGTACTCCTACAAGACGTCGGCTTCACAATGACCAATGCCTCGCTGTGTGGGCTGGGGATGACGGCGGGGACGGCGGTGCTCTCGGCGATCAACCGCTGGCCGGAGCTGTTTGCGAATGGGAAGTAGGTGCGAGGTCTGTCTTTGCGGGCCAACAGAGCGTGGGGAGACGGTTTGGGGTGAGGAGGCAGTATGACGCGACGAGGAGCGGTCGCGGCGAGTTGGCTGGAGTACAGGCGCGATTGGACGCCGATCGAAGCCGAGGTGATCGAGGAGGCGCTCGTGACCATCTACGTCAATGGTCGGGAGCTGGCAACGATCATGTCTACCCCCCTTGAACAGGACTACCTGGCATTGGGGTTCCTCAAGAACGAAGGTTTTATCGAGGGGATGGATGAAGTGGGTGACGTGCATGTCAGCCGAGACGGCTGCTGCGTCGATGTGTGGCTCAAGCACTCGATCGCTCAACCCAAGCGCGTGATTATCACCTCAGGCTGCGGTGGCGGGGTGACGTTTGACGATCCTTCCATCGGAATCGAACCGTTGCGGGATGACATGCGGCTCGATCCGGATCGGTTGTTCGACTTGATGAACAAGCTTCACTACCCGGGGAGCCTGTATGCCCGGGCGCGAGGCTCGCACAGCGCCGGTCTTTCGGATGGGGTGGAATTGCTCGAGCAGACGGAGGACGTCGGGCGGCACAACACGATCGACAAACTTCTAGGGGCCTGCATGGCCAATGGCCTCGACACTCGAGGCCGCATCTTGCTGGCCACCGGCAGAGTCTCATCGGAGATGCTCCGCAAAGGGGCTTTAATGGGTTGCCCGATCATCGCCTCGCGCAATTCGCCGACGTCGATGTCGGTGTCGATGGCGCAAGCCTGGAATATCACTCTGATCGGGTACGTGCGCCGGGATACCCTTCGGGTCTACGCCCATCCCGAGCGTCTGGGGTATGTCGACCGGGTGGGGATCATGCCAGTGGCGGGCGACTGAAAGGCGGCCTGGGGACCCCGGCCGGAAGCGGAGGCAGCGTGGCGGATGAAGTAGAGCTGACGATCGATGGTCGTGCGGTGCGTGTCGAGGCCGGAATTACGATTCTGGCCGCGGCCGAGCAAGCCGGGATCGATATCCCGGTGATTTGCTACTTCGCACACACCACGGCCAATGGTTTGTGCCGGATGTGCGTAGTCGAGACGAAGGGTGCAAAGGGGTTGCAGCCGGCATGCGTCACGGCGGTCCGGCAAGGGGCTGAGGTCGAGACTCACTCACCCAACGTCATTCGGGCTCGCAGGACGATCCTGGAGATGCTGGCGGCGACGGTCGATTTATCGGAGGCGCCGGAGATCGAGGGCATGCTGAAGGAGTATGGTGCCGAGCCGGAGCGTTTTGCCGGCGCCGAGCACCGGCTGCCTCCGATGATCGACGACAATCCGGTCTACATACGGGATTACGCCAAGTGCGTACTCTGCTGGCGCTGCGTTCAAGTCTGCGCCGAGGATGCCCAATATGCTTTCGCCATCAATTTCAGCGGGCGGGGGTTCAATTCATCGATCGCGACCTTCTTCGACAAACCGATGACCGAGACCACCTGCGTGTTCTGTGGGCAGTGTGTCGGTGTATGTCCTACAGGCGCCTTGAAGGCCAAGCGCGAATACCTGTTGGAGCAGGGTGTCTCGCCGGTAGACGTCTTCTACGAGACTCGCATGCGCGGCGCCGGGAAGCGTTCAACCGGGGGCCCGCGCCTCGACTAAGGAAGGCTGAGATGCTGCAAGCCGACCGCCTGGTCCATACAACCTGTCCCTACTGCGGGGTCGGTTGCCAGATCGATCTCCATTTGCACCAGGACGTGATCTTCCGGGTGACCGGCCGATATGACAATTCGGTGAACTTCGGCAACCTGTGTGTCAAAGGACGCTTTGGCTATGACTTCGTTCATTCGCCGGACCGGCTCGATACACCGTTGGTTCGTCGCCAGCGCGGCGCGGAGCCACAACCCGTGGGTTGGGACGAGGCGCTTGACCTGGTCGCCGATCGTCTGGGGGCTATCCGGCGTGAGCACGGACCGGAGAGCATCGCCGTGCTGGCTTCAGCCAAGTGCACCAACGAAGAGAATTACCTGCTGCAGAAGCTCGCCCGCGCCGTGATCGGCACGAACAGCGTCGATCACTGTGCTCGTCTTTGACACTCCAGCAGCGTGGCCGGTCTGGCCACCACACTCGGCTCGGGGGCAATGACAAACTCCATCCACGACATCGTCGAGGCTGATGTACTCCTGGTCACAGGCAGCAACACAACTGAAACCCACCCGGTCCTCTCTTTGCAGATGAAGGATGCCGTACGCAAGCACGGCGCCCAACTCATCCTGCTTGACCCGCGGCGTATCGAGCTGGCCAACTTCGCGTATTTGCATCTGCGCAATCAGCCCGGGAGCGACGTCGCCGTGATCAATGCCATCGCCCACGTGATCATCGCTGAGGGCCTGCAGAACCAGGCCTTCATCGATGGCCGAACGGAGAACTTCGAGGCTCTCGCCCAATCGGTTGAGGCCTGGACGCCGGATCGGGCGGAAGGCATCTCGAGCGTGCCGGCCGAGGACATCGTCCGGGCGGCGCGGGTCTACGCCACTGCCAAGGCGGCGGCAATCTTCTGGGCGATGGGCATCACCCAGCATACGACCGGCACTGACAACGTCAAAGCCCTTTCGAATCTTGCCCTTCTCTGCGGACAAATCGGCCGGCCGGGGAGCGGCCTCAATCCCTTGCGTGGACAGAACAACGTTCAAGGCGCGTGCGACATGGGCGGGCTCCCCAATGTCTACCCTGGGTACCAGGCGGTAAGCAACGAAGATGTCCGCCGGAAATTCGCCGAAGGCTGGGGGGTCGACCCCGAGACCCTCAACCCGAAACCGGGGCTGACGGTGACCGAGATTATGGACGCCGCTCTGGATGGTCGGGTCAAGGGTCTGTTCGTCCTCGGGGAGAACCCGATGCTTTCCGACCCGAACCTCAATCACGTGGAACGCGCCCTTCAGCAGATTGAGTTCCTGGCCGTGCAGGACATCTTCATGAACGAGACCGGCACGATGGCCGACGTCGTCCTACCCGGGGTGAGCTTCGCCGAGAAACTGGGAACCTTCACCAACACCGAACGCAGGGTGCAGCTTGTCCGCCCGGCACTTGACCCTCCGGCGAACGCGCATCAAGACTGGCAGATCATCCGGGATTTGGGGCGGCGTATGGGTGCGGACTGGGACTACGCTGGGCCGGGTG
>Ga0214473_10007460_pt1 | contig 12977 bp, 9 predicted proteins | sample RVTome_7_FD_203509 | JGI IMG/M metagenome (GOLD analysis project Ga0214473, IMG submission 203509) | Soil microbial communities from uranium-contaminated site in the Upper Colorado River Basin, Wyoming, United States - RVT98D197 | ecosystem: Environmental > Terrestrial > Soil > Contaminated >...
CGAGGTCGCCGTAGTGATCGAGAAGCCACGCCGCGCGCACCAGGGTCTTGACGGGCACGGCCACGCTCTCGCCCTCGTGCTCCAGGAGAGCCAGCGCGAAGTCCTTGGCTTCCAGGGCCGGGATGAAGAGGTCGGGCCAGGCGCCGCGGCGGACGAGCTCGTCCACCCGCCGGCTCCGCGCCCGTATCGCCTCCATGAGTCCCTCCGCGTCAGTGGGTGCCAGAGACGGCTCGGGGACGGAGGCGGCGGGGGTCGGGAGGTCGCCGCTCTCGCGGCCGCTCCAGATGAAGTCGAATTGCTCCTCGCGCTCGGAGCCCGGGAACCTCACGTGGACCGCGAGCTCGAGCGTGTCCGCTCGGGCCTCGGCCGTGGCGAGGGTCAGGGAGGCGCCGTCCTCGGACGGCTGGAGCTCCCTCTCGTCCACTCGGGCGCGGAAGCCGCCGGCCGGAAGCGGTCGCGTGAAGTCGTCGTAGAAGTACAGGCGAAAGCGGCCGTCGGGCCCGAGAGCGCCTTCCAGGTGGTGGAAGCCGTCTGGCGCCATAAAGAGGAGACCGCCGTGGCGGGGGTTGTGGTCGCCGTGGGGCATGGCGAGGTTCCGTGGCGACAGCACGCGCCCGTCCCGTGGACACACCCCTGGATCTGAGCCGACCACGTCCGGGTGGCTCGCGCAGAACCACTCGAGCTCGCGCGTGGTGCTCACGAGCGCCATCCCGCAGGAGGGGCAGGTCCCGGGGCCTCCTCGCGTCGCCAGCGGGTGCATGGGGCAGGACCACAGGGTGGCGAGCCGGCGCCGCACGAGCGGTCGTCCGCAGATCGCGCACGAGCCGGGCGCGGCTTCGGGGTGTTGGCGGTGCTCGGGACAGAGCCAGACGACGAGGGACTCGACCGGGGGCTCCTGGGGCTCCTGGCCGAGGACAACCTCGCCCTCCCCGAGCCAGAGCGCAGCCAGCAGTAGCACGGTGGCTTTCATTCTGGCGAGCCTTCCCTCCCCCGGCGCGCGACGTGCAGCTTTCGCCCGAATCAGTGTAGTACCGGGCGGCGCGTGCGATTCCACGGGTCGCAGTTGTATCCTGCCAGCCCGGCTTGCGCGGGCGAGATCGCCGGATTTGGAGGTTGGCTGATGCTGCTCGACGTCCTGCTCGTGGCGGGTGGCGCGGTCGTTCTGGCATATGCCGGGAACCGCCTCGTGGACTTCGCCGTGGCGGTCGCGGAGAAGGCTCGCCTGACGCCCGCGGTGATCGGCCTGACCATCGTCGCCGCCGGCACTTCGGCGCCGGAGCTGCTCGTGTCGGTGACCGGCGCGCTGCGCGGCTCGCCGGGAATCGCGATGGGCAACGTGGTGGGCTCGAACGTGGCGAACATCGGCCTGATCCTCGGCGCGTGCGCGCTGCTTGCGCCCATTCCCGTCGCTCGAGGAGTGCTTCGCTTCGAGTATCCCTTCCTGCTGCTCGCATCGTGGATCGCGCTGCTCCTGAGCCGGGACGGCTGGCTCGATCGCCTGGAAGGAGCGTTCTTTCTCGCGTCGATGGTGGCCTTCACCGCGTACGCGGTGTGGGTGGCGCGGCGACAGATCACGGACGCCGAGAGGAGCCTGGTCGGCGAGACGGTGCCCGAGCGCGCCGAGTCGCTGAGTCGGAAGCCGACCTGGACCCTGATCTTCGGCATCCTGGCCGCCCTGGCGGGACTCGTCCTGGGCGCCCACGCGCTCGTCAGCGGGGCGGTGAGCCTGTCGCGCGCCCTCGGCGTGAGCGAGCGGGTCGTGGGCCTCACGGTCGTGGCGATCGGCACGTCCCTGCCCGAGCTGGCGGTCAGCCTGGCGGCGGCGCTCCGGAAGCAGCAGGAGATGGCGATGGCCAACATCGTGGGATCGAACATCTTCAACCTGCTGATGATCCTCGGCGCCGCCGGAGTGATCCGCCCGCTGCCGATCGAGCCGCGCATGATCTCCGTCGACCTGTGGGTGATGCTGGCCTTCGCCGTCCTGCTCTTCCCTCTGGTGTTCCGGCGCGGCCTGCTGACTCGCGGTGGCGGGGCCTTCCTGTTCGCGACGTATGCCGGCTATGTGGCGTGGCTCGTCTCGAATCCGCGGTAGGCGACCCCGCCCCTCCGCTCCTCACCACGCGACCGGCAGCGTCACCAGTCCCCTGAGGTTCAGTCCCTTCCCGCCAGCGCAGTCCGGACTCGGGCACCGCGAGCCGCAGGTGCTTCATGCGTTCGAGCAGTCGGCGCAGAGCGATCTGCCCCTCCAGCCGCGCGAGCGGGGCACCCAGGCAGTAGTGAATGCCCTGCCCGAAGGCCAGGTGGCGGTTTTTCTCGCGCCCGAGGTCGAGCCGCTCCGGCTCGTCGAACTGCGTTTCGTCCCGGTTGGCGGACGCGATCAGGCCATAGACCAGCGCTCCGGTGGGAATCGTGACACCGGCGATCTCGATCGGCTCGCGCGCGTAGCGTTCGGTGGAGACCTCGATCGGGCTGTGGAAGCGCAGCAGCTCCTCCACCGCGGTTGCCTCGAGTTGCCAGTCGGTGCCTCGGGAACTCGAAGCCGTCGGGGCAGCAGGGTGGTATGATTGGCGGTATGCGAGTCAAGACATCGGTCACCCTGGATGAGCGCGTCTTGAAGGCCATCGACAAGGCCACGAGCCGAACCCGGAGTCGGTCGCGAGTGCTCGAGGACGCCGCGCGCGAGTTCCTGGCGCGTCGGGCGCGGGCGGCCAGGGAAACCCGCGATCTCGCGATCCTCAACGAGGCGGCGGTCGCCCTCAACGAGGAGATGGAAGACGTCCTCGGCTATCAGGGGGACGTTTGAAGCGCGGCGACCTCTTCCGCGTCCGCCGGCCGGGAGGCGGAGACCCAAGACGATCTCGGGTGTTCGTGGTCGTCAGCCGCCAGACCCTGATCGACTCTCGCTTCTCGACAGTCGTCTGCGCACCCGTCTACTCGCGCCGCGACGGGCTGGCGACGCAAGTCGAGATCGGCCCCGACGACGGGCTCAAGCACGATTCGAGCGTCCACTGCGACGCGCTCGTCAGCCTGCCGAAATCGGCGTTGACCGACTACGTGGCCAGTCTCAAGGCGCCGCGCGTCCGTGCGCTCGATCAGGCGCTGCGCGTGGCGCTGGCGTTGGCCTGACCTCCTTCCACTTGACATCCCAGTGCGGGCGCGGGAAGCTGCGCGGGAGGTCACCACTAGAATGTCCAGTGAAGGGAAGGAGCGGGTCGAGCTGCTGCAGGGGACGCTCGACCTGATCGTGTTGCGGGCGCTTTCGACGATGGGGGCGCAGCATGCCTACGGGCTGGCAGCGCGGCTCGAGCAGGTGGCGGAGCCGTCGCTGACCTTGAACCAGGGGACGCTCTACCCCGCTCTCGTCCGCCTGGAGCAGAAGCGGTGGATCAAGGGGGTCTGGCAGAGGACCGAGTCCAATCGGGAGGCCAAGTACTACTCGCTCACTCGGGCTGGGGGGCGGGCGCTGCACAAGCAGACCGAGCGGTGGCGTCGTCTGGCCGGGCTCGTGGACAAGCTGCTGCTGGACGAGGCCTGAGCGGAGGGGGAATGGGCATGCTGCGGCGGTTCTTCGCTCGGGTCGGGAACGTCTTGCGGCCGGGGTCTCGCGAGCCGGAGCTCACTCGGGAGGTGGCGGCGCACCTGGCACTCCTGGAGGACGAGTTCGTGCGCCGCGGTCTGACGCCGGAAGAGGCTCGGCTTGCGGCTCGACGGGCGTTCGGAGGGGTCGAGCAGACGAAGGAGCTGCAGCGGGACGCGCGGTCCTTCGTGTGGCTCGACGACACGCGGAGGGACCTGCAGTACGCGGTGAGGGTGCTGAGGCGCGCGCCGGGGTTCACGGCGGCGATCGTGCTGACGCTGGCCGTGGGGATGGGGGCGAACACGGCCATCTTCAGCGTGATCCGGGGGGTCGTGCTGCGGCCGCTGGGATATCCCGATGCCGACCGGCTGGTCGTGGTGCTGGGGCGCTGGACGGACACGGGGCGGACCATGACCAACCTGGCGGGTGGGGACGAGATGGACGTCCGCGCCCTCGGTGAGTTCGAGGCCTTCGCGCACTACTACGGCGGCGCGATGGGGGTCCAGCTCGAGGATCACGCCGAGTTCGCCGGGACGCAGCTCGTGCACCCGGACTTCTTCCACGTGTTCGGGGTTCTGCCGGAGGCGGGGCGGCTCTTGAATCGCGACGACGCCGAGCGCTCGGCGATCGTGAGCCGCGCCTTCGCGGAGCGTAACTTCGGCGGCTCCCCCGCTGCCCTGGGGCAGCCCGTCTTCATCGAGAACCGGTCCTACGAGATCGTGGGCGTGATGCCCGCGGCCATGCGGTTTCCCGCCAATGCCGAGGTGTGGGCCGCGGCCGCGCTCGATCCCGAGAATCGCAATCGGTCGGGCCACAACTACCGGACCGTGGCCCGGCTCGCGCCGGGCGTGACCATGGAAGCCGCGAACGCCCGTCTCACTGCCCTGGGCCGCCAGTTGGCTCTGGCCTTCCCCGATAGCAACGGCCGGAAGACGTTCGTGGCCGAGCCGCTGCGCGACAACCTGGTGAGCCGGGTGCGCACGACGCTCTTCCTGATCATGGCTGCGGTCGCGCTGGTGCTGCTGATCGCCTGCGCCAACGTCGCCAACCTGATCCTGGCCCGCTCCTCGGGTCGCACGCGCGAGCTCGCGGTGCGCGCGGCGCTCGGCGCGAGCCGGCGCCACATCGTGGGCCAGATGCTGGCGGAGAGCCTGGTGCTGTCCCTGATCGCGGGGGCCCTGGGCCTGGTGCTCGCCCGGGTCGGCACGGACGCGCTCGTGCGCGTGGGCGCGCGCTACGTCCCGCTGCCGCGCCTCGAGGACATCCACACGGACTGGCCCGTGCTGTTCTTCACGGGTCTCGTGTCGGTGATCACCGCCTTTGGGTTCGGCCTCTTCCCCGCCCTTCAGGCTTCGCGGCTGGCCGGGGCCGAGACGCTTCATCAAGGCGGGGCGCGCGGCACCCTGGGCTCCGGCTCCTCACGCGTCCGCAGCGGCCTCGTCGTCGCCCAGATCGCCCTGTCGTTCGTGCTGGCGATTGGCGCGGGTCTCCTGTTCCGGTCGTTCATGGCGCTCACGGACACGCCGCTCGGGTTCCGGACGGACTCCGTTCTCGTCGCCTACGCGCACGCGCCCGCGCGCGGGTCGCTCTACGAGAAGAGCGGCCTCGACGCCTACCTGCGGGTGGGACGGCTCTTCGACGATCTCTTCGCCCGCCTGCGCCAGCTCCCGGGCGTCACCTCCGCCGCGGGGGCGATGGGACTGCCGACGGGTCAGTACGACTCGAACGGCGTCTACGCCGTCGAGGGGAAGCACGTCTTCGGGGGCGACTTCCGCCGGCTCCCGTCCGCGGGCTTCCGCCTCGCGAGCCCCGGGTACTTCGAGACCATGGCCATTCCGGTGGTGCGCGGCCGGGAGTTCGACCAAGGCGACGTCTACGAGCGGCCCTTCGTGGCGATCATCAGCGGATCGCTGGCGCGCCAGAGCTTCGGCTCGGACGATCCGATCGGCCAGCGCCTCATGTGCGGCTTCGACCAGCCCGACAAGTGGATGACGATCGTCGGTGTGGTGGGCGACGTCCGCCAGGACTCGCCCGCTTCGGCCCCGGAGCCGCAGCTCTACATGCCGCTGCGGCAGCATCCGTACGCGGCGAACGAGGTGCAGATCGTGGTGCGTACGAGCGTCCCACCCGAGTCGCTGACCGAGGCCGTCCGTCAGGCCGCGCGCTCGATGAGCCCGGAGCTCGCGACGCGCTTCACGACGCTCGAGGCTTCGGTCGCCAACTCCATCTCCGCCCCGCGCTTCCGCATGGCCCTGGTGTCGTCGTTCGCGACCCTCGCCCTGATGCTCGCTGTCGCGGGCATGTATGCCGTGATGAGCTACGTCACGAGTCAGCGGACGGCGGAGCTCGGGCTGCGCGTGGCGCTCGGCGCGTGCGCCTCGGACCTGGCGCGGCTGGTGCTGGGCGGGGCCGCGCGGCTCGTGGCCATCGGCGTCGGCCTGGGACTGCTGCTGTCGCTCCTCACGAGCCGCGTGCTGGCGACCGTGCTCTTCGGGATCGCGCCGACGGATGCGCCGACCTACGGCATCGTGTTGCTGGTCGCCTTGCCGCTCGTCGTCCTGGCCGCGGCCGTTCCCGCCCTCCGGGCCGCGCGCGTCGACCCGATGGTCGCTTTGAGAGAGCCGTAAGGTCGCGGCACTTCGACGGGCACGCCCGCGAGGTCTTCGAGGGAGTGGCGTCGCTTGCGGGAGCAGTGGGCTAGAATCCAATCCAAGTCAGCCACTCATGTCACTAGCCGCGGGACGTCGACTGGGCGAGTTCGAGATCCTCGGGCACCTGGGCTCCGGTGGCATGGGTGAGGTGTACCGGGCCCGCGACACCAAGCTGGGTCGTGAGGTGGCGATCAAGGTGCTCCCGGAGGCGTTGGAGCGCGATCGCGACCGCCTTGCCCGCATCGACAGGGAGGCCCGCGTCCTGGCATCCCTCAATCACCCCAACGTCGGAGCCCTCTTCAGCTACGAGGAGGTCGAGGGAATCCGATTCCTGGCGATGGAGCTGGTTCCGGGCGCCACCCTCGCGGAACGGCTGGCGAGTGGCGCGTTGCCTCTGCGCGAGGCGCTCGATGTCGGCCGTCAGATCGCGGAGGCGCTCGAGCAAGCGCACGCGAAGAGCGTCATCCACAGGGACCTCAAGCCGGCGAACGTCAAGGTGACGCCCGAGGGCCGAGTCAAGGTCCTCGACTTCGGCCTAGCGAAGATCCTGGACGGCACCGGCGACACCTTGACGCTGGGGAACGACGCCGCCACCGCCGAAGGGTCGATCGCGGGGACCGCCGCATACATGAGCCCGGAGCAGGCGCGGGGAGAGCTGCTCGACGTGAGGACCGACGTCTGGTCCTTCGGCTGCGTCCTCTACGAGATGCTGACGGGTCGCCGCGCCTTCCGAGGGCAGACGTTCTCGGACACGATCGCGGCCGTCCTCGAGCACGACGCGGACTGGAGCCAGCTGCCGGAGTCGACGCCCGCGTCGGTGCGGACGCTGTTGAGACGCTGCTTGGAGAGAGAAAGGAGACAGCGCGTCCAGAGCATCGGGGATGCTCGGCTGGAGCTGGAGGAGGCCCTCGCGAAACCCGCGATGGTTTCGCGTGCGGACAGCGGTCGCAGCGGGTCGAAACGCGCTTGGGGCCTTGCGGCTGTTGCGGCGGCTGTCGGCCTCACGGCCGGGTTGGCGGGCGGCCTCACCTTCGTCCGTGATCACTCGGTCCGAGATCCCTGGATCCCCAGGCGCCTCCCCCTACCGCTGCCCAAGGACGCCAGCGTCTGGGGCACGTCGGGCCTCGCCGTTTCGCCTGCGGGCGACCGGATCGCCTATGTCGCCGCCGTGAAGGACTCGCCCAGCATCTACATCCAGGAGCTGACGGCTTTCGAACCGCGGCCGCTCAAGGGGACGGAAGGCGGCATCCTGCCGGTCTTCTCACCGGATGGCCGGTCCCTCGCGTTCCAGTCCAAGGGGTTCTTCCGACGGGTCCCGGCGGAAGGAGGCGAGCCGATCTCTATATGCGCAGCACCGGCGAACGCGCTCCCGGCGTGGCCGAGAGACGACTTGATCCTGTTCGCGAACCAGTCGACGGGGGTGCTCAGCAGCGTGTCGGCGAGCGGCGGCACGCCGGAGGAGTTCGTCCGGATAGACGGCATCTCGATCGGCGTCGAGCCGGACCCCCTTCCGAACGGCCAGGGAGTCTTGATCACGCTCAGCGGGTCCTCCGGCAACGCCGTGGCCGTGCTCGACCTCGGGACGCGACGCTGGAAGAGGATCGTAGCCCCGCCCGCGAGATGGCCTCACTACGTCCCCACGGGGCACCTCCTGTACAACGTCACTCTGGATCCCGGGGGGCCGGAGCCGGCCCCGCCGACGCGCTGGGTCGTGGCTCCGTTCGACCTCGACCGCCTGGAGATCACCGGGACCGTTGTCGATGTGCTGGGCGACCTGAGGGTCGGGGGATATGAGCCCTTGTGGGTTACTCCGCACGGCTCGGGCATCCTCGCGTACACAGGTGTGGGGGCGTCAGTCACCCGGACCCGGAGCGTGATGGAATGGATCGACAGCGGCGGGTCGCGCACGCCGGTCGACACCGGCGGGCGGGAGTTCATACCCGACTCGGTCGCCTTGTCGCCAGACGGCCAGCGCCTCGCGCTGTCGATCCGCGACGGAGCTGCGTTCGACCTCTGGGTGACCGACCTCGATCGCGGGACGTGGCTTCGTCTGACGCAGGACGGCCACAGCCAGAAGCCCCTCTGGTCCCCGGACGGCGCCCGGATCGCCTTCGCCTCCGGCCGCGACGAGAAGGACCTCTTCTGGGTCAGCTCCGACGGCGCCGGGACACCCGAGTTGCTCGCGAAGGTGGGAACGGAGGTGCTGCGGCCTACCTCCTTCTCGCCGGACGGGAAGCGGCTGCTCTACGTGAAAGGCACCTGGAGCGGCCCAGCGCGCACGGTCGGCGTCCTCCTCTACGTCGTGGACCTCGACGGCGATCGCGCCTCGAGGGTCTTGATCGATGCTCCCTACTCCGTGACGTTCGGCGCCTTTTCGCCCGACGGGCGATGGATCGCCTACGTGACGCTGGAGTCCGACGAGCCCACGCTGCAGCTCCGTGCGGCCGACCTCACCGGCCGGCGCTGGGCGCTGTCCAAGGAAAGCGGCACGGGGCCGGCCTGGTCGCCCACCAGCCGCGAAGTCTTCTTCCAGGAGCGGGGCCGCCTGATGACGGTACCCGTGCACCCGGACTCCGGCCCGGGGCACGCTCGCGTCATGCTCGACCACATGTTCTCGGTGGTCGGCTGGGCTGAAAGAGGGTTCGAAGTCGGATCAGGACGGTTTCTCGTCTGGTCGTTCCCCAGGGCCGAGGGCCCGCCCCGACCCACCCGTGTGGTCGTCGTCCCGGACTGGTTTGACGAGGTACGCGCCCGCACTGAACGACCCCGCCAGTAGCGATCTTCGAGGCTGGCTCGGTCTCGAAGCAGTTCACCGCCGCCGCCGTCCTGCTGCTCGTGCTCGACGGCAAGCTCGGACCATCACGCTGCGTCACATGCTGAACCACACGAGCGGGCTTCGGGACTGGGGCGCCGTCGCCGACATGTCGGGATGGGGGCGGGAGAACCGCACCCACACCCACACGCACGTGCTGGACATCGTGAAACCACGCTGTCGGTTTCGGTCGAGGGCGGCAAGCTGGTCGTGCACCGTCGCCCGGACTGGACCTCGACCCTGTCACCCGAGTACGCGGATGCGTTCGATTCGCCCCACCTGGGCCTGATCCGGTTCCACCGGACGAGCTCGGGGCCAGTCACGGAGCTCAGCGTGCGCCAACCGCGCGTCTACGACATGCGCTTCCGGCGCACGGGAGACGTGAAGTCCCCGCAGGCGCGGAGTCGGTAAGCGGCCGCGGCTCGCAACGTACAGCTTGAGCCCGAACGACTCAACTCGTTCCGGAACGAGTTGAGCGGTGTTTCGCGTACTATGCGCCCCAGTGAGCCGGATGGGCGAGGTTTGCCGCGCCACCGACACGAGGCTCGGCCGGTGTGCCGGTGCTACTCGTCGTGCACTGCGAGCGCGGCGAGAAGATACGAATCATCAGTGCGCGGCGCGCGACCCGTGGGGAGCGCGAGACCTATGAACGAAGACGAGAAGGTGATTGAGCCCTCCGAGGAATCGCTCCTCGAGATTCCGGAGCAGGATTTCTCAGGCGCCATCCGACCGAACCGGTACGCGAACCTGCGCGGAGCCTTCCAGCACGCGATCTTCGTGGACCGCGCCGTCTGGGAGCACTTCGGCAGCGAAGACCGCATCCTCGAAGTGCTGCGCCTCCTTGTCGACATCGCGAAGAAGCGCTCGGCTTAGTAGACCTCGCCCATCCCCCCGGCCGATCACGCAAGGCCTCCGGTCCGGGGACCTCCCCCTTCTTCGGCGACCCGCGAGACTTCAGGGAACGTCGGATCATAGGACCATCAGGGTTTTCATTCGCGGCCGGGCGGGATCGTAGGTGTACCATGCGCCGAAGTCTCCGTTGGAATCACGTGCGTGGCCTCGGACGCTCCGGTGGCCGCGCTGATCTGGGCTTTGAAACGTGGGCTGAGGCGACATGATCGGCCAGACGGTCTCCCACTACCGGATCGTCGAGAAGCTGGGCGGCGGGGGCATGGGTGTCGTCTACAAGGCTTGGTCGAAGACTCGGCCTCTTCTCCCTGGGCGTCGTCCTCTACGAGATGGCGACGGGGCGTCCGGCGTTCGCCGGCTCCACCACCGCGGTGATCTTCGACGCGATCCTCAACAAAGGCCCCAACCTCGCCCCTCCGCCTGACGCCACCGGTGCGGGCATTGCGTGGTGGCTCGCTCATCGTCTCACCCGATGGGTCCCACATTGTCTATACCCGGGAGCACGCCCTGTTTGACCTCTCGCGCGAGATCTGGTTGATGGGCCCGCGCGGGGAATCGCCACGCAAGATACTCACGGCCGGGGAAGCGGGTGGGTTTGGCAGCCCGGTGTGGTCCCCGGCCGGTGGCCGGATTGCCTACCTCTACGCGCACCGGGAGGGGAACCAGACGGACCCCTCGATCGAGAGTTGTGACTTTGACGGCGCCAACAAGACGACGATCATCTCCGGTGAGGAAACCCCCGGCAATTTCGGCTGGATTTCTCCGGGGCGTTTCGTCTATTCGCGGGCGGAACGCGAGACCAACGTTCCGACCTCCAACTTGTGGCAGCTCCAGGTCGACGGCAAGGACGGCAAGCCGCGGGGTCAAGCGCGCCAACTTTCGAACTGGTCGGGGTTCCAGGTTTCGGCCTTCAGTGCCACTGCCGACACCTCGCAATAGGCGGCTCCAGCGTGGACCCCAACGTCTGGATGATCGACGACTTCTGACGGCGCTATTGCGCAGAGCTCGGTGCCGGGGCCTCGATCGCACTCGTCCATGGTCCGCTATAGCGATTCCTGCTATAGTGGCCGCGTGCCACCACGAGCCGACAGATCCAGCGCCGATCCGGAGTCGTTCCTGCCCCTCCATCGGGACACGTTCCACATCCTCGTCTCGCTGGCCGACCGGGATCGGCACGGGTACGCGGTATTGCAGGACGTGCTCGAACGAACCGAAGGGGCGCTGCGGCTCAGCCCGAGCAGTCTCTACGCCTCGATCCGGCGGCTGCTCGAGCAGGGGCTGATCGAGGAGCTCGACGAGCGGCCGGATCCCGAGCACGACGACGAGCGGCGGCGCTACTACCGGCTGACGCGGCTGGGACGGGCGGTCGCGACCGCGGAAGCCAGGCGGCTGGAGCGGCTGCTGGCCGACGCGCGGGCCACGGGGCTCCTGGCGCGGCGGGGCTGAGGCGATGGGCATCCGGGCGTTTCGCGCGCTGCTCGCGCTCTATCCGGCCGCGTTCCGCGACGAGTACGGCCGCGAGCTGGCGCTCGTGTTCGTGGATCGGTATCGCGACGCCGCTGGGCCGTGGGATCGGGCCCGGCTCTGGCTCGAGGCCGTCTCCGGCATCCTGGTCGAGGCTCCCCAGGAGCACGCTCGCATGCTCGTCCAGGACCTCCGCTACGCGTGGCGCGTGCTGCGCCAGCACCGGCTCGTCACCGCGACGATCGTGGTCACGCTCGGGCTCGGGATCGGCGCCAACACGGCTGTCTTCTCGCTGCTCAACGCCGTCGTGCTCCGGGCGCCCCTGCCCGTCCCGGAATCGGACGAGCTCTACACGGTGAACGGCGGACGCCACGTGGCCTCCGGATCGGAGGGCGCACGCCTGTCGGGGCCGATGTTCGAGGCTCTGCGCCAGGCCGCGCCGGCGCGCGTCGGCGTCGTGGCGATGAGTCGCGCGGTCGCGCGCGTCTACACGCGCACCGACGAGGAGCGTGAGACGACGCCCGCCAGCCTGCATCTCGTGTCGCCGAGCTTCTTCCGGGTGCTCGGGGTGTCGCCCGCCCTGGGCCGGACCCTCCCGGAAGACGAGGGTGGCGCGGCGGCCTACGAGCCCGTCGCGGTCCTGAGCCATGCGTACTGGCAGCGGCGCTTTGGCGGGTCACCCGGCGTCGTCGGGCGCAGGCTCTCGATCAACGGCACCGCCTTCACGATCGTCGGTGTCGGCCCGCGCGACTTCCTTGGCGTGTGGCTGGAGACACCCGTGGACCTCTGGGTGCCGCTCACGCTTCAGCCGGCGGTCAAGTACTCGCAGAGCTTCACCGCGGACGGCGCCGACTTCCGCCGGCCGTGGCTGCCCCAGGCCCAGATCTGGTGGCTGCATGTCGTGGTGCGGGTGCCGCACGAGCAGGTCGCTGCGGCCACCACTGCCTTTGCCGCGAGCCTCGCCGGGAGCGACTTCCGCGTCGTCCTCGCGCCGTTCGCGCGCGGGTTCTCGCAGTTCCGCAGAGCGTTCTTCGCGCCGCTTCTCGCCCTGGTCGTGATGGCGGCGCTGGTGCTGCTCGTCGCCTGCGCGAACGTAGCGAACGTGCTGCTGGCCCGGGCGGTGAGCCGGCGGCGCGAGCTCGCGCTGCGGATGGCGATCGGCGCCGGCCGCGGGCGACTGCTCCACCAGCTCCTGACCGAGAGCGCGCTGCTCGTCGGGATGGCCGGCGTGGCGGCCGTGCTGGTGGCCGGGTGGGCCGGGGACCTGCTGGTCCGTGTCGCGACGGCGACGACCGAGGGACCGCCGCCGTTTGACGCGCCTATCGACCTCCGTGTGCTGGCCTTCGCGGCCGGCGTCGCGTTCGTGTCGGTGCTCGTCTTCGGCGTCTGGCCTGCGTGGCGCGCGACCCGCGTCGACGTCGCCTCTTCGCTCCAGGCGGGCGCCCGGGGCGCGATCGGGGGCGGCGCCAGGTCCGCGCGCGTGCTGGTCGTGCTGCAAGTCGCGCTGTCGCTCGTGCTCGTCAGCGGAACGCTGCTGTTCGTGCGCAGCTTCCAGAAGCTGCAG